>BNJS01003635.1_pt1 | contig 168817 bp, 202 predicted proteins | sample 8540461 | NCBI WGS metagenome assembly BNJS01 (sample SAMD00202454, study PRJDB9452) | human saliva metagenome | isolation source: human saliva | place: Japan
TTTATGATACTTACCTTTGCACAAAAATATACAAGTTTATTTTTGTATCATTACTATATATCTTGTATACAGTATCACTTAAAAATAATACTTATATTATTTTGCTACAAATATAATCAACTTTGGTTGCTAATATTAATAAAATAACAAGTAAAATACTTGAAATATACATAAGATTATTTACTTTTTATATCCTCTATATTTACTTTTTCTTATCTCATCTCCTATAAATTCTTTTTCATACAATTTCCCCAAAATAATATGCCGGTCCTGCTAATTTTTATTCCAAATAAGTATCTACAACCGCCTCAGTCTGTGCAGAATTAGGAGAAGCATGTTTAAATCTATCTCTTATAAAAATTCTTATGCCTTCTTCTGTACTCGCATTAGGAAAGAATAGACTTGAAATAAGTAAACTATTAAGCTCCCAGTCTGGAGGGAATAAAATTCAATACATCATCAAATTTTGCACTAAAATAACCAATATCTTTATACTTATCATCTTTATATCCTATCATAGAATCCAAAGTATTTACTACTTTATATACAACTATTCCTGGTACAAAAATATAGTATAATAAAAATAAAGGTGCAACAACCCCATCACTGAAATTTTCCGCTATAGTCTCAATAGTAGCTTTTATTATACCCTCTACACTAAGATTTTTGTATCTCTTCCAACTATCATATGAAACATCTTCTCTTGCCTTTTTCTACATTACCTCTTTTGTAAACTTTGTATACTTTCATACTTTCATCTCTTAGAGATTTACAAGCTATTAATTGATAAACAACTATAACAGAAAAATATTACATAGGCCATATTTAACTTAAAATATGCCAGTAATACTAAAAGGAATACTGTAAATAAAAGACCATTATAAATACACTAAGTATCAGTATATAAAAACCGTAAAGCTTTAAACTTGTTTTAGTGTTTTTCTATCTCTTTCTCTAAAAAGTTTTCCAATTTTAATTACAAGACCATAAAATCTAACAGGGTGAGGAATAGAATAAGGATCGCCAAATACTAGGTCCAATAAAAAGCTAGTATTAATATAATTAAATTCACCTCTAAAAACATAAAACTCTAATAAATAGAGTCCCTAACAATATAAGAAAAATAAGTTCGCACATTTTGAAAAATGCCCACATAAATCTCCGGTTACTCCACCAAACTCTTTTTGCCATAAAAATATGAAAAATAAAATACATTAAACAAGTCAGATATATATGGCTTTTCTACTTATAAATACCATAACTACACCGAGATGATGTATTATTAAACTTAAAACTACTATAGCTATATTTATTTTTGCAGGTTTAGTAAAAAGTTTGTGCAAGTCCACTTCCTCTGGCATTCTTCACTATACTAAGAGATAAAGTAGAATATGCTCTAACTAAAACTGCACTAAGTGCAAATAAATATATTTGCGTATCAGATACTATTTCTGTCCCATAGCCCGAAATATATCAAAATATATATTAAGCCACCTATTATCGCATAGGCTCCAACATGACTATCTTTTAGAATCTCCAACTCTCTAGTTTGATTTGAACCCAAGGCATCACAAGTATCAAGATAACCGTCAAAGTGTATACCACCTGTATATATTATAGAAAGTATACTGAGTATACAAGTTCTAAATATCAGCCCTATATTCAATATAAACTAAGTTTCCATACTAATATATAAAAAGCTTCTATCACACCTACTAATGGAAAGAAAATAAGAACATACTTCATATTTTCACTTTTTCCATTTCGTATAAGGAAGAGGCAAAATTGAATACATATTAAAACTCATAAGTATAGAATTTAAAATATCTTTCATATAAACTTCTTTCATATCTTTCCAAAAATTTTTCTATAATGATTTTATCAAAAGATAAGTATTAAACAAGACGGCTTATATATAAGTATGTATGATTAATAATTCTATCTACAAATACGGAGTATTATATTAACTTATCTACAAAAATTATAATATAAGAAAAATATAAACTTCTCCAAATTATTAAGTACAATTTTTATCTTATAAAGATAATAAAATATCTTATTTAAGCTAATTTCTTTTAAAAGTATCCTATAAAATAAGGAAAAATAAAATAAATTAATAATAATTATTATTTTTATATTGACAAGTATATTTAGCAGTGCTATCATAATCACATAGCAAAGATAAGTCTTAAAAATAATCTTTTTAAAAGCTTATCTTTACAGTATAAATCAGTAAAATATATAAGAAAGAGGTATTAATTATGAGTAAAATTAGTTTCAAAGCTTAAATCAATTATTAGCAGATCTTAACGTACTATATCGCAAGGCTACAAAATTATCATTGGAATATTAAAAGGAAAAGATTTTTCCAACTACATACAAAGCTTGAAGAGTATTATGATTATATAAATGAACAAGTTGATGAGGTTGCTGAAAAGATTCTTGATGGGCGGACAACTTAGGTAGGCAAGGACTATCTTGAAATTTCTAAGATTCAAGAAGCTGAAAATGTAAAAATTTCCGCTGCTGATGTTTTAGATAGTATAGAGAAAGATTTTAAATATATCAAAGATGAAATTCTAGCTTTAAAAGTAGAAGCCGACAACGAAAATAATTATGAAATTTCTGCTTTAGCTGATGAACTGGTTTCAGGCTACAGCAAAACTATATGGATGATTTCACAAGCTAGACTATAATTTTGTTTTTCTCTTTTTCCTTTTAGAATGTATAACTTGTTAAATAACCTTTTAGTAGTAAAAAGCAAGACAAGATGCTGACACTTCTATATCTTGCCTTTGCTTTTATTTTTCTAAAGTATCATACTAATAATTATCTTTTATTATATAGTTTTACTATATACAAATTCCTTAACTAATCTATATATTACAGCAAATATAGGAGTAAAAATACCATTCCTAATATGCCGAAAAAGGTCCCCCACCCATACCGGCGGCCAGCAAAGTAAAGTCTAGGTAGAACCTACTGACTGACCTACCACTCTAGGGTAGACTATATCTTCTATAAATTGTATTACATTAAACACTACTATTGAAAATAAAGGCTTTTATGGGACTATCACAAAAATAAATAAAAGCTCCTATAAGCATTGCACTCATAGATCCATAAGGTATGAATGATAATACTCTGCTAAAACACCAACCATTACACCATAAGGCATACCTAAAACAGTATATGAAACTGCTATCATAATTCCTATTATAAATGCTTCTATAATTTTACTAAGCAAAATTTATCATAAGTTTCTACTGATACTCTTCCAACATAACAAATCTTCTCTATAATTTTGTCGATAAAAATACTTTCATCAGTTTGATACATACTCATAAGATGTTCTTTGAAACCAAAAATTTATCATATATATGCCTAAAAATATAGAAAAAGTTAGATAGCAGAGCATTTAAAGTGATATTCATTAATATATCTACAATCTTATCCATAGATATAAAGTCTGCATTTGTCTTATTATAATTATTTGCTATATCTTGATTTAAAAACTGACTATCTCTTAGTATACTTTCTACTTGTAAATAGAATTTTTGTTGCCACCTCAACTAAACCCGAAAAAGTTTTAGTTAGATTAGGAATAATACGCAGCATACAAGTTACTAAAAATAAGTATTCCAAGACAAGCGTACTAAAGTATAGCCAAAGTTCTTTTAAATCAAAACCTAGCTTATCTAAAAGATCTTCAATTCTCTTCATAGGTACATTCAAAATAAAAAGCTAAAATAGCACCTATTATTATAGAAATTTATCATAGCGATAAAAAGTCTTTATTCCACTCTAAAATACTGCTCAGATTTGGGACTATAAGAGCATAATTGCTGCAAATATTATTATTCTATATATATCCTTTATTTTATTATACACTTACTTCTCCTTCTATACAGACTAGGATGTTTCAAAAGTATATCTCATATATTTTACGCAAGCTTCTTCACCTTCATCTTTATTTATTAAAAGTAGTTTCTCTAACAAAGCTTTGGTGTCTTTATGTATATGTATACCTTTTTCATAACTATAATACTCCCATGGAACAGCTGTAGTATAGTCTTTACCTGCATATACTCTAGATGCCGCTATTCTATCACAAGTCATCTCAAGAACATACTTCAAAGGCATTTTCATACCTTGTAAACCATCATCCGGATTAAAAGTATAATCAATCCAATATTCAAAATGGTGCTTATTTCACCTTTATGATGTAACCAAGCAGTAGAGTAACCTTTTTCTAATTTTTCAGCTGCATTAGGGCTTCTAGTCCCTTGATAATATTTTACACCTACTAAAAACTCTGTAAGACTATATTTACTAAGATCATGCAACAAACCTTGTTTTATTAGTCCCACTCTAAAACATAATCCCATCACTTTAAATTTATGTATAGTTAGATTTTCAAAATGTTTAAAAATTACTGAAATATTCTTTTATGCATAACATTTACCTCTAGTTACTTGCTAGAATTAATAGTTCTTCTAATTCATCTACTCTAAATTATATTTCTTAAAACCAAAAATGACAGGCTACTTCATATCCTTTTCCTTCATCTATCATTTCATTCAACTCTTTTGCTCCTATACTGATAAGAGCTTTTTCTATCTTTTCGTTGCTACAATCACATTTAATAGAAATATCCAACTTATCATTAATTTCCAGTTCTAAATCTCCCAAAAATAAGTTTGAGTATTTCCTCCAGTGTTTTCCCCTCACTTAGCAAGGCTGTTATAGGTGCTAAACAGTGGGTATGATACTTTCAAGCTTTTCTATTACCTCTTCCGGACAAAATGGCATAAGTTGTATAATAAATCCACCTGCACTATTTACCGTATTATCCTTATTCATAAGAACACCTAAGCAACACTGGATGGTATTTGTTCACTTGTTGCATAATAATAAGTTATATCTTCTGCTATCTCTCCGGAAATAAGTTCAACTTGACCTACATAAGGCTCTTTCAATCCTATATCTGAAATAACACTTAAAATACCTACACCTATAGCTTCTGCTACATCTAATTTTCCTTTACTATTTGGTGGTAAAATTACATCCGGCACAAAAAGGATGAGGCTTTTTACATTTCCTTTTGCTGTTGCTGTTGCTATAGCCACTTTCATTGGGCCGCTACCTTCTATTTTTAGAGTCAATAAATCCTCTTCATTTTTCATCATACTACCCATCATAGCAGCTGCTGACATTAAACGTCCTAATGCCGCTGTTACTACAGGACTGGTATTATGTGCATTTTTAGCATACTCTACAATTCCCTTAGTTGTACAAGCAAAAGCTCTTATCATTCCCTTTGCCGCACTTGCTCTAACTATATAATCTGACATATCTACCTACTTTCCATTTTCGCACATAGTTATTAAATATCTTTTGAGTTTCTTCATTTTATATCTAATAAAGTATCTGCATCTACAACTTCTTTAAAAATCAAACCTGCTTCCCGCCGCCGCACTACTTTAATTTCTTCTAAACTATAGGCTCTTTGTGTGTGTTTTTCTTCATATCTTTCTATATAAATCATCTTCATCACTTTTAATATATAGATAAATCACTACTCATTTAGTTTGCTTTCTTTATCAAACTCATTTTCCCAGATAAAACTTCCCAACTCGCTATTTTTCGGCAAAGGTATTATTTGCTAATATTTTATCATACTTGTAAAAAGTATTACAGTCAAATATAAATAAAGCTTTTAGGATCCAAATAATTATTCACCAATTTAAAAACTTTAACTAAATCTTTTGTAATCAAAATATAATTTATGCTATCACAAATAGCTTACTATAGCTGCACAAGTTCCATACAATTCAAATTCTCTCATATCTTGGCTATAAATATAATATATTATCATTTTCTGACATCTCTGGCAATGTTTAACATATCATAAGAATTATCTATACCTATCATATCAAAACCTGCTTTTGATAAAAGCTCTGTAATATACCTGTTCCACATCCTAAATCCCGCTACTATGCCATCTTCTATATTATAGTGAGTATATTTATAATATTTGTCGCCCAAGTTTTATAAAGACATCTAGCATATATCTATCATAGACTAAAAGCAAAACTGGAATATGCATCCATAAAATTCCCTCTTTTCTCTAAATATAAACCAGAGGTAAGAGAAAATACCTCTGGTCTTAATCTAAGTATTAGTTTTACCACAACAATGTTTATATTTTTACCGCTTCCACAAGTACAAGGATCATTTCTTCCAACTACCCTTTACTACTGATCCGCTCTTCTTTTTGAGATAAGTATAATTCTTTTCTCTTTTCAGAAGTAAATATCTTATCCCAAGCTTCAAAGGTTGTATAACCAATCTATGCTCTTGCTTCAACCATATTGTAGTATAGCTTTTCTAAGTCTATGTCCAGACTTATAACTGTATCTTCTTCCATTGTTTCTATTGGATTCGCTACTTTTAAAGAATCATTAATTCCATCTAAGAAAACCTGTTATTGTTTTGTATATCTATACCATATTTTTGAAGCTCTTTAACAGTCAGTACTAACAACTTTTCAGGTTCTTCTAAAAGTTGCTCATAAATACCCTTTTTCCACCAAGAAATATTGTTTCCATAATATTTCTCTTTCTTTTTCATTAGTTTGATCACTATATGCTTTTAACTCTCAGTTCTCTAGTAAGTCTAATTAACCCCTTTCAACTTCTTCCTCTTTGAATAAAACTTGTAACATTATATATTAATTTCTCATCTTTTTGCAATCTACTATTTTCCCTTATTATTTTAATATCAGTATCTTCATAGAAAAACTTTTATTATATCTGTATACTTCATACGGAATGTGCCATCTCATCTTTGCCAGCATTTTGAGCTCATTCCAACTCCATGCCCATAGCCACCACCTTTTATCTTGAAAATTTATAATATTATTTTCATCCGGTTCTTTGGCCTCTATATAGAAGAAAAGAACTAGTAGTGAGGAAAATTTTCTACCTTTTTCTCATTATTCTTTATGACATTAATTAAATCAGAGACTAAGCGGCTCTTACCGAATTATGTCCCTTTTATTTATATTTCCATCCTCTCTCTACTTCTATTTCTTTTTACTATTCCACCTTCTCCTCTTTTGTTATACTTTATAGCTAAAACATTACCTACCTTTGTTATTTTGTCATTCAAAATCTTATTTGTAGTGTTGCTTCCCATCTATAAAAATCATAATTTTCTCATAGGCTTTTTCATCTACTTCATCTATAAATAAAGCTTGAATTAGTTGTAATATTAAGAACCTTTTTGTCTTTAGAATACTAACTCTTTTAAATAAAGGTATCTCTTCTTCACTTCTCAAATAGTACCGTCTGTACTAACTCCTGCAGATGTAGAATAATAAAATGTTTGACAAATTCTCCTATATAGAACTCTCATTCCTTTAGTTTTCTACTGCTCTATCTGTGTCTTTCACTAGTATTTTTATTAGCATATACCTGATAATTAATACTATCGTCCAGATTAGCTCCAAAAACCCTAAGTTCACCACCACTTGCTATTGTTCTACAGGTATATGTTCTGGCAACAACAGCCTGTGCTTTTAGAGCTTCAAGTTCAAAACTGCTTGGCATCTCACTAGGAACAACCTTTTTCAAATACTCATCTATAGAAATATCATTAATCAAATATATAAATTTTCTTTTTACTATTTCTAAATATCCTTTATGGCGGGCCACTCCTATATCCTTTTGAGACTTTTACCTTTATTTCCAACATTATCGTCTGCACTTCACTTATACTTATTCTTTCATTGTCCTTCAAATTTTCTCTTTGAGTTAGACTGTAATCTTGATTTGCAGATATTTTATATCTGCATTGTCTTTTTCATTACTATAAGTCCTGCTTCACTATTTGAGAAGTTGTGGTATTATGATGTCTAACTTTAAAGGTCATTCGTAATAAGAACTCTTACTCTACTATAATCATAATCCCTCACTTTTATAGTCTTGCACTATTGTATCTCCATTATCTATATTAAAATTCATGAGTATCTGTTCTACTATTATTTTTCTCAAAGGCTTTCTCTACTCCTTCTATCTCTATTAAAAGATGTAAATTCCTTGGCTAAAAGAAATCTTCGCTAACTTCTCTTCTATTGCAGTGTTATCTACTGATAAAACTCTTCCACTTATTTACGGTGCTTTTTACATCCATGCACTTTTGTACCTGCAGGAAGCTTTCAATCTAATATCAGCAATAATTTCACCCTTACCTAAGTCTTTTTCACGTGATGTCAAATTCTCTTTTGGAATTCCAAAACCAAAGCTTTCAGTTTATCACCTTTTATATTGCTTATCAGTACATTTATTATATTCTATTTCATCACTTATAACTTCTTCCTAGAAGTAAAATATCATCGTCATCCAGACTAAAAGTTTTAATATCTCTATGCTATATATAAATTCAAGCCGTCATCTGCATAGTAAGTATTTTATCATTTGTATTTACTTTATCCTGTGCATGTTGCACTCATATATAATAGAATCTATTTCTTTAGCTTGACCGACTTTTCTTGCAACTACTATTAGAAATATACTAAAACTTATAGAGAGCTAGAAGGTCAGCATGTTCACTTCCTCTATGCTTCTTATATAAATTTTCTATTTGTTCATTTTGGGGCGGTTTAGAAATATATCAACTTCAATTCTTCAAACGTCACTGCCTCATATTCTTTAACTAGAGAAAGCTTTTCATCTATTATTTTATTTTTATGGAAATAGTCCCAACATATACCTTACATCCTTATCTTCTATACGGCTATATTCTCATTTCATCTTTCAACAAATTTTGTTTATTAGTCATAGTCAAGTAGTAGCTCTATGCCTTTTCTCTTGTAATATTGTTTCTGTTCCTGAACAAAGCCACAGAAGTAAAATTATTATAAAAGTAAATATTAAAACTTGCACTTTTCATTAAACCTCTTCATCTGTCTTTACACTGTACTTTAGTTTCTTTATCCCTGTAATTCAAATTCAAGCCGAGTCACTTTCTGTAGATAAATCTGCCACTAAGCTAGGGACTGTTCTGTCTTGATAAAAATGCTCTACTATGGCACGAGTCGGGTACTCTGTAATCATACCTACACCAAATACCACCACTGACATAACAAGATGGAAAATGGTATCCACTAGGTAGACCTGTTGTTGTCCTAATATTTTAGGTCCTATGCTATTCCATCAATTTGCTATACTATGGTATCACATAGCAAATTGTCGCGCATGAATAGGTGAAACAAGTAATAATATAAATATTGACGGTGTGCACCTATAAAGGTCCAAAAATATGGTATTACATTAGTTACACCTACCACTACTGGAAATAAGTGAAATATTTCATATGTATCAAACTCTAACCAAAATACACCATTTATAATGCCTGCAATAAAGAGAGTCTGTATTTTGCCTGTAGTTGAGAAAATACTCTTTGCTACCTATATCTTGTCTTCTTTCAGCTGCTATATTAGCTACACTCACCGGTCAAAAACTATATCGCTGAGCGTTTAACCTGTGCCCGGGCGTAAGGATAGTTTATGCTGGCCAAATAGGTCATAACTATAAGACCTATAATAGTATTAAACACCTGTCTTATCTGTGCTGAAAACCTGAAGAAAACATGCCTATATAGGTGTTCAGATTACGTAATATATGTTATCGGCCATTATACTGATACTATCATCAATGTTACAGATAACCGACAACTTATACCCTCTAACTTCGGATGATTGTTAATAAATTATATATATTTTCAGACCATCTATCCATATCAACGCGGCAAGGTTTTAGCTACATCACTTATGCTTTTTATTATCTGTGGAATAAGCATCATAACCAGAGCTATTACAATACCCACAATAACTATCAAACAAAACAAAAGTAGCTTTCATAAAGCTTTTCGACCATCCTATATTTCTTTTCCTTTAAGGAACTTTTATTTTGCTGAACGAATTTATTTAAAAATTATGTGCTTCTGTATAACGCAAAGACAGCCAAAATGCCATCACTGCACCATGCAGCAATAGGTGTAGAGTGTAGAAATCTTTTATTTGCTATACTTATCATGAAACCTCAAATCTATTGAGTACAAACCAAAAGTGTGATAGGCAATATTAACTAGAAAGCTGTCAAACCTAAATGTAAATAATTTCTATACTTATCATCTCACTTATTCTCCTTTATTTAAGCACAAAAACACACCTATTAGTGCGTGTAAATAGCCAAGGATGACGGTCTCGTTTTATTGACGCCTAGCAAAGCTGGGTGGGTTAGCTCACTCTAAATCTGCGTCCACATAAAAGGAAGCGAGCATCCGTAAGATGATATTGCAGTCCGCGTAAAATCAAATGTGGGTTCAAAAGTACAAGAGTTATCGTTCATCCCAGAAACATATTAACATTTAATACCCACAAAATAGGGTATATAAGATTATCTTACAAGGTCTATTATATAACTTTTACTGTTTAATTCAACAATTTATTTTTAATTTAATATTATAACAGTTCTTCTTTATTTTCATTTAAATTTTCATCTATAATGTCTTCTTCAGGAGTAGCTGCGCTCTTTTTCTTCCTTCAGGTTCCTCTACTACCTGTTCCCTAAAGATTTTCACCAAATTCCTTACACTGTAATGGTTTCTTTTCCAATAAGAAAAAGCGGCCAGTTTATCCATAACTTCTTTATTTTCTCTTAACATAGATAAAAGCTCATAGGACAGCTTCTATTATTTTCCATTACCTGCCTTTATCTACCTCTGTGGCTGTATCATCCTGCAATTCGACACGCTCCTGCCCGAAAGATATTGATCTTCTTCATAGAAAGACCCAACAAGACCGAATTTATCACTTGCATACCATATTGAGAGTAGCCATAGCTTTCAGCGATACCGGTATGCCTCTATATCGTTGCTTGCACCTGTTGTAACATCTCCAAATACTAAATCTCTTCAGCATCTGCCACCAAAATAAAGCCAACTATCATATCTTCAAGTTCTGCTTTTGATTTTAAATAGTTTCTTCTTCAAGGAACATACATAACATACCCAAAAGCTCCCATAGTCCTAGTACTATAGTTATGTACAGGTTCTGAGATGTACAACAAAAGCGAAATAAAGTGCGTGTCCAACTTCATGATACAGTAGCTATCTTTCTCTCTTTTCGTTTAATACTCTGTCTTTCCTTTTCTTTTACCACACCAGAACAACCTCAACGGCCTCAAATAAATCTCTTTGAGATATCGCTCTACCTGCTCTCACAGCTAAAATTGCAATGCGGCATTAATCATGTGGTCTAGATCTGAACCTACAGCACCGCTAGTCCCAGCTAAACCTATCTCTTTAGGTAATTCTGTTTCATCCTTGAAAACATCTTTTTGCATGAACCTTTAATAGTAGCAGCTCTACTACCTTTTAAATCAAGGTCCTATCTACTGTTACTCTTCTATCAAATCTACCCGGTCTAAAGTAAGGCCGGATCTAATATCTCAGGTCTGTTGTTTGCCCAGAACAAGTAAACCTTTTGAGGAATCAAAGCCCATCCATCTCAGATAAAAGCTCCCGAGTTTAAAAGTTTGTTCTCTTTCATCATTGCCACCAAAGTCTGGAATCTCTGGACTTTCCTGCACATCTATTTCATCTATAAACACTATAGCAGGCGCTGCAGCTTGTACTGCCTTAAATAAATCTCTCACTCTTGAGCTCATCTACGCAGCAAACATTTCAACAAAATCGAAACCTGATATGAGATGGAACATTTGCCTTCTCCTGCTTACCTTTTGCTAAAAGTGTGCTTACCTGTGCGAGGGCCCTGCCAACAAAGCTCCCTTAGGTAATTTAGCTCCTATACCTGTGAGATCTTTCAGAGTTTATGCAAAAAGTCGACGATTTCTTTTCTGGATTCGTTTAAGCTTCATCTTCACGGCAACATTTTCAAATCTTATTCCTGTTTCTTTTTGGACATGTGGCTAGCATTACTTCGTCCAACTCCCATAATACCGCCATATCAGAGCCTGTCTGCCCATATTCATTTCCAAGACTAAAACAAATGGGAAATCATATATAAATGATAACATTTTGGGTTGTTTTTTTTTGTTGTTGTTTGTTGTTTTTTGGGTTTTTTTTGTGTTTGTTTGTTGGGTTTGTTTTTTGTTTTTTTTTTTTGTTTTTTTTTGGGTTTTTGTTTTTTTGTTTTTGTTGGTTTTTTTTTGTTTTGTTTTGTGTTTTGTTGTTTTTGGTTGTTGTTTTTTTGTTTTTTTGGTTTTTTTTTTTTTTTTGGTTTTTTTTTTTTTTTTTTTGTGTTTTTGTGTTCATTAGTTATATTTTATTTTATTACTTTTGGAGGTGTGCAGTGTTTTGTGTTTTTTTTTGGGGTGGTTGTGGTTTTTTTTGTTTTTGTTGTGTGTTATCGAGTTAAAACCTCATATATATTTAAACACTTTAGAAATTCTGCGTTGAGTAGTATAAGGAGTGAATAAATCAACTTATAAATCAGCTGATTCTTTATAGCTGCCTTAAGAGCAGCTTCTTGCACTCCATCAGGCTCATTATTAGTCTATAACGCCTTGCACCTAGTAACAGTAGCTCCTGCGACTTTGATCATTCTGTCAGAGCCCAAAGACGCATCCATTCGCCATCGCCCCTCACATATACGAGCGAGATAATGTAGCTCTTACACTGATGCTTTTCCTTCCAGTTCGGCAACTATGGCTCAACTACTACTGAATCTTCTAACTCTTCTGCTCCCATAGCTGGGCAACCTAATGCAAAACCTTTTTGTGCTAGTAACTCATCTACATTAGCATTCTCTGCCTCTACTAAAAACAGCAGTCTTAGCAGCTTCTACACCCCTGCTGCAACATTTGTTTTTAGCCACTAGCTTCTGTGTTTTCGTTTGAGCTCCAATAAACTACCATATACCTTATCCATGTTCATTCTCCTTTTTATTTTCTAAGGATCAATGCGCCTATCTCACAAAAGCACCTTCCTCAAACCACTCATAAATCAGCTTGATTTCATAGCTTCATCTATTTGCCTAAACTTGGCTACGAACATCTTCCTAGGTTCGCATGCACTTCAATAACCACTATGTATGATAATTCTTACCTTGCAGCAATTTAGAGTACCTTTTATATCGCATAAAAGGATATGGCCCAAAAGCTCCCTGTCTCGTGACGAAATCATTTACCTGTCTCACTTGCACTTGCTATTCTCCTTCTAAATAAGGAGAAAATTTTTCAAAACAAGTACCTCTATAGCCACATGTATATATAAAAGTATCTCTTCTTCTTCGTAAATAATCCATTAAGACTATTTTCTCTATATATCAGAATAAGATGTTTTGAATCAACTTGCAGTAAAGTAAAATGCCAGTTTCAGAGTTAGTATTTTGCTTCACTCAGAGTCTCAGAGTTTCGAGTCGTCTAAACTTACAAAATCACCTGCACTTTGTTGCAATCTTTTAGAACTGCAGCACTGAGGACTAAGTAATCTGAATATGCCTTTATTAACACCTTTTTCGCTGCTGCTTTTCTATAACTAAATCAGTTTATGCACTTTTACCTCCTGAAGAAGATTTTGTCTCATCGGTTAGCTTGCTTCTAGCTATCTCATTTCGCTTCAGCTATGTGTACCAATAGTTTTTATAAAAATAATCAAATAATTTTCAAAGGCTGCTATCTGGGAACGATAAACAAATGCTGGCGCACTTTGTACCTGCGTGTACTTAGCAGCACTTATTTGAGTTTATAACAACAGAGTACTTTCAAACTAAGAGAAAGATTTCTATTGCTCCTATCAAATATTCCTTTCATCTTAGCTATATGCAAAGTCCATAATTGTTGACAATAGGAATACTGTATGCTGTTATCAGTCTGCTTTTTCATTTGCTTACACTCAGTTATCATACACGCGCTCCACGGCTGTTCTACTAGTACTTTATCCGTCATGTTGAAATTCAGTTTCCCAGACTAAATATATAATTACAATTTTACTCGAATACTCTTCTATCTTCAGTGAGGCATTTTTACACCCGTATTTGATGCCTATGGTGGCTGACTTCTGACCTAAGTATTTTATCATTTTGTTTTAAATTATCAGCTCATGTATCTAATCCTTTAATAAAATGAGTCAAGGATTCTCCTTATATACTGGCAAAAGAACAGAGGAGTTGAGCACCTCTCTGCAAAACTTCTTTTGTTACATGATCAAAAGCTTGAGAGTCGTTATTACTAGTCAGGTTTTTCTTTTAAAGTTTCAGGCTCTCTTCAGGATTTCAAACTCTCCACAAACAACAGTAGTTTAGGAGGAATGTTCAATAGTTCTGTAACACTGTGTTGTGGTAAAATAATTCTTCCTTTTGGAGCGAGATTCATCTATAGGAATAACTAAAACTACGTAGACTTTCTTTTCTATCAAATCAGCTACTATATATTTTTCTTTATCTAAACTTTTATGATATTAGCTAATATCTTTAAACAGTTTCTACATTATATTTTCCTCAGGCACTTAAACAAACTATATTAGTTTCATTTAGTCTCACTTCCCCTAAAGGTAACATTGTTATGTTTAGAGCTTAAACTCTTTAAGTCTAAATTTTGTACCTTGTACACCTTTTATCAAGCTTATTAAAACAATCAAAAGGCATCCCTGGCTTTGTAATAGAGATCTATTTCTTCTTACAAGATCAAATCCTTATTGTAGTCCAGTACGGCTACACATGTGTCCGCTATCTCCAATTGTTCCTTATGCCCTATCTGCTCTAAAAGCTTTTCCAAGTTCACCCTCATCATCTTTAGCACGGATGTCTACTACAACCGGTCCCTAATGGTAATATCTCCATACTTTTTCACCGGATCATTGTTGTGGTACCTAAGGTATCACTAACTATAGACATATTCTGTCCTGCTATGGCATTAACCAAACGGTTGCACCACCACATTTCTCAAACCAGCTATATGTAAACGTTCTCCACTATTTATATTAGATAAACTCATTTTTCTCTCCTCTAAAATCTAAAATCTCTGGCATTAGAATTTTTAATATCTTCTATGATATGCTTGGCTATACTTCTAGTTCTATCATTTGGTACATTCTTTGTTTGTTCCATCTATGAGTTTCAAAACCAATAGTTTCATCTCGCATAATCCATACCACCCTGCTGTCCAAGTCATTAGAGCATTGGGTTGGCAGCAATTTACTATCTGAGCCACTCTTGCAAAGGGAACGTCAAATCTATCTCCTGTTCTTCCCTCTCTATAACAAGCGGTGCAAAATGATGGTATACTTGATCATTTTTCATAAGCCATGCCACTACACTCATCTGAGGTTCTTTGGTCAGATGCATCAAATTGCTCCAGAATCCCTAGGTCTTTCTTCTTCTGTATATCCTCCAACACTGGTTCTACTGGCTCCACTTATTTGAGAACGCCACATTCTACGAGTCTTTCTCTATCTTGTACACTACCCAGTTCTCTGGTAGAGATAATTGTTGCTGTGTATGGTGCCGCTATTCTTATAAGTGCAGTTATTTTAGCTTATATCATCCTGATAGACGTTATCAAAAGCATTAGGATCCTATATCATCAGCTGTATACGGTACAGAGATAGTATGCGGTCCTCTACTCCGTGTACCTTTTCCAGATGTTCAGCATGCATAAAGTAAACCTGCAAATTCATATCTATATCCTTCAAGTCCAAATAAGACACCAAGTCCCATCATCTATACCACCTATCCTGGCTCTGTCCATAAGCGCTTCTGTATGGTAAGCATGTGTGTGCTTTGGTCCATAAGGATGCAATTCTTCATAACTTTTATGTGTATGTTTCTTGAAATCGAATACTGTGATACCTATACCCGCCTCGGCAAGTATAGTTTCCACAGTTGTAGCAGCTATATTAATATTAGCTCTTCTTATAGCTCCATTTTTATGTGCTTTTCTCAAATAGTCTTTATTGATTCTAAAACATATTCTATAGGATTCGTAAACCGGATCTTCGCCGAGTTCTATAATGAAGCGTTATGCATATCCTGTAAAGCCTATTACTTCTGCCTTTATTTCATCTTGAGTAAGTCTGGCAATATTTTTATTTTAATATGATATGGACTAATACTATACGCAACCAGTACCTTACAATAGTTTGATAGATATCTAGGAGCCAAACTTATGACTATTCTGTTTTCCATAAAAGGTCTGCTGAATTTCTTTTGCTACCTCATACATTTTATTAATAGTTTTTCATCTTCACACGCCAAATGACTGGAAAGCTTCTTTATAACTTCAGTCCTCTGCGCACATTATATCATTCTTTTTGGAGTCTTGCATTTTCAGGTAATTCATTGATTAATGTCAGATTATCTTTGTTTTCATCTGCATATTTTAGAGTTTCTAAGTTTCTTCATGACTGATAAAGTTGCTTCAGCCTTACATGAGATAATGGATTTATATTCTTTCATTTCTTCCTCTCTTTAGGTCAGTACAACTTCCACTTTTAGATTGTTTTAAAGGCTAATGACTCATTAATACACATTTAAATACACTTTTGCATCTCCACATGCGATCTCAACTATATGCTCACTGTCGTACGTCTTTCAAGACAGCCTCTACAATGAGCCGCTTCATCGCCTGTACATATTTGTTATCGTATAACTCATACTGTTTTTCTAACTTTGCGGAGATAAATTTGTCACAACATTAGCTCCTGCAAAGTATTCAGGATTCTCTCTGCCTCTTTTTATCTATAGTTCCAAGTGCAGTTGCATGAGGTCATAGATACTGGCTATAAAGTCTAATTATAGATAATAAATAGGTTGTAAGCTCTAAAGTGCCTGCATTCTCGTTTTTAAATGGAGTTTGTCCATGTGGTATAAATGGACCTATACCCACATATCCGGACTAAACTACTCTATAAATTTTCAAATCTCTGGCTTGAGATTCTCATTTGTGACGATATGGTGACCAACCTGTGCCAAATCCACAGCACTTGATAGCCTATATCTTTTAAAAGCCTTTAAGCAAGACATACGGTTATCCAAAACTCATATTCTCAAGGATGCAATCGGTATTTCCTTTGTGGCTGTTTCATGTCTTAACAAATGCACCTGTCTGCTCGGCTTCGTCAAAAGTCTTTATAGCGAATCTCATAAAGTCCTTTCACGAGATATGAGTCATAGCTCTGAGTCAGGATATGTACTTCATATATCTCTTATTATCTCTTCAAAACTTCATCACTATAATAACTATCTTCTCCTGCTTGCAGAACAAAAGGAAAAGTTCTAAATCCTGAGAGTAACCTTGCTCACAGCAGTGTCATTGCCTCATCATGTATTAGTCTATATCTCTACATTTTATTTGAACGCCTGAGTCCTAGCCATAAGCAATCATTCTTTACATATATTGCTATAATTCTATAAGCCCCTAAGATATACATGCAGTATCATATACACCTTTTTAGTTTATCTTAGCTGCTGCATCAAATAATTTCTTGCTTCTTCATCTCTGTTGCTAATTAGATACTCATATCTCTTTTCAGTAAGAGAAATAGGTATCAACAAGTACCATCATCCTCAAATATTTCCTATCTGTCTTTTCCTAAACGCTGGCTGTAGCCGTGCACTGCCTACTCCGTCAAAGTCTGCAGGGTTGCGGCTAAGGTGAGATATGGTATCCATGCTTGCGTCCAGCTAGTACGCTTATAATGTTATATCTTTGGCTAAGCCCACATTACGTCCGATTATAAAATCCTCTATATTCATGCAATGAGAATTTACTCACAGAATCAACTGCTTCAGAGATACGATGCAATTATACTAATAGCTGCTACTCTTGTTTCCATATTCTCCCTCTATTTTGCCATCTCTATGTGGCTTTTTGTAGTGATTATCTGTGTCACGTTCCAAAAACTACGCCCTTCATTTAACTCAACAGTTTTCGTCAGGTTCTATTTCCTCATGTGATCAAAACCACTGGGTGTATAGTAATGTTGAGTGGTTATAGCACTTCCATCGCTAGAGGATATAGATTTTGTACTCTACCTTTTCCAAAACTCTTAGTCCCTACTATAGTGGCTCTTTTAAAAAGTCTCTCCATGCTTTTGATGCGATACTTCAGAGAGCACTGGCTGAATTACCATTTTATAGAGGTATAGAAATGGGGTATATTCGCTCGCCTTGCCCATCATTTGAATAGTATTTTTCTCTCTTACCTTCCTATCAGGGCTGTATATACTAAAGTAAATCTGGTAACATATAATCTAACATTTTAACAGTGCCATCAAGCACTCCACCCGGATTATTTCTAAGATCTATAATTAACTTACTTATATTTTTTTCTTGTAATTCATCAATAACTTTTATGAATTGTTCGGCTGTTACAGTATCAAACTGATTCATATTATATATACCGACTATTACCATCAAGTATTTTAGATTCAACGGTTTGGACTTCTACTGCTCGTCTTTCCATCTCCAAAGGTATTTCTTTTATCTCCACGCATAACTGTTATATTAACCTAGTATGAACTTCACCTCTTATATGTTGTTTAACAAGTATCTCCAAATCCATTCCTGTAGCTTCTATATCATTTACTTTATAAATAATATCTTCAGGCATAAGTCCTGCTTCTTTTGCAGGGCTACCTTCAAACACTTTTACTACTTTTATAATACCTGTAGTTGCATCTTTTATCTGTACTACCTCTGATATACACCTGTGTTTCTTCTAAGTGCCTTAAACTCATCTGCATCATAATATACCGAATATGGATCATTCAGACCTGCCCATATATCCTTTGTATATTCCGTTTCTAACTTCCTATATCAGATTGGAATAAGATTTCTCAGCTACTATTTTTGCAAATCTTCAATTTCCCTTGTATTCTAGCCATATCCCTAATACTGGTGTCTACTATTTCATTTTACTAAAGCGTTTTATTATTAGATTCTACCTATCAATATATTATAATAAACTACAACTAATGCAAAAGATAGCGACTAGCCTAATAAAAACCACTTATAAGCCTAAACATACTAATCTCTTTTTAATCTCAAGTTCTTTATAGGATTGTTTGTAATACTCGTCCTCTAAATCATCTTGCATGAAATTTTTCTCCATAAAATCTCCTCTCAAGTCATTTATAACAAAAACAGAGCCCTAAGGCTCTATTTTCAGTAATTACTATTTTTCTCTACATACTTCATGTATTTAACTGCATGAGTGCTATCTTTGCGACGTAATAGCATCTTCAAACGTACTCTAAGATCAAGACCTGCAGCCTTTTTGCAATTTTATCAAGTCTATACACCAAAAGTATTTCTATGTATATATAATTGTCTGAAGTTTCTGGAAACATTTAAGCTATTTTCAAAAGAAACGATTAGTATAGTTACTATTGTTTCTTCATCAAAATCATCATCAGGACTACTTCCATCAAATGTTCTCTAATAAACATTCTACAAAAGTGGTAAAGGTAATTGATAAATAAGTCTACCTATACCAAGTCTTGCATAAGCAACTATATTTTCATCTTCATAAAATACTCTTCCTACATCTAAAGCCATTTTTGCTTCTTTATAAGAACGTGAAACTTCTTTTATTTCTCTCCTACAACTGTACTGATAAGCAATATTTACTCCCATATCATCTGCAGCTCAAGCCATCTATTATGGTCTTTGCTGTAGCGTCTAAATCTTTATAAGTATAAATATCGTCCAGTTCTTTTAACTAAAATAAGATATCTCTCAACAGCTGCAACAAAAATCATTAGGAGAATCCATAAATAACTCTTTTACTACTTCTAACGAATTAGTATCTCTCTATAAATTTTGTTTCTATTATATAAACAACTCTTCTAACTGTTGTATCTATGTTTAATTTTTAGCTCTATTATGCATATATCTACTGAAAAGTAAATTATCTAATAATAAATTCTTTGTGAAATTATCTTTATCATATCTTTTCTTTTATGCTACTAATAAATTCTCTATATGATATGCCGCCATCTTACCTATCATGTATGTTTCATCTAAAGTTTACCAAGTGCTATAAGTATATATTCTAGTTGGTGTTCATCAAATACTTTAACTGAAACCACCTATAACCTGAGATTCAGCCGGAATTTACAAACGAAACTACTGCATTCTCATGTTGTGTAGTTTCATTAAAAGTGCCGCTAAAATTTTACCCTCAGTATCACACACACATAATTCAGTTCTTGATATTTCCCTTAGACCATCTATGGTGCTTTGTAAAATCTGATTTGAAATCATAATCTTTCTCCTTTTTAGATTATCCTACAAAATATATCTTATCAACTTAAAACTCGAAGTGAGCAAGTCTAACTCTACTCTGGATACGATAATAAAACTAAGTATCTAAATATATAGTATATATTGTTGCTTTTATAGCAAAATAGGTACTATTATATAGTATTCTTTCATATATCATATTACATTGTGATAAAAACGTAATATGCTTTTGTATATTCTGTCTCTTTTTGCTTTTTAAGTCTAATTTAACTCTTTTATAAAACTCACACAATTAAAACTTCCTTGGAGTCTTGATAAAATAACAAATGCATTCTTATCTATACTTGCTACTATCTCTTTAAAAGGTGTTATTTCTTTCTCTCTAATTACGACTAAAAGAGCATTTGCTTTGTCTTTTCTTGCGTAAGCATACCTTTTTGCATCTATCTCGTGCTCCTCTATGTAATTTTTCCATATTAGTCTTTAGCTAACTATCTTCTGATTTAATCGGATACATATAAATGCTACTGTTCGGAAAAATTCACACCTTCTACTATACCATCACTAACTTAGTAATAACATAAATTTGTTATAGGGTGCATACATGGCGACTGTTCAAGAAATATATACCTATTATAACTACTATACCATTAATATTCGCATTATTTTACTACGGATCTATCTTTTAATTTCCAACCTTATAATATAAGCTAAAATATCTGTACCGCCTGTACTGAACCACATCTTACAATAAGTCCTACTGACACCTGTACAAACTCCACCAAGATTGCTGATATCCTGTACTCTCATCAAATGGATTCATACTTACCGTTATTATAGCTAAAAGCAAAGATAACATAACTGTAGTAAAGGTTGTTTTCTTCTTCTTTTCCATCAAGTAATTTAAGACCGACTATAATAGAATAACATTTATCCTATTTGTTGCCAAAGAGGTATATACCATCTTGTTTAGTATTGTGGATAGCCTGAAACTCACCTGTAACAGATTAACGGTGCATATATATTTTTTATAGCAAATGCCATTATAAAATACACCTATAGTAATCAAAATATAGTCAAAAAAATTAGTAAAAACAGGATGTCTTTTCATATTTTATGTATTATTATCCTTAAACTTCTATATCTCCCTCTTTATTTCTACCCTTACCTTCTTTTTGAAGATGTCCTACTGCTCTTTTAAAAGCATTTTGCTCATAACAAAATACTTCTTTATAAGTTCAGAGCTCCTTTATCATCAAAGCCTAAACTACCCTTTTCCTTTATATATGCGTATATTTTTATAGCACATCATCTCTAGTACTTATAAACTTGCTCTAGGACTAATATCAAGCCTACATCTTCTCTTACTTTTATAATTCTACCATTTGTTTGCTTTGACCTACATCATACTTTTCATAAGCTTCTTTTTCATTGTAGCTCCATAATACTTATCATCTACTGCTACAAGATACTCAAATTCACTATAAATAGTTCTACTATCTCATCATCTTTTTATACTCAGTAGCCAAGCTTAAATATGGATATATTCTCATATTGTACCAAGTCTATCAACTATCTATGTACATATATTTAAAACTTCATCACCTGCTATGAGATTTTGACATCTCACTTTGTATGTAAGGGCATCTTTCAGGGCCATATCTAGAAAACCTATCTTCACTTGTATCTTTCACTACTAATCTATTAAGACATACTTCTATTTAGCTTCTCTTTTAGTAGATATTAATCTATCCCCTGCTATCTTTATATAAAATACTTCTATTTTATCACCTATACAAAGTCCATTATCTCTTTTTTAGGTAACAAACTGCATCTTCGCTATCTTTATCTTCTCCTAAATGGCACCAAAATCTTTTATTCGCACTTCTAAAACTTCTTTCCTAATTGCATATTACTCCTCTAACTTTCTCATATATATATGAAAATATATTATTATTTTCGTCATTTATTCTCTTTATTATTCTATCCTTTAAATCTACTATATAAGGATAAATCTTGTCATTCAGTAATACTTGTTTTCTTATATATTACACTTATGTTATTGCTTTTGCTTACTATCTATAAGATCTTTTGCCATATATATATACAGCATTATTAACATGTTTATTAGTATCTAAATAGTGTTTACCTACTAATATATAAGGTAAGTATTTTTTCCTCTATATATTTTATCTTTTTCATCTAAGTTTCTGTCATTTCAGTCTTTTCCTGAATGAGGCAACTTCTTCATCCTTAGGTCTGGCAGGAATCATATTTTTGTATCAAAAGAAAACCAAATTGGAGTCAGCTTTTATCAGATAATTTCCCTCTCTATCTTTTATAGAAAATTTCTATACCCATAAATACCATAAAACCATAAGCATTTATTACTTCCTAATAATTTCATCTCCAAGTCTTGGCAGGATAAAGATATCTATATTCAAGAAGATATTGCCTCTATTATAGCTTTTAAATACTCTATGTAGGCCTATGTCTTTCACTTTTGAAGGTTGAACAATCTTGTAAATAATCCATCATAGATTTTATTGATAACTTCCTTCACTATCAAGTTCACTGTATCTAACTCTACTTTGAAATGAAATTACATTAAACCATCCTATTTATAAAATATTCAAATATTTTTTATTCCGTCTGAGTTATCCTTTTAAACTCTAAACTCATACGCTCAGGATTAGATTGAAGCTATTATTTTTCTTACTTGTATGTTCTGTAAACTACAATGCCATCTGCTGCTCTAAGTGTAAGTCTAAAATCTGCTGTAGGTCTTTTATCCCTGATGATGCCATAGATTTATCATAAAATCACTTCATATAGGTCTTTTTTAAAAACTTTGCTCCTACTGTTCCCACCTGATGCTCGTATCTATATTTTTTCTTCATTCAAGGCTTTGTGAGTATCTTTTGTAGCTAAGTCTTGCACCAAAAAGAACCACAAAATATATATTTTATAGATTTGTAAACCTCTACAAATACCCATAATCCTTTATTATTTTTTTCAAAATAAGATAAAACCTCAAATTGTTTCTCATCTAAATTATTATCCGGCTCATTAGCACCATTTATTTCTTCATTATAGTATTTAAGTTTATATCTCCACCACCAGCAAAGTAAAGCTTCACAATCTTTTAAATCCTCCTAATTCCAGCTACTTTTACTTCACAGCCTAAATACTCTAAAGACTGACTTATAGTTTTTGTCTTATCTTATATTACATGTTGCTGTTTTCTTCATTCTCTTCTGTATCCTCTTATTTAAGTCTATATTTATAAAATTATATAACATATTTAAGTAAAAAACACTCTAAAGAAATTTAAATAAATATTCCCTCGATTAGGTAAGATATATTTATTAATCCACAAAAGCTTCAAATTCTCTTTATTATAGAACTTAAGCCTTTTCTAATAATAAAATCATTTATTTAATTAAAATCTATAAAATTTTACAATAATCTTATGTCTAGATAGACACTTGTCTTCGAAACTTTCAGTAAATTCTATACTCTGTCCAGGAAACCAAAACGTATTCTGTAAACAATCTAAAATTTAAATTTTAAAGATAATACCGTTCTTTTTCTTCAAGAAATTTTCCTTTGTACCTGATTTTGTGCAAGTATAGAACAAATAGCATCATTGTTCCGGGAGAAATAAAGTATCATATAGTGTCTAGGTCTTCTCTGTATCTTATATGGATCATAATAAAGATAACATAAGTTTCGTAACTCTTAATTGTTGGTCTATTCTACCTATAACAGTCTCATTGCTGATTGATCATCTCTACCTATAAAATATATCTATAAAATTAACATCTAAGTAATTTTAAGGTTTGACATGAGGTAGTGGTTGATACACAAAATATTATCTACATAAAAGTATGCTTTAGCATTTCCATACCACAATCTATAGTAACAATATTCCTCTATTACTGAGTGCATAAGTATATATTGACCGGTAAAAACTAACATCATCCCAAGTAATTGTCTTTTCTGTTTCCTATAGCTCTTCTATAATTTATAACTTTTGTGTTTTGACCTTCTTTTCATATACATAATTAGAAAGTAGCATATCAACACTAGGTTTCACCACTTACAAAAGTGCATGAGGTATCAAGTATTTTCATATAAGAGGCTGCATCTGCAGTCATGCTTTATCTGCAACTATGGATATTACTAGCAGCTCTAAGCCGTACGCCTTGCATCTCCACATGCCGCCGCCATTTTCTTTATAGATAGCTTTACAAATAGTGGGATATTTTCTGCATATTCATCAGCTATTTCTCCTTTTGTGTTATCCTTTGAATATAATTTACAATAAGTATCTACTTCTTCTTCGCCGCCTATTAACAAAAGATCATACTTACGCATATAGAACATAAATTAAAAGGTATATTTATACTAAACGCTTCATTTTCCGGTTCTCCTTTCAAAATACATGTATATCTATAAATATAAATTATTAGTATATTTTATAATTAACATTATCAAATTATAAATTAAAGTCCTGTATCAGTATGCAAATATAATATATTATTTTCATAGAAGAAGAATACCAGTGCAACTAAATTACTGGATACATGTGCTAAATCGTTATTAATATATTATTACTTACTTCATATATTAGCCTAGACCTAATCCCAATATAAAGCATATATTCAGCAGAACTATATTTCCAGCAGAAAAATTACGATAATATGGAACTAAATATGAGTGCAACTATCGTATTTCCACATACTTCCTTAATATATAACACATTTCTTCACACCTTCCTCTATATAATCCAGATTGCACCTAATACAACAAAAATAAAGTCCATATATTCAGTTTTCCAGGTATAGAATTTGCTTGATTTAAATCCTCATCTAAACTAAATGAATTAGAATATCATGGGCAATTTGAAACCCATTTCGAATAAGGCTAATAATATATTAAAACTAATACTAAAAATATATATTTAATATTATGCCAAATCAGGCTTTTACGTCCTTTTACGCATTCAAAATATTATCCTTACCAAATAATTTAGCAATCAAAATAATAAAGACATTAAAGCTCCAAGCTGAAGTAATCCCATAATTACATTGCTATTAAGCATAAAGATTTTACAAATCTTGTGCTACTTGAGTATCTGAAATATTTATATTGGCTGTAATCATTAAAAGAAATAAAGCGATAAACACAATAACCTGACACTTATTGCGGTATGTTAACAAAGGATATCATACCAAAAATATTAAAACTTTCCTTTTCATCTTATCTCCTCTTATCTGTTACCTTTAAAACTATGTATTCTAATATGAAATTATAGCCCAAGATTCCTAAACCCATAAATTGTTAAATCACATACAGAGTGCTGTAACAGATTTATGTCCTAAATTCTTCTCTTTTATGAATATTTTGATATGAACTTCTACCTTAGGACAAGTAAAAACTTCCAAACAATCCCTTATAGCATAGCCTGCTAGTGAAAGTGCTATAAAAGCTCCACGAGTTTATAATTATTCCATCTATATTCTCATATAACTTCTTGCAACTTGTTAATAATTTCACCCTCAATATTACTGATAAATTCCTTCCGTCCAGCTCATCTGCCTTCTCTTTTATCTTCTCACAATCTTTCATAAGAGTTTCTCCATATTGACTTTTATCTCTTATTCTAAGAAATTAAGATTAGGTCAATTTACAACCAGTATTTCATATCAAACCTACAGGAATTTTCCTGCTTCTTTTTTAGCTTTTATTCTCTTGTTCATCTGTTTTGTTTTGTTCAACTCAAAGGTCTTGTCCTTGATTTATAAGCATATCAAGACCAGAAATAGTCTTTTTATCTCTTTTTATAAACTCTTTCACTTAAAAAGTTTCTTTAGGTACATACACTAAATCTACGCCTATGGATACTTTATCATAAAAATATGTACTTTTGTTATAATATCTATTATTATTGGGATACGTCCATTACTTGTAGTTTTGAAAAGCTATATAATCATCTTTATCAAGCTTACGCTATCCAAATCTTCTAAATGCCATAAACCTCTATATCTGTTGTTCATCTTGTAATATATTATCCTTAAAAAGACTAAAGCATTCACTATATTTTCCGCTTTTTCTCTATTTCTATTAAATATTGTTATATGTTTTAACTCTATTTTCAAGGCACATATATATATACCGCTTTAGCCACTGCCTCCCACAACCTAAGATAATAATATTTTCTATCTTCAATATCAATAGTATTATCTTCTAAAAGCTTTTAAGTCCCCACATATCTGTATTATAACCTACATATCATGCAGGCTTTCATCTCGTATTAGAGTATTTGCAACTCCTATAGATTTTGCAACTTTGTCTACATCCTTTAAATATTTCATTATCTCTTTCTTAACATACGGGATGCTTCAGTATTCGCACCCGATCAGCCTAAACAATCAAAGCCCCTTCTATGGCTTTTTGAGGTCCTCTTTTACATTTAAAGGTACATAAGCAGATCTGCTCTCATACTATCAGCTAATACTCTGTAGTAGTAAGGGGACATAGAATGTCAGCGGTTGCTCTGATACCATAAACTTTTGCCTTTCCACTAAACATTTATTTTCCTTTCTTTGTGACGCCTATAAAATATAAAATTAGATTTTCCAACTTTCTCTCTAATATATAATTTGTGTTTTCTTCTTTTTATCTATAGGACTTACAAGTGTGGAAATAATACGCAAAGCATCTATTCGCTTTTGCAAATATCTGAGTAAAATTTGATCTCCTATAAAAACCACTTCTTTTTATCTAAATTCATAAGTTTAGTGGCATGAAATATATCCTTTGCTACTAGATTTATCTGCCTTAAATACATTTAGACTTTACTATATGTAGCAAAACTTTCTACTCCTTTCTTTTCTTGTTGTTAGATAGCAAAACTGTGTCAAAGCCTAATCCTCTCAGAGTAAGAAAAGAATTCTATGTCTTTATTAGTAGCCGGACTTCCATGAGTCGTGAGGTATTATCTATATCAAAGATAAGACCTTTTATACCTTTTCCTTAATTCATCGCATAAAGGTATATTTTCTTTTCTATCATAATAAAAATCAGATAAAAGATTTTCCATTGTTATCACCGGAGAAATGTAAAAGTTTTCTTATTTCTTCCATAAAAGTATTTACATCTTTCAAATTCTCTGTATACGAAGCAAATCTAACATAGGCAACTTCGCTCTAAATCTTTTTAATTTTGCTCATAACAAGTTCACCTCACACTGACCGAATTTCTCTTTTCTTCTATAGAAAATATTGCATTTTTCTATTTCTTTGTCAACTATTAGTTTTATATTATCTCTTGATACACAGGTCTTTTGGCAACTTCTAATAATTTCATAACTTCTATTTTGCTTCTATCCTTAAGTTTCTCTGGTATTATCCTTTTTCACTATTATTGTCAGAATAGTTTCAGTTTTTCATAAGTTGTAAATCTCTTGCAGAGCATACCTCACACATTGTCTGCGTCTTCTTATAGAAGAATTATCATCAGATGATCTTGAATCTACAACTTTTATATCTCTATGGCATTACTAAAATGGACATTTCATATAAATCTCCTGTTTTCAAAATTAGTGTTCGAATTTATGTGCATAACATAGACAATAAAAGTCAATTAAAGAGGCTTTGTTGTGAAAGAGATAATAACGAAAATGTTAATCTTAATAATAAATATTCTAGATTATAAATAAAGACTATATTATGTATGATATAGAAACTGCGGTTTTTCGCAAAACCACTCCTCTTTACCTCGTGGGATGCTCTATTTGTAAAATAATGATAGTGTTTGTTTAAAGCAAATTTTTGTAGAGGTCTTTCACGAGGAAAAACAAAGCTCTCTTAAAGTTTTATCTATTATAGAAAATTTCAAATATGTAATCCGGCTCTAATGAAACTTTCGAGTTTTTCCTTTTATTAAGGCTTGTATGAAGGGTATTCTATAGATTTTCTTTACTTAATACAAAGTCAAAGTACAGATTTGTATAGGCTCGCTAGAAAATTTAAACTTCACTAAAACTTGATAAAACGAAATCAAACTAGTATAGAAACTTTTTAGGTATATATAGAAGATAAATATAATGGTGGACAACTAATTAATATTTATAAGGACTACATTTTAACTTCATGCAGAGATAAAAAGCTTTATATAAACTACTTTTGCATAAATGAATGTGATATTTTTAGGTCTTGTAAGTCTATCTATATTTATAGACTTGAATCTGTTTTAAGAGTGATTTTGGCTTTATATCCTGTGATGATATTGATGATAGTATTATTTTAAATTTTAAAGCTGATATTTCCACACCTTTTAACGTAGAGCTAAACTTAAATGAATTTAAAATCAAAATAGAAAATGAATCTTTATTTCTCTTTTGTCCTAAGTTTGTAGGAAAGCTTAAATATTTTATAGAGGATTATAAAAATTACTTTTTATTTACCATTAGAGATATTTGTATACACAAAGATATAGCAGCTTTTGTAGATAAAAGATGCTAAAAGTAAAAGCAAAGAGAAACTGCTTTCTTGATAGGGTGCTACAGTTTTGCTGTAGGCTTTGTGGAGAAAATTCTCTATCAAAGGTTTAAAGTTGACTATATCTCTAAAAAGTTTTATTGATATAGCCAGACTTGAATTTTGATATACATACAAAAGAGCTTTTGGATAATATTTTAGCTAAATATAGTTAAAATAGCAAAGGCTGTCATGGCAGGAATAAAAATACAGTTATAATTTTACAATCAAGCTACTCTAGCCTATAGTATTCTTACTTGATGCGACAGCTCCTTTTCTTTTGTAGATTTGAATTTGAAATTATATTGAAAATATATATCATTTTACCCTATTATCATAATTTATCCTCTAGCAACTCTCTTAATGCCTTTTCATCTATATCAAAGTTCTTCTTTATAAGAGCATATATCTCGGTATTTGAAGGCTCAAGCTCCTTAATATCTCTATGTTCTTTTTCTATACTTTCTAATTTTCCTTGTTCTACTCCCTTGCTATTCCTTTTTGCTATTTCGGTTTCTATTCCTTTGCCTATTCCTTCCTCCTATACCCTCACGTCTGGCATCCTGCATATCAAATTTATATTTTGTCGCCATCAACATTTGTACTCTACTCTCTTTCCTTTGTCTATTATGTCTCCTTAATTTATTATCTATAGCTTTAGTATGGGAAAATTCCAAAAGCTCTATCTTTATTTCTCCATATGCTCCAAAAGCTCTCTAAGCTCCTCGTTCTCACTTACTGCCTGCTTTTTGTATTTATAAATATTATATTACTTATCTCCCAAAAGAAGCTCTCTCTATCCTCAAGGCAGCAATAAAGCTGTATTTATATAATCCTTTTCCAAATAAGTCAAAGGGACATATAAATATAACATACCTCCTTTTATTTTGAATAGTCCTCACCCTTTTTCCGATTCTCTACCAACATCGCGCTCTGATAATATACAGCTCTGTCAGGTAAATTTCCCGTATTTCTTACCTGCAATTCTACATCATAAATTTGTATCTTCCTATCCTTTTATAAATACATCAAGTCTAATCACTTTAGACCCTAGCATAGTAACTATAACTTTTGCCCTGAGATGTAATCTATTTTCTCTACACTTACATCTAATACAAGCTCAATAAATGCTTACAAATACTTTTCTTATTCATAATTTTTAGCAAATATAAAAGTCATTAAACAAGTTTAAAGCTTTCCCACTCTCTAAGCAATTTTCATCAATCATTCATTTCCTCATTTTTAATACTATAAATGTGATTTTTCCTTATATCTCCTTGAAATTTAAGAATTTTCTTGATAATTAATTTAAGAATATAAAATTTTAATACTTTTATTCTATACCTTTGTTTTCTTTTTACAATAAAAATCGCCTAAACTGAGATATACTCAAATCTAAGCGATTTTTATTTAGGGTGGTATAAGCTTTTTCCTAATTTATCTATTTTGTAGATTTCTCTATATTCTAAGATATTCCACTGTGAAATGTTTTTATTTTTATCTTTCTTCCTAGTCATAAGAATAAATATTATACATAGTAAGGCTCCAATCAAACTTACTGCATACAGCATTATATTATTAGCATCTCGGTTTAGGTATTAATGAAGTATCCTTTTACCTTTTTCTATAGTTTTAGGATTAGGATTAGTTTCAGGTGCATCTACTTTTATGCTCCTTATCTATTTTATGATCCATATCTATTTTACTTTCCACAAATCTATTTACTGAACCGCCTACTCCGTCTCTATCTTTTTACTATACCTGTATATATATTGTAGATTTCAAAGTTTTTCCATCTCCATTTACATCTTTTACATGGCTTTTGTGTAGCTTAAATACCTCTACTTCTTTTACAGAATATTTTATCTTAGTTTTACCGATCGGCTCCATATTCAGGAAGATTTTTAAAACTATAAGTCTCAACCTGTATCAGCACTTAATGTTACCGGCTCTCCTATTTTTATTCCGTCCTTAGTTAAATATACCTCTACCTTATCTACTAAAAATGGTGGAGTTCTCCATGTTTTTGTTACACTTATGCTATCCGTTTTTAAAGTATTTGTTATAAGATAAGCATCCTCAGCTTTCTTTTCTACCATAGTCGTAAATCCCTCGAGCGTGCCGCTCTCAAGCTCTTCTACTGTATAAGCTATCGGTGTTTTACCGTCAGACTTGTATTTAGGAATATCTTTAAATATAGCCCTATACTCTCCATCATCACCTTTTACAAACTCAAGCCTATCTACCTCCGTTTTTTTGCTCTCATCCGTTACATCAAAAAGTACTCCATGAACCTTTACCAAGTTTTTAAGTTCTTCTTTACTATAATTTTCTATACCGTCCCACTTCTTTGTTGCTACTATAGTTCTCTTTTCTATCTTATTCTCCAACTTGGCATAAGATTTCCATTTTCCATATATTCAAGCTTTATATACTCATCAGGAACTTCATAACCTAAAATCGGCTCTTCCTTAATATAATACTCTATAGTTTTCACCACTATCATCATATTTAGGTAAATCCTTTATATTTAACTTCCAGCCACTATTTGCATCTATACTCAATCTACTATGCCTGCACCGGCTGCTAACAACTCAGGCTTATAAATATCATTCTCTCTTTATAGAGAGACCAACTTATACTCATCTCCCAGCTTTGTATACAAGCTAAAATGTACGCTTGGTCTGGTATAAGTGTCATCTTTATTATCCCAAAGTCTTTTCTATTGCATCCCCTATAATTTTCTCTCTATTTTGCGGCTTTTACGATAAATGAACCGTAAGGAGATTTATCACTCGACTCTGAATTAAAAATACTTTCAGACTTAAAATCATAGCCTTTAAATTCATTAAGCTCTATAACGTTATATTTAATTTGTGTCTTCCGTCACTTTTTAAACTTAGGTAAATTTTCAAATTCGGCTTTTGAAGCTCTGTAGATTCATCAACATCATATTTTCAATACTTTTATTTCATTTCTATAAAAGCTCTGTGTTCCGTCAGCATTTTCTTCCACTAATTGAACTCTTACATTAGGTGCTTTAGAAGGAATAATTCCCTCCCAATTCTTTGATACATTTATATCAACTGTTTGCCATATTCTTTATATCAAAAAGTAATCTTCTTTATGTCATCTATGTTTCGTCCATGCTTCTTTCTTTGATTATCTTAGTTTCACTGAGCCTGCACTAAGCTTTTTCCTTAAGAGAATACTCATATCTGCTCTTACCGTCTATAGCATATATAGGGCGTATTTTCAAATTTATAAATATATACTCCTGCAATATTTTCTCTTATATTTTTGTGTATATAGAGCATCTCTAAGCTCCGAATTGTCGGCATATGTATTATTCTTATCCATAACAGTTGTAATTACATTACCATTTTCGTTTGCCTCTGTTCCATTATCAGGTATATCTCCTTGTGTTTTCAATTTTTCTTAGCAACTTTACCTCTATGGAATCTTCTTTTTACCGCCTAACCACTCCTTTTATTTACAACTGTATCTAAGATTTTGCAGTATTGGTATTAGTATATTTTTATCACTGACATCCTACAGTTTCAGGCTTTGAAACCTCTACACTATATCCGGCTATAATCCAGAGATTTAGAGATGCCTCTCTTTCTTCTATCTCATATTCAAGTTTGTTTCCTCAGTCATACTTGACAAATCGGCAAAACTTATCCTATATAGATTATGGTCTAAGGTATCTCGTGTAACTACAGACTCTGCTCTGGCAGTAACAAGCTTACTTCCATCGGTACTCTTAACGTATAAGTCAATGTGAACTGTCGAGTGTTTTCTCTTTCAGCTTCTTCATAAACTTCAAGTCCTCTCCAATACAAATCTACATTTATATTAAATCTTTCCTGAACATTTTTAAGACAGCTCCTATTACAGAATTTTCCACCCTCAAGCTTCTCCGCTCACCTCTCCAAGAAGGATAGGATTTTTCCGGTTTCTAAATCCTGTAATCTCCTCTTCCGTTACATAATATTTTATCAATTTAGCTCCGTCAGCCGTATACTTAGGCAGATTTCTAAGAACCTTTGTAAATTCTTTATTTCCTATATCCTTAGTATCCTTAGTAAGCACTATTTCACCTAAATTTTCATCAAAAATATTTTGTAACTTCTGTTTTTGCTTGCAAATTATCATCAAGTACAGCCCATAAATGAAGCTTTATATCAGGCTTATCCTCACTCTGCTCTTCATACAATTTAGAAACCACATCCCAAGTCTTGCTTAAATTTATGTCAACAGCTTTTCTTGTATTTATCAGGTTAAAGTTTATTTCCTGAGCGGTATTCACATTAACACCTTCAGCAGTTCCTTCTGTAGTGGTATTCAAAGCTACATTACTTATAAACATCACCTCACAAATTTCAAGAACGTGCGGCACTCAGCATAACCTGCAAAGATCGTTAAGCTCCAGTAACTCCATGTATAGCTGTAAGCACTGTCAGGCTTATACTTTAGGGTAAATTTGATAAAACAACAGTAAAATTATTAGCCGAATTAAGTACAATATCCGTCTTTACATCTATATGCTTTGTTTCATCATCATGAGTTTCTACTATTATCGGCGGTATGATCAATCAATTTCACCTTAACTGGGTGCAAGTTCAGGCTTTATACTACCCAAGTCTTAGTTATTTTTAACAGTAGTTTTTCCCAAACTGTTTGCTTAATTTTTATATCTATATCCTATCTGCATTATCCGCCTGAGTGTAAATATTAAAAGCATCATCAGACTCAAGATCCGTATTATTCCTGGCGTTGAATCTAACATCGCTCTTTATAGCCCTCAGGAGCTTCATATAACTTGTAGATGCTTACATCATAATATGCTCCTTCAAACATGTTTTATAGCCTCAGACTTTATATTTTGTCAGACCGTGGCGGCACCGGCATCTCATCAAAGTGTGCAATATACTTACCGTTTTCGTGTTGCTTCTTTTTACTGTCAATGGCTTTAGTCATATTCGCTGTCAAAAATTGTTACTTTCACTCCTAGGTGCTTAACGTGCCATCTACACCTTCCCATAGTTTTTTTCAACATTTATATTTCTGTTTATGCTCTTTGTTTGTAATAGTTATGGTTTTATTTTCTTCATCATAGCCTAGAAGCTTTCGGAACTTATAGCTTTAAATCCGTCCTATATTTCCAGCTTCTTCCACTCTTATAAACTATATCCTCCCCACTCTCTGATAGGAAGATTTTTGTATACATATTGCCAAGCCTTTTACCTGTTGTCGTGTCTTGTGCTCCATCTAAAAAGCTCGTGCTTCTGAAAGTCTTTCATCTTCCCGTAGAGAGGCATCTACAAATTCCTGCTTCTAAAGACCCTTATCCTTCAGTCTTCAACGACCATCTGCAGTCTGCGAATTCACTCCTCCTGTTTTGTCCTCTTTGAGTGCCACCTCAACCTAGCTCTGTCTATTTCTTCCTTTTTAGCTTCATCTGTCCAAAATTCACTCCTTTGTAACTCTATGGCAGTGGTGGTTTCTTGGCAGTATGTTGTTACTAAAGCCAAATTCCGGACTTCGGTAAGTACACGGTGTAATCATATTTTATCTAAAGCTATCCGTATATGAATCATCTTCTACAAAGCTCACCGTTTCTTACTTCCAAGCTCTGCAGGTTTAAAATAATAAATATTTCCTTTTGCATCAGCGCTATCAAGATTCTTTTCATACTGACGGTCCAATTATTGCTACTGTCTAATTGTCTAATTCCATTATTATCGGTCAGAGTGTCTGCTTTACTACTTGGTGACTTGCACACCGTCAAGTGCTTTCTTACTCGTAGCTCTTAAAAAGCTTAATCTTAACCGATCAGAACCCTTTTCCCACTTTTGGTAACATCTTATATTTATAAGCTTTGGTATTAAATATCTTCTTTTACTATAGGACCGTCATCTGTCGCTGTAGTTTCTCTAAGCCCAAATTCCAAGATATCATCACATCTGTTATCTGTTTTGTATCCTACAGGTACGGTATCCTCTTTAGCACATAATCTCACAGCAAGTCTTGAAATAAAGCTATACCGTCATCTTTAGTTACTACACTTCTATACACCTTATTGTAAATCAACATTATTTTGTGTCCTTTATAAAGGTTAAAAGCCAATCTTATATCTGGAATTTTCTGCCACGCACTGTCATATTTGGATATTGAAATCTCACCTGCAGAAGTCTCCATTATTTATATAAAAGTGTAGGTTCCATTAAAGCCCTGCCTTGTGCCCGCGTCGCTTAATTTGAGCTGTACCCTCATTTATCTCACATAACACGTCTGCAGCAGAAGTTTCCAAAGATACCGTATTCCGTGTTGAACTCAAACTCATAATCTCCAAAGCTGATGTTTCCAGTGCATCACTTACAATGGATGTATTAGACTGATTTGTGCCGTCTACTGCTCTAGATTACCTGTTTTACCTCCGTTTTCCAACTTCCTATAGAGCTCAAATTTAGCCCCCATTTGTAGGTTCATATCTTCTGTAGCAAAGCTTTCTCCTATAATCCCATATTTTAGAATTGGAGTTGGTATTTTTCTTACTTTCATGTACAAGCGCAGCCGCATACTTAGACAAAGGCATATATGACCGGCGCCTATCACTACCTTATACCTACAACTCTCTTACAGGACTGTTTAGTAGTTTGGAGTCTGAGTGTATGCAAAGATGCTATAAGTTCCGTTTGTCATAATCGGCATTTACATTTGCAGGAACTTCTTCAGGTATATTTATATCTATAGCTGTCTTATTTAATATATAGCCCGCCGGAGGTTCTCTCCCTTTTACCTGATGCTCCGGACTCCTAAATCTTCAAAAGTAGTTATTTCCCTCATTATTTGTGGTTTGTATATCTCCAACCTGCTCATATACTGTTTATCTCATTAGGCTATTATTTTCCGTTTGTGTTAGATTAACTTTATAAATGGCGAGCTTAGCACCTGCAAGAGTCTTTGTTTCACTTTCATTTTATCTACTACAAGTATTTTCCCTCCTGATTTCCACTTTTATCTTATTCAGTATATTTAAAGCATATTGCTTTAAATCTATTTCCGTTATTTTGACCCTCAGCGCATTTACAAGCTTACCGTCATGAGTGATTTTAAATTTATACTCAGCCTGTATTGAGATAGAGTACATGTCCTTATCGCTATTTATTATTTGTTCCGATAGCGCCTTTCCAGTAACCGTGTATAGCTCTGTCCTTTAAGTTTTTCAATATTACACTTCCATCCGTATTCGTATAATCAGCATGGTAAAACTCGTTCCGTCACTCTCCGACTACTTCTTTAAATTTATATCCTGATAATTTCTGTAAAATCAGTCTAAAGCTGTCCCCATTTTCAGGATTACGTAAATTTTCATCATTTACAGCTATCTTCTTCAATAAAGACTTTGAAACTTATCAGGCTTTACAATATTTTGTATAATATCGGTAGTATCGGCATCTATTCTTACAGGTTAGATTTTCAGCTTTTCTGATATCTGTTAGGATTTGCACTCTCTATCTCTTCTATATAGAATACCTTCCTTCAAATCCAGATTGTCGAGACTTGCATTTCCGTTTACGTCTGTAGTAACCCTTTGTTTCAAAGGTATTATTAGTTATGTATCCAAACCTTTGAATCGTAAAGTCAACTTGTTGATAAAGGTACATTTGTGTCTGTGCTGTCTTTTAATAGTCAAGCTTCCTTTTATCTCCTTATAATTCATAAGAGATGGAGCTTGCACTTTGTAGCATCATCTATTTTATAATTATAATTTGTCGTCAAACCTGTAAACTCATTAACACCTACATGTCCATTTGACGACGTATAGCCCACCGGGTAAGCGCTCTTTTACTATATAGTCTCTGTTTGGTTAACAGCTTGCTCAAATCTAACTGCCGTTTGCATCCGATACGGCTACTGCAAAAGGTTCCACATTCGGTCTGTTATTATAGTAAATACCGAATTTGGCACCGCCTATATGATGTTCAGTGGCTGTTTTGCAATCTTCCTCCTCTTGGCAAATTTAGTCAAAGTGATACTCCAAAGAGGTGCTCTCATAATATTTGACACGGCATTCATTTCTACAAAGTTGGTATAAGCAGTGCTATCTCCCACTAAAATGTCTGATAACGACGTAGAATTCACAGCCTTTTATCACCGCTTTTCGCATCGTTTAAATTATCATGCTCGCTTTCCTTAGGAACAATAGCTCCAAACTCTCCGTTTTGTTTAAAACAGTGCCTGCTTTTGCTTTTTATTCTAATCATTCCTTTGTATCTTCACTTGGAGTATCGTCGCTAGCCAAGGACGTATCATCAACCTACCGTGTCATAGTCCCACCGTTATCTCAAAAGCTCATTTATCTGTCACCGCTATAGTGCTTAACACTCATATCCTGTCGGAACTTTAAATTGCCTGAAAGCCTCAAAGAGGATATCCAATTTTGCACCGTCGAATTCAGTTCCACACACGAAGTCCTTGTTTATTCAAAGCGCCTATCGCATAACAGGTAATACATTAGCTATATCTATACCCTTTATAGCCTGCCGAAATACATGGCTAGCGTAGTTTGATATAAGCATCTTATATAATCAGTGTTTCTTGGCCACGCAGTATCTGCCTCTTTGCCAAGCACTCTACTCACTTATCAATCATTTCTTTGGCAAAATAACAAAGAGAGGGGACAACAACGAAGAACTTCCTACAACATTGCTTTAGCATCATCATAAGCAAACTTTTCCTCAGTACCGCTTTAGTTAAAGACAATAGGTCTTAGCATATCTTCTACATCAGTGTCGACCATTTTGCATATAGTTCTATTAACTTTAAGACAGTTTTAGTTGTGACTTGCACTATACTTTTGTCTATATAGGTGCTTATGGCGCATCTTTTTATCTTGTATAGCACTCTTGTATCAAAATTATTCGCACTGAGACTATGCAAGATTTCTTTTTAACAGTATTTCCATCTTCACCTTGTAACCGTAGCACCTCTCTATAAACTCAAATCCTACCATGCTCGTCTCTTATAAACCCTCGGATCCATAATTCATATATCACTTTTATTTATTTCTATAGCTTACCAGTGAACAATGTCGGTTTCATCTGTAAATCTTCTCCAGTATACCCTCACCCTTTACTGTCATAAACTTTGCCTACTCATATTTGATTTCAGGTATATATGATAAGCTCCTTGCTACTCTACTAACACGCTCCGTGTAGAATCAGCTTCGTGGATAGATGGGATATTTATCCGGTTCTTCTTCATATGCCAACTCTTTCCTTAGCAGTTATAAGTATTTTATGTGCCAGTGCACATCTACCTTTGCATGCTTTTTCTATTATGAGTGTTTTCAGAAAGATTGTTATACTATCTCTCCATCAGGTCTTGCACACCTGCATTTACATCCGAAGTACCCTTTCAGCACAGTCGTGATTGCTCTAGTGTGAACAAAAGCTTCTACGGCATGCATCATTATCCATACTGCTGCACTCAGTAGATTTCTTGTTTGTATCCTTTACTTTTGCAAGTGTAAAAACACTCCTAGAAATCCTTTGAAAGAGGAATTTCCTGTGTATCCGGTGTTTTATCTGTATGTAGTCTATATCCGCCTTGCACAGCTTTATATTATTTGCACTGTCTATCTTTGCTTTTCTCTCCAAACACAAGAGTATCGCTCGCAGGATTTAGTATAAGTTCGATATATATGCCGAGTATATCTACATCCATATTTCCTGCTTCTAAAGGCAGTGTATTTAAAAAGGCGAGCCCTGAATAATATCAGTCTGGAATCCAAATCATAGTCTATAATAGAAACATTTTTATCAATCTGTTGCCTCATTGTATGGCGGCTACATTAGCTTCCATAGGCACTCTTTCTTTCTCTTCGTTATTATCATAAAGATCAGCTCAGCTCCCAGTTTTCCAAACTCAAGCCTTGGATGCTCTCCACCCTTTTCCTCCGCCTCCTTCTATCGTCAAAGTACTATGCTCCGGGTAATATATATAAAGGTCGACCAGTCAACCTATCACCTATACCTAATCTGCCGCGTGCGGCAACAGTAGGATAATCATTTACATCTCTAAAATCTTTAGCTTCTGACCAGAAATAAAGCGATGATTTGTTTTCTATATCAACATTTTCTTTTGCACCAGGAAATCTTTTAATTTCAAAACTAGGTTATAACATTTTCTATATTTCCTGTGTTTCTTGTACTTTAAGACTAATAAGCTTTTACCAAAGTTGGCCACTTTTTACCATCACTTGAAAGCTTCGGTCAGGATTTATACTTGCATCAAACTGTGCAGTTCTCTCTTCCTCGGATTCACGTCATCTCTTACGGCTGTATGCTTAGGCAATACTGTTGCCGCAAAAGAAATACTGTTGCGGCAAATATCAGTCCTCTATGGTATAGTAATATTCTCTTATACTATCCAGGATTTTCTGGCAACTGCCTTAGTGTGCTATATCTCTAAGTCTTCCAAGATCTCTTGGCCCGCTCACAAAATCTCCGTTTTGACTATATACGAATAACCCACCAGATTATTGGGGTACGCTACCAACAACCTTGGTCTTGAGTAGCATAATAATATTGCTTTTACATTTGCCAAAGTTTGGACTCAGCTATCTTCTCTCATACTCTCCCGTTATTTTCATCCAGTAGTAAAGTCATTTTCAAATTGATACCTGCACCGTCGTGACTTATGCCTCTTTTGCAAAATGTCAAAATTTATATGTGCATCTCAGGACTTCCTATGAGTATGGTTTTTCCTTCAGCTTTTATTTCTATACCCTCAATCATCGGCAAACCCACGAATCGGAATCATGCGCTCAAAACGGAGGACGGAGCGTTATCTTGTAGCTGCTGAGTTTTAGGGTCTATGTGTGGACTGTCTATACCAGATTTTAATTTTTCCTACAACCTTTGCTATCATCACTTATTATAAATTTTTGTCAATACATTTGCAGGTTGCCATCTTGTATATAATAGGTTCCTCCTGAGCAGTATATCGACACCGTTAGCATCCGATATGCACTATGTGCACTTTGCACCTCGGATACGGTATCGTCTATGTATACAAAGGTAATCTCTCCTGTCCGTTCTGTTACCCTCAGGCTGATAACTTACATCTACATTATCCTTACCTCAAAAACCGCATGATTTTCAGCATCCGTGCTGGCTATATTAGCATATAACCGTCTCATAGCGGCCGCTTTACTTGTTCTTACTGCTTTGCACAGCACCTGTTTCCAGCTGTCTGCTTTGTTCTTCGTATATATACTCTCTATAATCGTCAAGCTTAGGTCTACCGTCATTTCCATCAAAAGCCAAACCGTCATCTGTTCTATATTTAGCTATAGACCGTACTCGATTAATTATAGTCGTTCTGTTTCTTGTTCTTACAGTCTGTCCTTTTGTATACATAGCTAAGCATCTTCAAAAGTTTTCCTTATGCCCGAGCTACTTTGTACGATTTACTACGTTCCGTCGGTGTTTAAGCTCGTCTGTAAGTATATAGTGCCTTAGGCCCGGCCGCGTGTCTCTCCAAATCGGTATAATGTGCTCTATACTTTATCCGGTTTATAAGATATCTGAAAGGTCCTTTATTCCGCCCATACCGCCGAATCTGTATTTAGCTTCCAGCCGCCTCCTGAGGTGTGTTCCTCATAAGGCTTTAACCTTACCATGTAAATCCCATATAAGAGGTTTACTTCTCCAGTTAGCACGTCGGCATTAACAGAAGAATTCCACTCGCTTCCACAAGAAAAGGTTACACTTTGCAAATCTATCTCCATCATACTATTGAGTATACTACTGAACACATGTTCTCAAGTCAGCGGAAAAGACGTGGCAGTCAGCGCTTATTTTATTTCATTCAGCTCTTTCATTTCAATCTTTTGAAATGCTTAGGTGCGCAAGCATCTTTCTAATTCTGTTGTTTGCAAAGCATTTTCAACCACTTCTGTCAACTTAGGAACATTTGCGCATTTTCCAAAGCCCAAATGCCAAAACGAATTTACTCCCACTTTCTCAAGATTTGATAAGTCCATACTTCTCTATATCTTCGAGTCATTGCCACATTTAATGCAAAGCTTATTTCGTCCAACTCATGAATCTTAGGTGTAATTCTGTTAGCTTTCAAAGAGTATTACGTGTCTAGCAGCGAAATCACCTACCACAGTTAAGAGCATTTTCAGTATCGTATTCTCGTATCAGAATTGAAAAGTCGTTAAGGAGCTATAGGAGGTAGCCTATCCGTCCGGCAAAACTAAAGCTTCGTAATTATTTGCTATATATTTAACCTGCTTCCCTTTGTGGTAAACCTGTAACCTTAGTAGTATCTGCATAGTATCCCAAGTAAAATCGTCTTCATCATATACACCTGTATTTCCTTCTTTTAGGATTTATAATATAATTTTCTCTATTTATAAGTGTCGTATTTTCATTTGTATACACGGGTATATAATAGCCTAGAAATTTCATACGGATTATAATCAGGTATTCCGTCTCTGTTTCCGTCAGCAAGCCCTTCGTTAAAAATATTCTCGTACCCATAGTCTGTATCACGGGGAAATTTGCCGCTTCTATATTGTTAAGTGTAAAGCTTCATCACCTATTGTAAGTACCTTGGGTGAAAGTTATGGTACCTTTATTTTTGATATCTAAAAAGCTCTATCACCCTGGTTTGAACCTCAGGCAAATTTATACTTTCTAGTGCTTTATATCCTACATTATAATCCGACATAAGCTATGCTTTACTGTAACAAAAAGCTTTAGGTAAATCCACATTTTAAGAGCACAGTTGCCAGCCTGCGTCCCTATTTCCAACACATCAGGGCATACAAGCTGCGTTTTTCTTGTTTCCCATCTGAAGGTCCCACATCTATCTTTGTTATTCCGTGTGAAACATGCTTACCAGTCACAATTACCAAAAGCCACAGCATCTGTAACAGTGGCATTTGGGTACTTTTCATATCTATATATTTCAACTTTGTATTTTCAAACATATAGCCGAAAATCTTTTCCATTTTAGGTAGATAGATACCGTTCGGATAGCTTTCATCCGTACCTATAGGTGTATTTCTGAAACTTGCATAAGCTCCCTGTATAAGCTCAGGTGCTATAAGAGTTTTTATACCTGTATTACTAAAAGCGCTATCACCGACTTTTCTAAGCTTGGAAAAATCAAATTCCGTCAATGCCGTATCACCGGAAAAAACTCCGTCTTTTATCTCTTCGATATTGGGTATATCCGCTCTTTCAAGCTGAGGATTATTTGCAAAAAATGAAAGCTCCAAGCTTCTTATTCCGTCTTCAAATACTTCAACACTTCTCAAGCCCTGATTTGCAAATTTTCTATTATCAGGTATAGGATCCCACCTGTGATTTACAGTAGCGGTTATTCTATCTCCGGTAGTAGGATTTATATGTGGTAAGACAAGCTCCTTATTGGTAGCTATTTTTTGCATTCCCTGTGCAGAAAGTCCTACAAGTTTGTTAGGTCCCGGAATATTGTTTGACTCTCCGCTATCTCCTCCATACCAAAAATCTCCCAATACCCAGTCATGTCCTATGGGAAAGTTTTTCATATCGGTACCTACATGTGTACTTAAGTACTTAACCTCACCGCTGTCCTCATCTCTAAAGTATAAAAACTCTCATATACTCTACCTTCATTTGTTGTATCTATATCCTCAGGACTTATCTCAACGTTTGAACTTAAATCTTCACCCCTACTGTTTCTTGCTACTATAAAACTACGTAATTTAGCAAGTACATCCTCCTTACTCTCATTTATTCCAATCAAGGGCATATACCTGTCTTTTAATTTAAGCTCTATAGACTCACTTTTCTTTACATACTCTATTTTTAACTCATAATTATCTCTATCCGGTGTAAATCTGATACTGTTAATATCTTCATTATTTTCGCTATATAGCTTATAAGCTTGTAATACAGGCGGTTTATACTCCTCTCCTATCTCCTTGCATATACATAGTCCAAGGAGCTTAGATCATCACCTATGGTTATAGTATCAAGCAGCTCTCTGCCCGTATCCTTGTCTATAAAGCTTATTTTAACTGCAACCGGATCTATAACATAGCCATAAGCATCCTCTTTGGTTTGCATAGACGGAATCTTACCCTCTACACCTACATTTGCATTAGAGGACGCATTTATCAGCTTTACAAATCTTTTATTGTCTGCAACATATCTTCGCCCACTTTTTCAAGACTTGCCGGTATATTGACTTCCTTTAAATTATTATTTTTAAAGGCTCCTGCTTCTATTTCTTTTAATTCCGTACCTAAGTCAAGACTGTTTATATATGTTGTTTCATAAAAGCATTTTCGCTTACTTTTTAACCTTATTAAGATTTAGGTTTACAAGCTCATTATCTCTAAAAGCTGATGCGGCTATTTCTTCTATGCTATCCGGAAAATCTATATTTATAAGTTCATTTCCTGCAAAAGCATAAGCACCTATTTTCTTAAGCTCAATAGCTGACTCAAAGGTAAGCTGACTGAGATAAATAAAAGGCATTATCGGCTATCTCAGAAACTTTTTACCCTCTATTTCAGCCGGTATCTCTATAGAAGTTCCGGTAAAATCATCCACAAGACCCTTTATTACAATTTTATCTCCTCTGACTACATAAATAAAATTGCCCTCTGTTTTTTCTTCACTATCCACTATATCTTCATCGGCATCATTATCGGTAGCCATAGTATTTATTCTAATAGTATTTGAGGGCTGGGCAACATTTCCACCTAATATGGTAGGTATGTGAGTTGAACCGAAAATCATACTCATAATCAAAACATACCACCACTCTATCTATTACATTCTTTAATTTTTATTTTTCATCACTCTAACTTCCTTTTGGAATTTATTAATATTTTATTAAAAATTATATATATATATTAAAGCTACATAATATTTATATATAATTATTACTCTAGTATAAGTCTTGGAAAATTAAAAATCAAGTCCTTAATTTAATCAATATAATTTATGGTAAGTATCTACTTGATAAATTAAAGGTATAACTTTTAGAAACTGTTTTTCCTTCTCCGTTAAAAAGTGAGTATAAGACCAAGTCTTATACTCACATCAGACAAACCCTTGACAAAGAGAGCAAAAAGGCTGTAAAAACGCCCCACAAAAGACCGATAAAGTCTGGCAGTGTGCCAATTTATCGGTCTTTTTCAACTTTTTCTTAAATCCCGGATTTTTATACTATTATGTATTCTAACATAGATATTTAGGTACACTAAATAAACTATGAGTTAATGTCTCGTGTTTTTACCTACATACTTAAGTCTTTATGCCTATTATGACATTTACAGAGATTAAAACCACACGTTATAAAGTAAGCTCTAAAATTGCGTTTTTTTCTCCTTTTCTAAGCAGTCTATTATAGGATTTATCCCATTTAATGATTCCAAAAGTCCCTTCTGACTGAATACTTCGATTTCTACGAAGTAAATATCCATGAGTTGACTCCAAGTTTTCAAGCACTTCTTTATGCATAGAAGAGAGTTCTCGGTTTAAGCTAATGCTCCGATTTCCTCTGAGCCCTTTGGACAACATTTATCTTTGTGTTCAGCAAGCTGTTACAGTTCTCACATTCATACAGTTCTTCCGTTCTTCCATATTTATTCTTGTATACGTGTTTATGACATTTGAATATAAACTTTTTTCCTGCCGGACAAAGCAAGTCTCCTTGATTGTTTGTGTGAAAGTTAACTGCACGATAAGGATTGTCTCGATATTTCTTATCGGATACTTCCTTTTTGAACATAGTAAATTTCATGTACTTTTTCATCCCATGCTCTTCGCAGTAAAGGTAATTATTGTATGAACCATAGCCTGCATCTGCAACGGATAAGTTGGGTAATGACCATATATTTTATGAAATTTTTCCATTAACGGAACAAAGCACTCCATATCTGTTGCATAAGGCTTCATATCTACTACTGCGATATATTCATCACAAACAGCAGCTTGAAGATTATAGGCAGGGAGTAACTGATCATTCCCCATATAATCTACTTTAATTCGCATAAACGTAGCACTAGGATCTGTTTTAGAATAGCTATTCCTATACTCACCACAAGTTTTGATATGTTCTCATGTACTCTTAAGCCGATTTAGGTATTCCTGCATTTTTTGATATTGTCTTTGACAAATACTCTTATGCTTTCCTTTTCCGGAAACAAAATCAGATATATTTAATCCAGTAGCACACTTGTACGAGTCAAGAAGTTCAGATAGATATTCAATGGCGTATTCTTCTCGTTTCTCAAACTTTAGCCCAAGATATCCAAGAACGTCTCTATTAATACTATCTATCAACAGTGAAATCTTCTCATAGACTTTACTGCGATTTTTATACAGGACTCTTCCCGTACCCTAAATGATAACAGTTGCATTCGCTACAATCTTAGTTCCATCGATATAAACATGATTTAGGTCTACATGGTCTTTTCAAACATGTAGAGATTTATATCTTTGAAAATATCCTCTATGGAAGATACTAAGTTATTTCGAATAATATTGCCAAAAAGTAACAAATGTTGGGACTTTCATGCCATCGAGGAGATACATATATCGTATATCATTACGACACAGCTTTTCTATTTCTCTCAATGAACAAATCCCAGTTTTTCCATAAAGGCAAAAAGGATTACCTAAGTAATTTTTGAGCATCACATCTTTTACGACCTGTTTTGCAGCCCTCTCAACCAAAATATTTATATGAGTCAATGTGATCCATAACTTCACAAAGGTATATACGGATCCGAAATATCAATTAACTTTTCGATATCTAATGGTAATTTTAGTTGTCTAGCGTATACTTACCAATGGTATTTTTATTTTTGGACATAAATTAATTATGCCAAAAAGTGCTCAGATTATCTCGGTCTGAGCACTTTTTCTTTCTGAACGTGCAGCCCCTTCCATATAAGACTAAATTATCTATTATTAATTGCTGCTTGTGCCGCTGCAAGTCTAGCTATTGGAACTCTAAATGGAGAACAGCTTACATAGTCAAGACCTATCTTATGACAGAACTCAACTGATGAAGGATCACCACCATGCTCACCACAAATACCGATATGTAATTCCGGACGAACTGGTTTACCAAGCTTAATAGACATTTCCATAAGTTTACCAACACCTGTTTGATCAAGTTTAGCAAATGGATCATTCTCAAAAATCTTAGCATCATAGTAAGCATCTAAGAACTTACCTGCATCATCTCTTGAGAAACCGAAAGTCATCTATGTAAGGTCATTTGTACCGAAGCAGAAGAATTCAGCTTCTTTAGCTATTTCATCAGCTGTAAGAGCTGCTCTAGGTATCTCTATCATAGTACCTACTTCATACTTAAGATCTACACCTGCTGCCTTTATTTCAGCATCAGCTGTTTCTACTACAAATTTCTTAACATATTTAAGCTCTTTGACTTCTCCAACTAGTGGAATCATAATCTCGGCTTAATATTCCAATCCGGATGCTTCTTAGCAACATTGATAGCTGCACGAATAACAGCAGATGTTTGCATCTTAGCTATTTCAGGATAAGTAACAGCAAGACGGCAACCTCTATGTCCCATCATTGGGTTGAATTCATGTAATGAAGCAATGATTGCTTTAATATCAGCAACACTCTTTCCTTTTGCCTTTGCAAGTTTCTCTATATCAGCTTCCTCTGTTGGAACGAACTCATGTAGAGGTGGATCAAGGAATCTGATTGTAACAGGATGTCCTTCAAGAGCTTCATATAACTTCTCGAAATCTCCTTGTTGTACAGGAAGAATCTTAGCAAGAGCTTCTTCTCTCTCTTCTACTGTATCTGAACAAATCATCTCTCTAAATGCGTCAATTCTATCGCCTTCAAAGAACATATGCTCTGTACGGCAAAGACCTATACCTTCTGCACCTAACTCACGTGCTTTCTTTGCATCTTCAGGAGTATCAGCATTTGTACGAACTTTAAGTGTTCTATATTTATCTGCCCACTCCATAATTCTACCAAACTCTCCTACGATTTGTGCTTCTACTGTTGGTATAGCACCATCATAGATCTTACCTGTTGTACCATCAAATGAAATTACATCTCCTTCATGATACTCTTTTCCATTTAACTTAAATACCTTGTTATCTTCATCCATTACGATATCTGAACAACCTGATACACAGCAAGTACCCATACCACGAGCAACAACAGCAGCGTGTGATGTCATACCACCACGAACTGTAAGAATACCTTGAGCAGCTTTCATACCTTCGATATCTTCAGGAGATGTCTCAAGTCTTACTAAAACAACCTTTTTACCTTTTTCTGCCCAATTCTTAGCATCTGTAGCTGTAAATACTATTTGTCCACTAGCTGCTCCAGGAGATGCGGCAAGCGCCTTAGCTATAGGCTCAGCTTTCTTTATAGCTTCTGTATCGAATGTTGGGTGAAGAAGTGTATCTAAGTTTCTAGGATCTATCATAGTTACAGCTTTTTCTTCTGTAATCATACCTTCATCAACTAAATCACAAGCAATCTTAAGAGCTGCAAAAGCTGTTCTCTTACCATTTCTTGTTTGAAGCATATAAAGTTTCTTATCCTCGATAGTAAACTCCATATCTTGCATATCTCTATAGTGATTTTCAAGAGTATTACAGATACCTACGAACTCTTCATAAACTTCAGGCATAACTTCTTTTAATTGATCAATGTGTTGAGGTGTACGTACACCGGCAACAACGTCCTCACCTTGTGCGTTCATAAGGAACTCACCCATAAGTTTCTTCTCACCTGTAGCAGGATCACGAGTAAATGCAACACCTGTACCTGATGTTTCACCCATATTACCGAATGCCATCATTTGTACGTTTACAGCTGTACCCCAAGAATATGGAATATCATTATCTCTTCTGTATATGTTTGCACGTGGATTGTTCCAAGAACGGAATACTGCCTTAATAGCTGCAAGTAATTGCTCTTTAGGATCTGCAGGGAACTCTGCACCAATCTTAGATTTGTACTCAGCTTTAAATTGATTAGCAAGAACTTTTAAATCCTCTGCTGTTAAATCTGTATCTTGAGTAACTCCTTTTTTCTCTTTCATTTCATCAATAAGAGCTTCAAAATACTTCTTACCAACTTCCATAACTACATCAGAGAACATTTGGATAAATCTTCTGTAGCAATCCCAAGCCCAACGTGGATTTCCTGACTTAGCAGCAAGAGTTTCTACAACTTCTTCATTAAGACCTAAGTTTAAGATTGTATCCATCATACCAGGCATTGATGCTCTTGCACCTGAACGAACAGATACTAAAAGTGATTTTCTTTATCACCAAATTTCTTACCTGCGATTTCCTCAAGCTTTGTTATGTTTTCCATAATTTGAGCTATGATTTCATCGTTAATTTTCTCCGTCATCATAATATCTTGTACAAGCCTCAGTTGTAACTGTCATCCTTGAGGAACAGGTAAACCAAGCTGTCATCTCTGCAAGGTTTGCACCCTTACCCCAAGAGTATTTCTCATAGTAGCATCACCTTCACTAAAAAGTATACCCATTTATTAGCCATTTCAACTAACCTCCATTAAATTTTATCTTTAATATTATAGCATAATACTTTTTATATGAATAGCTAAAAATTGTTATATTTAATAAGTTTTAATAATATATATTTCTCAAATATTATAATTGAAAATATTTAGAGCCTTATTTGAAATCTTATTAGATAAATAAAAAGCACCTGTCTCAATTATATATAATTAAGACTTGGTGCTTTTTACTTTCTACTATTCTTTATTTTACTTCTTCTAAAAGAAATACTATAGAGATAAGTGCCATTCAAATATAGAGATTAATAAAACTAAGTGATTATTATCTCTGTTTTTGGAACTTTCTTTTAATATACGCACCACATTATTTGATTCATCTCTATTTACACCGGCTGGAACATCTGACTTTTATAGACATACCGCCCTCTCCATTTGATTTAGGTGGCTCATTAAGCCCGGTTCATTTGGTTTATTATCCTTTGGTACTGTTGGCCCCTACCGGATTATCGTTCTTTCTAGGTGGGTTAGAGTTACTCCACCACCACCTGCCTCACCGAACGACCACCGACCGCCACCGCCATTTGGTGTGTTCTTAGGTGTTTTTAGATTTAAATGGTTCTACATAAACTATATTACTTAAATGGGTATTTCCATTAACTCTTGACACTAGCTCTATTTGGTATACCATTACCCGGCAAATCATCTTTCATGATAGTTAGGATAGAAAACTCTTGCATCTATTGCTACTACTATACTTCCACCTTTTATACTATCAAGAAAATCCTTATCCGTAATCTTAAGACTTATATCATTCAAATCTATTTTCGCTTCAACTAAATCTCTCAAGCTCCTCTAAGCTTAAAAACTCTCCCTTAGGAATATTTGATCTATCTGAATATACACTAAGCTCCTCCGCTTCTGACGGACTGGCTTCAGAATTGCTTGTCATATTTAAGCTATATCGGACTTGGCGTTACCGCACTGGCTTCACTACGGTTGCAAGGAATTTAATTTTTACATTTTCAAATTTTAAAAGCATCACTTAATCTATCTTTTAAATTCAAAGTCCTTTGCATTTAACTCTTTAGGTAATGGCGTACTTATCTTATATATGTGAATATTTCTTCCTCGTCTTTTTAGTAAAAGACGCTCTCCTTCATCACTACCATCAGCTCTTGAAACGGTTTTTGTGTATGTCTATATCCATATCCTTGTCCAAAGTATAGATATAAGTTACTTCTATTCTACCCTCTTTTTAGAAGACCATTTTGTTTGTCTTCATCATTAGGAGCTACAGTCTTAAACTTATAAACTTTACCATTATAATTTATACTTGAATAAGCATCAAGCAAAAGTATTATAGCTTGGTCCATTCTTCTTTTACATTAGTAAGCTCTGTATTGACCACATCGTGATAAATAGTATTTCCTTCTTCATCTACATAATGAACTATAACATCACCATAAACAGGCACATACTCAAAAACTACAGTTTTCGGTTCTAAAGCTACTTCTCCACTTCTAGGTGATACAGGCTTATTTCCAAAAGTTTTCGTATCTTCTCTATCTTTACTGTATTTATACGCATTGCCCTCAGCATCATAAAGTAACTCAGGAATATCTACACTATCATTAGGTATAGAATAGGCTTCTCCTATATTTGAATTTTCTTCCTTTACTACCTTAGCTGTAGGCATAGCTTCGGAATTTAACAATTCTGTATCTGTACCCTCTATAACGTATCTGGCAACAACAGCACCGCCAAGACTATAAACATAAGTTATCGTCTGAACCTTATCTTTATACTCTCCACTTACAGGATCTGTATAATCGGCAGTTTTTATATACTTATATACAGAACCGTTATACGGAATACCATTTTCTTTATACTTCGTCGTATAAGCTTCTCCTATATTACCTGAGTAGTATCTCTATCTGCGATCAGTTTCATTTCCATCAGGATCAACAGTAATATGTCTTACTATAATAGATGAATTTTTAATATAATATAACCTTCTAAGCTTTGGTTATGACATTTTACTCCATCTGCCGGTATATTATCATGTCCATAGGTATAATCAAAAGTATCAAAACCGGCTATCTTTGAACTGTCCGCATTTTTATCTTTCATACCTATCAAAAGTATATCCATCTATATCAGGATGTGTAATATTTACAGGCTCTTTTATATTTTCAGCCTCCAAATTTGTAGGAATAGTATCCCTACTATCTGTCATATAGAAAGAATTTGCATAAGTTTTGTGCATCCAGATTTTCATATCTGGCATGTTTACTTCTACCTCTATAGGTCCACTGTGTACTATCTTTCTATATCTCCCTTTTTGTTTCTAGGAGAAGTTAAGGCCTTTACTTCATTTAAGCTTCCATCAGCTCCTGTTTGTACCTCATAAAAGTCTACATTTAACTTTCCAAATGGGAAAAGACGAGCGTAAACATCATCCGCTTTAGGATCACCATTGGTATATGTTCTTATACCACCATAAGCACCCGTATCTCCCGTAATTTCCAAGTTAATTTGTCCACCTACTTTTATAACCGGATTTGGTGATGTAGCTATAGACATATAGCTTTCATCAGTAATTATGGCATTAAGTCCCTCTTCAAAGTTATCTGCAACTGAAAGCCACATAGGCTTCATAAACTCTTCAAAGGAAAGCTTGACAAAATCTCTTTTAGGTATGAGGGTTACAGGAATATTTATCTCATAATCACCATCTTGGTTCTTAAATCTTTCCATACGCTCAGTTGAAAAAGTAAAGATAGTTCTATTTCCCTCATAACGTATATTGGTGGCACCCAGTTCTGCCTGCTTTTCAGGATCTAATCGTTGCCATGTACTTTCAAAAGCTATCTGTACTTCCTGGTCAAATTGTAATCTTCTATCTAGAACAGGTCTTACATAACCCTTCCAAGATATTATCTTATCTGAACGTCCCCAGAGAACACGCATAGCATCTCTAATATTCGAAAAGTCTAATTTTGCCTTATAATGGAGACTACCGGATTTATCTACATTGTAAGCTGTAGGCACAGTTAAGTAATTTGGATTTTGTTCCAAATAAATAACAGGCTTAACTTTTTGCACCTCTCTAAAAAGACTCGCCATATGCGTTGGAGTAGTCGACATTACGTATAATTCCAGATTATCCGGAGCATCCTCCGGAAATGGAACTCCTGTCTTATAATAAGTACCGCTACCATCGGGTTTAGTATTATAAGCATAAGTTCTTAATACTCTACCCGCAAGTATATCCCAAAATCCACTACCTCGCCCATTCCAAGAAGATGCATATCCATCTGGGTCACTTTTTATATTTTTGTTTCTCAGACTCAGGTAAAATATAAAAATTATCACCAAAATAATACTCCCAAATTGATGAGTTCCCATATATATCCCACTCCGGATCCTTATACAATTTATTACGATACCTTACATTAGTAAAAGCCGGCATACCTTTCATAGGTGCCGTCTTTGGCAGCTTAATAACCACTGTATTATTATATCCGTCATAATCTGATGGCAGATTTCTATGAACTGTAATAGTTCTCGCATCATCATATCTGCTATATATATAAGTTACCGTTTGCGCTTCTTCCTTAACCTTACCGTTTGCCGGTGCTGAATCTTCTGGCATCATTGAATAAATGTATCTAACTCCATCTTTTTCCCAGTTAGAAACTTTTCCGTCTTCGTATTGTACCTTTCCGCCTTTATTAACTCCTGAAGAATAGTTATCCCCTACATTCTTATTTATTACTTCTGTATCTATGACTGTTCCATCTTCCAGTTTACGAACTATGGTAACAGTACCTGTTGCCGCTAAAGTATTTATTGTAAAAAATATTGAGAAAACAACATAGATGTAAACAACAATACATAAAACAAAGCAAACTCTTTTCAATACTATACTTCATATCTACTCCTTATTTTTCATTTTTACTTTCTTTTTGGAGATTAGTATATCGTACTTAACACTATCTTAATAACGATTATTATACAATCCAAATTTTTTAATTTTATAAAAATTGTATCTAATCATAATATATCTGTATCTTCTTGTCAACTGATATATATATATATATATAATTTAATCGTAATATTTTTTTAATAAATACTAAATATATTTAATTTATAAAGCATTCCTATTACTCTAATCCCTATCAAATAAAAATTCACTCATTATTCTATTGCTTAAATCAAAGCCTCTATCTGTTAAATATAAATATGGTTGTTTTATACTCTAAAAATTTCAATAAAGTATTTCTTTCTATGGTTTTTCAAAAACTTTAAACATATTCAAAGCCGAACTTACCAAAAATTCACTACTTGATACTCCTTTAGTTAACCTTAAACCTAAGAACATAAACTCTTCCATCTTATCAATTTCACTCAGCTCTTCTAAATCTTGATATAAACCCATCAAATCCTTAGAAAAATCCATATTAAGATACTTTTTCATATCTCTTTCTACATGAAAACGTCTATCCATAGCCATACTTGAAGCTCCAAGTCCCTAAGCCTAAGTATTCAACTCCTGTCCAATAACCTATATTATGTCTACATTCTCTCCTTTTTAGCATAATTACTTATCTCATATCTTTCATAACCGTTTTTGCCAAGTATTCTTTAGTAAACTTATACATCTGCCTATCTACTTCTTCAGTCGGTAAATGTTTTTACCCTCTTTGTAGAAAAATACTCATAAAAGGCGTCCCCTCTTCTAAAATGTAGAGAATATGCCGATATGTGTTCAGGTTTTAACATAACTACCTTTTTTAGGTAGTCTTATAACTACTAAAACTTTGAGCAGGAATAGCACTCATCAAATCAATATTAACATTATCAAAACCACATTCTCTAACTTTTTGATATGTATCCAAAAATTCTTCATAAGTATGTATACGTCCAAGTAATTTCAATTCTTTATTATCTGCACTTTGTAAGCCTATACTTATTCTATTTATACCCGATTGTTTGTAATAGCCCTAATTTCTCTGCATCTACACTGCCAGGATTACATTCTATACTTATTTCACTGGCTTCTACTATGAAATTTTCATATCTTGCACTCATAATGTCGCATATTCGAACCGCTAAGAACGGACGGAGTACCTCCACCTATAAAAATAGTAGATACTGATAATCTTTATAATATTTAGATTGTGCTCTAATTTCTTTTATGAGTTGTTTAACATAAGCTTGCTTTGTTTCTTCATCTGAAGGACCGGATAAAAATCACAATATTTACATTTCTTAATGCAAAAAGGAATATGTATATATAGTTCCAACTTTCTTTTTCATTATATATTATACCTATTCTTCATCTAATTTAAGTACGCTCATAAACGCTTTTTGTGGTATTTCAACACTACCTATCTGACGCATACGTTTCTTTCCCTCTTTTTGCTTTTCAAGAAGTTTTTCTTTTTCTACTAATGTCTCCACCATAACATTTTGCAAGTACGTCTTTACGCATAGCTTTCACAGTCTCTCTAGCTATAACTTTACCTCCAACTGCCGCCTGTATAGGTATCTCAAATAAATGTCTTGGTATCTCTTCTTTTTAATTTTTTCACACATTTTTCTTCCACGTTCATAGGCAGAACTTGAATGTACTATAAATGAAAGTGCATCTACCTGTTCCTTATTTATAAGTATATCAAGCTTGCAAAGAGTAGATGGAACGTAAGCTTTCAACTCATAATCTAAAAGAGGCATAACCTCTTGACCTTGACTTGAGTGCATCAAAGAAGTCATAAATAATTTCATTTAAAGGTAAATCATATTTAAGTATAGCTCTATTCTCTTCTATATATTCCATACTTATATATGTTCCACGCCTTTCTTGACATAAAGTCATAATAGCACCCTACAAACTCTTTTTGTAAGCATTATTTCAGCCGAAACCATAGGCTCTTCCATTCTTTCTATTTCACTCGGATCAGGAAGATTTGAAGGATTTGTAAGACTTATCATTTCTCCATTTGTTTTGTATACATTATACACAACTCCCGGAGCCGTTGTTACCAAATCAAGATTATATTCTCTCTCTAATCTTTCCTGAATAATTTCAAGATGTAAGAGGCCTAAAAATCCACAGCGAAAACCAAAACCCAAGGCAAGAGAAGTCTCAGGTTCATAGAAAAGAGAAGCATCATTTAACTGCAACTTTTCCAAGGCATCTCTCAAATCATTATATTTTGCTCCATCTGCCGGATAAAGACCACAATAAACCATAGGTGTAACTTTTTTATAGCCCGGTAAGGCCTCTTTACAAGGATTATCTACTAAAGTTATGGTATCACCTACTCTTGTATCTTTTACATTCTTTATACTGGCAGTTATATAACCAACCATACCTGCACTAAGTTCATCACAAGCTATAAATTGACCTGCACCGAAATATCCGACTTCCACTACGCTTTCTTTAGCACCCGTTGCAAGCATGTGTATCATATCACCTTTTTTCACTCTGCCCTCTTTTACTCTTACAAATACTATAACCCCTCTATATGCATCATAAATAGAGTCAAAAATAAGTGCTTGCAAAGGTGAATTACTATCTCCTTTTGGAGCAGGGATTTTATGCACTATACTTTCTAAAACGTCCTCTATATTTAAGCCCACTTTAGCAGATATCTTAGGCGCATCCATAGCCTCTATACCTATTACATCTTCTATCTCATGAGCTACATATTCAGGATTGGCACTTGGTAAATCAATTTTATTTATAACCGGCAACACCTCAAGGTCATGATCTAAAGCCAAGTATACATTGGCCAAAGTCTGTGCTTCTATACCTTGTGCGGCATCTACAACCAAAATTGCTCCATCACAAGCGGCCAAAGAACGTGAAACCTCATAATTGAAGTCAACGTGCCCCGGTGTATCTATTAAATTGAATATATATTCTTCTCCATCTTTAGCTTTATATACAGTTCTGACAGCTTGAGATTTAATTGTAATTCCTCTTTCTCTTTCAAGTTCCATATTATCAAGAACTTGAGCCTGCATTTCCCTACTTGTAAGCAAACCTGTTTTTTCTATTATTCTATCAGCAAGAGTGGACTTACCATGATCAATATGTGCTATAATACAAAAATTTCTAATCTTACTCTGATCAATTATTGCCATATATTACCCCTTTTTCTTATTTCCTAGCTTATATAATATCATCTATCTTATAAATATTGCAAACCATAAGTATCAGTATATTTTCAAATTTAAAACTCACAAAAACTTTATAGACAAAATACATTTATATGCTATAATACTCCTACTATTAAAACAAACGAAAGGTAATATAATTATGTTTCAAACAATTAAAACAAAAACTCAGCTTTAGAATTTTTAATTTGTGCTTTCACAATTTTTTAACTATATCTATATATTCATTTGTACAAAAATGCAATTTTAGACTTTTCCACTCTTTATGAATATGGGATATTATGAATCTGATACATATGTTTGCCTTTATCCTAAGTCTTATATTCCTTGCTATCTATTGTGCCTTCTTCTATTCAAAGGATAAAAAGCTATCTAATAAAGATTATATTTATATAGTATGTATGAGCTTAGGACTCGGTGGCATTACTATGATATATTTTAATATTTTAGACTTATTCTCCACCACCATTCCTTATTTGGGAGAAAGTATACAATCTTTTGACAATATATGGAAAACCGGAAATGATCCTTTTATATGGATTTTATTATCCACTGTCATACTGGGACCTTTAGTAGAAGAGCTTATGTTTAGAGGTATTATATTTAAAGCTGCCGAAAGATTAACTAATAAATTTTGGTTTCCTATACTGGTTTCCGGTTTGTCTTTCGGTATATGGCATTGGCAACCTGTTCAAATAGGCTATACAGCTATAGATCTGTATTATATACGGATATATATATAGCAAAAACGTTCCTTAAAATTTACTTTAGCTCTACATATAATAAATAATTTGTTATCCTCTTTCCAAGATATAACGAACAATTCCCTTATATTAGAATATTAGTGATAAGTTACCATACTACTTCTTAATACCGGCATTGTTTTGTCTATATTTAATAGCAACAGAAAAAGATACAAATAAAATTTAAAACACTTGACATTTAGTTAAAGTTTGCATAAAAATGTATTAGTATGTTTACATTGAACTGTCCGTGTCCAGACTTCGATGCTAACTAACTTTTAAACATTTTTAATGGAGGTATAAAAAGTTGACTAATATTAAATCTGCTAAGAAAAGAATTGAAGTTGCAGCGATTAGAACTGAAAGAAATAAATCAATAAAATCAAAGGTTAAAACTGCAATCAAGAAAGTTGAGGCGCTATAGCTTTTAGCTGATAAGACTGTTGCAGCTGATACATTAAAATCAGCTATCATAGAAATTAGCAGCAGCTTCTAAGGGTGTTTATCACAAAAATAACGCTGCTCGTAAAATTGCTAGATTATCAAAGTCTGTAAATAATATATATTAAAACCAAAAGCACGATTTCCCGTCAGAATCGTGCTTTTTATTATTCTCCATTATCAAAAGTTCTGCTGCAAGCTTTCATTCAACTCACCCATTTTTACAGCTTGTTCAAGCTCTAAACAATGTAAAACATATGCCTTTCAAGTTCTTCTTATCAAAACCGGTACATCTTCCCATTATTTGACTACTTGCATATTCCGATATACCCAATAAACTTGCTATTTGCTTTTTGTCAAACCCTCCAACATAAGTCCCTTTACCTGAAACAACTGACTAAATTGCCTACTGATAAGAGCTAGAATCCTCATCCGTGCTCTCTCATTATCAATAAATCCTTATATAATTCCATAGCTTTTATTTGTCTGTTTGGCTATTATAAAACGTATCATATCAAATATTTTATTTTCTGCATTTATAGTAACTATAGAATCTATATCACTTCTATCTATTACTTCTTTATCTCCAATATAAGCCAGCAACTTATCTAACTCATTCTTTAAATTTTTCCCATACTTTTGACCCATATAAGAAAGTAGCAGATCCATATTAGTTTCTGTAATATTCTTCTTCTCTTTTTATAATAAGCCCCAAACACCACATTTTCAAATCTTCATAACTTGGCTTTGTTGAGTTTCTACTACACGACCTATTTCCTTTATCTTCTTATATAATCTGGTCTTTTTATCTATATCTGTTTCTACGAAAAATTAGCACTGTACTTTCAGGCACTCTAGACATAAATTCTATAAGTTTCTCATCTACACTAGACTTAAAACCAAAAGAGAATTTTTCTACTCATAACTTTACATCTTTTTCAGACATAAAAAGGTACTGTATTAGCCTTATCTACTAACAGCTTTTCACATCAATATTTTTCCCTTCATATATACGAAAAGTTCATATCATCATTTGCTATGGCTTTTTCAGACTATTCTATAACTCCTCTTCAAAAAGTCCTCATCTCCGGATAATAAATATACTCTTTTAAAGCTTTTATTTTTTATATCTTCTCTTAGATTTTTCATCTTCTCTCCTAAAATTTTTCAAATCATAGCTATTTTTCCTAGATATATACTTATACAACCCATCTTACTAAGGTCATATATATTTTTCATCTATTTTATCATTTTTCAAGTATATAATACTTATCCGAATTCTTATAAGAAATTTTTCTATCATAAGCTTTTAAATTCAGCATTAAAATCTCCCTTTTTATAATTTAACACTTCTTTTAGTATAAAAACACCGAATCTCCAACACTTATAGCTTCATTTCTATCTAAAAATATAAGATTTATACTACTATTTTTATTTTATCAATCAACTTTTTATATATTAAATCTTCTATCAAATCTATATTTATTACTATATTATCTACTTTTATATCTTTTATCCTTAAAAAGTCCACAATTTCCTAAATTCTTCTTCATCTAAAGCACTTATAAATAGGTAATCTATATTTTTGCACACCTTTAGCTGATAAAAAGATTTTCAAAAAGCACTTTCTGCATTTTTCCTCTCACATCTACCAATATATTATTATTTTTCACATTCATATATGTAGATAGACCTTTTTCGTTATATCTAAATAATATATTTCATCTCTTATACTAAATTTGAACAAAAAGAATAGAAATAGCAAAAATTACACTCAAAAATACTTAGTAAATATCTATAAATATTTTTACTCTTAACCATCTTTACATTAAGAATAAATATAGCTACGAACAAAAACTATAATATAAACTGATTTTTAAAGACTTGGTCGCTTAAAATAAAATTCTATATTTATAAAAACTTTGTAAATATTATACAAAGACTTTGATATATGTATATAACAGAACTTATATTCGCTTTCGCTAAATTACTTATACAAAATATATAAGGTAAAAAGTATAAATCCCGATATACATAAAATACTCATAAGAGGTAAAAACTAGAATATTTAGAAAAATCGCATAGATAGGAACATAATAAAAGAAATAAGCTATTATAGGTAAATTTATAAGTTGTAAAGCAAGACTTACACTTATACTTTCCATTATTTTTCCTAATCTCTCTCTTTTTAATTTCACCACCTGTAAACAAGTTGCTTTAAAGGCTCAGAAATATATTCTAAGGCTATGCCTATAGAAAATACTGCCATAAAAGATAAGATAAAGGAACTTTGATATAAAATATAGGGATTTTTAAACATAAAATTATAGCTACTAAAAATAGTGAACTCAATAAATCATAATCTCTTCCTCTACATGATGAAATAAACACTAAAATAAGCATAGTAACTGCTCTATATACACCGGCACTATCTCCCACTATATTCGCATAAATAAATAAAAATATAGTAGATACAAAACGGAATAAAAATAACTAAATTTCAAGTTTTTCTAAGTATATTGTATACCAAGACCTATCAAAGATATATGTAATCCACTTATGGCTAATATATAAGCTGTTCATTATTTTTTTAAATAAATCATATAGGTCTTTTATCTAATCCCTCTCTATCTCCTAACAAAATTGCTATCATAAGACCGTATTCTTTTTCACCCAAAAGAATATTTAAGTTTTTTCTTTAGTTTTCTTTTTATAAGAGTAAATATATCTTTTCCTCTTTCAAAAATACTAATCTTTTTAAGACTTAGTCTATAGTCTATATTTTTAGATTTATAGTACAATTTCGAATCAAAAATCACCAAAAATTACTTGGAGTTTCAATATTTTCCAACTTACCTGAAACAATTAATTTATCGCCTTTTTTATACTAATATTATTAGTCTTAAAAAAATAAATCTATTGGTTTCAATTAACAGTTCCATATCCTTTAATTTGGTACTCTTTACCTCTACTAAATACTCTTTTAAATAAGTTCCGGTTTAGTCTATGCTCCCTATCATATTTTTCGTTACTTACATTAAGTATAAGAACTCTGCTTATTCAATAATAATAAAAATAATAAAAACAAGGTATATAAGCTCTTTTTAACAAGTTTATATACCTTAAATAAATATACAACAAAACAGCTGCTACTATGAGTGGCAGTAAAAACCTTTTTCAAACTTCATGCCTAGCAACTCTCCAAGTATAAGGGCAATGAATATGCCTATAAAAGGTCTTTTTATCATTTATATTTAATTATTCTCTCTATATAGTCCAAATTTCTATCAAAAGTAGTACTGTAAATCTACATCATTTAAAAATTTATAATTATTATTTCCATTGATACTAATTTGAACTTTAGTTACTTTTTAAATTCTAAATCAGGTTTACTATAGAATAAATAGCTATTATTATCTGCTCTATTCAATACATTTATTAGGCTGTCATCAAAATCTATATAGCAAGTATTATCGTTTTATAGAAATACTATTTACTTTTTAGATTATTAGGGTAGCAAGGGAGTTAAATCAGTTTTAGTAGGTCCTTTTATCAATTCTTCTATAATAAGTTTTCTATACTATTATTTATATTGTACTAAGTTTCTTTTTTCTCCGGCTAATTTTCCAGTATCTCCTAAACGAAAATATAAACTAAGTTCTACTTTTTCAAAACTATTTATATCAGTCATAGTATCAATAAATTCTGAGGCATAAAAAGACCGGCAAAGGATTACCATTAGCATCACTAAGTGGCTGCTCACCTGAATTTATACCTATAAAATCTATACCCTTTATTTGAGTAAGGGTTTTACAAGACAAGCTCTGGCAAGTATCTCTCTTATAGGCTTCATACTACTATAATTGGTATCAAAATTCAAATATAAGACATTATCTTTTTCTGGTATAACCCATAAAAAGTAACCTTATCATCAAGAACTTTTTATTAAATCTCTGTCATTTTGGAACCGTATTCATCTGTTCCATAAGCTCTTCTATTAATTTATCTGTATCATCAGCGGAACTTTTTCGCCTCATATCTGACAGGCACAATAGCACCGCTGAGAAATTAAGATAATATATATTATATTCACCTTGCTTTAATTCCTTAGTATTATTATGTCCACACGCTACTAGTAATATGTACAGAGAACAGATATTAATTGTTTAACTTTTTAACATTGTTATCCACCATAGTATTTTTTGTATTAAAAGGGATCCTGACTGTAAATGTGGTACCCTCGCCCCAAGTAGAATTTAATCTTATTATTCCGCCATGTTTCAATATAAAGTTCTTAGTAATAGCAAGACCTAAGCCTGTTCCACCTGTTTCTCTGGAGCGTGCCTTATCTACTCTATAAAATCTGTCAAATACCAATTCCTGTAAATCTTCAGGTATACCGACTCCATTATCTATAACTTTTATATAAAAGAATTTATGATCTGCATCTAAATTTACTTTTACATAACCCTCATCTTTGTTATATTTTATAGCATTTTCCACTAAATTACTTATAGCCAAAGATAATTTTGTTTCATCAACTTCTGCTTCTACTTCTCTCATACTTTCAAAGCTAAGATCCTATTTCTCTTAGCCGCTATAGGCTTTAACTCTTTAAGATAACATTTATCAATTCATTTATACTAACCTTTTCTGTTATCAATTCCGCATCAGACTTGTCTAACTTTACCAATGTCAGTAAGTCATCTATAATCTTAGACTCCCTATCTATCTCTTCACTTATATCATTCATAAATTCTTTTATATAGTTCATTCGGTACTTCACCCATAGTAAGCAAAGAATCGGCAAGTACACGAATTGAAGTAATAGGAGTCTTTAGCTCATGCGATACATTTGAAACAAATTCATCTCTGGATTGATTAGTAAGTCTTAGTTTTGATAGAGTAGAATTGTATAGTCCCTGAAATTTGATTAGTTAATAAATAAGTGTTTTTCTTGTATATCATAAAGCTAGATTACCTTCAACAACCTTATTTAAACCATTCTTACTCTATTAAAAGGCTTTAATCAAAATTCCGGTTATAAATATACTAAAATTATCAATATAATACTAAGTATTATAGTAAAAAACTATAGCCTCATCATTGGCACTTAGAATCATTCTATCAAAAACTATCTGTAGAAGAGCTTATTATCATAATTCCATCAATAATACTACTATCTCCTTGCCTATAAATAGGGAAAGTCTGTAAAATATAACCTTTCTTAATACTATATTTATCTATATTTTCTCCTTTTGAAAAGTTTTTATAACTTCTTTAGCTATATTTTCTTACCTAAAGATACATTAAATGGATCTTTTATTACAGCAAAAGGCTGAATCTATTATTACAACTCTTCCATCGAACACATCAGCTAGGGTATCTATTTGACTTTCTATTACTTTATCCCTTTTCATCATTTATCAAATATCCGGAAGAACTGATTTTATCTGCCAAAATTCGAGATTGACTTTTAATTTCAACCTCCTACCATCAACTAAAACTTGATTAAAGGTTTTACTTAATACTCTAGAATCAATTAAAGTCGGACTATCGCCATAAAAACCATAATAAACATAAGTACAACCTGAAAACTGATAGGAAAAATACTTATATTCGTAATTTCACTATTTTTCTCCCCAAAATATATACTTTTTGACAGCTCCTATAGCTATAGTGACGGAACTCTACAGTGTAGCTACTGATAAAAGATAATCCATATATCCTATTTCACCTTTATACTCCGGAAAAAGCCTCTTTTTATTTCCAGTAGCTAATTCTTTAGCTTCTACTTCATCATTTGCGTGAGCTATATAAATATTACTAGATTACGGTTGTATCAAAAATCTTTCCTCTAAATCTTTCTTCAAAGCCGCTATCATAAGGTTTTGCCTGTTTCATAGTTCTTGCCTTTGCATAAGAGTCTATCTTTTCACCTTGTATGGTAAGTACAGGTTTTATTCTAAGCAAAGTTCCAAGTGCCGCCGCCGCAGGAGTTATTCTTCCGCCCTTTTTTAAATATTTTAAAGTTGGAACAGTTAAATATATAGTTGAATCTTTCTTAGTATCTAATAAGAATTCTCTAATTTCTTCGGTTCTTTACCAAGCTCTACCATTTCTTAGCTTCTATAGCTGCCGCCCTTTGTGTAATCGAAATTCTCTGATTATCAACCATAAACTTTTCCCTCATATTCATCGTCATGTGAAAGAGCCATAGCAGTATCCAGAGAACTGGATAGTCCTGATGACATAGGCATATGAATTATTGCTTCATATTCTTTAAGTAACTCATCCCACATATCGCAGATACTTGCAGGTGAAGGTTGCTGAAGTATGTATATCACTACCGGCTATCTGCTTTTCATAAAATTCTTCTTTACTTAAATCTATATCTTCAAAATATTCATTATCATCTATACTAAAGGGCATAGGTAAAATATATATACCTAACTCCTTTTGCTTCTTCTTTTACTTATACCGCTATTAGTATCTGTTATGATTGCTATTTTTCATTTATATCCTCCGTTATTTATTATCCTTTTCTTTAAAAATCTGCATATTTGGCAAATATAAATGAGAATATTCCTGCCAACACAACAAGTAGTAATTATTTTTTGTCCATTACAATATCCCTATATGGAGGCTAATACATTTTCACCCATTATCTTATCTATAAGTCTAGCACTAAATCCGGCTTTTTCAGAGCTTTCATAATTTTTAAAGTATTAGCTCCATTTTCCCATTCTATATTATCATCTATACCGTCATAATCTGAGCCAAGTCCCAAGAAATCCTCTCCACCTTTATCTATCATATACTTAGCTTGCTTAACACAATCGTCTATATATGAAAAATTCTTTTCTCCGACTCTAAAATCTCTTAAAAATAATGAGTAATAATTTAATCCTGCTCTTACAAACCTCTATTTGCCATAGCTTTTATCATCTCATCACTTAAATTTCTAGGATGGCTTGACAAAGCTCTAGCATTACTATGACTGGCTACAAAAAGGCTTTTTAGTAGATTTTAGTACATCCCATATACCCCGCATCATTTAGGTGAGATACATCTATAATCATACCTAAGTCTTCCATTCTTTCTATAAACTCATATCCTCTATCTTTAAGTCCATTTTCCGTATCAACAACTGTTCTTATATACTTTCCATTCTCATCTAAAATCTTCATTCGGAAAAGCCAAACTATTTTCATAATTCCAGTAAGAGTCATCATCCTAACTCCTCTTTTATAGAAGTATTCTAATTTCTCCATACTTCCTCACAAGCTTCTCCCTCTTCTATAGTAAAGCATAGCACTAAGTTTTGACTTTTTTATGTTATTTTTCTATGTCCGAATAATATAAGACCTTAGAAATTAAGTCCGAGTTTATAGCTATCTCCTCATCGAAAATATCTATAAGTTTATTAGTATATTCAAAAGGTCTATCCGTTGCTCCTAAATTAACAAAACAAGCAAAATTTTGTAAAAAGATAGTCTGACTCCCTCATTTTCATAAGATCCAGTTGGAAATTATTTTCTCGTAAATGTATTCTATTTTCTTTACTTTCTTCATAAATTCTTGCAATAGTATCGCAATGCATATCTACAAGTTTCATATTTCCCTTTGACTTAATTTCTATATTTTTCTTACTATATCTTTCATCAAGTCTAAATCCATATCTTTTTATTAAAGCAAATTGACATCTGGCTCTATCCAAATTTTTGTCCTTGCCTTGACGTTTTAAAAATAAGTATCTCCTGTCAAATAGTCAGCTAAAAATCTCATTCCACATTCATAAGTCATAACCATAGCGGCAATAGGTAGATTTTCTAACTCTTTATCAGTCAAACTTCCTTTACAAGCTTCTATGAAACCTTTTACATCAGCTTCATATAAATTCAAATCAATTCCAACTTTAGCTATATCACCTTCATCTTCATCTGCTTTATTTGCACCAAAGCGTATAGAATCTCCAAAATCATTTATAGCAAGTCCGGCATAACTGTATCTAAATCTATGACACATATAGCTTTTTCTACTTATATCATCTATCATAATATTATTTAGTTTAGTATCATTATGAGTAACTCTATGGAAGCTCACCTTTTTCAACATATCTCCCAAAATTTCACTAAGATATTTATTCTCCCAGAACAAAATCTATATCCTCTTTTTGCACTTATAAGTCTTTCAAGCACAGCTTTTTCTACTGCTATTTTAAAATCTCTAAATCTTTTCTTTGTATTATGAAAATCAGGGTATAGTTTCATGTAATTTACCCGCATCATAATTAGATAGTAGACTTTGGAAATTTCCAAAAGCTAAAAAAGCACTTTCGTAGAAATCTTCAATATTCTCCACCTTATCATAGGGTTTTTGCACCTTCTATAAACTTATAAATTCTCCAATAAGCCCCTTTTTCATCTTCATAATAAGATTTATTATCCTTAGTTTTAACAAGATTTAATGTTTCTCTTTCCTCATCTCCACCACGTTTTTATTATTTCTTCTCTTAGATATGAGGTAAAGTATCTGTCAATATTTTCCATAAGTTCCTTTTAGGGCTTTTTAAAAATATTATGGTTAATTCTTTTTGCAAAATATATTTTTGACTAAAGCATCAGTTCCCATCTCTACCAAAAAGTATCATTAATATGTCCACTTCCATAAGCTTTTTATGCTAAGGACTCACACCTTCCAAGTTGAAATTCCCTAATACATCAAATGTATCAACAACTCTCTCCATTTTATCCGCCCCTAAATTCTTATTCTATTGTTAAATCTTTTTAATTCAAATTTTATTACTTTCTCCAATTCTATTAAATTTGTATCTATTTGATATCCCTATTTTACCTGCACTAAAAATAATTCTATCTCTAGATAGCGGCACTTTTCATCTATAGTTGTTCTAAAAACTTTTTCATTCCTATAGGAGAACAACCACCATGAATATAGCCTGTCAATGGAAGTAAATCTTTTGATTTTAGCATTTCTATACTTTTTTCGCCTACTGCCTTAGCCGCCTTTTTCAAGTCCAACTCTTTCTCAACAGGAATAACAAAAACATAATTTGCACTTGATTTTCCCACTGTTACTGCCAAAGTTTAAAACATCTCTTCTATCTTGCCCCAATATATCTGCGACCTCTATACCATTTGTAGTTGGTGTATCCACATAAGAATGAGTAAGATAATCCAATTTCTTACTATCTAAAATACGCATTACATTAGTTTTTTCTTCTTTTTTAGACATAAGACAACCTCTTTTACTTATATCATCTCTTCCGGATGGAAAATATCATCAAAATGCTTAGGACTTAAAAACCAAGTTCTATGCAAGCCTCTCTTATGGAAATATTATCTCTAAACGCTTTTTAGCTGTTTTTGCGGCATTATCACAACCTATATATGGATTAAGATGCGGCAACTAGCGTAGAGATCTATCTAAGTTTTCTTTCATCTTCTCCTTATTTGCTTTTTATACCTATTGCACAATTTTTATTAAATGATTGTATACCATCTGCTAATAATCTAGCTGATTGCAAATAGTCATTTATTATTAACGGCATATATACATTAAGCTCGAAATTACCTTGTGAAGCCGCTATTCCTATACTTGCATCATTTCCCATAACTTTTACAGCTACCATACTAAGAGCTTCGCATTGAGTAGGGTTAACTTTACCAGCATTATAGAACTACCCAGTTCATTTTCAGGTATTAATATCTCATATAACCCACAACGTGGACCACTGGCAAGTAAACGTATATCATTTACTATTTTTAATAGGTTTGCAGCTAAAGCTTTAAGTGCACCATGAGAAAATACCAAGGCATCTTTACTTGTTAGTGCATGAAACTTATTATCACTAGTCTTAAACTCGTATGTAGTTAATTTTGATATTTTTTCAGCTACTAGAGTATCAAAACCCTCAGGTGCATTAAGACCTGTTCCTACAGCCGTTCCGCCAAGAGCGAGTTCACTCAAGCTTTCCAAAAGAATACTCTAACATTTTCTTGGTTTTTCCAACATAGCTCTATATCCGCTAAGCTCTTGTGAAAAACTTATAGGGTGTAGCATCTTGTAGATGCGTTCTTCCACTTTAATGATTCCTTCATTTTCTTTTTCTAATTTTGAGAAAGTAGCCACAAGCTCATCTATAGACGGATACAGCTTAGTTTTTATTTCTACTGTAGCTGCTATATGCATAGCTGTTGGGAAAAGTATCATTTGAACTTTGAGACATATTAACATCATCATTTGGATGTAATAATTGTTTGCCTGCCAGTTCATTTCCTCTACTGCTATGACCTCATTAACATTCATATTAGATTGAGTACCGCTACGGTTTTGCCATACAAGTAATGGAAATGTTCATCAACTTTCCTTCATAAATTTCATTTGATACTTCCGTTATGACTTTTAATTTTTCATCTGATAATTTGAGTAATTCGTTAGTTTGCCATAGCCTGCAGCTTTTTAGTATAGCAAAAAGCTCGTATTATCTCATAGGCATTTTCTCTGTACCTATTTTTAAAATTTTCATAACTTCTTTGTGTTTGTGCTGCATAATATTTATCTACAGGTACTTTTACTTCGCCCATAGAATCTCTTTCTATTCTATATTCCATCTAGATAATACCCTTATTTCACTAATATTATTAATATTATTATCTTCTAAATATTTATCAATGCCGGCTATTATATCAAGTGCTATCTTAGGATTCATAAAGCTGGCTGTTCCGACTTGAACAACATCGGCTCCTGCCATAATAAATTCTATAGCATCTTCTGCTGTTGTTATACCACCCATACCCATAATAGGTATTTTAACTGCATGAGCAACTTGATGTATCATTCTAAGTGCTATAGGTTTTAGTGCCGGACCTGAAAGCCCTGCATAAGTATTTTCAAATACAGGTTTTCTCTTCTTTATGTCTATAGCCATGGCCAAAAAAGTATTTACAAGAGAAAGCCCATCTGCCCCTACATTCTCTAAAGACTTTGCGAGTTCCACTATATCATGAGCATTTGGAGATAATTTAACAACTAATTTATGTTTACATCTCTTTCTGATTTCTGAAACTACATTTGTTGCTATGCATGTATCTATACCGAAATTCATTCCTCCTGCCTTAACATTTGGGCAAGAGATATTTAATTCTAATATATCCAATTTATGTTCATTCAATATTTCTATCGCTTCTATATAGTCATCCATAGAATGACCGCCAAGATTTACTATATTTACCAAATCCAAGCTATTCATTCTAGGATTTTCCTTTTCAACAAAGGCTCTAACACCCGGATTTTCAAGACCTACACTATTTATTATTCCACCTTGTGTTTCCCATATTCTTTATACCGTCATTTCCTGCTCTATAATTAAGAGTCAAGCCCTTTGATGAAATGCCTCCAAGCTTTTGTATGTCGAAATATTCATTAAATTCTTTACCAAAACCGCAAGTACCGGAAGCAAGAATTACCGGATTTTTAAATTTAACTCCTGCAAAATCTACTTCTAATCTAGAACTCATTTTCAAATACCTCTTTCCCAAGCATAACCGGTCCTTCTTTACAAGCTCGTTTATTTCCTACACTCGTTTTGCAAGTACAAACTAAACAGGCACCTATACCGCAAGCCATTCTATTTTCCATAGACACATAGAGTCTATCAGCTGTTCCTTCTTTTTACACTTGTTATATAAGACTTTCATCATGATTTCGGACCACAGGTCATTATCATATCATATTTTGTAGTATCTACTTCTTCAGTTATAAAACCACCTACATTTACGGTAAGTTTATCACAAACTTCTTCGAATTCTTTTTCAAGATAGCTTCATCACTAAAACCTAGATAAATATCCACTATCATATTGGGATTTGCTTTTCTTAGTTCCTTAGCCACTAAATAAAAATGGTGCTATACCTACTCCACCACCTACCAGAGCAACTCTTCCACTACACTGTGGAAAGCCTGTTCCAAGAGGTCCTTCAAGAGTTATTTCATCGCCTTCTTTTAGAGTAGAAAAATACTTAGTTCCCTTTCCTACAGTTTTATACAGAAAACTTACACTATCATCAGTAGCATCATAAATACTTATAGGTCTTGATAAAACCGGATAGGTTTCCCAAGCTCTAAGCATATAAAATTGTCCCATTTTTGAGCTGTTTTTTCCTCTACCTTCATTAGATAGAAGTCTTTAGATAGTTTGATATTTGAAATGATTTTTCGACATAAAGACTCCTTTTTTTGCATTTCTATTTACCATTTTATAATATCACAAAAACAAGCCATATACAATAAAAGCCACCACATATTATGCGACAGCTCTCATTGTATATGGCATATTTAATTTTTATAACAAAGCTTTACGAAAAATACTATAAATAATCTCTTCCGTTTCTTTCTATATAGTTATTTTACAAGCTCTTATACTATTCTAATATAATATATCGCAAAAATCAAAAGTTGCAAAATAATCTTTTACCGTTTTCTGCTCTTCTTATAAGCTCTACCTTACCATCTTTTTAAGTAAAAGTTCTGCTGATTTTTAATTTCCCATTGTAATTATACCCCTATAGCATAACCGTGAGCACCCAGTATCATGTATGTAGAGATAATCTCCTCTATCTATTTTAGGTAATTCTCTATCTATAGCGAAACTTGTCATTATTTTCACAAAGTGAGCCTACTATATCATACTTATTTGTATTTCTTTTCTTTTCCTTACCTAAAACTGTAATATGATGATAAGCACCATACATAGCGGACGCATAAGATTTACAGCAGAGCATCTACTCCTATATACTCTTTATAAGTATGCTTCTCATTTATAGCTTTTTGTTACTAATGCCCCATAAGGTGCTAACATAAAACGTCCAAGTTCTGTATAAATTTCTACGTCCTCCATACCTGCAGGAACTAGAATTTCATCATATACTTCTTTTACACCTGCACCTATAGCAAATATATCATTCGGTTCTTGCTCAGGTTTTATAATTAACACCTATTCCACCTGAAAGATTTATAAATTTTTATCTTTATTCCAAGCTCTTTACTAAATTTAACTGCTTCCGTAAATAATATTTTAGTAAGCTTTGGATAATACTCATTTGTTACTGTATTGCTGGCAAGAAAAGAATGTATACCGAAATTTTCTACACCTTTTTCTTTCATTATTTTGAAAGCTTCATACATTTGCTCGGGGTCATCCCATATTTCGCATCTCCCGGATTATCCATAATACCATTGCTCATAACAAAGACACCACCGGGATTATATCTGCAACTCATAGTCTTTGGTAACTTATCTACTGCTTCCAAAACTGTATCTATATGTGTAATATCATCTAGGTTTATTATAGCACCAAGCTCTGCTGCAAGCTTAAATTCCTCTTTTGTAGTATCATTTGATGAGAACATAATATCATCGGCCTTAAAAACCACAAGCCTCAGACATCATAAGTTCTGTTAGCGAAGAACAATCCGTACCGCAACCATACTCTTTCAGTATATTTAGAATAAAAGGATTGGGTGTAGCTTTTTTACTGCAAAAATACTCCTTAAAACCTTTATTCCAAGAAAAGGCTTTTTAAATTCTTTACATTCTCTATAATGCCTTTTCATCATATATATACTAGGGTGTAGGATAAACTTCACTTATCTCTTTTGCTTTTCTAAACTCAAAAATGCTCTCTTATTACTCATATATTCTCTCTAATTTTTCTAAATAAGCATATAGCAAAAGTGCTATATGCTTATTTTATTTACTCTATTATTTCTACTTGCATTGTATTGGTGTGTGCCGCAGGTTTACGATCAGCTTTATTAGCTATAATACCCGCTGTAATGATGATGGTATCACCTTTTTCTATGTAAGCTTCGCTTTTAACTTATCTATAGAATTTGTTACTAATTCATCTGTTGTACTGGCTCTCTTAGCTTCAGCGAACTACATCCCCAATATATTTGCATCTGTCTAAGTGTTGAACTGCTTGGAGATAAACCATATACAACAACGTTAGGACGCCATTTAGATAACATTCTGGTTGTAAATCCGCTAATACTTGGTGCAACAATGGCTTTTGCATTTAGCTCATCAGCTGTAGAAACAGCCGCATAGCTAACTGATTTGAAATAGTAGATCTATTAATAGAATTTGTTCTTCTATTTTCATATGCTTTATGATCAAGATGACTCTCTGACTCTTCACTATCTTAGCCATAGTTTTTAGGGCATCTAAGGATATTTACCCATAGCTGTCTCACCCGAAAGCATAACAACATCTGTACCGTCATAAAACAGCATTTGCCACGTCTGTAACTTCTGCTCTTGTGGGTCTTGGATTTCTAATCATAGAATCTAACATTTGAGTAGCTGTTATAACCGAGTTTTACAAGCTATATTACACTTCTTAATAATTGTTTTTTGAATGAACGGAACTGCCTCTGTTGGAACTTCAACACCCATATCTCCTCTGGCAACCATGATAGCATCTGCCGCTTCTATTATTGAGTCAATATTATCTATACCCTCTTGATTTTTCTATCTTAGCTATTACCACCATATTAGCTCGGCTTCTCTAAGATAGCTTTTTATTTGATAAATAGCTTCCGCATTTCTTACGAATGAAGCCGCTATAAAAATCAAAACCTGCTTTTTATACCAAATTTAATATCTTCTATATCTTTATCTGTAAGTGCCGGTAATTTTATAGAAACTCCAGGTACATTAACTCCTTTTCTCTCTCCTAATTCACCGCCATTTATAACCTTACATTCTATTTGACTACCATTTATTGAAATAACTTCTAATTCTATAAGTCCATCATCTATAAGAATCTTATTCCCCTGCTTTTAACATCATTTATAAGTCCCTGCATAATTAATATACCCTATAGTATTATCACCTATTCTCTCATTCACATCTAAAAATATAGTTTTGACCTGTTTCCAGAATAACTTTCTTTCCATCAACCAGATTACCTGTTCTTATCTCCGGTCCCTTAGTATCAAGTAAGGCACCTATATTCTTACCTAATTCTTGTCTAACCTCTTTTAATAAATTTAAAACGACCGATTGTGTTCCTCATAATCACCATGTGAGAAGTTAAATCTAGCTATATCCATACCCATTTTTAGCAAGATCCAACATAAGTTCTTTATTATTAGTATTTGGTCCCATTGTACAAATGATTTTTTTGTTTTTCATTTTTATATCCTCTTATATTAATCTTCTTTATTGTTACCTAAAAATATGTATATGCGTAAAAATATGTTCATTGCAATACTCATAATTACCTTCACATTTTGAGCAATATCTGAATTCAAGATTGGCATCATCTTCACCGGTTCTACCACAAACGGCACATTTATGAATACGATTTCAGCTTGCATTTTAGTGATATCAGTTCCACCCTTCCAGCTTTTTCTGCTCACCTTTATTTTTACTTTTGCAACTTACCTGTAAACAAATAGAATATTATGAAAATTTAATACGCACAAGAATATAGTAAGTTTTGTGGAAACATTTCCATTTATAAAATTAAAAGCTTCTATACCTATATAGAAAGAGTGCTAATACCTTTGCTTTTATGAGGTAAAAACAAAATATAGCCTGAACTCCATCTCAGGAAATGTAATTGCAAAAAGCCAAAATATAGAAATATTCAGTTCCTCCGGAGTTATTGGTATATTTTTGTTTTAAATATATAATACACAACGAAAGCGGCTATATATGGAACAAAAATTCCCATGAACATATATACATTAAATCTAAAGCTACCCCAAACATATTCCAAAGTATTCCCTAAATTATAATATAACATTATCATAATCACAGCAAATATAGGGCCCATTTGAGGGCGAATATATAAGTCAAGTAAATATTCTCCATACTTCTCCCGACATCACTCTGGAAATATCCAAACTAAGCCTATCTACATAAACGCTTGATGTAAATACTCCTATTGCATAAAGAACAATAAGATACTTCATCAAACCTTTTTACAGCATATCTACCATATTTTCTTTCCAATTTATCAAAAAGCTCATACTCTCCTCTTTTACGCTTTTTGTGCCTATTTTACTATTATATATAATGATTGTCAAATGTATTTGACAGCCAAAATACCTTATGTTATCTTAATTTTATAATATTACCGAGGTATTTAATATGACAAAAATTTTTGATGATAATTTAATTTCAATTATAATTCCTACTTATAATTGTGAAAAAGTATATTTCTTTAACTCTAGATAGTGTACTTAGCCAGAAAGTAGACAAAAATTTAGAAATAATATTAATAGATGATTGCTCGGTAGATGCAACAATACAACTTATAGATACTTATATATCTAAATATAAAAATATCTATCTTTTAAAAACACGAAAAATGTCGGTGCAGGAGAAAGCCGAAACAATGGTATAGCTTTTTGCTAAGGGTCGCTACATCGCCTTTATAGATGCAGATGATATTTGGAAAGAAGATAAATTACAAAAGCAAATAGCTTTAATAAGCATGCCCTCTTATCTTATACTGCTATAGAAATGATAGACAGCACAGGACATTTAATTAAGCCAAAAACGCAAAGTAAAACTGAAATCGACTATAAATTTCTTCTTAAAAATACTATGATAGCAAACTCCAGTGTTATGATAGATAGAAACTTAATTCGGATTTCAAGATGTCCTCTCGTAGACTTAGCCACGATTACTCGACTTGGCTTAAACTTCTTAGAAATGGTTGTAAAAGCTTACGGTATAAACGAAGCCTTAGTTTCATAGAGTAGCACTCTTCTTCGCTCTCTTCCAATAAACTTAAAAGTGCAAAATATATTTGGGATATTCAAAGGCAAGATGAACATATACCTATACCTTTTGTTCTATTCAATATAGCTTGTTGGAGTGTAAATTCTATTTTTAAAATATTTTTCTAGATACATAGCTTTATTTCTTATCTTACTTGTGCTAGTATACAAGTATTATTTTTATTTAGTTTTGGAGGATCTATGAGAGATATTGTATATGAAGGTATTTTAAAACATATTATTCCACTTTCCGGGTTTTGAGAAAGCCGAACTTATAGAGGTAAGACCGGGTTTTGCCAGTTTTAAAATAGATATCATCAATGAAATACTAAATCCTTATGGAAATGTTCTATGGAGCATTCTATATACCTTATGTGATATGGCTGCCGCTATGTCTACTTTTTGCCTATGAATGTACCAGCGTTACACTCTCCGAAATATAAATTATATAAAAAGGTGCAAATGAGAGGCTTTTTAATAGTAAGTTCCGAAAACTATACATAAAGGAAAAACAACTGCAGTTAATGATGTTACTATAAAAAGATAAAGAGATAGACTTATCGCCAGTGCCAGAATGACTATGATATTACAGGAACTATTTAAAACTGGCTATTAAAAAGTTGAGCTATAAAATCAAGTATAAGTATAATAAAAATACAGTGTATTAATCATAACCTGACACTCTATTTTTATATATCATTTCCTGGTTTAATAGCTCAATCGTGCAAGATTTAATATTGTTTAATCTTTTAACAATGTACTTTTCTTTTATAAAATCTTTTTCCTTTCACCTTAACTTCCACATACCGGGAACTAATATTATAAGCATAGGATATAATTCTAATCTACCTGCCAACATTCAGAGGTTAGAGCCACTTTTGATATAGGTGTAGAAAACATAGCAAAAATTTCCCATAGGCCCCACAGTTCAAGTCCGGTCCTATATTATTAAAAGTAGCCGCTATAGCAGTAAAATTGTTATAGATCAAACTCATCAAAAGCGAGTATAAGCATAATTATAGAATATATAATAAAAATATGTTGCCAGTATTAACTGCTTTTACTTGTATGCTATCTACAGTCTTTCTATCTAATCTAATACATTTAACACTATTTGGATGTATATATTTTTGTATATCTCTAAACATACTCTTTATAAGAATAATTATTCTGATACCTTTATACCGCCACCTGTACTCCGGCACAAGCACCTATGAACTATAAGCATAACAAGTATAGTCCTCGAAAGTTCAGGCCACACATTAAAATCTGTAGTAGAATATCGGTCGTTGTTATTATTGAACCAACTTGAAAAGCTGCATGCTTTTATTGAAGTTAAGACATCTCCATTTATAAATAGAATAGTATATTTATACTAATTATAGCTATAGCTACAAATATAATAGCAAAATAAGTTTTACTTCTCTTGTTTAAAGATATCTTTTATGCTTTGACAGAACTAAAAGTAAAGCATTAAAAATTAACTCCAAATAAAATCATAAATACAGTTACTATATTCTGTATAAGAGAGCTATAACTGCCATACTATATCATTTTTAATACCGAAAACCTCCTGTACCTGCAGTACCAAAGGTAATAGTTATAGTATCAAAAAGAGGCATTTTAGCAAGTAATAATAATATTATTTTGTAATATTGTCATAGCAATATATATCCCATAAAAGATAAAGTGCTGTATCCCTTATTCTAGGAACAAGTTTACCCACACTAGGCCCCGGACTTTCTGCCCTCATAAGATGCATATCATATCCACCTGTACTTGGTAAAATTGCAAGAAGAAAAACTATAACTCCCATACCACCTATCCAGTGTGTAAAACTTCCAAAATACACTGGCATGGCTGATATCTTCAACAGCCGGTAAAATACTGGCTCCTGTTGTAGTAAAACCTGAAACCGTTTCAAACAAAGCATCTATAAAATTCGGTATATCTTTATTTATAACAAAAGGCATAGCACCTAAAATACTCATAAGTATCCAGCTAAGAGCAACTACCGTCTATACCCTCTTTAGTGAAATAAAAGGTAATTTTAGGCTTCCTTGCATATAACCCAGCAATATAGAGTAGACATTATAAGAAAAGAATAAGCCTCACTCTCTCCATATAACATACCCACTATAAACGGAAGAAGAAAAATATTCCTCCAAGCCTATTACCTTACCTAATATATGTATAATAATAGAATAATTCATTGTTCTTATTCCTCCAATATATCATTGAATATCACTAAGACCTAAGTGGGTGCTGACAACAATGACACTATCGCCTTCCTCTACTATAGTTTTTCCATTTTGGTGTTATAATTTCACCCTTTCTAATATCTTGAAATCAAGGTATTAGGTTTTTAAATTGACATTTTCAAGTGCCTACCTAAAGACGAGAGGCTTCACTAGTTATCTTAAATTCCAGAGCTTCGGCTTTTCATTTATTATTCTATACAGGTTTCTACATTACTACCCATACCATTTATGTAACGCTCTTGCATATCTAGGATGTATTGTGCTGTCAAATCTTTTTGGTGCAATGATACTACAAGATTAAATGCATCTACAATATCATCAAAGGCAATTCTATTAATCTTAGTTATAAGTTTCGCATTTGTTCTGGATCTTGCATAAGGATAAGAAAATATTACCTTCATCTATACCTGCTAAGTGTAACAAAGCTGGAAATATTATCTATACCTTCTTCTATAAGAACTTCTTGATTTGTTGCATCAGCATTTATTATAACTGCTTCCGGTAACAACTCACTAAGCTCCTCACATCTATGTTCATCTCTTTCAATGATTTTTACACCTATACCCATCTTAATAAGGCTTGTAGCAGATAACAGGCCAGAGTACCACCACCTACTATCATAGTATCTTTTTACCTGATGAGTATTAAAGCCTATTTCTTTAAAGAATAGTTTAGCTTGCTTTTTGGAGCTCCTATAGACTTATTTATATCCCCATCTTTTATAATAGTTCTACCATTTGGTATAATTATCTCATCTTTTTCTTTGTATACCACAAAACTAAAACATCAGCCTTTCAATCTCTTAGACATATCCATAATACTTATATCATTTAATATAGAACAGGCATTAACTTGAAATTCTAATATCTCAAGTCTACCTTTAGGAAAGTTTCTATATTTATAGCTGATGGAAAACGTAATATTCTAGCTATTTCTGCTGCCGCCCTGCAAGTTCAGGATTAATTATCATAGATAGACCGAGCTCTTCTTTAATGAAATTCACTTCTTTATTATAAATTGGTTTCTAACTCTTGCTGTGCTTTACAATTAGCTGTCTTTTTAGCTATCATACAACAAAGTAGGTTAAGTTCATCTGACTCTGTAACAGCTATAAATAAGTCTGCTTCTTCTACTCTGCTTCAATTAAAAACAGAATTACTTGCACCATTCCTACAACTCCTAAAACATCATAGGCGTTTGCCAAATCTGATACCGCATGACTATCAGTATCTATAACCGCAATATTATGTTTTTCATCATTTAGGTGCTTAGTCAGAGTTCTTCCAACTTTTTCCATGCAACCTACAATAATAATATTCATTTTAAACCTCCACTAAGAAATATATTATATTTTTAATCTTTATAAATTTATTATCTGATTTATATATCAAAAATTAATTATGATAATTTCTTCCCATTATGTCTTATTATGTAAATATTTTTTACACTTAAATTTGATAATCTATATAATTTTCATCATGTTCTTCCAAAATATATGGTGTATTTTGATATACATAAAAATTAAGCCAATTGGTATAAAAGTATTGGAAAAATTTCTCCAAGTGAGTACAGGTGTCTTGTATTATCATTTTTAAAATAATTTTTGGGTAACTTAGATTCAGAGCCCTTTTTCATATCTCTATCATATTCTATTGCCAAGGTCATTCTATCATATCTCGGATGCCCCTGCATAAATACTTGTTTTCCATCCTTTGAAGCTAATACAGCACCCCTGTTTCTTCGCTTTCAGCCAAAATCAACAAATCATCAACCTTTTCTATATCTTTTTCTTACTTTCTGTATTTCTGGAATGTGGACAATATACATAATCATCTAAAGACCGTACTAATGGAACTTTTCTATCTAATATTTTATGTTTGTATATACCACTTAATTTTTCTTCAAGCTTATGTTTCTTTATTCCATAATGATAATAAAGTCCTACCTGTGAGGCCCAACATATATGTAAAGTAGAAGTTACATGTAACTTTGACCATTTCATTATATTGGCCAACTCTTCAAAAATAACTACTTCTTCATATTCAGATTTTCTACAGGTGCTCCTGTAATTATCATTCGTCATAAGTTTTTATTTTTAATATCACTAAAAACCTACATAAAAATTTGTTTATATGACTTTGACTTTGTATTCTTACTTTTCGTGTGTTTCCATTACTAAAAATGTCAAAATCTAGTTTGTAATGGAGTATTTGATAAGGCTCTAAGTAATTGAGTTTCCGTATCTTCTTTTAAAGGCATCAAATTTACTATAAGTATTTGTAATGGACGTATATCCTGAGTTGACAGCTCTCTCTTCGTCCATCACAAATATATTTTCTTCTTCAATATACTTCTAGCGGGTGAAATCTTTTTGTATTTTTATTGTGCATTTAATATTACCCTCCTAATTTAGATTACAGAAATCTTCCTCAGATATAATTTTTACACCAAGTTCCTTAGCCTTTTTATTTTTTGATGAATTTGATAAGGTATCATTATTAATCAAGTAGGTAGTTTTTGCACTAACACTGGAAGCTACTTTCCACCCCTAGCCTCTATTAAAGGCTTGCAATTCTTTTCTATTTTTGAACTTTTCTAAGCTACCTGTTATAACAAATATTTGATTTTCTAAAGCTGAATCTATATTGTCGGCACTTTTTCTATAATCAGTTCAGCCAATAATCTATCCAAACTTTCTTTATCTATTATGGAAATAGGCATACATAGTATTGGCTAAAATCTCACCTATCCCATCTACATTTGTACAAATCTTCTATACCGGCATTTATAATTAAGTCTATATTTTCATCAAAATATTTTGAAATAAGTTTTGCATTTGCACTACTCTATTCCGTTTATACCAAGAGAAGCTAAAACTCTCGCTAAAAGAAGTATGTCTTGCTTTTCTATAGCTAAACTCAGATTTTCATAAGATTTCTCTCTAAAACCATCCATACTTATTATTTCTGCTCTGTTCTTTTTAACCTGAAAAGATCTGCAAGTTCTTTTATAGCCATGTGCAAGAAACTTCTCTAGGGTAGACTCTGATAAGCCATCAATATTTAACATATCTCTAGAGCTTGCAAGACTAAATAATTTTATATGCTTAGCCGGACAAGCTTCATTAGTACAATATGCAGTTTTTACCCCATTTTCATTTTTACACTAGTTTCACTACTACAAGCAGGACAAACACGTGGTATTTCTATGTTAGAACTGCGTAGTTAGATTATCCTCTATTTGTGGAATTACTCATATTAGCCTTTATACACTTTAATAATATCTCCTACCACCTAGTTCCTAAACTCTCCAATATGCTGAGATTATGTACGCTTGCTCTGGATACTGTTGTTCCTTCAAAGCTCTAGCAGGTTCATAGCAACAGGATTTATAAGTCCTGTTCTGGATGGACTCCATTCTATTTCTAATAATTTTGTTTCTTTTTAATTCATCTGTCCATTTTAAAAGCTGTATAGCATTTCTTGGGAATTTTGCTGTAGTTCCAAGTGACTCTCCATAAGCTATATCATCTAAAAAGTAAAACAAGCTCATCGCTTGGTATATCAAAATCTTCTATCTTAGTTCTAAAGTATTCTACAGCCTCAGAAAATATTATTCTTATCTACTTTTTATATTCTACAATATCAAAGCTCATTTTCTTTTAAAAATAAGAATTCCTTTTTCTCTGGAGTTTTCACTATTAAAAATCAGTGGCAGAAACTAAAGCAAAAGCGTAAAAATACACTTTTCTTTTCTCTTTTGTTATAGACGGATTTAACTGCCTTACGGAACCGAGCAAAGATTTCTTGGGATTTTTATATTTATTTTCTATTCCTTCTATTTTTATCATTAATTTTTCAAAAATCACTATATTTAATTATAGCCTCACCTCTAAGAGTCAAACTTCCCTTATAATCTATATTTAAAGGAATATTAACAAAGCACTTTAGCATTATTTGTTATCACTTCACCCTATGGTACCGTTCCCTCTGGTAACTGCACTGATAAGTTCACCATTCTCATACTGTAGGACTATAGTAAGTCCATCCATTTTCCAAGAAAGTAGAGCCTCTTTATTCTCCCACAAAATTTATTAAATCAGCAACTTCTTTGTTTTATTTAAAAAAGCATAGGACTTTCATGCTCTTTTTGAGGGTAATTCTGATAATATCTCATAGCCTCATTTCTAGTTGGAGAAGAGGATAAAAATAAATCCTGTTTCTTTTTCTGAAAGCTAATAACTCATCATAAAAAGCTTATCATATTCTATATTTGGCATTATTTCTATTGCATCTTGATAATAAGCCTTTCCTGCCTTATTTAATATATCAACCAGATATTTAACTCTTTCCTTTTTTATCCATTTATACCTACCTCTATGACTAATTTTTATATAAGCTTTTTATCTCTTCTTTATCTAAGTTTCTATATTTACCATATTCTATACCTTTTAGTTTTATATTCATTATACGTACTCTCTCTAATTTAATAACCATATAACCTAAAGCCTTGGACATTCGTCTTATTTGTCTATTTAGACCCTGAGTTAAAACTATACTAAATGTATTTCCTGATATTTTTTTTACTCTGCAAGCTCTAGTTTTAAGCTTTAGTTCCGGTAAATACACACCTTCACGCATTTTCTCTATAAATTTATCATCAAAAAGCTCTATCTAAAGTAACTATATACTCTTTTTCGTGATAATTACTTGCTTTCATTAGCGCATTTACTATATCACCTTTATTTGTAAGTAAAATAAGACCTTGAGAGTCCTTGTCCAATCTTCCAATAGGATACACTCTTGTTTTATAATTTACATAGTCTACAATATTTATTGCTCTGTCTTTATCGCCTGTAGTACATACTATACCCTTTGGTTTTATTTAAAAGCCAATATAATAGTTTCTACCTCTCCTATATCTTCATACTTTTGCTATAAATTTACCATTTACATATAGTTTTTCATCTTTATTTATCTTTGTACCCTCTTGTACTTTTGCCATCTATATACTTTTACCCTTTCAGATATTAGGCTATCTGCTACTCTTCTTGAGCAATATCCAATGTTGCTTAAGAATTTATTAATTCTAATAGACATCTTATTTCCTCTTTTAGTAAAAACTAAGTTTTAAGATTCTTTTTAGTATAACATACTCAAGTATTTATTCTATATTATCATTAAGGCAGAAAATATTCCTCAAATTTTTATATATTTCACACTTATATATATTTTTCTTGATTTTATGTACTCTTTATAATAGGTATAGTTTTAAATTTAGGAGGTATTTAATGAATAAAAATAAAACTATCATTAGCCAGTCAGATTTTTATAGCCTTATTCTTAGGTATTATAGCCGGTCTTATATTTTATAAAGCTGAATGCTGTAGAATTTTGTAACTTACTTTTTGCAACCAATAGGTACAATTTTTAAATCTTTTAAAAATTTGTTGTTGTTCCTATCGTTCTAACTTCTATCATTGATGGTATCGTTTCCTTAAAAGATATCAAGAAAGTTGGTACTATAGGTCTTAGTACTATTATTTATTATAGTATTACAACTGCTTTTCGCTGTCGCCGTAGGTCTTTTATTTGCTAATCTCTTTTCAAGGGTAGCTTTTAAGCTTTTTACAAACCAGCGGTCTTAGCTTGATCCCGGAAAAGCAACCAGTATTATGGAAACTTTTAGTTCAACTTTTTCCCTAAAATGTACTTGGACCACTAGTCGAGGCAAATATGCTACAAACTATAGTTATTTCTCTTTTCATAGGTTTTTGGTATAATTATAGCAGGTGAAAAAGGAGAAAGCACTTGCAAAGTTAAATCACTCTGTAGAAGAAGTCTTTATGATTATTATGAATATGATTATTAAAACTTCACCTATAGCTGTATTTTTGCCTTATAACACCTGTTATAGCTACTAATAGGCACAAATGTAATCGGTTCTCTATTTATGGTTATTGTAACCGCTTATATAGCTTACATAGTTCATATGGCTGTTGTATATTCATTTACAGTAAAAACTCTTGGTAATACAAACCCTCTAACATTCTTCAAGGCTATAATGCCTGCTATGCTTTTTGGTTTTTCCAGTGCTTCTTCTGTAGGTACTCTACCTATAAATAGTGAATGTTTGGAAGAAAACTTAGGTATTAGAAAAGATATAGTAAGTTTTGTTCTTCCACTTGGTGCAACTATAAATATGGACGGAACTGCCATCTATCAAGGTGTTTGTTCTGTATTTATAGCAGCTTGTTATGGCATTACTCTTACACCTAGTCAATTACTTACTATAGTGGTTACTGCCACCTTAGCCAGTATAGGTACTGCCGGTACACCGGGTTCAGGTATGATAATGCTTGCTATGGTTCTTCAAAGTGTAGGACTTCCTGTTGAAGGTATAGCTCTTGTTGCAGGTATAGACAGAATATTCGATATGGGTAGAACTGTTGTAAATATTACAGGAGATGCAAGCTGTACTGTTATTGTAAATCATAGAGAAAATTTGAGAATGGCAAAGAACAAATAAAGCTAATAAAAGGTGAGCTTTTGTACCGACCCCCTAATCGTTAGATTTTGGTCTAACTTTCGGGGGATGTACAAAAGCCCACCTGTTTATTTACCTATATTCTATAATATAAAATTGCTATATAAAAATATACATCAGCAACCAAAATATATCACTAATCAGAGATTTTTATATTCAACTCTTTATTCAAATAACTCTCTCTTAACTTAGGATATCCCTTGTATATTTCCCCAACAAAAACTACTGCTATGTAAAAATAAGAAAATCTACAAATGTAGTATGGTTTTGTTTAGTGCATACTGCTAAAGGTAATATAGCTAGTGAGCATATGAGTTTATCAGTTATCATATTAACCACCTACAATCTGAGTATAATCTCTCTGTGTCTTACTAAAGCTTACCATATCTATATGACTTAGCTCAGAATGGTAACAGTGTGTATAATATCCTCTTTATTGCTGTTTATATGTGTTGATACTTCTGTAGCATATACTAAGCTATTACATAGGAACATACTAATTATGATGACGCTAACTAAAAACTCATTGACTTTCTAACTAAGCTGTCCATACAAAACCTCCTATTAATCAAAAAGTATACTTAAATTAATAACAAAAAGCTTTATACTATACAAAACATCGGTTTATCCTCCTCTATCTAACTTTTTATTTTTATTCTAGTATATATTTGTATTTTTCAATACTTATACATATATTTAACAATCAATTAATAAATTTACTTTATATTAACTATTTCAAATAATAATTTTTGTTATAAAACACAAAAAATTTTATCAAATTGAATTATTCTAGAATACATAAATAAAAACCGACTAAGTGGTATTTAGCGGTCTCTTGTTAAAACAAAAATGATATTATATTACATAAACTTATGTTAATGGAGGTATATGTCGATAAAATTACAACTCAATAATACATATATAGTTATGCCCCTAATAACTCTAAAAATTGCACCTCTTACATATTCATTATCACATAGGGCTATAAATTTCAGACATTACAAAGCACACCCTTTTTCTTCCAACTTTCTTATACTCTCAAATAAGACCGTTTTTAAATCATAAGATATTTGTGCGGCATTTAACATTGCAAATATCTTATTTTCTATTATTTCAAAGGAATTATAATTATACTTACTTACTATATTAATTCTTATTTCCTTATCAAGTGAAATATTATCTAAGTTTATTACTAAAGCATTAGCTTTTATCATCATAAGATATGGCAAGAGGACTAATAGACTTATTGCGGCACTTATTTCAAGACTGTAATACTCCTTTATTCCATGCAAAATAAATATTATATTTCCTCTTCTTTATACTATCAGCTATATTGTTTTTACTGCCTCTATATTAAAGCTCATAAGAATATTTTTATCATTATAGTCTAAAAATTTTCTTTGTCTTTCCCGAAAAACTCAGTATCTCCATTCTTTTTCTACAAAATCTGCTAATTCACTGGCATCTTCGGCTAAAGAATAGCTACCGTCAGCACCGCAAATACATGTAAATCAAGCTCATTTGGATTATCTATCTCATTTCCGCTTTTTCTTGCATCTAAAGGCAAAATACTTCCAAGTCTGGCAAAAAACTGCTATATCATCCAAACTCCTATAAAGCTCAATTTCTCTTTCACCTGCATATTTAATGCCCGTGAATATATCCACCCAATATCCTTTCGGAAGATAAGCTTTAACTCTAGATAATTTACTAAGTTCATCCCCCTTTTTCCGTTATAGGACAGACAAGTAGATCTTCTCCAAAATAATATTCATTAGGATAATTATATGCTTTCTCATTTTCCGCTTCAAAATAATATATAGGTAAGATGAGTGGTAAAAGCATCTTTATGTGTCTTTAAATTCATTGTATATAAATATGGTATCAGCCTTTGTCTTAATCTAAGGTATTTTTATTATAGCATTTGCAATATCATTATAATTCCAAGGTTCTTTTTCCTGAAAAAGTCATTACAGGTACTATGTAGACGCATTATAGGTGAAAATACACCAAATTGTACCCATCTAACAAAAAGCTCATCATCTCTTGTACCATTCATGTGTCCGCCTATATCATGACTCCACCACGAATAACCTATATTTGATGCTGTAGCTGTAAAAATATGGTTGAAAATTCAAACTATCCCAAGTAATTATAGTGTCACCTGAGAATCCGAGCGGATACCTATGGCTACCTACTCCTGCATATCTTGATAAGATAAGCCCTCTTCTCTTATCTCTTTGTATATCCTTTGTAATGAAGATGATTTTAAAAGCCACAAAGGATCTAAGCCCTTTCTTTCCGAATTTTCACCTTGCTGCCAGTCTATCCACCAAAAGTCAACACCTTGCTTTTTCCAGCTTATGATGAACATATTTAAAATATCCTTCCCTAAACTTCTTATCAGCTATATCAAAAAGTACAGGATCTTCATTTTTATATTTACACCCATAAATTTGGCAAATTCTTTATATGAATCCTCAAAGGCTCTAACACCATCTGCCGGATGTACATTTAAGGTGATTTTTATATCCTCTTTCATGAAGTTCTTTTTAAAAATTTTTTTCGGTTCTTTAAAATATTCTTTATTCCATGTATATCCTGTCCAACCTGTTCCATATTTAGAATCAACATCTGTTATATGCCAATCCATATCTAAAACAGCCACATTAAAAGGTATATCTTCTCTCTTAAATCTCTCTAAAAGTTCTGAGATAAGACTCATCAGTATATTTATAATATCTACTCCACCAATTTCCCAAAGAATACCTTGGCAATAAAGGTGTTGCACCGCTAAAGCTTTATAAAAATCTCTTAAAAGCTTCCCTTATAATCAAGTCCATATCCGAAGAAATATATATCTATAGCTTCTTCATCTTCTCTAATCACAAAATCATCATCTACAAGCAACATAGATTTACTATCATCTATAAAAAGACCATAGTTTTTAGAAACCACACCTTCACCCTAATTCTGTAGCTCCATCAATAGTATCCAAGGGTTCTTACAGTTCCTTTTAAACTTTCATTCTTATCGCCATAATGCCATACACTGGATGTTGTTCCAAAATTTCCACTAACGTTTATTTTTAATCCTTCGCGGAAAAATTCCTTTTTATCATAAATAAGTCTTAAATATTTTGTTACTATACTAAGGCTATCTTCCTTTCTTCAACTCTAAATCTAAATGTTTTCAAAGTCCCTATTCATAATAGTTTGAGTTTTCTCATCTACAAATACGCCTTTTTTACTATATTCAAGTCTAATAAGTCTTTCTGTTAATACGCTTATACGATACTTTTTCTCCCCTTACTACCATTTCTTCTCTAGTCTTCATAAGCTTTGCCTTCCTTTATTATAAATATTCCAATAAGTTATCAAATGAGGTTAATACATAATCCAAATTTTCTAACTCAGCGGCAGCTCCTATGCCTGCAACTGCCATTTTTTGCATTTTGCAGCCTCTACTCCTGAAGCCGCATCTTCTACAACAAGACAATCTGAGGCTTCTAAGCCTAATTTTATACCTGCCTTTTCAAATACTTCTTTATCAGGTTTAGAATATTTTATATCATTTCCATCTACTATGACATCAAAAATCCTCTAAACCTAGTTTTTAATATTAGTTTTGCATTTTTGCTGGATGATCCTATTGCCAGTTTATAACCTTTAATCTTTTAAGGCATCCAAACTTGATTTAACCTTTATATCCAGATCTTTTTCACTCATCTCTTCTAATAAGAATTTATACAACTTATTTTTCATTTGCAAATACTTCTTTTTCATCTTGACTATAATCTTTTGTCTGCCTTTTTCCAAAAATAATATCCAGACTTTTCCATTCTGCTGACACCACGAAGTCTATTATTTATTTTTCATCAAAATATATACCCTAAACTATCAGCAAGACTTTTCCAAGCTCTATAATGGTAGGCATCTGTATGACAAATAACTCCATCTAAATCGAATATAATCCCCTTTATATAACCTATTTTTCCATAATTCTTCCTTTAATACTAATTTATATGTATTTTTCTCCTTTAAGTAAAATATCTATAGCTTCACCAGATATTTTAGTAATTTTTACTTCTTGTTTTTCTACTCACTCTTATCTTAGTCTTTTTTATAAACTAAAAGGAAACTCTAAATATTCCCATTCTTTTGGAAGATGAGGATTTATACTAAGTCCCCTATCATCTATCCACACTCCACCGAAACCAAGAACATAGGTAGCCCAAATTCCACCCATAGCCGCACTATGTATGCCTTCAGTAGAAGATTTCATATTTTTCTCAAGGTCTATAGATATAGCTCCCTTTAAATAAATTATATGCCATATCCTCTTCATCAAACTCATTAGCTAGTATTGCTATGTGTAGACTTACTAAGCGAAGAATCATGTAAGGTTTTATCTTCATAAAAATCAAAATTTTTCTTTCGTAAATCCTTATCAAGCAAATCTCTAAATAGAAACAAAAGCATAACTGTATCCGACTGCTTAGATACCATATATTCATTTAATTGCTTTGTATTATAATCTTCATATATTCCTAATACTTCTTTTTGAATTTTTTATATTTGCTTATATCTAATTTTTCAAAGATAAAGTAAGAATCTGATTGAGGAATCAAACCTTCTATATTTGCTTTTTGGCAAGTATAAAGCTTATCCTTTTCTCATCTCTATACTATTTTTTATATGAGTTATATTAAGTTTTTCATCCAAACTTTTTATATAAACCTATATTTTTCCTTCAAATAAGCTATCTTTTTCTAAGCATAAATTCATTGTATAATATGCCATATAATTAGTATAGGCATTATTATCTACATGTTCTTTATACTCATCCGTCCCTATAACATTCCCTTATTTCATATCTATCTTTTTCTTTTTATATACTCTAATCTACTAGCCCAGAACACTCGGCTTCAAGTATTATTTCATAGCCATATTTTTTCCATATAGTCATTATCAGATGTCATATTTTCATATTGATTTATGGCATAAACTATATCAGCTGTTATATGATGTCTCTATTATTCCTGTCCAAACTTTTGTAAGTTCTCCTGTTACAACATCTGCACCCATATATAAAGGTGTTACTTCTCCATCATCTATAAAAGCACATTCCCAAGGATACATAGCTCCCTCATAGCCATATTCTTTAGCTTTTTTTCTTGCACCATACAAATTATGATAACGATATTCTAATAAAGTTCTTGCAATTTCAGGATGTGTAAATGTAAAATAAGGTAATATAAAAATTTCTGTATCCCAAAAAGAATGACCCTTATATCCTTCTCCACTTAAAGCCTTTATGCCTATTCCAAGTCTATTGTCATCGCCTTTTTACCATAATTTTTCAAATGATATAGTGCAAATCTTATAGCAAGTGAAGCGAAATCATCCTTAGTTCCTATCGTGATATCACTCTCTTTCCAATATTCTTCCCATCTAAATTCACTAAGTCTTAAAAAGTTCTTCATAGGAAAAAGCTTTATATTTTTATACTTTCAAGCTTCTTCTTTTGCCATTTGTAGAGCCTGCTTTTTTTCATAATCTACATATAACTTATCTCTGCTAGAATATAAAACTGAAATTTTTTCAAAACTTAACTTGGTCTTTTCAAGATCAAGGCTATACTTATTATTTAAAAGTTCTCCTACCCATAACAGGTAAAATCTTAGATACTAAATTCAACTTGACAAAGACAATCTTGTATTATGTATACATCTGACTGACTAGTCTTGAAAATAAATTCCATGTATTTTTATCGTAAATTCTTCTTTTCTATATCAATTAGATGCATAGCTCCTGAATTTGTTACACTTCCATCTATACCGCTTTCTATAGAGATACTAATCGCTCTATCTGATTCTACTTCTATCTTAGATACCACAATGCTCATCTGCTAAGGAAACAAAGAAACGTTTAAAACCAAGTCCAAAAATAATACCATCAGGACTTTCCCACGTAATTTTTTCCTTATACTTTCCCATTTTTAAATTAAAGGTTCTAGCGTACGAAAGTATCTTACCTTCAGTCAAGCTAAATTCATTTCCATTTATTATTATTTTTCGTAGCTGTCATATCTGCTACATTAGGTAATTCTGTCACTTCATTTTCAGAAGCTTTATTAAATGTTCCTGTAATAAAAGTATTTCTTATTTCTCCTATATATCTTTCATCTAGAGTATTTCTTATACCTAGATAACCATTTCCTTGTGTGAATATAGCTTCACATTTATTTATATATCTTCTATCAAAATAATCTTCTTTTATTAACCAGTTTTTTCAAATCACCATTTTCACTATTATAATTTAATTGCATATAAAAACTTCCCCTAACCTTTTTATTCCTGAACTTGCAACTGATGTTTGTATCTGCTCTTGAGCTATAATATATAATATAATACCCGGTAAAATGACTACACTAAGTGCTGCAAATAATCTGGTATAATTGTATGAAAATGCTTCCGTAAAAAATTGCAAAGCAAGAGGTAAGGTTCTTGTATTATCAGAAGAAGTAAGCATTGAGGCATAAAAATACTCATTCCAGTTTCCCTAAAAACATCAAAAATACCTGCTGTTGTAAGACCTCCCTTAGCAAGTGGTAAATTTATCTTTAAAAATACTGTAAAGAAGTTTGCTCCTTCTAATATAGCAGCCTCGTCTAAGGACTTTGGTATAGACATAAAAGCCGGTCTTAGTATAAAGGTAGAAATTGCAAGTCCCATAGATACATAAACTAGAGCTACTCCCCAAATATTATCTATATAAACCCAATCTCATTACTAAAGAAAACAAAGGTTGCGCCTTTTGATTGTGCGGCAAGCAGTGTTAGTGTATATAGTACAAAAATCAGATTTTTACCGAAATTCATATTTTGCAAGAACATAACTTCCCATAGCAAAAATATTAAAGCTACCAAGGTAGAGCTTACAGATATTAAAAGTGAATTTGTAAATATTTCACAAAGTTGTATTTTGAAAAAATATAACTGAAAGCTTCAAAATTTATGCTTGTAGGCAAAGCATAGGATTAGATAAAAATCTCAGCATTGGTTTTAAAGCTGACATAAATACCCATATTATAGGAAAAATTGAAATTAGTATAGTAAATAAAAGTAAAGCATAAGTAAATATTTTTGATATTATTTTTCTTTTCAAAATTTCCATTTTCTCCTCCTAATATACACTTTCATTCATTCTAAACATCTTATTAACCAACCAAAGAATAACTCAGCTCTAGTATAAACATTATCACACCATTTGCATTAGCATACCCATATTTTAAGTCTAGTATTGATTTTACCAAAATCACAGGTAGATTCATCGTATCATCTCCCCGGTCCACCCGCTGTTGTTAATGCTATTTGCTCATACATAGCTACTCTAGCTGTAACAGAGGCTATAACTGCTGTTCCTATAGCGTTTCTACATAAAGGCAACTGTATACTCTTTATTATTTGAAAATCAGAAGCTCCATCCACTCTAGCCGCTTCAAAAAGTTCTGTCGGTATAGCAAGTAAATCATTTAAAACTATAAGTGTTACTATGACTGCATAAAATAGCCACGTTAAAGTTACTGCTATGAAAGCATAAGGAGATTTATAAAAACCATTGTATATGAAAATTAGGATTAAATCTTCGTATAAAATTATTTATCATTCCTATATCATCATGAAACATAAATCTATATATCATAGCCCACGCAGCCACTTTTATTACATTAGGTATCATAAATACCGCCCCTTTGTAAAACTTCCATCCATACGGTTTTTAAATATAGCAAATGCTACAAGTACACCAAAACCCTACATGCAAAAAGCTATTACTGACCAAAGTAATAAATTTTTTTAAAGAATAAATAAAGGCCGCATTATGAAATAAGTTTATATAATTTGAAAGACCTATAAATTTAGGCGTATTAAATCCGTCCCATTTAGTAAAACGAAGTGTATATAACTGTAAATATAGGCTGTATATAAAACGTTATAAAAACTATAAATGATGGAAGTAAAATAAATATATCCATTTATAGTTCTTTTTCGTTCAAGTTTTATGTTGCACTATTTTTTTAACTTTCATTTTGACTCCTCTTTATTAAAATTTATGGAGCTGTCGTGATAAGAATATATGTCTTATCTTTAGTACGACAGCCCCATATAAATTCTCTCCAAGATATTCTTCTAACTGAATTATATCCGGTAAGCTTGATATCTCTTCTGTAAATATTTAAACTATTTTCCAAACACCAAGCAAAGTTACATTAGAAAGTCAAGCTCCCTTTATTGTCTAACATTCACTAAGCACATCAAATTTATTTTCAATCTGTATATGTCTTATTTCCGCATATATAGTTATTGCTTAGCCTCTGCCGCTTTTTTTGTTAATTCGGCACAAAAATCTTTTGGACTTAAAGTATTATCTATTAGTTTTGGTAATAGCTTTCCAAATTCCGTATCAGCTATAGATGCAGGGAAAATATCTCCAAGAGTAGCTACATATTTTGTATTTTCATTCATACTCTGATCTAATTGATATAATATAGGACTTTCCTTTAATTTATCTAAAAATCCTTCACTATGCTTTTATATTAGGTGCATTTCCACCCTCAGCTAAAAATGTAAGCTTCTATTTCTTCTTTTGAATTTCTAAATGCCAAAAATGCTTTTGCCGCTTCTTTTTGGTCATCACTAGCTGCATTTGAAAATCCAGAAATCTCCATAAGCTCTTGGATTTGCAAGTGCTATATTTCCCGGATATATTGTAGCTTTTACATCTTTTCCATCAAAGCCGTTACTCCACTTGTCTTTTGCATCTTCATTAAATTCTGAAGCCATCCATGAACCGTTGCAGATAGCCGCTGCATTATTACTCATAAAAGCATTTGCAGCATCTGCATAAGCTGCACCTACAGTATTACTTGAAGCGTGATTTTGTAGAAAATTTTGTAACTTAGTTACCGCATTAACAAAAATCTCTGAATTATAATCCCAAAGCTTTTCATCTGTACTCTTATTTAATAATTCTACACCGCCCTCTTCATTTGCTATAAGTGAAGCTAACATAAGTGATGAAGTCCAGGCATTTTCTGCTGTCATAAATGCCATTTTATTTTCACCTAAACTAGTTTCAAACTCAGCAACTGACATATCTTTAACTTCTTTTTCAGGCTTATAAAGTGCCTCATTATAATACATACCTATAGGTCTTAATACTATAAGAGGATTACATATAAGTTTTCCATCTACTGTACAAAAAGTCTTTGATTCTTTTTATCCATTCAGCAGCTATATCAGGATTTTCCTTAGCAAAATCACTCAAATCATAAGCCATATCATTGTCAAGTATAGCTTTGTTTTAAACCATTGTGTATCTATTCCACCTGAACCTGGAGAATGTACCAAGGTTGGTAACTTATTTTGTCCTGCAAGTTGTTTTATTTTTTCAGCATAGGAATCTTGCACTACTTCTTCTACTGTTATCTTATATTTTCCTGAATATTTTTCATTAAATCTTTCTACCCTGTGGTAAGAAAAAGTTGCTCCTACATTCTCTCCTGCAAGATAAGTTGGTAATTTAATTTCTATTTCACCACTTTCCGTCTTTGTGGCACTTGCACTGAATTTCATCTCTCACAAGCAACAAGTCCTAAACTCATAATAGCAGCCATACCCATTGCCATAACATTTTTAATTTCATTTTATTTTTACCCTCCGCATATTTTATATTTTCAAAATCGTTTTTGAAAATATTTATTTAAAAAAAGCAGTCATATTACTGCCTTTTAAATAAACATTCTCTCATCATTTTGTTTGTTATGTTATTTTTATATTTTATTGATATATTTTCATTTCTTTCATCACTATCAAACATTAGATAGTGATAGTATAAATACTTATATATAATAACTATGTAAATCAATCTCTTTGTTTTTGAAATTTAATATCTTATTCTTTTTACTCCATATAAAGTATTTCTATTATTTTTATATACTATAATCTTTAGTATATTATATATTCCTATTTTTCTTTTATAAGACTATGTTGAATATATATTGTTCTAGGCTCTTCTAAACTTTTTCATTACTCTCATAAGAAGTCTCATACCTTCATAGCCCTTTTTTCGCATATTCTGATCTACAGTAGCTATATTAGGTTTTATATAATTAAGTAGGTGTATCCCATCAAAAACCGCTCACAAAAGAAACTCTTATTTACCTCATAACCAAGCTCCTCTATAGTCTTAAAACGGCTATCGCCATAAGGTCACCCATACAAATAAAAGCTCTTCCTCTAGTTTTTATATTTCTTTATATAGTTCTTAGTATTTTTATAGACTAATTCTTCGTTAAACTTACCCTCTAAAATATCTATACTATTAATATCTATATTTTTATTTTCACATGCTTGCTTAAAACCTGCCAGTCTATCTACAGTAACGCCGGCTTCTTCTTTTCCTTTTACCAAGACAAGATTGGTATATCCTTTTTCTATAACATACTCTGTTATTTCTCTAAAAGCTTCCGTATCATTAGTCAAGATGGAAGATACCATACTTCCTTCTAGCTTTATATCTATCCCTACACAAGGAATATTTATGTTTTTACTTCTTCCAAGTAAGGATCACCCAATTTTAGACCTGCAAGAATAACACCTGATAAGCTATATTCTCTACAAAAATCTTCCAGACTACGATTTCTTTGCATCTCTGAAGATATTCCATACATAGCTATTGTCATATCTTTCCCTTGCAAATATGTATTTAAACCCTCTCAAAAACATTTCCTGTAAACTCATCCATAGGGCTGTTACTTGCAAGACCTGATATAATAACGGCAACATTTTTCTTTTCCTTTTGATGAAAGATTTCTGGCACTTTGACTGGGTCTATAACCAAGATTTGTTGCCACCTCTACTATTCTTTTTCTTGTATTTTTCTTTGACATCACTATATCCATTTAAAGCTCGTGAAACTGTACTGATTGAAACACCGCTAAGCCTCGCTACGTCTTTTATAGATACCACTGCAATCACCTCTATAACAAATTTACAAAAAGCGTTTTTGATATTTTTATATTACTCTTTATCCAATGATATAGTCAATAATTTTTATATATGTCTTTTTTATTTTTGTTACTTTCTAACAAAATTAAAACAAGAGATTTTGTGCAAAAATGCCAAGAGTGATAATTATGATTAATTTTACTATTCATACACTGATACATCTATCCTTTTAAAATTGATAGCAACTAAATATACTTTTTACTATAAATATATAAAAAGTATTTATTAATATCCACTCAAACACAATATCAAATAAAGCTAAGAACTACTATATATAATAAAACTATACTTATAGCAAAAACCAAGATTAACTATGATATTAGATGAGCTGACACTCTATGCTATACCTTACTTATCCTGAAAAAGAAGGAAAATAAAGGTATAACATTCTGTACCGCCCTTTTTTATTTTTTCTTATTTCTCTTTAATAATGAAACCTTCTTTTTTATCGAAAGAAAGTTCGTAATCTTTACCTGCAACTAAGTCAAGCTCTATTGGAGTATAATCAGTATAGTGTAGTAACATTTTTATGTAAGACACCTACTCTGGAAGATAAATAAGCGGCATTTACAACACTTTTACCTACCTTTACTAAATACCTACTTCCATTCCCGCTTGAGAAATCTGGCAGGAGTAAGACCATCTACAGAAGCAACTTCTATATGAGAATTTGCAAACCCCTATATTAGTATGTTTTTAAAAATACTTTGACTACTTTCCAGGATATTTTTCAAGATATTCATTCGTAGCTTTTTACATTTGCTTTTTTATTAAAATACATGGATATAAAACCAAAAACTATTACTGCAATAAAAATCGGAATATAAAAATTTTAAAGGACTATTCATTATATAATTCATTATTCATTCCTCCTTAACCATAACTTTTTTGTAACTTTTAGTACCTCACTATAGCCTCTATATCAGAATACAATCTATGAAATTTCAAACCACCAAGAGGCTCGGCATCTATGACATCTCCGTTAATTCGTAAGTCAAAAACATCTCCGAAACTGCCACCTGTAACTTGCTTTATATCCCAAGTCTGTATTTTCATCTAAAATATATTCTTTTTAATTTATTCTTTTCAAAAGTATCTAAGAACATTCCTCTAATTCGAAATGAATACTATCGCTACTCAATGTCGTAAAAAGCATAAAAATAAGAACAAGACCTTGATATACCTAATACATATAAAATATTATCAAGAAAAATAAGCAGCTATAAAAAAATACTATAATACTGCCGATTATTCCTGAAATCAGGGATATCAAAATTTTAAAAATACCCTCTTTTATATACTTTCACCATACACATTCCTTTCTGTAAAATATTTAATACTAGATTAGTATATATACCTTAAAAAAATCAAGTATAATTTCAAAAGTAAGTACACAAATTAAAAGTAGAGTCGAACTTGCAAAAATACTCTATTATATACTTTTTATTTATTTTTAATGTATAACAACAGCATAAAAATATCAATAATAATTCTTACTAAAATGAGGATTTTTAATATGAATGAAAAAAATCAATGAGAATCTTAGAATTTCCAAAGATTCTAAATATGCTTGAAGATATGGCAGGTAGTTTACTTGGAAAAGACTTATGTAAAAACTACTTCCGGTACAGACATATCTTATATACAAAAAGAACAAAAAGAAACAAGTGCTGCACTCTGATAGAATTAGAACAAAAGGACCTCTTAGCCTTGTCGGACTTAAAGATATAAAAGATAGTACAAAACGTTTAGAAATCGGTTCTGGCCTCAGCATATCGGAACTTTTAAATATAAGCGATTCTTTAAGAGTTTGTAAAAGAGCTATGGACTATGGCATACACTGAAGATACTGACAATATATTGCTTGATATACTTGAAGATTATTTTAGAACTCTGGATAATATACCCCTTTTAGCAAAAAGAATTGGACAAATGTATATTATCGGAAGATACTATAAGCGATGAAGCCAGCCCCGAACTTTCTCGTATACGTAGACAGCTCAAAAATATAGCTTCTCGTATACATAACGAATTAAATAATATCATGAATTCTTACAGAGACTATCTTATGGAGCCTGTTGTAACTATGAGAAACTCTGCATATTGTTTACCTGTTAAAGCCGAATTTAAAAACAAAGTAAATGGTATTATTCATGATCAAAGTTCTTCCGGTTCTACTTTTTATAGAACCTATGGCTGTTATTCACATGAATAATGAAACAAAGAGCTTGAAATAGCAGAGGCAAAAGAAATAGAAAAATCTTAGAGCAGCTTAGTTCTATGGCTATGCCTTATATAGCTACTCTAAATCTAAATCAAGATATCTTAGCTAGACTTGACTTCATCTTTGCCAAGGCTAAATTATCCGGAAAAATGAACGCCACAGAGCCTATTTTTAATACTAAACATTTTATAAATATAAAAGATGCAAGACATCCCTTACTGGATAAAGATAAAGTCGTTCCTATAAATATCAGTCTGGGAAAAGACTACGATTTACTTATAATTACAGGTCCTAATACAGGTGGTAAGACTGTTTCACTTAAAACAGTCGGCTTATTCACTCTAATGGGACAAGCAGGACTTCATATACCTGCTTTTAATGGTAGTGAGTTATCAGTTTTTAATGATGTTTTCTCAGATATTGGAGATGAACAAAGCATAGAACAAAGTTTATCATTCTTTTCCGGCCATATGACAAATATAGTCGATATCTTGGAAAAAGCAGATTCCAATTCTCTTTGTCTTTTTGATGAGCTTGGAGCCGGAACAGATCCAACCGAAGGAGCCGCCTTAGCTATAGCTATTCTCTCTTTCTTACATAGAATGAAAACTGTAACCATGGCAACTACACATTATAGTGAACTCAAAATTTTCGCACTTAATACTGTAGGTGTTGAAAATGCCTCTTGCGAATTTGATATCAATACACTTAGACCTACCTACAAAATTTTTATAGGTGTTGCAGGTAAGTCAAATGCCTTTGCTATCTCTAAAAAGCTCGGTTTACCTGATTTTATTATAGATGAGGCTAAAAATCATATAAGTAATGATGAGTAAAGCTTTGAGGATTTACTTGCAAAAGTTGGAAGAAAATCGACTTATTATTGAAAAAGAAAGAGCTGAAATCGAACAACAAAAAGGCTGAAATAAACAAGCTGAAAAACCGTTATGTAGACAAAAGATAATAAACTTGATAAACGAAGTGATGACATAATAAATAAAAGCTAAAAACCAAGGCAAAATGAAATACTGGAGGAAGCTAAAAAGACAGCTGATGAGAGCATTAAAAATATTAATAAAATAGCTGCTAATGCCGGTCTTGGTAAAAGCCCTAGAAGAACAACGTGAAAAGTTGCGTACTAATATTAAGAAAAATCAAATAAGCAGTGATATTAAGCCAAAAATAGATAAGTCTACAGAAAATCATAGCCAAAGATTTACAAATAGGTGATAATATACATATATATTCTCTGAATATGGACGGAACAGTTTCCTCTCTACCTAATGACAAAGGTATGCTCTTTGTACAGATGGGTATTTTGAGAACTCAGGTTCATATTAGTGATATAAGCTTAATTGAAACTAAAAAAGAAGATATAAAACAGGTCCACAAATCTCGTTCTTCTTCATTTATGAAAGCGGCAAAAATATATCTCCTGAGGTCAATGTTATAGCTATGAATGTAGAGTGAGGCTTGTTCTGTACTTGATAAATACTTAGATGATGCTCTCTTATCACATCTTAATAGCGTCAAAATAATACATGGTAGAGGTACAGGAGCTCTACAAAAGGGATATACATACCTACCTTAAAAAGCTTTAATTTTTATTAAATCTTATAAACTGGCTGATTTTTGAAGAAGGTGGCACTGCTGTAACTATAGTACATTTTAAATAGGGAGTTTTAGTATGATAGAGAAACAAAGAATACTTATAGTTGATGATGATGAAAATATAGCGAGATCTTATCGCCTTATATCTTATGAAAGAATGTTATGAAACTTATATAGTTCATGATGGCGAATCTGCACTGGAGAAAATTCAATGATTTTAAAACCACATTTAATTTTACTTGATTTAATGCTACCCGGCATAGACGGCTATCAAGTATGTAGACAAATACGTACAAACTCTTCTATTCCTATAATTATGCTTTCTGCGAAAGGTGAAGTTTTTTGACAAAGTCTTAGGATTAGAGCTTGGCGCTGATGATTATATTATAAAACCTTTCGACTCAAAAAGAATTAGTTGCCAGGGTAAAAGCTGTTCTTAGGCGCTATCAAGAACCTAAACTTAATATAAATGAAAATCATCAAAATGGAGAATTTGTAGAATATCCGGATTTAATAATAAATCTTACAAATTATTCCGTTATATATATAGGGTAAAATTGTAGATATGCCTCCAAAAGAATTGGAACTGCTATATTTCTTAGCCTCCAGCCCTAATCAAGTCTTTACCAGAGAACAATTACTGGATCACATTTGGGGATACGAATATATAGGTGATACAAGAACTGTTGATCGTACATATCAAAAGACTTCGTGAAAAATTAAAGATCACGAAAATTGGAGTATTGGAACAGTTTGGGGTATAGGCTATAAATTTGAAGTCAGAGGAAAAATAGATGAAACTAAGTTTATATATTAAACTTGTTCTTGCCTACATAGCTTTTGCTATTTTTATCCTTTTATAACTATAGCAAATCTATCTTCCAAAATTAACATATGATTACTTAAGTAAATCTCAGCTCAGCTATACTTTATGACGAGGGCAAATTTGATAGCAAATACTTACTCCAGCAATTACAGTGGAGTGATATAAAAGCTTGAGCAAGCCTATCCACAATTAAAACTGGTTAGTACTTTTTACAAGCTGATGTATGGATAATGGATACAGATGGAACTATAATTTTAGATTCTTCAGGTAAAAAGAAATAAGCAAGTTATTAAAGATTTTTAATCCTATTAATTTAGGGAAAAAAACTAAAGACTGTAGTTCGAGGCACTTACTTTAACTCATTTAATTATGAAGTTATTAGTGCCTTGGCTCTTATCATCGTAATTATAAAACTTATGGTTATGTTGCAATACATTTACCTATTTCAAAGCTAAATGCAGATGCAGCTGATATACTAAACTATAGTATATCTTACCGGTTTAATTATATTTTTATTATCTTTATTTATTTTTGCTTATTTTTCCATATATATGTCTATAAAACCTTTTAAAAACTATTACTTTTTGCGGCAAAAAGAATATGCTATAGGCAATCTCTCCTATCAAGTGAAGTTGATAGCAATGATGAAATGGGCTATCTTGCAAATACCTTAAATTTTATGTCTGATGAACTTTACAAAGCTGAAGATTATCAAAAAGACTTTCATAACTAATATTTCGCATGATTTTCGCTCTCCTCTAACATCAATAAAAAGGGTTTTTAGAGGCTATTTTAGATGGAACTATTCCTTATGAAATGCAAAAATAAGTATATTGAAAAGAATTTTAAATGAAACCAAAAGACTCAGTAAACTGACCAATGGTATACTTACTTTTAAAACTAGCTGATGCTAAAGGCTATCTCCGTAGAACCAACTTCGATATTAATAGAATTATAAAAGATACTATAGCCAGCTTTGAAGGTCAATGTATGGATAAAGGACTTAGCTTTGATTTGACTTTTTCAGATAATGTCATTATGGTAAATGCTGATATAGGAAAGATACAACAAGTTTTTATATAACTTAATAGATAACGCAATAAAGTTTTTCTAATCCCAACTCAAGTATACATATAGCTTGTGATACGAGAAAAATTTTTATAAGTATTAAAGATATACTGGAGTAGGTATACCTAAAGAACATATAAAGAAGATTTTTGATCGTTTTTATAAACTTGATACTTCTAGAGGCAAAGACAAAAAGGAACGGGTTTTAGGTCTTGCCATTGTTAAAGACATAATAAATTCTCATGGAGAAACTATAGATGTTATAAGCACAGAGGGCATCGGCTCTGAGTTTGTTTTTACTCTTTCCAAAGCAAAAGATGAGTAATCACAAAATATTCACAGTATTGTAATAGCCTTGTTATTGATTTATCTTTATATAGGCTTTATCATATAACATATGCTTTCATATAAAAATAGAAAGGAGTTGGCTTTAGCCACTATATAAAATGAAAAATATGAAAAACTTTTGACTATAGCACTTTCAATAGGTCTTATTGGTATAAATGTTACTGCTTTACCTATGTCTACTTATGCTGATACAGAAGCAAAAACTACGATATCGACAAAGATTCTCTTTATTGGGATATTACAGACACCAAGGTTATGGTTGGTTGGGATGAAGCAGAAGATAAAACTTCTTATAAAGTAAAATTATTTAAAGGTTCTAAAGGTATAAGCTCTTATATAACCACTAATAAGCCTAGCTATGATTTTTACAAATTATATTTTGGAAAAAGGAACAGGTACTTATAAATTCTATGTTTACAAGTAAGCAAGGTAAAGATAGCCAAAAAGTTTCTGAAACTCAAACTATAGATAGTGAACAATTATCGGAACTTCGTAAAAATACTAACTATAAGCCTAGTACAAAAACTACTTCTAATAACAATAATAAAAAGCTAGTACGGGTGTTACCTATACAGGAGCCGTTTCCACTACAAATACAAATATTGGTCCGGGTGCAAACTTACCTAGTACCGCTACTACTGGCACCAATACAAACTCTTCAACAACTCCAAACTCTACTAAAGGTTGGAATAAAATAGATAATAATTGGTACTGGTTAAATGAAGACAATACTCTTGCAAATAATACTTGGAAAGAAGTTAATGGAAAATGGTATTTCTTTAATGAAAAATCTATTATGGTAACAGGTTGGAGAAATCAATAATCTTTGGTACTATTTTTGATAATACAAACGGAGATATGTTGGTAAATACCACTACACCTGATAATCCATACAGTAAATGCTAATGAGTATGGGTAAAAATAAGTAATTATTCTTAAATTATAATGGAGCTACCGTAGTAAAGAACAATTTTTATACAATATAGATATTTTTTAAATTTCTATATTGTATGACTATAATTCTTAGTACGACAGTCCTTTTTATTCTATATTTATACTTCCTACATCGGTTTTTACTTCTACCCTTGCTTTTCCTTCCCTTTTTGAGCAGCTTCAAATTCTTCTCTTGTACCTATAATGTCATCAAATTTATAACTATTATTCACTAAACCTACATCTCCACTTGCAAGTATAGAAAAATTACCCTCCTTAGGTAAAGATAAATTGATAGCTCCTACATCACTTTCAATATTATATCTCCCACTCTCCAATTCCGTTAATTTCACATTAACTGTTCCAGCGTCGGCTTTTAAATTTATTCCGTCTACTGCACTACCTACAAAATTCACACTTCCTGCATCTGTTTGTATATCAATATAATTAGAATTACCTACAAAGTTTATATTTCCTGCATCAGCTGATAAATATGTATTTTCAAAATTTCCATTCAAATCTATATCACCTGAATCTGACTCTATACTTATGCTCCCTATATAAACTCAGGTATTTTCAATTCTATCTTACCCTGTTTAGCTGGAGGACTGAAAAATAAAAGGTCTATTTTTATAAGTAATATCTTGATTTATATAAAAAGGTATCTCCATTTATATAGGCTTTCGTATCTTTTATTATCAAAACTATATTCTAAAATTGCCTTATTGCGGTATAAGTAGATATTGATATATTCTGCATAGTTATTATTAATTTTTATATTAGAAATATCTGTTATATCAAAATTCTTCTGTCTTACTTGATGTAGAATTATAATCCACACTGTAACAAAAAGCTTTACATCTATATATAAAAAGGCTATAGAGAAATGATACTATACTAGTTATAAATAATATTATCAAAGCTATTTTTTAAATTCTTATTTTTCATATTACTTCCTGCTTTCTTTCACCAAATTTATATTTACTTTTTATAAGAATTTGTCCATTTAATTATATATCTTCTAAAATCACTAATACTATAGTTAGGAATATACCCTGCACTAAGACTACCTAAACCACTAAAAATAAGAAAAGCCTATCCATAGCAGTATAAAGCTTAATTCCATAAATATTCAAATAAAAAGCCCTAAAGATGGAATAATTGCTACTAAAAATGCTCGATAAAAGCCTACGATACTAATGGAGATACTACTAAGTAATATTGCATATATGTCCTAAAATTCCTATGTATATTCCCAAAACAAATACTATATTAACAAAATATCAGACTTGAGCCAAGTAAAAAACATCCTTAATATGGAATTAAAAGTCTACTTTTTATTAGGACTTATTTCTTCTTCCTGTTTATATGTATTAGCAATACTTTATAGGATCTCCCAAATCAGAACAAATTTCTTCTTCTGTCTTACCCTCCTCTATACCCTGCTAAAAATGTTCCTCTATATCTTCTATAATATCTTTTATACTATTCTTTTCTAAACCACTTAAATTTTTCTTTTTAAGATTTTTAAATATTCTGCTTTTTCATATTAATTTCTCCAACTTCATCTATTTTTCCTGTACTTCCATATCTAGTATATCCGAAAACCTGAGAGCTAAAATCCAGCCACTGCCTGCGTAAATCTAAATATCTTTCTTTACCCTTAATAGTTATAGAGTAATACTTTCTTGAAGGACCAAAGCTGGACTCTTTTTAGATAAGTTATACAATATTCTTCCTTAGTAAGCCTTCTTAGTAAAGGATATAGCGTTCCTTCACTAAGTTCTATAGTCGTGAATATTCTTTCTGCTATTTCATATCCGTAACAATCTTTTTAGATATTAAAGATAATACACATAATTCCAGAACTCCTTTTAAAATTGAGTTACCAAATTATTACCTCCTATATTTATTTTTACAGTACCAATATAACACAAGTTACCTTGTATTGCAAGATACCTTTGCATTATTAAGATTTTTCTCTAGTAATAAAAAGCTCTCTTATGTTAGTATTAGTTAAAATTTATATTGATAGGACAAAAATGAAAAGAATATTAGAATATATTATTGGTAAAGAAGAGTCAATCTAAGTATAGAAAAATTTTTATTATCAAAAATCCTATACGAAATACCATTACTCAACTAAAAAATGTATCGTAGTATTTTTATTAAATAATGAATGGGTATATATGAATACTAAACTTTCTTTAAACGATAAACTTGTTATTACTATTTTAGAAGAAGAAAACTCAAAAATATACTTCCTATAAGATTGAATTTTAATATTATCTATGAAGATGAAGATATTTTTAATAGTTAACAAGCCTGCAAATATGCCTATACATCCATCTTTGAATAACTATAATAACAGTTTAGCTAATGCTCTAGCTTACTACTATAAAATAAAGGAGAAGCTTTTGTTTTCCGTTGTATTAACAGACTCGATAAAGATACTACAGGACTTACAATAATAGCAAAAGAATATACTCAGGCTAGGTATTTTATATAAAGATATGTCTAAGAGAAAAATTAAAAGAGCTATATAGCTGTTACAGAGAAAATTCTCCTTATCTAAAAAGATGAAGATACCATAGATTTACCAATAGCTAGAGTAAATGATTCCCTTATTACTCGTAAAGTAGATTTTATAAATGGAGAAAGAGCTGTTACGCTTTCATAAAATTTTAGAAAAACAGATGATAAAGCTATTTTTAGAATTACACTTAGATACCGGCAGAACGCACCAAATCAGAGTACATATGAGCTTTTTGGGAAGCCCTTTAATAGGTGATTATTTATATAATAGTAAGTATTCTAATTCTAATGATACCAGACCTCTACTACATATCTATATAAACTTGAGTTTAATCACCCTATAAATAAAAACAAACTGGAATTTGTAGCCACTGATACCAAAAGATATAGTTTAAATAAAAATAAAAGCTTTATATACCATACTTATTAGACAAAGACTAAAATATGAGAAAACTCTCTTTCAGATAATAAATTTACTTATTATCTAAAAAAGAGTCTTTTATATATTCTGAAATATTAAATAATATAGTTACATAGTAAGTTTTTATTTTAGCTTCTCTATATCTCATCTTAGATAGATCAAAATGTTATACACAAAGATAGAAGCACAGGTATCCATAAATACATAGTCTCAACATATTTAAGCACGAAGCAGGCTGAACTGCAGACTCTTTAATCAAAAACCGCTTGCCTGAAGCAACCAACCACAATTGCAACATCGATCCCTCCACCTATTTTTGTTCCAAAGGATGTGCATGAATACATAGTTCCATCAATATGCTTACGTTTTTTGTAAGATAAGTATATTCACAACAACTTGCTATAACGCACCCCATATCACCTTGCCAAGGTGCCATTCCAAGTGCCGCAATCGCCGTAAAAATAAGCATAAAGAGAACGTTTCCCATATAAGCTGCTAAAATAACACCTATATGGCCTACTGTCGCCAAGATATATCCCTGCCAGATTTGTTTTATATAGGGCCTTTCTATCTTTTTCAACCAAAAATAGGTGTAATAAACATTGTAATGGTAATAGGTATGTTTATAGCCCAAGAAAATACTGAATATAAATCTTCATTTTTCAGAATATAAATCATATAATAAAATACCCCATATTTCAACATAGTAGAGTAAATTTGTTGCAAAAATATATGTACTAAATCATAAGATAATATTTATTTGATAATAGGAGCCTTAGCCACCTCTGCTACTGCCATATTTCTCTCCGGTATTTTCTCTATCAGCACTCAAATTCTTCTTCAGGTAACTCTTTAATCGAAAATACTGAAATGGTAGTTTATTATTAAACCCTATCACAGCATACACAATAGCTACTCTTCTCCATGCAAGAACTCCATCTCCTAAAAATCTTACAAACTGAATTGTAACTGATTGAATAAGCAGGCTAGCCGAAAATGCAAAAACAAAACGGAACGAACCCATTTCCACACGTTCCCTTTTATTTTTAGTGCAAAACGTAACAAGGGAAGCATACGCAATATTATTTGCAGTGAAAAATACCGCATTCAATAAGGTATAAGAAATAAAGAACCAGATATACTTAGCATTTATCCCCAAACTATCCGGTATTGCAAAATTAGCAATCAATGTTATTGCACAACCTATATACGAGTAAAGCATCCAAGGTCTGGCTTTACCCATTTTACTCCTTGTTTTATCAATCAGCGTACCGAAGAACATATCACTGATACCGTCAAATAATTTTGACAACATTATTAAGGTTCCTACAATTCCCGGATTTAAACCGACAGTATTGGTCAGATATAACATTACAAACGATGAAAGAAAGGCATAAACCACATTTCCTGCCAAATCTCCTGAACCATAACCAAGTTTATTATACCATTTTAGGTATTTACGTTCCTTCATGCGTAACTGCTCCTTTCACTCTCGTATATTTTATATACCTGAAACCTTATTTATTACACATAGTATATAGGAATTTTCTATAAAAAACAATATTATAAATTAAAATAGCAGGATATAAAGAAATAGAAAAACTCTATCGTAATTCTTTTTATATCCTTTTCACTATTTAATATAAATCTAATTAAATATAGAGGTATTAAAATCATCTGTTTGATTTAGATAAGCTTTATATATAGCTTTTTCAAATCATTAACGTTATTTGCCATATAATATACAGTATAATCATTTCTTCCAACTCCAGCTTTTAATGAGTTTTTAAGTCTTCATTAATAGCTATTTTCCATTAAAGCTTCTATATCAGAAAAGTTATTAATACTGATTTCTTGACCTTTATAAGTTAAAACTAATGCTTTTTTAAATCATTTACTTTATCTATTCTTTTCTTTTAAATAAATCTTTATTAAATAAATTTATATCGCTATAGGCACCTTTTAAATACTTTTATTCAAAAATATATCTATCTGTCAATTTTTCGGGACTCTGCCTTATATTGATTTGAAATATAAGGTATCATTCCTTCATAATATCCATATTTTTGAAAGTAAAGTTAAAAAGCATTTTTCTAAATGATATATCACCTACACCACCATCTGCATTTTTCTTGAGTTCCATAAATAGGCTTAAAACATCTCTATACCATAATATCCATTAGATGGAGCAACTTTTTAAATAAAGTATCTTTTTGTGATTCCTAGATAATTATATCTGAACACAGCTATATGATTATCAATAAGGTCATAAACTGTATTTAATTTATTAGCCTTACTATCATCAATCATTTCAAACTTATCATTTGTGTAACTTGCTCCTCCGGCATTTCTACTAGTATCAGGAACCTGAACAAGTTCTTTAAACCATAATACATCATTACCTTTTTCCAATACCTTTTTAGCTTCTGCATAATCTAAAATATATAAAACATCAAGAGTATTATGTATATAATCTTTTAGGCTTTCTATATCTGTAAATCTATCGCTATTTTTATTATATACTCTATCCTCACCTGTAAAATCAAAGGCAAAGTTCAGATTTAGATAATATGGTGTATTATTTACACGTTCAGGATTCTGAGAGTTTTCATAAATACCTCTAGCATAAACTTCTTTTCCATAGCCATCTCTCAAGCCATATCCACCTAATATAAGCCCACCATCAAGTATATGTGTCATTTCGTGGGTATAGGTATTTAATCCTCTATCACTGGCTGCACTCGTCATAAAATACCTAAATCCGGGATCTGCCGCTTCTCCGTCAGCCAATACCATTTCTATTTCCATTCCATAAGGTCTATAAAAATCTTCTACGCTTACGCTAGGGTTAGCATCATCCCTTGCCTCATTCCAACGTTCTTTAGGAGATTTACGTGAATCCTCACTATAAGAAGCTAATGTATCTAAAACAACTCTCGATGTATTCATTTTAGATTTCAACTCATCTTTTGCTATCATATATATGGTATCTAACCACGCTCCTTGACCTTTTGCCAATTTATCAATATGTGGTTTAGCTTCCTCTATTTTTTCCTCTACATTATCTGCTTTAAAATTCAATAGAGTGGACATATTACCAAAAGTAATAGTGAGACATATTACTTACTATATATATGCTTTTATTCTTCAAACTTAATATACCAAGTAAATATTTTTCCAAGCTTCTATCCGCTTTAATTTTTCGAGTATAACCTATAATTGGAAGCAAGATTTCTTGTCAGAAGGAACTTCATAGACTAAGGCCTTTGTAGAATTTTTAAACCAATCATCTATACTTCTATTATCAAATAAGTTTTTATTATATTCCAAAAATTCATATATATTTGCAAAATTTCCTATATTTGCTTTATTTTGATTATTAAATTTATTTTTTAAAGGTTTTTGGTGAATTACTGAAGCTTATATCATCGTACTTCAAATCTCCCACAGTGCTGAGAAATTCTATAGTATTTACCTTATCATTATAAAAATCCGAACGATACTTTTGATACATTACCTATATTTATATTCTCAAAATTAATATCATATAATCTATCTATATAAGTCAAAGCCAATAATATTTTAGTTCTATTAGACTTTAATTTATTCTTTTATATACTCTTGCAAATCGGAATTTCCGCTTATATTAGAGTACTCATAATCAACGAGAGTTTTAAGACTCATATCTATATTATCAACAGTATATTTTAAAACTATTATTGATGAAAGCTTTATTATACTGAGGTGAAATCAAATATTTTTCACTTCCTCATCTGTTATACTTTTTAATATTTTTACTCTTTTCTTCTTCAGGCAATTTTTAAAAATTAGGATATCTTTCATTAGCTATAGCCACCCTACGAAGAAGAATATCTGCTGCTTTTATTTTTTATATCCCCTAACTGAGCAATTATATCTTTATCGTCAACTATACTATTTGCCATAAAATCATTATGTACCTTACTGATTATATTTCCTGCCTCAGCATTAAAGTGTAAATCTGTATATTTTTATAGTAGCACCATCTGCTACAAGATTATACATAGGGAAAGTATTATAATCTTCTTGATAACTTAACTCATAAAAAGCTATTTTAGAATCAGAAAATTTAATCATCAATTTATTTGCTCTATTTTTATTAGCTTCTATATCAGAGATAATTTCCTTATCTTCAAGTAGATATACACTTTTTATACTCTTATTAAGTAAATCGAGATTTATATCCAAATGATTAGCCACAGAAACTACTTCTTCTCTATTATGTAAAGGCATAAGTATCTCTAAAATTTTTATAAGCTTTTTCTTCATAAGCAGGTCTATAATTTTTACAGTAGAATAATCAATATGGTTTATATCATTTTTGAGCAAATGTATATATCAAATCATCAGAATAACTTTCTTCTTCTCTTTTTGTTTTTATCTGTGCCCACATCTAGGGTAATCTTACGGTACTCCTATCAATACTCTTTACATCGGCAAATAGTTCCGTATTACCATTTAGATATATTTTTAGTAAGTAGACCTTGCGTGCTGTCAGGCAGACTATTTTAATAAGTTTAAATTATTATTTTCTATTTTATATAAATCTATCTTTTTATATTTTTGAATTCTGCTTCTGTTTCTTTATTTCTTCATCATCTGTACTTGGAGTTTTCAGAGTCATGCTTATCCTCATTTACATCAGAATTTTCTTTTTTCCATTTTCAGTCTTGTCGGAATTAGGCACATTGCCTGTTTCATTAGTATTTTTGCTTTTTCTGTTTCTTTATTATCTGTAGATTCTGTATTATCTACTTCTTTAGTATTTTCTTTTCCTGTATGAGGGAGTATCTGCTGTTCCCTTTATTTTCTGTTTCCTTTAGCAGTATCTTTTTCCCTGTATGAGGATTATCTACTATTTCTCTTATTTTCTGTTTCCCTTAGCAGTATCTTTTCCTGTCTGGGAATTATCTGCTGTTCTCTTATTTTCTTTTTCCTTAGTAACATCTTTTCCTGTCTGAGAATTATCTAGCAGTTCCCTTATTTTCTGTTCCCTTTGCAGGATCTTTTTCCCTGTCTGGGAATTATCTGATTCTCCTTATTTTCTGTTTCCTTTGCAGTATCTTTTTCCTGTCTGGGAGTTATCTGCTATTCCCTTATTTTCTGTTTCCTTAGTAACATCTTTTTCCTGTCTGAGAATTATCTGCTGTTCCCTTTATTTTCTGTTTCCCTTAGCAGCATCTTTCCCTGTCTGAGAATTATCTGATGCTCTCCTTATTTTCTGTTTTCAATATTTTGAGATAAAACAGGAGCGTTTAAAGGTTTATCAATAATATCAGTTACAATATTAGGATTTCTACCTTCACTAGGAGAAACTTCTCCACCTAAGAAACTGTGTCCTCCCAGAGGCACCTCCTCCTGAAGAAACGCGTCCGCCCGAGGCACCTCCTCCTCCAGAAGAAATGCGTCCACCACCTCCCATTGATGAACTTTGTGTTTTTAATATATCTGGAAGTATTTTTAATAGTTTTGTTAGTTATGATACCTTTTCCAGAAATATAATAAGCATTCCCCTTTTCATCAGACCATTTACCATCAGAATTTATATAGTAATTTTCCTAATCTGGTTCCATTGTACATTTTTCCTAATTTAGTTTCATCTCTATCCTCAAAAATAACAATAGCCATCTATCCACTGCCATGACTTTAATAACTTACCCTCATCGCTACCTTTAAGAGTATTTAAAAATACCACTCATTAGCTTGATTTCGATACCAACCGCTATGTAAGCTTGCATCAGCATTAAAATAATACCAATCTTGAGCTATTTTTGCCATCCCTGTAACAGCTTTTACTATTGCTATAATACTTTCCAAATATCATTTTCTTTCATGCAAGCATTTTTCTTGACTAGCATAAATATTATCTGTATTTAAGAAAATAAAACCACAAATAGCAATACTTCCAATTATTTTTATATAAACTTTTTCTCATTAACTAAATATTCTCCTTAAAATTGTCTTTGTATTGTAATATATTTATACTATAAAAGTAAAACATATAATTAAAGGTCTATATTCATACATCATTATTAAAATCAAAGCAAAAGAGTACATAAGACGCTACGTCTTATGTACTCTCAAAATTTTAATTATTATGATTAATTATTCACAATATCCGGCTTTCTTTAGTTCCTCATAAGCTCTCTCTAAATTAGCATCACTTACTTTAACTATAGGACCTGTACAACCCATTCCACTTTCAGCATAAATACCAAGTTTCCATAAAGTTTTTACAGCATCCTCAAGATCCATAACCTCTATGCCTGCTATTTTGAAGTTGTTACTTCTGCCGGTGGTGCTGTTACTTCTTCTTCTGTTTTCTCCGGTTTATTGCTTGCTTTTAAAGCATCACATATAGCCTTTAAGCCTGCTTTATTCGCTTTAGCAAATTCAGCTTTAGCTACATCAAAAACTTTACCTTTTACAAGTTCTGCTGCATATTTAATAGCACCTGCTACTACAGGAGCTCCGGAAGCTCTTGAAACTATCATTACAAGATTTTCATAGCCTTCGCCTATACCGGGACCATAGACATAGCCTGTAGCTTCGTAGCTACCACCTGTAGCAAATGAAGAAAGCATCTTAACCAAGATATTTCCTGTAAGAGAATCTGTAACCATTATATCAGGTGAAGCTTGTAGTACGTCATTTCCTCTCATCATAAAGCCACCATCTGATCTGGATGAGGTTGCAAACTCTATATCATATCCACCATCTTTTAATTGTTTTAATGCTTTTTCTGTTTGTCTAGCACCATCAACATTCAAAATACCAACTGTTGGATTTTTAACTCCGCAAGCCTTAGCTGTAATTATACCATAAATAGCATTTCTTACCATGCCTTCAACTCTATCTGTACTACTTGTACCTGTCGTATTAGCTACAAATAATTCTCTACCTTTTGCAGGTGTTATACATCTACCTACAGTAGAAACTCCTATAGGAAATGGGAAGTGCATTGTTACCGCTGCATCAACTTCACCATTCTTTAGAAGCTCTTGCATTTTATCATGACCTTCTTCATCATTTGCAACCTTTATAGTAGTAACACCCTCTGCTTCTAATGTACCCTATGTAATAAACATCTATTCCATCTTTAGCCGCCATTAAAGCTGCTTTCATAGAATTTTCTTCACCATGCTCACTACCCATACCAGTTAGAGCTACTTTAGGTCTAGAACCAAAACTTCCTGTTTCAAGTCCATTTGCAATATCAAGAAAGGTATTAGCAATAATCTTCTCTATACTTTTTGCCATAACTACTCCCTCTTTACTCTTCTGTTACTAATGATGCTGCGAACTCTTTCATTGCCTTTGCGATTAATGATTTAACTTCTGCTTCTGAAACTGCAACAGCACCTCCTTGTTTCCAGTATTTGCTTAGAACAACAAATGACATACCGTCAAATAAGTTTGTCATTCTTCCAAGGAATAAACTTCCTTTTCCTATAATCATAGCGTTCTTAATTTTACCACTTAAAATGTCTTCTCTTGCAAATCCAAGGAAAGGAACACCTGAAGGAATATGTCCTTGAGTAGGAGCGAATCCTGTCATACCATGCTCTTTAATAAAGTTAGGCATTTCTTTCTATCTAAGTCACCTTTCTTAACTGCAAGAGCTGCTATCATCTTATAGTTAGCTTCAGGAACATCTCCGGCACCTGCTGGTTTTGTTATATCAGGATTTTGCATCTCTGGAGAGAATTTATCAATATCTGTAATCTTCATTCCAACTCTCTCTAATGGATCTGCTACAAGGCTACCAATAACACCTTGAGGAGCTGAACCTGTACCTACTGTATGACGACCAAGTATGTCTAAGTTTACTTCCGGACTAACTCCATCATTTTCTGCTACTACTATAGCAAAACCACCTAAACAATCCTCTAAAATTGGTAAACCTTTCTTTACGTGATCTTTACCGTTCATACCAAGTTTAGCACTACATCCACCACCAACTACGATAACGCATTTGAAAGCACCTGCTTTAACTAAAGAACAAGCTTCTACCATAGCGTGGCTAGGACCTGCACAGAAACCTCTTGCATCAGATCCTGTAGCATTAACAAGACCTGCTATTTCAGCAGCGGCTTTAGCAAAGTTACCACCACCTCTTTGGTTCATATCTCCACAAGCCTCTTCTGAACAATCTATTACATATTCAACATCTTCTTTTGATATTCCTGCATTTTTTACTGCATATAATAAAGATAAAACAGCAGTAGCTTTATTTACAAGGTTTTCATGCATAACTTCTGAATTTAAGTTTACATCTATATCATGAGCTCTCTTTACACAACCTACTAATTTCTCTTGGTAGTAAATACCCTCTGCATGCTCTTCATTTACAAAATGCTCTATCTCTGAAAGCTCTACACCCTCATGTATTCTAGCTATTATATCTTCTGTAATTATTTCATCAGCTGCTAATTCATCTTTATGAGCAGCTACGAAAGCTTTCTCCAACTTAACAACTTCAAAACAGTCGCAAGCTTGCATTAATAAATAGAATTCTGCTTCAGGCATAATTTCACCAAATTTACCATATCTTGTAGAATCAGCCTTTGGCTTATCATAGTATGGGAATTCTACTTGTGCGAGATCATCCGGATGTGCATTTCCTATATAAACTTGGTTTGGCCAATAATCTACACAATCCTTATAAGAACGCAAATGTCCTCTTAGCTCTTTTAAATACTCTGATTCTGGATTAACGATTCTTTCTGTTGTCTGAGTTGTACCATTATGTACCACCATTTCAGGTGTATGTGCTAAGATATAACTAGCACCCTTTATATTACTGTTCATGTACCTCTATACCCCTTTCATTCATTTTATAATATCTAACTCATATAGTTAGGTTTTATTTTTCTAGGTCTAAAATATAATTATATATCTTTTTAACATAATATATTATGTTCATTCTTAAAACGAACTTTTTAAAAATAGGTTAATAAAGATATTTTAACTTCATCTTTCTACTAATTAAGAAATGAGATTTATAGATTAATTTAATATATTATACTTTTATAGATTTTATCTATATTTGTAAAAAGGAAGCTTTCGAGGTATGCATACCCCAATCGCTCCCTCTTGATGAAATATATTTAATTTAATTATAAATATTTGCAATACTCTTCACGTATATTGTTCATCTCACTAGTAATGTCATCAACATCTAGTACCATTTTCCATCATGCCAACTTGCTCCTCATAAACTGCTGGATCAAATTCGCCTTTAATTTCTTCTTCACATACGTAGGGTACTACTGTAAGTCCAAGCTGGACTCCTGTCAATGGGCCTGCGTAAGTAGGATCTCCTGCTGTTACTGTTTCTGCAGCTAAACCTGCTGCCTCTCCTTCTGCTGCACCAAGAACTACAACAAGTTCTCTGCACCATATTGGTCTGCGAAAATCTTTTAACACGCTTTTTTGATTCTCTGGGTCCATTAGCGCTCAGCGCCTTGTTCAGACAAAAGCACTCTGTTGAAGAAAAACATACGATTTCTCCACCAGCTGTCTTCAACGCACTCTGCTATAGCTGGACCTGGAAACTCCATCACGGTCTCCTATGATAATAACTCTTTTTATCTTTTTAAAATAGCCATTTCATAATCTCCTTTCTTCATTAGTAATATTTATATTCTTAAAAGCTTTAGCTTTTATAAGCAAATTAAATTATATCCTACTTTAAGTATTTCTCAACCATTTTTGGATATTTTCTTCTGTAGCATCATCTTTAACTAGTTCTTCTACTTTAGCATTTTCCATCTTTATAGATAGCCATAACCTGAAGTCCAAGTATTTTTTGTCCTATAGCAAGTCTTCTTGCCTTTGTTGTATTCAATGATGTGAATTTTAATCTGTCATGATACTTATCAGCAAGTTCATGTACGAATGGCATAAGTGCTTGACAAGGAACACAACCATCACCATAAAAATCTACGAATACATAATCATCTGCTTTTAAAACTTCCTCTTCGAAATTATCTTTTGTTAAATCTAACATCGTTTTTCCTCCTAATTATTCATTCTCCATGAGATATTTCTCACATTGCATAGCTGCTATAGCACCATCAGCCGCTGCTGTAACAACTTGTCTTAAGAATTTAACTCTAACATCACCGGCTGAAAATACTCCCGGTATATTAGTTCTCATCTCATCATCTGTAGGAATATATCCTCTATCATCTAATTTAAGTGGAGTATCCTTTAATAGTTCTGTATTAGGTATAGTACCGATGAAGCCAAATACACCAAACATTCCATCTTCTTCATCAGCTTCTATACGAGTAACCTCACCTGTCTTTACATTTTTAACTATCATATATTGAAGAATGTCATCTCCACCAACTTCTTCAACTACTGTATCCCACATAAAATGTAGATTCTCTACTTTGAATGCTTTTTCTTGTATTGATTTAGCGGCTCTAGCTCATCTCTTCTATGTACTATAGTTACTTTTCTAGCAAACTTAGATAGATACATAGCCTCTTCCACAGCTGAATCTCACCACCAACTACAAATACTTCAAATCCTTCAAAGAAGTTAGCATCACAAGTAGCACAATAAGAAACTCCTCTACCTGCAAATTCTTTTTCACCTAAACAACCTATTGGTCTTGCATAAGCACCAGGTGCCAAAATAACTGTTTTTGCTAAATACTCACCCTTAGTTCCTACCAGCTTCTTTACTGCACCTTCTAACTCAACAGATTTAATAGTGTCTTTAACTCTCTCACAACCAAAATGCTCACATTGTTTTGTCATTCTGGCAATAAGAGAAGGACCTGATTCTTCTTCAAGTGATTGGCCTGGGTAATTTTCAATTTCGTCAGTAATAGCTATTTGTCCACCATCTTGACCTTTCTCAATTATCAAAGTTGAAAGTCTTGATCTTCCAGCATATAAACCGACTGAAAGTCCTGCTGGACCAGCTCCAAGTACAACGACATCATAAATCTTACTCATAGCTTCCTCCTTATATAATATTATATTTTAAGTTCTTAATTTATAGAACCATAGATTTTCTTTTTACTCTATAAAAAGTCCTCCTGAACTCAGGACTTTTATAGCAAAATGAGCTGCCATATAAGTATGACAGCTCTTATCAAAGGGCATGATACCCATAACATTTGGCGAGGACGTGTGAATCGAACCCACCCAGGACGCAATGCACCGCTCAACACAGGTTTTGAAGACCAGGAGGCACACCAGTTACCTAACCATCCCCATTAGCATACTAAAATCTATCATATACAGGGTGAAAAGTCAATATATAACCTTTCACCCATAACAGATAAAAAGCTGTATTTATTTAATTTTTAATAATTTTTAGAATGTTGTTTGATCATCTACTTCTGTTGTTAAAGCTACTAAAGCTTTTTCAACTATCTTACGACGTAAAGCTTTTTCTTCATCTTTATCTAGAGCAGGATTGCCTAGTGGGTGAGGTATAGCTATAGCAGGTACTATTCTGTTAGCACCAACTGTCATAGATATAGGAGTAACTGTACAAACGTGAACTACCGGAATACCGGCTCTTTCAATTTCTTTTACCATTGTTGCACCGCAACGTGTACAGGTGCCTCAAGTACTGGTAAGTATAACTGCATCTACTCCATCAGCTAATAATTTCTTTGAAAATTCTTCTGCAAATCCTTTAGCTGAAGCAACTGCTGTACCGTTACCTACTGTTGTATAGAATAAGTGGTGTAAAGAACCGATCTTTCCTTCTTTTTCTAAATCTCTTAGTACATCTACAGGAAGAACTCTATCAGCATCTTCATTAGCATATACTGGGTCATAACCACCGTGAGCTGTTTCATAAGCTTCTTCTGTTAAATCATTAACACCTGTTATATCATACTCACCATATCTTGTAGCATTTGAAGACTCGATATGATCCGATTACCTTTTTGGACAAATACCACCAGAAGTAACAAGAGCGATTTTAGCTTTTGTTATATCCTTAACTGCCTTGTTTGGAGCAACTCTATCGAAGTCTGGCATTGGATATTCTGTAACAAATTCCTTACCTGCTAATTTCTTAAGTAACATATCAACAGCACGCTTAGCACCTGTCTCCTTCTCAAAGAAGTTTACACGAACACCATTTGGTATATATCCTTCTTCACAAGAAGCACCGATAGCTTCACCCTTAGCCAATTTAAGAGCTAATTTAGCCATTGGAGGTATAGCTTTTCCCATACCTGCCGCATTGTTTTTTGTAGATATATATATACTTTATCTTTTAAATCTGCACCTGGGTTTTCAACATACATACCTGTTACAGCTGGTGTACCTAATTCTTCTTTAACAGCAGCTGCTATAGTAGCACAAGCGAATCCATAACGACCGGCATTAAATGCAGGACCGGCTATAAATATATCTGCTTTTTGTGCTTTAACTAACTCAAGTATCTCTGCTTTTGCTTTATCTATATTCTCACCAAAATATGAGTCTCCACAGATAATAGTTGCAACTATCTCAGCATCTTTCGCCAAGTTCTTTGTTTAATCCAAGACCTGGACCAACAACTTCACCTTCTCTTAATTCTACCGGATAATCAGCTTTTTCTTCTCCACCGATTTGAGCGAAGAACTGATTAATATAATGAACTACTCTTAATTTTTGCCATTTCTTCACCTCTCCTATCTTGCACTTAATCTACCGAAACCAGTTTCGTTAGTTGCACCTGTAATAACTTGGATTTCTACTTCTAATGAGCCATCTGCTTTTACAGTTGTATCACTAGCACCAGCTATCTTTGTCATATACTCTAATGTACCAAATAACTTTATCTAACTTAGGTAATGTAATTAATTGGTTAGCATTACCACCTGTTACAACTGCATCAGCTGCAGCATCTGCATCTGCAAGTGATTGAGACTTACCATCTCTACCGGCATACTCGTCTGTTATAATAACAGTCTTATACCCTCAGCTTCAATCTTCTTACAGTTCATAATGAGGTCTGTATCAGGGTTACCGAAACCTTCTTGTGATACTATAGCACCATCAAGATCTAACATTCTACATAATTTAGCTGTCATATTTGATGATCTCTCTTTATCAGCAAGATATACGTTCTCGTTTGTTATAATTTGTCCAACAAAGTTAATTGTCTTTCCATGCTCAGCATATAACTCTTTAATAACCTGGTTGTTTTGGTGAACATAAGTTGGGTTCTTATCACAAGCAGAAACACAGTTTCCTGAAACAATAGCTCCATCCATAACTTCTGTTGGGTAAAGAATTGTAGGAATGATTTGCTTAGCATCAACACCATACACATAAGTATCATGAAGTAGACCTTGGCTCTGTAACATTTGTACATAAGCTACTCTTGGAAGATTTGGATATTTTTCCATGCTCTCTTTTAGAGGTAATGTCTCATATACTTCAACTTCATCTGGAGTTAAGTTTCTAGCTAATTCACCTAAGTATGTAGCTACTCTAAATCCAGCAAATCTAACTGCCTTCTCATAATCATGTTGCTTAATATGGTCTATTGGCTCACAAACCATAACTAAGTTAATTGTCTTTGAGAATGGTGTATATTCTGCTCCAAGACCTGTCATATCAATAACACCCTCTTGGAAACCTACGATCTTACCGGCTGTAACAACTGCCATTCCTTTTAATGCATAAGTCTTTCCTGAACCTACATTGTCAACTTTGGCAATAACTCCTGGGAAGATCCTCCGTTACCTTCAACCTTTACTCTTGGCTCGATAACATCTTTTACTGGTGTAATTCTTACTGATTCACCTGGTTTTGCAACGTCGAAAGATACTGATTTGATTTTCTCATCTTCTAATACTACAGCACTTAAAGCTTCTGTAGATGCATAGAGAACACCATTTTCGACTTTGGATTCCTCAGCAAACTGAATGTCGTTAATGAAAATTTTTCCCTAATTCTAGTTTCACTTTGGTATACCCCTTAATAATATATATATTTCAGAGCAAACTTGCCACTCTGATAATCAAATTTAACAGCATTACAATCTATTAGCAGATTCCAATGCACTTTCTAGTAGAGTCATATCTACCATTTGGAAATCACTTAAGACACTTTCTTTTAGTCCTTTAGTTCTATCTACAAATTTTCTTCTTGTTTCCAATGCCTGTTCTATTATTCTGGCACTTTGTATATCAACAGTTTCTTTCTTTGTAGATATTAAAACTGACTTATAAGGTGTTTCACCCGGCTTAACACTGCCGGACAAGGGATGTGATAATAATTTATATCCATCGTATATACATGCCCTAACTTCGAGCAATATATCTTCATAAGTAGCTTCAAAATAGCAAATATCTTCTTTGTTTGATAATTCTTCCTTTACCAAAGGATTATTAGTAATAACCCTAAAATGCTTTTTAATCATACTATCCTCCTAAGTTAAAAGTCTTATCATCTTCAATATAAAAGGACGAAAAACTCAACCCAGCTTTATGTCGCTTAGCAAGTCATTCGTCCTTCTGTTTATCTAGTAAATACTATTTATTCAGAATTAAGTCCTTTTCTAAATCCCTTTTACCTGAAAGATTCACCATACGGCTTGCCTCTTCGGTGGCTATGTAGCTCTCTCTTTAGAAATATCAACCCTATTTATTCTTTTTGAAATTATTGTAATAATCATCATGTATCTTCTTAATCAACATGCTGAGTGCAAATAATGCAAGTATATTTGGTATAACCATCATTGAGTTAAACATATCAGCCATATTCCATACTAATTTAACTTCTGCTAATGAACCAAGGAAGATACATATAGCAACAAGTATTGAATAAGGTAAAATAGCTTTTTTGTCCAAAACAGGTAGCTTATATTTGCTCTTCCGAAATAAAACCAACCTACTATAGATGAAAGCAAAAGAAGAACATACAAATAGCTATAAATACATAACCTGCTTTACCATACAATGTAGAATAAGCCATTTGGCTAAGCTCTGCACCGGTCAAACCTGAAGCAATAACTGATTGACCGTCAGCTGTTCTAGTACAAATAATAACTAAAGCTGTTAGAGTAACTATACAGAAACTACAGATAAACACACCTGCCATAGCTAGCAAAACCTTGTTCTGCAGGATGGTTAACTTTTGCAAACTGCATGTGCATGTGGTGTTGAACCCATACCAGCTTCACTAGAAAATAATCCTCTTGAAACACCCTTCATAAGTGCAAGTTGTACTGTAGCACCAAATCCACCACCGAATACCGCTCTTGGATTAAAAGCTCCTACAAATACATCATGGAACCCTGTAGGAATATTTTTGAAGTTTACCAATAGGATGATTAATGCACCTATTATATAGCAAATGCTATAAATGGAACTAAAACTTCGTGATTTGTACTATACGTTTTGTACCACCTAGGAATACATATAAGCTTTATGCAAGCTACTGCAAGTCCCTACCCACCAAGGTTGAATCTTGGCTTTCTATAGCAAAATGCCTGTACAAAAGATGCAGCTATTGAATTTGATTGAACTCGCATTTCCCATAAATCCTAAGGCAAAAACTATTAATACTGCAAATAAACCTGCAAGAAATTGTCCAAGACCGCCCTTAAACGCTTGCTTAATGTAATAAACAGGACCACCTGTTGTTTCACCTGCCGCATTTACAATCTTAAACTTTTGTGCCATCATAGCCTCTGCAAATATAGTAGCCATACCAAAGCAAGCCGCAATCCACATCCATAAAATAGCACCGGGACCACCCATAGTTAAAGCTGTAGCAATACCTGCTATATTACCTGTACCTACTTGAGCAGCTACTGCTGTTGCAAGTGCTTGGAATGATGACATACCATCTGCACCTGCTTCTCCTTTTTTAGAGAAAAGGCCGCCAAATGTCATTCCCATTCCTGTCGTAAATCCTCTGAATTGGATACCACGAAGTAATAAAGTAAACCAAATTCCACCACCTAGTAATAGAACAACTAGGATATTTGATAAATAGCTGTTAATAAAATTGACTATGTTATTCAAGTCTATTCCAGCTGCTAGTAATAATGAACCTGTCATTATCCTACCCCCTTCTTATATTTGTTTTATAACAAGCCCACAAACTCTTGCAAGCTCCAAAACCAAAAGTAAAGGTTATGTAATGATATAATTATTCAAAACCTACATTTTTATTTATAATCCAATAATTCACTGTTAAAACCTCAAATTTTATAAAGCAAGTTTTCATAGTGTTTATATTTACTATACCATAAATAGATTTAATGAATAACATATCCTTGTAATATACCAATAGTATAGCAATATGTTATTTTATTGTCAATATATAGATTTTTATCTATAAGCATCGAAAACCCAGTATTCACAAGGCTTCTATACAAAATGCACAAAAACAGCCTTGTTTTTATCAGTTATGACCAAGAATATTTTTAAAGATTCTATACAAAAATCTATTTCTTCTATGGTATTAAAATGCGAAAAACTAAACCTTACCATACCTTGTTCTTTTTGTTCCAAAGTGTTCATGCATCAAAGGTGCACAATGACCTCCACTCCACACACTAATTTCAAATTCACTATATAATATATCACCTATCTCAGATGAATCTATATCTTCTATATTTATAGAAACTATAGGACATCTGTTAAAAGAACTAAAATCTCCATATATTTTTATATCTGAAATTTCAGATAACTCTTTTTATTTTTGAATAAAAGTATTCACACAGTTTTTCTTCTTTATTCCTTATATTGTCAATTCCATATCTTTCTATATAAGAAAGTGCGGTATTTAAAAACCCGACTATTCCATGCACATTTAAAGTTCCTGCTTCTAATCTGGTAGGCATCTCTTTAGGGTTGTATTTTTGAATAAGTATTTATACCTGTTCCACGGACTTTAGTCCCTCAATATATATTTCAGGATTTTATATATATGCCTCCTGTTCCTTGAGGTGCAAGCAAACTCTTATGACCTGTAAAACAAAGAATATCTATATTCATATCTTCTACATCTATAGGAATAACTCCGCCGTCTGTGAAGCATCCACTATAAATATAAAGCTCTCTCTTTACAAAGCTTACCTATTTTCCCTATATCAACTATATTTCCGGTTAAATTAGAAGCATGTGTACAAACTATAGCTTTTGTATTATTTCTGATTAAACTTTCAAATTCTTCATATAGGTTTCAAACTCATCTGCTCTTACAAAATCAATTTCCAAACCCTTTTTCACATTCATACGAGGGGTCTAAGTACAGAATTATGTTCTAAAATTGTCCTTATGGCATGTATACCTTCTCTCATAAGAAATCCTTTTTATAGCTATATTTAGACTTTCTGTTGAATTATATGTGAGATGCAATATTATTACAATCCTTAATATTGAATAATTTAGCTATTTTCTTCCTAGTATCTAAAAACTACTCTTCCCGCATCTAAAGAAGCTGCATTTTACCCCTCTGCCTGCATTTCCCCAAAATTAGTCATTGCAGCTACTACAGCTTCTATAACTTCATCCGGTTTTTCTTTTGATGTTGCCGCATTATCAAAATAAATCATACAAAAATCCCCTTTTGCTTTTATTTTGCTTCAAAAATAAGTTTCTATTCCATCAGCTATACCATTTGCACATACTTTCTGTAGCAGCTTTATAATCAGTTATTTTATCTCCCAAATTCTACAACCACGCTAGGTATAGTTGAATATGAAGTTTGCGTTAGATCATATCCCATGCTGCTGGGAACCAAAGATCTTTACATTCCTGGCTTTTTAAACTGCTATAATGATTATCTCCAAGTGCATGTATTTTTCCAGTTTGAGCTGCGGTTCCATACTTTTATAAGTCTTATTAGCCACTGCCATATAATATGCACCTTTATTGCTATTTGTAGAATCAAAATGTACAGCTACATGTGCTTTTGCTATATTATTTGCTATAACTGTTCTTGCTATATTATCAAGTTGAACATCTTCAGCATCTCTCATCATAAGAACATCAAAACCTCTGAGAGTAAGACTTTTTAACTCATTGCCACTTTTAAATTAGCACTTGCTTCACTGGTTCCGTCTGTAAAGGTCATTCCTGAAGACACTGCTACTGCACTCAAGGCTCCTTCTTTTGTGGTTCCTCCTGTAACTTTAGCACTACCATCAGGATGAACTTGGGTTTTCACTTTTTCTCCACCTTTTGTCCCATGACCGGCATTTACTGCTATTGTTATATTTTTGACATTATTTTCAGCTCTATAAAATACCGCCTCTCCCGAGGTGATTTTTGAGAATTTAGCATATTCCCAATCAGGATTCAAAAGCACTTTTGTTCCATCTGCCATTCTTCCATCTTTAGCTTGCACTTTACTTTGTTCTTTTTTTAACTCTTTTACACCACTCACTACCTTTTTAGTTGCTACTATAACACTAGCTTGAGTAGAATTTACTTTTGCAAAAACACTACTTAAAGCACCAATAATAAGCAATCCATAAAATAAACCTTTTCTCATATACTACTCCAACTTTCCTATTATACTGGCTCCACCTATAACATAACCTTCTTCATCATATAAAAACCACAGCTTGACCGCGTGTTATAGCCCTTACATTTTCATCAAAACCACTTTTTATCTTGTCAGCCTCATATTTTGTTACCGTACAAGCTTGACCTTTTATGTGAATATCTTATTTTCCCTATAGCTCTATTACTCTCACCTTCTTTTTATACCTTCTATAGACATAAAATTTATATCATTTGCTATAAGTGCTTTAGAAAAAGACATCAGCTCTTCTCCTATAACAACTTCATTTGTGTCCGGTCTTATTTCACTAACAAATATAGGGTGTCCAAGAGCTATTCCCAAACCCTTTCTTTGACCTATAGTATATTTTGCTATACCTTTATGCTTTCCAAGTATTTCTCCGTCTGCACTGACAAAGTTACCCTCTTCAAATTTCTTACCCGTCTCTTCTTCTATAAAACGTGCATGATTATGATCAGGTATAAAACATATTTCCTGACTGTCCGGCTTTTTTGCAACTCTTGCATTGACTTTTGTGGCAATTTCTCTTATTTCATCCTTTGTATAATCTCCAACAGGCATTAAAGTTCTTGACAGTTGTTCCTGTGTTAAATTATATAAGGCATAGGTCTGATCTTTTGCATCTGTTTTTGATACTCTAAGTGTATATCTCCCATTATCAAGTTTTACTACTTTTGCATAATGCCCTGTTGCTATATAGTCAGCACCTATAGACATGCTTTCTATCTAATAAACTTTCCCATTTAACATATCTATTACAGCTATACAGTGGATTAGGTGTTCTACCTTTTAAATATTCATCTACAAAATAATTTATAACCTTATCCTTAAACTCATTTTAAAAATTCATCACATAGTAGGAATACCTATAGACCTCGCTACCCTTCTGGCATCATCTACAGCACTTAATCCACAGCAACCACCATTATCCTGAACTGCATCATCATCCTCATCCTGCCATATTTGCATAGTTACTCCAACAACATCATAACCTTGTTCTTTCAAAAGATAGGCTGCAACACTGGAATCAACACCGCCCGACATACCAACAACAACTTTTTCTTTTTCCATCTATATAAACCTCTTTTCTATCATTCCGAAATAAAAAGCAAATCTAGTATTGATTTACTAATAAAATCATTTAAAATTACATAAGAAGATGCTATATATGTAAAATTCAAATTTAGAATATTAGACCGATTCAATAATCTATATTGTTATTAATGATAGCATAAATATACTTTTAATAAAAGAGGAAAAGATGTGATAGATAAAAAGAATTATTTATTTTTGATAATGCGGCAACAACTAAACTTGATAAAGAGGTACTTGATACTATGTTGCCTTTTTACAAACTACTACGCTAACCCTCACAGCTATATATACTTTTGCAGGAGATATAAAAAGCGAAATTGATGATGCCAGAGATTTACCGTTGCCGCTAGCATAGGTGCAGACTCACGTAAATATACTTTACCTCAGGTGGAACGGAAGCAGATAATTGGGCTTTAAAAAGAAGGTGCAAGAGCTTTAAAAAGAAAAAGGAAAACATATTATCAGTTGCAAAATAGAGCATCACGCTGTACTTAATACCTCTCCCATTTGGAAAAGAGGGCTTTTGTAACTTATCTTGATGTAGATAAAAATGGACTAAATATTAATGATTTAGAAAAAGCTATACAAGATGATACTATTTTAATAAGTATTATGTTTGCAAATAATAGAAATTGGCAGCATTCAAAAACATAAAAAGAAATAGAAAAATAGCAAAAGAAATATAATATAGCTTTTCATACCGATGCTGTCCAAGCTTATGGACATCTTCCTATTAATGTAAATGAACTAGGTATAGATATGCTGTAATGCTAAGTGCACATAAGTTTAATGGGCCTAAAGGAATAGGCTTTTTATATATAAGAACAGGGCTTAAAATTCGTTCTCTAATACATGGAGGTAGCCAAGAAAGAAAAAGGAGAGCAGGTACTGAAAACGTACCGGCTATAATAGGTATGGCAAAAGCTAGTGAATTAGCTCATAGACATATGGACAGCAACACAAAATATATTAGTAATTTACGAGATTATATTATTTCAAACTTACTAAAAAGATATACCTGATTCCAGCGTCAATGGTGGCTTAAATAACAGACTTCCAAATAATATCAATATTTGCTTTGGAAATATTGATAGCGAACTTATTTTACTTATGCTTGATAATGTAGGTATTTGTGCTTCCGGCGGTTCAGCTTGTAGTTCCGGCTCTAGATGCCAGCCATGTTCTATATAGCTCGGGTCTTAGCCAAGAAAAAGCCAAATCCAGTATAAGACTTTCACTTAGTAAAGATACAACTAAAGAGGAGGCTGATATTTTAATAAAAGAACTTACAAACATAGTCGCCAGACTGCGAAAAGGATTTTAGTTCCGGCAACACATATATATATCTAGTAACAAATTAGCAGTTAGGAGTTTCAAACTGCTAGAATTGTATATTTTACAAAGCATATCAAAGATATATTGCTTTTTAAATTTTAATGATATAAAATGACAATGCGTTGAATAACATTTAAAAATAAGGAGGATTCGTGATATGGCATATACAATTACAGATGCTTGTGTAAGTTGTGGAACTTATGCAGACCAGAGTGCCCAGTAAATGCGATTTCTGAAGGAGATACACAATACAATATAGATGCTGATGCTTGCATCGATTGTAGTACTAACGCTTCAGTTTTGTCCCTACAGAGGCAATAGCTTAATTAAATTTCTAAGATTTAAGACGTTCTAGTCTGAACGTCTTTTCTTTTGTTAAAATTTCTAGTTTTTAATTATTTGTTTTGTATAATTATTAATCTATATTTTTATTTTAATAGTATTTTTAATAGGCGTTTCTTATTTTAACTAAGATTAAATTTAGTTGATTTGTATATATAAAACCTTATCTATAATATTTGACATTTTTGTATATAAAGCATTAAAAATTATATGACAAAGAGATCAAAAGGAGGAGAATTAATATGATTTCATTTTTCTAGGTGTTATTTTATTAATACTAGGTTACTTTACTTATGGCAAAGTAATTGAAAACGTTTTCAAGCCTGACGACAGAAAAACTGCCGCCTACGAAAACGAAGATGGTGTCGACTTTGTTCCTATGGAATCAGGAAGAGCCTTTTTAGTTCAGCTTCTTAATATTGCAGGACTGGGTCCTATGTTCAGGAGCTGTTTCGGTGCCTTATGGGGACCTGTAGTTTATATTTGGATAGTTTTTGGAACTATCTTCGCGGGAGCTGTACATGATTATCTCTCAGGTATGATGTCTGAAAGAAATAACGGTGCTTCTATATCTGAAATTGTAGGAAAATATCTTGGCCCTGTTATGGCACAGGTTATGAGAGTTTTCTCTGTTATACTTCTTTTAATGGTTGGTGTAGTTTTTATGGTAGGACCAGCTCAACTTATTGCCCTACTTACACCATCAGCCTTAAACGTTCAATTTTGGACAATAGTTATTTTAATTTATTATTTCCTTGCCACCTTACTTCCTATAGATAAGATAATAGGTAAAATATATCCTATCTTCGGTTTATGCTTAATTATAATGGCACTTGGTATAGGTGGAGCAACAATTTTACATAGTGGTGATAGACCTATGTTAGAGCTTTGGGATCACTTTGGTAATATTTATCCCGGAAAAGCCTTAGCAATATGGCCACTTATGTTTATAACTGTTGCCTGTGGTGCTATATCAGGTTTCCATGCAACTCAATCTCCTATGATTGCTCGTTGTTTGAAGAATGAAAAAGAAGGTCGCAAGGTATTCTATGGTGCTATGGTTGCTGAAGGTCTTATAGCCCTTATTTGGGCTGCTGCCGGTATCGCATTCTACTATGATAGAAACGGTGCAGGTACAGGCTTACAAGCTCTATTAGATATGAAAGGCGGTAACTCTAATACTATTTATGAAATGTCAACATCTCTACTAGGACTTGCAGGTGGTGCTCTTGATATGATAGGTGTTATAGCTTGTCCTATCACTTCCGGTGATACTGCCTTTAGATCTGCCAGACTTACAATAGCTGACTGGTTTAAAATAGACCAAAAAGATAACAAAAAAAGACTGCTTTTAACAGCACCTTTATTAATAATAGGATATTTAATATCAAAACTGGATTATTCAGCAGTTTGGAGATACTTCTCTTGGTCAAACCAAACTCTTGCTATGATGGCTTTGTGGGCAAGTGCTACCTTCCTTTGCAAATATAAAGGAAAAGTTCAAAGTCTTATGGCTGCAATACCTCAACCTTTTATGTCTATAGTTTGTAGTGCTTATATTTTACAAGCTAAAGAAGGACTTAGAATGGCACAAGGTATATCTAATAGTATAGGTATAATTTTCGGACTTGTTTGTCTTGACTTTTCATATTTAGAGTTTACTGGAAAAGATGTAGAAAAGGGGAGAAGATGTTCCTCCAGTATCAACAAAAGTAATTTTTAAAACCATAAATTACTCACCACCTAGATATACTGTATGAGGATATTTTTATTCTTGACGAAAAGGAGTTTAATACCAGTTGGTTGGTATTAAACCCCTTTTTATTTCCAAAATATAACTTAATCTATATAAACTTTTTCAAGTCATAGTAGTACTGCCTCTATCTATATTAAGAAACCTGTAAGTTCAGGCTTCCATAATAAATTAACTGTTCCTATAGGGCCGTTTCTTTGTTTTGCTAATAACTCCAGTTTTATTTGGATGTTCTGTATCTTTGTATAATAATCATCTCTATACAGAAACATAACTATATCGCATCCTGCTCTATAGCTCCTGATTCTCAAAGATCCGAAAAGCATAGATTCATGATCAGGTCTGGTTTCACAAGCACAGGAAAGCTGAGATAAAGTTGTTACAGGTGTTGCATCTCTTGCAAAGGTGCCTAAGACCTCTTGATATGAGCTGAAATCTCTTGCTGTCCTATTTTTCTAGAAGATTTTCCACTACCTGACATAAGTTGCAAATAATCTATTATTATTATACTAAGACCTTTTTCAAGTTTCATCTTTCTACACTTACTTCTAAGTTCATTTAAACTTATACCCGGTGTATCATCTATAATAAGACTTGATTCCCCTACTCCTGTAACTCCATGTACCAAAGTTTCCCAATCATTATCATTCAATTTACCGGTTCTAAGTTTCTGAGAATCTATACCGGTTTCCATTGCTATAAGTCTATTAACCAATTGTTCCTTACTCATCTCAGAGAAAATACTATACACGGCAATTGTTCTTCATACTTATATGCTGAACTACATTTAAAACAAAAGCAGTCTTACCCATAGACGGTCTGGCAGCTATAAGAACTAAATCAGAAGCTTGAAAGCCACTAGTCTTAAAATCCAAATCAAAGAAACCTGTAGGAACGCCTGTTACAGTTTCATTTTGTTCTACTAGCTTTATCTATCATCTCAAAAACATTTTTCAGCAACCACTGAAATAGAGTAAACCTCAGAATTTCCCCTTTTGTTGCAAAAAGCTCAAAAATATCTTTTTCCGTTTTCTCTAAGATAAAAAGATAATTTTCTTTTCCGCATAACAAGTATCTGCTGTATCTTCATTTATCTTAATTAAAACTTCTAAGAGTTGATTTTTCCTTTACTATAGTAGCATAAGATTTTTATATTTGTAGATGTGGTACGGGAAAGTACAATATCTTTTAAATATTCTATAGAGCTAACCTGTGGGGCTACATCTTTCATTCAACTTATTTTGTAATATAACAAGATCAACATCTTCTCCATTATTATATATTTCTTTATACATTCAAAAATAATTCCATTTTGCTTAGAATAAAAATCATTCTGCACTTATAATTTCTATAGCTGAAACTATATAGTATCTCTATTAATCATCATAGAACCCGCAGAACTGATTTTTCAGCTTCTATACTATGTGGTAATACCCTTTTTAATAAGGCTTCTTCCATTTAATTCTCCTAAAATTATTCTTCTCTTACCATTTAATTTAGCTTGTACCCTGTGGATGTAATTTAACAACAACTCTCTGAGTCCCAAAAGTCTTTATCGCATCTGCTACAACTATTTTCTTTTTATCTACTTCTAAATCCAATTGTTTAGAAATAGCCTCATGTATTTCTTTAGTTGATATAGAACCGTAAGTTCTACCATCTTTACCGGCTTTTATACTAAGAACCACTTCTCCGAGCTTCTAACTTCTTTCTGCTAATTCTTTTGCAGCCTCTAATTTCTCCTTTGCTATCTTTTCTTCATTAGCTTTTGTAATTTTAAGGTATTTAGTTTTCCTTTGTTGCTTCAACCCCTAATTTTTAGGCAAAATAAAATGCCCTTTGCATAGCCCTCGCTAGCTTCAACTATATCACCTTTTTCCCTAAACTTTAACATCTTCCAATAAAACTCATTTTCATCTTTATATATCACCTTTCTCTATCATATCTCTCAAAACATCTTCTATATATATAGCTTCACTCATATCCTTTAATTGAGCTCCGTACAGTTCTATGTCCACCACCACCAAGTCTTTTCCATGACAAGTTGCACATTTTACTTCCATCTATACTGCGGCACTTACATAGATAGTAGTATTAATATAAAGCAATATGCCTCTTTATACCCTACTATATCAAGCAAAGCATTAGCCGCCTGTGCACCGACAACTGTAGGACTATCCACATCACTGCTTGTACATTCACTTATAGCATAATAGTTCATAAATACCCTTGCCGCATCTATTATTCTGGCTTTTGCTTGACTAATTATTTAATTTATCTCTAAATAACTTTCTTACTCTTGTAACATCTGCACCTTTTCTCTTTAAGAATACTGCAGCCTCAAATGTTCGCACGCCTGTTTGATTTGTGAAATTAAGGGTATCTATAACTATACCTGCATACATAGCATCAGCTTCCGCCTGTTTTAATTTCATATCATCGCTAATATATTGTACAATCTCGGCTACCATCTCACAAGCACTACTTGCATAAGGCTCCACATAAGAAAGAACTGCATTGTCAATAATTTCACTACTTTGTCTATGGTGATCTAAAACTACTATAGTTTTTATCTTTTGCAATAGTTCAGGTACTTCTGTGATACTAGGTCTATTTACATCTACAACTACCAACATAGTATTGGAATCTATGAGAGTTTTTATCTTATCAGCAGTAAGAAACATATCTTCCGGATAATCTCCATTTGTAAACATTGATATAAGTGGCTTCAATGAGGCATTTATATCCCCTATAGCTATATGTGCTTTTTTATTAAAATGTGTTGCTATACGCCATATACCAACCGCTGAACCAAGAACATCTATATCCATATTCTTATGTCCCATAATAATAACTCTATCTTTACTAGCCATAAGTTCTCTAAGTGCATGTGCCTTTACTCTAGCTTTTACTCTTGTGTTTTTTTCAACTGTTTTAGACTTTCCACCGAAATATCTAATAGTTTCACTATTTTTTACTACTGCCTGATCTCCACCACGTCCTAGTGCCATATCTATAGCAAGCCTTGCAAACTCATAATTCCCTGTATATATTTCGAGCCTCATTCCAACACCTATACTAAAAGTGTCATTCTCATATCATTTCTATACTGGGCATAATCTTCCAGTATATCAAATTTTGTTTCTTCCATTTTTATCAAGTTAGAATTTTGTACAAAGAATACATATCTATCTTTCTCTTAACTTTTTACTATTGCATCATAACGTAAAATATTGATTTATCTTTCTATCTACCAAAGCTTCTAATAAAGAACGTCTTACCTCTTCTATATTTTCCATAATCTTCATCATAGTTATCTAAATATACAATACCAATAACAGCTTTAGTATTTTCCACTTCTATTTTAGCATCAATAAGCTCTGTCATTATCAAAATACAGGCAACAAAGACTTTTAGAATCTTTCAAATTTTTGTTTCTTTTTATTTCTATATTATATTTCTTATCACCTAATTCATAGTAGTAGTCTTTCTACTATATCCGGCCATAATTTCTCTATATTAATCCCTTGAAAATAGAAGATATTATTAGTCTTTTAACAAATCTCCTAACTTTTCACTCAAGAGCTTTTATTTTTCCACAGAATATGTCCATCTTCTATTATCATATAAGGAATATCCATATCTTTAAATAAACTTATCATGGAATTATTACTTCCATAGAAAAACTTTATTATATCTCCCAAGTATGGACTTTCTCTCTAAGATATATATATATTAATAATACTATCATTAATATAGTAAAAACAGCATTTACTACAGTAATTTTTATTAAAACAATATACAATGAGAGTCATTATAACTCATTAGCAAAGATGTAAATAAAGGCCATAACAGGTAATTTCCAAGAACGCTTTCAGCTCTATCCTACTATCCATCATTAAAATTTTACTCCTTTCAAAGCCAATATATAATTATACTTAAAATTTCTAAAATATATTGTATCACGAAACTTAAAATCTTAAAACTACTAAGTAAACTTATTCTCTCTTTTAAGTAAGGCTACAAGTTCACAATTTGGTGTTTGAGGAAACATATCTACAGCTATTGCTTTTTCCAACTTATACCCTGCTTCTTTTAATTTAAGTCAAATCTCATAAAAAGAACTTGGTTTACAAGCAACATATATCAATCTGCAGAAAATTAATTATTTTAGGTAAAGCCTTTTGGATGCTACCACCCTCTAGGAGGGTCAAGAACTATAATATCAGGTCTTATTTCAATCTCATCTATGACTTTTAGTACATCTCCTGCTATAAATTCTGCAATTAGTAATATTATTTCTTTTTGCATTCTTCTAGCCGCAAAACCGCTTCTTCTATAATTTCTATACCGCAGACCTTATCTGCATATTTAGCTAATAATTGTGAAATAGTCCCTGTTCCTGAATATAAATCAAATACATTCTTACCCTTAGTATCTCCATATACTCACCTACTTTTTATATAAAAGTTCTGCACTCTAGGGAATTAGTTTGAAAAACGAAAAATACTAATTTTAAAAATCTAAGCCAAGTAAGTTTTCACTTATATAATCTTTTTCCATATAAGATGTTTGTCCCATAATCCAGAACTGCATCTGCATAAGAATTGTTTTTGTATGCAAAATACCGGAAATCTTAGCTTTAGAGCCCCTCTTCTCTAAATCCAAGATTTTTCTTTCCACCTAACCATATACTTTTTAAATCTTTTTCTAATCTGAGCTTTTCTATTTCTTCTTTTGTTAAAACTATTTTGGATCTATGCACTTTTCTAAGCTGCTTGTTGTTACTAATCAACAATAACTCTCTCTGTTTTATACTTCTTTAATAAGTAAAATGTCTAAGAAAAACCATCATGACGCATTTTATGATAATAAGGCAAATTTTTAGCTTTAAAAGAATTCCAAGGTTTCTGCAAGTAGCTTATATTAAAATCTTCAGTGTACTATATTACAAGTATCTGTTTTACTATATCATGGTTGATGCTTTTTATGCATACCAAGACTAAGTGGACCATCTTTTATATTCTATCTCAAAAACTATATTCCATCTTATTTCTATATCCACTTACTATAGGGCTCTTTTTCTATGCCTTCCCAAGTATACTCATCTACCTACTTATACTTTCTCCATCTATAAGTATTTTTCTTCAGTTTGCCTTTATCTATTAGAGCTTTCATCTGTCTATCTTTTATTTTTAGCCTCGTTCCTCGTACCCTAAGAGACTTTGATACAAACAACTCCACAAATACCATCTAAACTACAACCTTCATTATCTTGCAAAAAGAGATTTATTTATTATATTAACTACACGTCCACTTCGTCTTCTATTTTTCTATTTATTATAAATTCTACTTTTGTCCTTCTATAACTTTTTAACTCAACTATATTCCCATCTATGTTTACATAAGCTATATCGGGAAAGCTTTGTATAATCAAGTTTAGCTCTATATACATCGCCTTTTCATTTTTACCTCTTTACTTTTTATATAAAAATCCGATAGCTTTTGCCACGGATTTTAGTAGATTTTATTCTTCTACTTTTTCTTCTTCATCTTCTATTTCACAAGTAATCATCATCGAAATCATCTTCAAAATCATCTCTTATTCTTTTAAATAATCAGTGTAAAGAATTTATATACTGCATAAGCTATACTCTGCCACTGCTGCTACAGCACCTATTATTGTGAGTATCCAAGAATAGTATCTTTCTTCTTCATCTTTTTATTGATTAAACTATTAAGTCTTGACACTTGTAGTTCATCAAGCTTTATTTAATCGTATCTTTTCCCATATTATCTCCTTCCATATACAAAAATATTAGGTTCTAATTTAGAATATTGTATCACACTCTGAGCTTGGCAAATATACAAGATTAATTATAAAAGCTATAAATTTAAAAATCCATCCATATTGACTATAATCTCAAAAGCCTTATAAATGTAAATGTTACATTTTTGTTCATGTATAAAGATAAGATTTTGAATTTTTAGGAGATTTTATGTCGTCTACTATTAGAGATGTAGTTAAGCTGTCCGGATTATCACTTGGAACTGTCAGCAAATATATAAACGGTCAAAACTATTAAAGAGAAAAATAAAATATTGATAGAGAATGCCATAAAAGAACTTGACTATAAACCTAATAACATAGCTAAAGGCTTACGCAACTCAAAACTTACCTCGCAGCAATTCTACTTCCTATGCTTACATCGAACTTTTGTACTTCTATAGTTTCTTCAATAGAAGCTTTATCTATTACCCAAGGGATATGTACCATCATAGTCTGTGAATGTCATAATGATGCAGATATGGAACCAGCAAAAATTTTTATTAGAACGTATGATAGACGGCATCATACTTATTCCTTTCGATAACACAGGCAAGCAAAATAGATCTGATACAGTAATACTCTTTTAGTTGTTGTAGACCAAATAATAGAAAATAAAATTATTGACAGCATAGTATTAGATAATACAAAATCCGTTTTATGAACCCATTAAAAACTTATTTCTCTTTGGTCATACTAAAATAGCTTTTATTGCAGGCAACTATGAACACTATACCTCTATAACACGTTTAAATGGTTATAAAAAAGCTATGTTGGAGGCTGAGCTTGAGATTCCTGATGAGTATATTCAATATGGATTTTACTCCAGTGAGGGTGGATATGAAGCTATGATTAAGCTGGCAAATTTGAAAAATAGACCTAGTGCTGTTTTTATCAGTAATTATGATATGGTTAGTAGGGTGCTTATATAGCAAATCAATAATCTAAAATCTGCAAATACCTAAGGATTTTTCTGTGATAGGCTTTGATAATCTGCCTTTAGTCACATAGTAAAGCCTCAAGCTTTTGTTGAACAAACCTATAGATGAAAATGGGAAAAATGCTGCAAAATTGCTATACAAACGTATGCAAGGGTAACTTAGACAACTATCCACATACCGTGTCTTCACACAAACTAAAATTTTATTATACCTCAGTATATCTAAAATATAAATATACTGATTTCACCTTTTCACTTTAAATTCACTTCTTTACCTTCAAAATCCAACAAACCGCTTATACTGCCTTTTTCCAAATTTTAGTCAGATTTTTAGACATTTCACTCTTTGCTATTTATACATTTAAGTAAGATATTTGCTATTCCACTTTATTCCAATTAAAAGTCACCGTCAATTTGAAAAACTACTTTTTCAAATTCATTTTCTCCAAGAGGGAGGGTAGGTAGGTCAAGCAAATTATCATACGAAGAATTTGCTATAAGCTCTCTTAAATATTTTAGTGCTCTTTCTATATCTCCAGTTTAGCGTATAAATTTATTATCCAAGCAAGACTCCAGCCTGTATGTCCACCTCCATTTCTCAAGTCTAATTTCTATGAACTCTCTACGGCAGCTATAAATTTTTCATTTTCTTTTATCACTTATTGTTGTTCCCGGAAAAAAGGCAAATAAAGGTGAAAAATGTCTCATGACCTTTATTTACCTCGCAAAATCTTCTATCCACTCTTGTAGTTTACCATCTTTTTCCTATCTTATACGGAGGTAGCTTAGCATAAACTCTCTTTAATTTTGCTATAAAATCATCTTCAATTTTTTAAAAATTCTACTACTATATAAAAATATCCTTAAACAACTTCTTTTTATAAGAGCTATATCCATAGTAGAACTATAGCTTATAGCACTACCTCTTCCATCCTTATCATAAATGTATTTTCCGGAGAAGTAGACAGCGGTGTATGGTAATATCCATCATACAATAGCCATGATAAACAAAACTCGGCACTTCCTTTTAATATAGGGTATATCTCTTTATTTAATAAGTCTTTATCTCTTGTGTACTTATAATATTCAAAAAGCACTTGTAACTAAATCACCTCCCTATAGGCCAAAAGCATATTTAGCCATACCGGCAACTGCCTTTGTACTTTCCATATATCAACATTATGATTGGCAACCCAACCTTCGCAATAAAAATTTCGCCGTTTCCTTCCCCTGCTACACTTGCAAATCTTTTTAAGTAAGCTTAAAAGCGGTTCATAGCACTCAAGGAGATTACATACTCCCTGCCGCCAATAATTCATTTGTGTGTTAATATTTATAGTAAAATTACTGCTCCATGCCGGTCTTAGCTCTTCGCTCCATATTCCTTGTAAATTAGAGGCTTCGCTACCTTTTTCTGGAGCTTGATATAAGCAAATATCTCACCGTAATGATAATATAAGCAATAAAGTCCCTAAATCCTCACTCACCTTCTCTAAAGAGTTTAATTCTCTCAGATGTATCTCCTTTATCGTTCTACTTTCCAACTTAAAGATAGATTTATAAAATAATTTTTGATAATCATTAAGATGCTCTTGTAATATATATGTATAGGATTTATTTCTTATCCCTCCATCCTTTGCAGTTTGTATACATCTATTTATATCATAATCTATACTATATTTTCTCTAAGATATCCAGTATCGGCAGTTAGTATAATTCTTATCTCACTTGCAGCCTTAACATAAATCTTATTACTATTTGCAGCAATTATTCCATCTTCACTTTCTATCTCCATATAAGTACAAAAAGGCATACCTGAATTGTTTTTCATCATATATTATAGGATTATTACTATCTACATAATTAGGTTCTACATGACTTGGTGCAAAACCTTTCACTATACTGAAACTTTTATCAGCTATAATATCAACTTTTAGCTTTGATTCTAATGCAAATTCAATATTTAAAGCAGATTTCTTACTTGCTCTAATACTTAAAATAATAGCCTTGGCAGGATATGATGCGAAAAATTTCTGATGTATATTCTATATCTCCACTAAAAATTGGTCTTGACTATAGCTTTCTCAAATCTAATTCCCTTTTATATTCCCTAGGCTTATCTATATTTATATATCTATACTTTTAAGATGCCAAGTGCATATAAGATTCATTGTATTCTCCTAATAAATCTACCAATTTATCAGCTTCATAATATTTCCCACTAATGATAGTTTTTAGCTTCTCAATATAGACCTATCCAAATATTTATCTTGTTTCCTACCTGTTCCGGACTACAATGTATCTATATTTAGGCTTATATATTCCTCCGGAACTTTTCCATATACCATAGCTCCAAGGCTTCCGTTTCCTATAGGTAAAGCTTGCGTAAAAGAAGTCGCTTGTGTTTTATACCATAATTTTGTTTCCATCTTACTCCTTCACCGCTCCTGATGTGTCCATTTACTATATATTTTCTAGCTATTATAAATATCAATATCGTAGGTATAGATATAAGTACCAAAGCCGCATTATATCTGCCCAAGCTTTGAGGACTCATACCATAAGCACCTTTAAAAGCATTTACAGCCACTGTCATTGTGTATAACTTATCTTTGGTCAAAAATAATAATGGAAATAGAAAGTCCTGAAACGACCACATTAATTGTAAAAACTACCAAATTTATAAGTGCAGGTTTAGATAAAGGTAGGTATATTTTTGAAAAATATCTGACTTATACTTGCTCCGTCTACATCCGCTGATTCCATCAATTCTTTAGGTAAAAGCATCAAAAGAAGTTCTTCATCATCAAGACGCCAAAGGGTATAGTTATAAGGCATTCTGATAAAAATAATGGCTAAATGTTTATTATACAAATGTAAATTTTTATAAATATAAAACAGGTATTATAAGTATAGGTCCTGATATTGCCAAACACATAAGCACCAAACTATATATTAAATTTTTATTTTGTAAATTCTATTTTTGAAAAGGCAAGCTTGTAAAAGAACATATAAATACTGAGTAATAAAGATGCCAAACTCGCATTTATATGAATTTATAAAAATATACATAAAATGCCACCTCGTTTATTTTTATTACTAAGTACATATATGTAATTATCAAAACCATTTACCTTTAAAGAATCTTTAACTAAGGAGTATACAGGTACAGCCCATAATAGAGTCATTAAAAATCAAAAAGAAAAACAACATAATCTTTTACATTTTTGATACTATAAATAAATCCTTATCTTCCATCTTTGTTCTCATCTTATCCATTTTTCTCCATAAGTTTTAACTGTATAAAAAGAAATAATAAAAGCTATCAATAATATAATAACTGCAGCTGCACATACTAAACCTATATTTGAACCTGCCGACCTGGTCGCTCTATATATGTAAAGTTCCTATTATTTCAGTTTTTCCTCCCGGACCTCCATCCGTCATTAAAAATACTCTTTTCCATCTCTAAATCCACCAAGTAACATAGATAGAATAATAGTTCGATGTGTGTTTTTCAACATAGGATATATAATAAGTGCAATCTGATGTCTAAATCTTGCCCCATCCATAAGTGCCGCCTCTAAGATACTATCACTTATAGTTGTTAAATCTGCCGTATAGTACATTATAGGAATCCTATCAAAAAATATAGAAACCGAGCTGACTGAAATTATAGCCAGTTTAGGGTCTGCCAACCATCTACTTGCAAATATACCTAAATTTAGATTTCTTAGGATAATATTTATTATTCCATTTTTATATTCCAGCATAGAGCCAAAAACTGTAGCCATTAAAGCTATGGGTAATATGGACGGTATAAAAAAATAAAGCATGAAAAACCTTTCATCTTAAACTTAAAAATTCAGAATTATTGCTATAAAAACCGAAGGTCAATCCGCAAAAGATATTAGCCGCAGATAATGTAATGTATTAAATAATGAAATATAAAATGCTTTTATCTCTTAACACAGTCTTATAATTATTTAAACCTACAAAGCTACTATTTTTAAAGCTTATTGTTACATAATTGAAACTATTTGATATTAAAAAGTAAAAACTGTATCCCAATAAAGAAATAAATATTATTATCAAGGGCAGGAGAAAGAAAAATCCTGCCCTATTATCTTCTGTTACGTGTTCTACTTATAGGTCGATTCTCAGCCATTTAAGCCCCTCTAACAAGTCTAATACTTTCCACCATTCCACTCTTTTATCTAAATCTGATACTACCTCATCTACAGTTTTAGTACCATTTATAACATTTTGAACCTCGGCACCTTCTATATCTGAATATCCTGATACATTATTTCTATCAGCTGTTGCCGTATCAATAAGATTAACTATTAAATCCCAACCTTCTTTAGCTGTATCACTTGCAAACAAGCTCTTGTCCACTTCAAAAATCTTTTTAGCAGATGTACCTGTAAGTTGTTTACCAAAAATATTAGCTCCTTCACCTACAGTTAAAAATGCTACAAATTTTGCAGCCGCCTCTTTCTTCTTTGAATAATCAACCACACCTATACCTGAATCTATATATGACCTTACTGTAAGCTTTCCGTCCTTATCTACTACAGGCAATGCCATAGCCCCTACATCTTCTAATTTTATACCATTCTTTTCTCTAAGTGTTTTTGAAAGTAATGGTGATTCCCTAAGATCCCATATAATAAACCAAAGCATTTCCATTAGTAAATTCTTCTGTTGCTGCGGCATAGTCAAGATCTAAAACGTCCTTTGTAAAAACTCCTTCATCAAAAATTTCTTAAATCCCTCAAAGGCTGTCCTATATTCATTACTATCTACAGACGCTTTATCATATCTCCATTTATTATAATAATCTCCACTCTGCCCCAAAACAGTTAGCATCATCTCATCCATAACCCAAGAATCTTTTCCTGCAAACACACCTGCATACTTATCCGGATATTTTTCTTTCAGCTTGAAGCCACCTCTTTATATTCTTCTAAGTTTTTAGGTACTTCAGCCCCTATATCCTTTAATAGACTTGCATTATAATATCCTATCATAGAACCTGAATTTGTAAGAACAAGTAATTTTGTATCTCCATCTGTAAGCTTATTTCCTTGCTCCAAACATTTTTCACTATATAAGGTTTTCCAGTCATCTCCTGCTACCTTAGGCATTAGCTCATCCAAGTTGGCAAGATAATCTTTTACTTCTCCCGCAAATGCTGAAGGTTGCACACCTACCACATCTATATCTTCATCTGTACTAAGTGCTAAAGGAACTTTTTCTGAAAAAGCTTTTACTTTCCATAACCGTCATATTAATTTTAATATTAGGATTTTTAGTCTCAAAAGCCTTGATGGTTTCATCAAGCTGTTCTGTACTTGCCAAAACCAAGTCCAATAATTCAAAAGTAACTTGCTCATTCCCTTCTTCTTTTGCCTCCGGTTTCACTTCCACCTTTGATTCAGATTTTTGCACTGAAGAACAAGCTGTAAGCATCACAGCTAATATACCGGCTCCTAAAGTAAATTTTTAAAAATATTAGTTTTTTCTCATATCCCCTTCTCCTTATACTTTTTAAAAATGAACCGTTTCATTTTATGTTTTTAAATATAAATGAAGTTCTAAACTTCATTTTATATTTGTATATTAGCATAATATTTTTAATTTTTCAAGATACTTTTGTCTATTTTTTTATAAAAATTGAAATTTATATATTAAATTCACAATCTCTTTTTGTATCATACTTTTTAAGCTTGGCAAATGCTAACGACATCCTTTTTAACTCCAAACTTTTCAAAGTCTACAGCTACCCTATAGTCATCATCAATCTCTTCTATTTCTATAATTTCTCCACTTCCAAATTTAATATAGAAACTTTATCACCCTACTTCAAATTCTAAGCTACTCGGTTTTTCTATCCTAAACTCTTTTCCAAAAGTAAGTTTCTCTTTTGGATGTTCAAATCTTGATGCAGCCCTTGGCCTTTCATTACAAATTTATTCCAAAGGCAGACCATCTCCAAAAGGATCTATAGCTCTTTGATTTACATAAGACTTTCTATCTATAAGCTTTTTTTCTAATAACTCGTCCGGTATTTCATTTACAAATCTTGAAATATACGCATATTTAGTTTGCCCATTTACCATTCTTGTCTTAGCGCTGGTAAGAGTAAGTCTTAACATTGCTCTTGTAATACCTACATAGCAAAGTCGCCTTTCCTCTTCCATTTCTTCCCTACTAAAACCGGATATAGTCATCTCACTAGGAAAAAGACCTTCTTCCATACCGGCTATATACACATAAGGAAACTCCAAACCTTTAGCCGCATGCAAGGTCATAAGAGTTACTCTTTTCTTATTCTCATCTAGTTTATCTATGTCAGAAATTAAAGCAACTTCTTCCAAAAAGACATCAAGGCTCCCTGAATCATAGTCATTAGCCTTATTCATAAGCTCTGCTATATTCTCCAGTCTGGTTTGCCCCTCTATCTCTCCTTCCAACATAATATAGTCTTTATAAGCCATATCCTCTAAAATATATTCAATTAAGCCGGAAACTCCCGTTCCATTTTCTAACAAACTTCTACATTTAACTATAGCTTTATGGAAATTTATAAAGCTTTTTCACTTGCCTTTCTCATATTATCTATCTGATAAGAAAGAGCGGCAGCCTCATACAAACTTATCCCCTGTTCCGTAGCAAAAAGCACTTAATTTAGATATACTTGTATCACCTATACCTCTTTTAGGAATATTTATAATTCTCTCAAAAGCTACATCATCTCTACTACTAGCTATAATTTTTAAATATGCAATAATATCTTTTATTTCTTTTCTTTGATAGAAATTAACCCCACCAACCAATTGATAAGGAATATTAAGACTTATACATCTTTCTTCTAAGAGTCTGGATTGAGCATTAGTTCTATATAAAACTGCATAGGAACTATAATCGTTATCTGCAGTATCTCTAATATCTTTTTATTATAGCATCAGCCTCTTCATTAGCAGAATTAAATTGCCACAGTCTTACTTTTTCACCGTATCTTTATCAGTCCAAAGAGTTTTGCCCTTTTCTACCTTTATTATTTTTATAACTTCATTAGCGGCTGCTAATATATTCCCTCTTGAACGATAATTTTGTTCAAGTCTTATGACTTTGCTTGTGGATATATAGCTTCAAAGTTTAGGATATTAGTAATATTTGCACCTCTAAACTTATAAATACTTTGATCATCATCACCTACAACATCAAAAGATTTTTATACTTTCTTGCAAGTAATTCTATAAGCCCTAAATTGTGCCGTATTTGTATCTTGATATTCATCTACCATTATATAAATAAAACGTTCTTGATAAAATTCAAGTACATCCGAAATTTTTCAAACAATTCTATAGTTTTCAATATTAAATCATCAAAAATCAAGAGAATTATTCTTCTTCAATTCACTTTGATACTCTTTATATGCCTTGGCTAAGTTATTTTTCTCTTACATCAATAGCCTCGTTTAAAGCTTGGAAACGGAGTTCTTAACTCATTTTTACAAGTTGATATAAAAGATAAGATATCTTTAGGTTTTGAAACATTTTATCGCTAATAGAAAGCTTTTTAATTACTTTTTATTAAAGTTCTTTTGATCATCTCCATCATATATACCGAAATCATTTTCATATCCTATTCTATCTATAAAACGTCTAAGTATCCTAACACAAGTAGAATGGAAAGTAGCCGCCCATACCTGACTTGCCTCTATATCCCTACTACCTCTACCAGACGTTCTCTCACAGAGGCAGCCGCCTTATTTGTAAAAAGTAATAGCCATAATATTAAAATGGACTTACACCATTTTCTATTAGATAAGCTATTCTATGCATTAAAACTCTAGTTTTACCCGAACCGGCACCTGCTAGAATAAGAAGCGGCCCTTTAGTATAAAAGACCGCCTCTTGCTGCTTATCATTTAAGTTTTGATAAATATTATTCATATATCTTCCTTAAATTTCAACTGTTATTTTCTTTAAATTCAGATATCTCTTACATATTCTTCTATAGTTCTATCTGAAGAGAATTTTTCCTGCATTTGCTGTTTGTGTAAGTGCCATTCTAGCCCAAGCTTTCTTATCTCTATAAGCTCTATCAGCTCTTTCTCTTGCTTCTTTATAAGAATCAAAGTCTTTAAGAATAAAGTAAGTATCAGCTCTATCACTGGAATTTGTATTTAATAAAGAATCATATATATCTCTAAATAAATCTTTATCCTCCGGATCTATAAAATCCATCTATAAGTTGCATAAGAACTTTTTCACTTCAGGATTTGAATCATAGAATTTCTACCGGATTATAATTTCCATTTTTCTCATAAGCTATAACTTCATCTGAACTTAGACCGAATATAAAGGCATCTCTCCATTCCCAACTTCTTCAACTATTTCAACATTTGCACCATCCATAGTTCCTATAGTTAGAGCACCATTTAACATGAATTTCATATTACCTGTACTGAAGCTTCCTTAGAAGCTGTACTTATTTGCTCGTTAAGATCTGCCGCTGCAAAATAAAAATTTCAGCATTACTTACTCTATAATCTTCTATAAATACAACTTTTATCTTACCTTTTATGCTCTTATCATTATTAACAAACATCTGCAACTGCATTTATTAATTTAATTGTCAATTTAGCACGTCTATATCCTGCCGCCGCCTTTGCTCCGAAGATAAAAGCTTCTTGGCACTATATCCATATCCGGATTTTTCTTTAAGTTTTATTATACAAACTCATTACATTCAAAAATATTTAATAATTGACGTTTATACTCATGTAAACGCTTAATTTGTATATCAAAGATAGAATTAGGATCAAGTTCTATTCCATTATGCTCTTTTATATATTCTATAAGTCTTAACTTATTTTCATACTTTTATCTGTATAAATTCTTCTTGAGCTTTTTTTCATCATCTATATATGGTTTTTAACTTAGCAAGTTCACTAAGATCTGTTATCCAATTTCTCTCCTATTTTATCGCTTATCCAAGCAGCAAGCTTTAGGATTTGCGTGTAACAAGAATCTTCTTTGAGTAATACCGTTAGTCTTATTATTAAATTTCTCCGCATCATCTCATAGAAATTCTTAAGCTCTTGATGCTTTAAAAATCTCTGTATGTAACTTTTGCAACACCATTTACTGAAAAACTTGCAAACTATAGCCATAAATGCCATACGAACCTGATTATTATATAAAATAGCCATATCTGCTATCTTTGATTCATCATTTCCGAAATGAGCTTTGATTTGCTCATTAAAGCGTCTATCTATTTCTTCAACTATTTGGTATACACGTGGAAGTAAAGACTTAAATAAATCTATAGGCCATTTTTTCCAATGCTTCACTCATTATTGTATGATTTGTATATGCAAGGCACTTTGTAGCTATACTCCATGCAGCATCCCAGTCAAGACCTTCTTCATCTAAAAAGCAATCTCATAAGCTCAGGTACAGCAACAGTTGGGTGAGTATCATTCATTTGGAATATTACTATTAGGTAAATCATATATATTATCATGTTTTTGCTTAAATTTCTTTAATGCAGTCTGTAATGTAGCCGAAATAAAGAAATATTGTTGTTTTTAATTCTAAAGCTCTTTTCCTGAATAATGATTATCATTAGGATATAAAACATTACAGATATTTCTTGCAAGATTTTTCTTGTTCTATAGCTTTATGGTATTCACCCTTATCAAATTCTTTCCAAACTAAAAGTTCACTATAGGTTCTGCATCCCATATACGCAAGGTATTTATTACATTATTATTATAACCCACTACAGGCATATCATAAGGAACAGCTCTTACACTTCCAAAATTTTTCTGTACAAATTTTGTTTTTCCATCCACAAATTCAACATGAACATCTCCACCAAAGCGTACTTCACAAGCATATTCATCTCTTTTTCACTTCAAATGGGAAACCGTTCTTTAACCAATCATCAGGTTTTTCTATTTGATAACCGTTTTCTATCTGTTGTTTAAACATACCATAATGATATCTTATTCCGGCACCATAAGCAGGATATCCAAGGCTGGCAAGTGAATCAAGGAAACAAGCTGCAAGTCTACCAAGACCACCATTTCCAAGTGCAGGATCCGGTTCCATATCTTCTATAGTATTTAGGTCAAATCCTAATTCATCAAGAACTTCTTTAACTGTATCTACAGCACAAATATTTATCATATATTTCCCAAAGCTCTACCGATTAAGAACTCCATGAGACATATAATAAACAACTTTGCATCTTGTTTATCATACTCTTTTATGAGTAGCTATCCACTCATCCATAATTATATCTTTTATAGCATAAGAAAGAGCTTGATATACTTGTTCATTACTAGCCTCACTTATCTCTTTTTCTGAATAAAACTTTTACATTATCAATAATAGTTTTCTTTCAGATGTTTTTATCAATATTAATATTTCTCATTCTAAAAACCTCTTTAAATCTTCTTGACTCCAACAACTATATTTTCCCCCGTTTAAGTTCCATTCTTTTTCATACCCTTTAATATTACCATAAGTAATTTTATCACACAATACTTCACTCATCAACTCGGTTTCATTTACCTTTACTATATCTATAAGCTTAGCATTATCTTTCAAGAATAATTCACGATGTGATCTACAACTTCAAAACCGGCTCTTTTCTCATTGTTTGAACCTTAGATATAAGCTCACACGAGAAACCTTCATCCAAAAGTTCTTTGTTAAATTCAGTGATAAGAACTAGTAGTAACTTTATTATTTCCTTCACTTATATAATTCTCACTCTGAACTGCATCTATAAGTAAATCCTCATTTGTAAGACTAACTTTTTCTACATCAAAATCAAAATCAAGACTACCATTTTGATTTTAACTCTGCCATAGCATTAGCACCATCAAGATTAGTTAAAACTTCTCTAATCTTGGCCAATAACTTCACCATACTTAGGACCTACAGTTTTAAGTTGTCTTAAATGAATAAGAAACAAGTTTTCTACATCTTCTCTAAAACTCTACATTTTACATTTAATTCTTCTTTTTATAATTTTGTATATAATTCATCTAAAGTTTCTTCAGCCTTAATATACATATTTCCTATTGGTTGACGATTCTTAATATTAGCAGCATTTCTAGCCGCTCTACCAAGCACTACCACATTTAGAACTTCATCCATACTGTCCTCAAGTGATTTATCTATCAAACTATTATCAGCCACAGGATAATCGCATAAATGTATACTTTCCGGAGCTTTAGTATCCACACTTCTTACTAAATTTTGATAAATTTCTTCAGTCATAAATGGTATCAGCGGAGCGACAGCTTAGATAGGTAACGATGCATATGCAGACTCATATGCGCATTTATCTTGTCTTGTTCATACCTGGCCCAATATCTTTCGACAACGTCTTACATACCAATTTGATAATTCATCTGTAAACTCTTGTAAAACTCTTGCCGATTCTGTTATACGATAATTCTCAAGATGTCCATCAACATCTTTTATAAGTGTATTTAACTTGGGATAGTAACCATTTATCCATAACACTAAGTTTATCATAATCCAAGCTATACTTTGTAGGATCAAAATTATCTATTTCAGCGTAAAGTACATAGAAAGCGTATGTATTCCATAGAGTACCCATAAACTTTCTTTGTCCCTCTGTAACTACCTTACCATGGAAACGATTTGGCAACCAAGGAGCTGAATTTACATAGAAATACCAACGTATGGCATCAGCACCGTACTCTTTTGAGAGCTTCCATAGGATCAACTGCATTTCCTTTTGATTTAGACATTTTTTGTCCGTTTTCATCTTGAACATGTCCAAGAACTATAACATTCTTATATGGAGCTTCATTAAATATAAGTGTTGATATAGCAAGTAGCGAATAGAACCAACCTCTTGTTTGATCTACAGCTTCTGATATAAAATCAGCGGAAAATTGTTGCTCAAATATATCTTTGTTTTCAAATGGATAGTGGTGTTGTGCAAAAGGCATAGCTCCTGGAGTCAAACCAGCAGTCAATAACCTCAGAGGCGCTCTCTTCCATTTTGTGCGCATCACGCACTTTATTGTAGCGTCATCTGTCTGTAAGGTCTGTGGCAATTCTCCTATCATCAGAGGGCAGTTATCAGTGCCATGGCACCAACTCTTCTATAGCATTCTATACTGTTGCATATATCCACATTCCACATTTGCCACTATATTGAGCGGAGTTTCCCAATACTCTAGCTTTCTTGAAACGAGCCCAATCTTGAAAGTTTTTCTAGCCAATCTCCAGGCGTCCCGCTCCTGCTGCGCCAGGTATCGAGTTGATAGTGTTGTGCTGTTTCTTACGCTCCCCTCTTTTGGTCGCTCATCGTGCCAGTACAGGACTCTCTTGCATAGTAAATCAGGAGGGTATTGCAACGCCAGCAATGAGATGAAGCTATATGTTCAAAGTTTGGAGACGTCAGGCCGTTTCACGCCTTCCAGAAAGCTTCAAGAACTAGCTGAGATCAGCTCTAACAAATACTCCTGCTGCAAGCATCTTCTGTAAGCTCACCTTGCATTTACTAATTGCTGAAATGGTAGATCATAATTTCTTCCCAACTCTTGCCGTCGCTCTTCTGCAAAAGCAGGAGCTATATGAACTATACACTAACGCACCGTCTGTCAAGGTTACGCCGGGAATCACGGGTTACCGACCAAAGCTTTCTTGCTCGGATTGAGCACGCGTCGATAAAGGTTCATACTCTGTCTATTCTAAAGTCTCTGCTGAGGCTTTCCTACCACCTCAAAGTTTTCTCTTTTAACACAGTCTCCTTTCAAAAGCTTCTGCCATTATATAGTAGCAGCCCTCATGCTTTACTCTGCGCACATTTCTTCGAGAGTTGCAAAACAACTTTACTAGGTAAAGTCAAGGTGTTGTTGTCCAAGCTTCAAGAAATGGCACATCCCTCATCTTTAACTTCAAAGTCTAACTATGGCTAGACGTTACTCACCATCCTTATAACCTTTGTGCTCACTTCGTGCTTGAGGCGGGTGTTCCGCATCTGACCAATAGGTACTCTTCAAATCCCTTATAAAGTAAAGCCTCCTTCCCATATTTTCTTTAGCACCCACCATTTCCAGATTCTGTGAAATTATTATGATATGTTACATAAGATCTTCATATCAGCCAGAAACTCAACTACACGGAAAATTCTTCCCACATTCTTTCATGTCCAAACGCTTTCTTTTACATTTTAAATGATGGATCAAGACCATAAGCTTCTGTTTGATCTTTCCCATCTCTAGCCAGACATTTTTCTACTTCAAGCTCCACGGAGGTCCATGTGATCCCAACCTGCTTTTCTCGAGACTTTTCATAACCTTTCATGGCTACGATGTCTGGGCATCATTATCTTTTTATTACACGTGTTAATGCGTGTCCTAGTGTAGCTTTCCGTTGGCTGTGGGAGGTCCCGTCATAAAAACATATAAGTTTTCAGCATCTTTTCTACTATCTATACTCTTTTAAAAATGTTATTATCTGCCCAAAACTTTTCTACTTCTCTTTCTCTTTCTACGAACTTCAAATCTGTAGGTACTTTTTATACATATTTCTTCCCTTTCCATGTTTCCTCTTCTTTAACACCTAAGAACAAAAGCTAAAATCAGCATGACCATATCATCTTTCCATTTAAAACTATAAAAAGCTCCGTAAAAACCCTGCTCTATTAGAAAAATAAAAATAACAAAATGTGTTGTAGAGATAGCAAGTCTAAATCTCTTGTTCTTATATATGCACTCATAGTTTCCATTGCACTACGAGATATTTCTACTACATCATACTTGCATAGGGATGACCTTTAACTTTTCTAAAAGCTTGAACACCATGCCTGAGAAAATGAAATGAAGTGCATTCCTATTGGATTTATCTCCTTTTAGTATGGTAAATCACCCACTATAACATAATTGTTTCACTTAAAAGCAACTATTTGTCTCCAATGAATAAGTCTTGCCTTTTTATGATTACCTTTTAATTGCTCAATCACAAAAATACCAAGAGTAAACGCCAATTTGGGCGCTAAAAATATTTAAGTGTTCGACAGAAATCTCCATTTACAATTTTATCACTAAGCAGAGACCGAAATTTCCTGTTTGTGCATTTGCAAATACTTTTCCCTCTTACGAAAAATATGAGATAGGCATCTTGTAAACACCTGAAAGCGTAAGTGCAGTCACTTAACAATATTTGACTCACATTTTGACCTTTTTACTTTCTATATTTCTTCCTCTAATTCTACTAAAAATCTTATATCTTATTTTTATGGTCTTTTATAAATACTTATAACTTAGCTAATTTTACTGTAGTAAAGCTCCACTCGCAATGACTACACATCTAAATCCACCTTACAATCACAGCTACAATATGTAAGCTTTTAAATATTTATAAATATTTACACGCCCATCCTAAACAGGACGAGCGTATCGTTTAACCACCTATTTACATACATAATATATGCTTTCATCCCTGTAACGTAGGAAAACGTCTTAGCCTAAGCAAAACCTCGATAAGCAACTCAAAAGTGATTTTTCAAACTAAGATCCACACCCAGCTTCCACCGTCCTAGGCTCTCAGCTTCATCTTAATTCTACTGATCTTTGTCATAGTCTTTTTATCTTTATAATTTCTACAAGTGGTAGTATACAACAGTTTTCTAAATTTTACAACATTACTTAATTTATTTAATCGGGTTTATATATTCATCAGATACTATATATCTCTTAATTAAATATCTGATATATTTTCAATCAACTACTCTTTAAATAAATCCCAAATTCTATAAATATAACTATATAAAATAAATATAATTTTTAAGTTTTATCTATCTTACTCTCATATTCTATTCCAAGTAAGAAAAGGCCTTGTGGCGGCATTGTCTGACCTGAAATTTTCTATCCTTTGCATTTATTATATCATATATATCTTCGGTTTTATTTGCCTACCAACTTTTAATAAAAGTTCCCGTAATTATCCTAACCATATTATAGGAAACCGTTTCACTTACTACTATCTCTATTATATCTCCATTTCTATTACTTCCAAAAGGTATATAGTTCTAATCTGCTGATAAGGCTGTAGTTTTTACTGAACACATACTGGTAAAATCATGTGTTTCTATAAAATAACTAAGCTTCCTCATTTTTCTACATCAAGTTCATAGTAGCTAAAAATGTGCATACAATCTTTCAGTAGGAATATTTGTATTTCTATTCAGTATTCTATACATATATGTTTTGTACATTCTCTTTTTCTGGATGCCAAGAAAGCCTACTCATCCAGAATGAACTCTTATATCATCAGGCAATCTGGTGTTTAACGCAAATGTAAATTTCTCAGCCGCCATTCTCATATTTGTATCAAATGCAGCAACATTCCATAGAATGAACCCCTGAATCCTGTTCTACTTGCTCCTATTACTTCTATTTCTTCACCACACTAATTCGCTTATTACTTTGTAAAACGCCTTCTATGGTTGTAGCATTAGCTTGCTTTTGCCAACCATATTTGTTCATCATGCTTTCTTATTAATCTTCGTCTACGCATATCTTTCTATATTATATTTAGTATGTTCAACCTGTACTATTATATCTACTATTTCTGCAATGTCTATCTATGTGTCTATGTACAAGTACATTTACAAACTTATTATCTTATTTATATTAACTAAATATCAAAAGAAAATATCAATATGTTTTATCGTAAGTTATAGTTTTCAAAGCGTGCGGATAAACTATTTCTCTCATATGAAAAATAGAGTGAAATAAATTCCACTCTATCATAGCTTATTCTCCTAAGCCTGATTCTGATAGCTTGTGTTAAGGTTTCCTTAGAGACGCTTCATCTTCGCCATCACAGATAAGAGTAATCTCATCTGATTTAATTCCTGCAACGCATAACATTTAAAACAGACTTTGCAACTATCTTTTTATCTCCCAGCTCAACATTACATCGCATTTAAATTTCATAGCTGTTTGCGATAAAACCCCTGCCGGCCTAAAAGGTGTAAACCTGATGGATTAGTAATTTTAATACCTTACTTAACATAATATACCTCCTATAAGTATTCAGTTTTTAGATTTATATCTTATACAATCTAATTAGTCAAAAGTTATTTCACTATTATTTTTAATAAATATATTTATATGTTACCCATTTCATATTTATACTACATATCTATATGATATATTAATATAAAGTATCCTTATTATTTACATATAATATCTCCATATATGCTGTAAAATATCAAAAGTTTATATGCGTGTTATATTTACTATAAACTTTTAAGTATTTACTTATTACGTAAGCTCTTCATCTTATTTAGAACTACTCTGAAATAAACTTTTTAATTATATCGCACAACATATTAAGCAAATTCAGATTATTTTTCTACAGTTTTCAGTCTTTCTTCACTTTCTCGTTTTGAAAAGAACAGCCACAATAATTTTGTCTATATAAATCATGCTTATTAGATAATTCTACTGAACGTTTATAACCGTCTTTTTAAAATCACTAGGTAAATACTTTTATACCCATGTCACTTCTACTTTTCGCCTATTTCATAAAACCTGCCGAATTCTTCATAGGACTTATACTAAGAGAAGTGGCAAAATAATCAAAACCATTTTTCTTTGCTCTATCTGCTGTATCCAAAAGTCGCATTTCATAACTTAAATATGACAACGTTCTCCACCCTCTTTATCCTTTTCATGTCCTTTTACAAGTTCATGAAATCTTTTAGGTTCGTACTCACCTTCCATAAAACCTACCTTATGTATGCAAATCAAGTTCATCTATAAAGTCGCTTTTCTTCCTCTACCCTGAGATTATATTCGTTGGAATTATCAATATTAGGATTATAAAAATATATAGTTATATCAAAGTACTTATTCAGTATTCCATACAATGTGAAGAACAAGGTGCACAACAAGCGTGTAAAGAAGCTTTTGGTCTACTCCCCAAAAGCTTCACTTTCATTAATTATAATTTCTAATTCTTTTTGTATTTCTTTTATTCATATTTGGTGTAAAAAAGTCTCTTATTCTCTTTGAACGAACAGGATTTCTGAGTTTTTCTAAGTGCCTTAGCTTCTATTTGTCTTATACGCTCTCTTGTAACTTTAAACTCTTTTCCAACTCTTCTAATCTCTAGGATGTCCATCTTCCAAACCAAAACGTAATACTATAACCTGCCTTTCTCTTTCTTTCAAATCTCCAAGCTGAGTATCTATGTGCTACTCTAAGCATAACAGATTCAACATTACCTTCGGAGTATGAACATTTCCATCTGCTACAAAATCTCCTAAGTTAAAGTCATCTTCCTCACCTATATAGGTGTTTTCTAATGAAGCGAGGCTCTCTGGCTGTTGCATTATCACCCATAACTTTTTCTTCTGTCATATCTAAAGCTTGTTTGCAAGTTCTGCCGTACTAGGTTCCATGACTTAGCTCTAAAGTCAACTTTCTTTACGTCTTGCTCATCTTGTTTATAGTTTTTCAACCATATGTGCAGGTACTCTTATGGTTCCTAAGCGATCGGCTAGCGCGAGGTTACAGACTGTCTTATCCACCAAGTTGCATAGGTGCTTAACCACAAATCCTTTGGTATAATCAAACTTCTCTACACCTTTTTATAAGACCTAGTGCCTTCTTGCACTAAATCAGAGGAAGCTCATACCCTCTACATTTGTTATCTCTGGCAATACTGACAACCAATCTAAGATTGGCTTCTATAAGCTGCTTTGCATATTCATCACCTTCTTGCTTACGTTTGTAGATCCAACTCTTCCTCACTTCGATCAAAAGGGTACACTGCGCAATCTCTCCTTTTAAATACCTTACGCACAGGATCTTCCTGTGCGACACACCTCTAACGAGATCTATTGCATCAAAGTTGATTTCTTCTTCTTCTATGCAGGGTCTTTGTCAAACTCGTCCTCTACATCATCAAATAGTAGCTATCGTTTAACTTATCAATATCAACAGTTTAAATCTTCACTGTATTCTCTCTACTACTTCTATGTTGCTATTGTCTCTAAATAGGCATAGATTTGTTCTGTGTATTAGCTTCAAGCTTGGTTCCGGCGAGGTGTGTCATTAACAAAATCAAAAGTCTATCTTATTTTCATTTGCAAGTCCTTTTCAGCAAAATATGTATTTTTCCGTAAAGCTCTTCACGTGAAATAATTAAAGGTTTGCTTTTATTTGTGTATCCTTAGCCACTAAGATGCATCCTTTCGTACTAAATTGGACTTTTCATTATACTATCAATATATATTATCAAGACTTGTGCTACATTTACTCAGTGGAGTATATAAACCTCTTATACTTATCTCACACGCTAATTAAAGTATCTATAGACTTTGTCTTTCTTTCTCCTCAATAGGTTCTCCCTAAATTATTAATACCTAATTGTTTAGCTTCATATCTATCTTTTAAGCCAATAATAGTTATATCTTCATTATTTCCCAAAAAGATATTTATTATGACTCATCAAAGTACGAAAGATAAATCTCCCTACCTGTCAAACTCTTCATATAATAAATAAAATTCTTTAACTAAAGCTCGAAATCATCTCTTTCTGATATATTCTTTACCTGTTTCTATATGTAGAGCTTGCCAAATTTTCTAATTCGGTTCAAAAGCTTTTTAGTAATAACATTGTACCTATTCCATGTGACATATTTCTGCGCCGTCCCTTATCTGCACTCTCATCTCGGTGAGTATACCACATACTTTTCTTCTTACTAAGAACTATATCATTTGGCCATTTTGCTTGTACCTAATTTGGGCACTATATACTTTCAAACTTTTGACTACTGCCAGGGCACCACTAAAGGTAATAATCATGCTGGCCTTATGACCCTCTCTATCTTAGAGTGCAAAAAGCAGAGCTAAAGCCATATATACCTGCTTGTCCTTAGAGGTGAATCATATTCTGGTTCTTCTTCCTCGACCTCTCGTTTGTTCTCCTGCTATAAATATTGCATCTTTGATCTTTAAATTCATCAGATCCACGTTTAGCATAGATTTGTAGAATCTATGCTATCCTCATATACCAACTTTTATATCTATATTCATTCTCGAAATTCTTCTATTAATTCTACTTTCATTTAAAAATATCAGGGCTTTGATATTAATTTATATCAACTTTATTAGTCGTAGATTCTAATCTCTATCCTTCTTCTTTTAAAACATTGATAAGAATTCCTTATTGCTGTTCTTGAAACTTTTAACAGCTCACAAATCTTTGTCCTGATATATATAACTTCATTACTACTATCGTACTTTTACCTCATCCTTTAACGCTATGTGGCTCCTATAATGTAATTACGTACTCTCAAAGTATAGTCATTATAAATAAAAGCATACTGAAATAATGAGGAAGATTAGCACCTCCTAAAATAATTTTATTGTTTTACGCACTTTTTAAATCTCTTGATCCTGGATACACACTTAACTTATTATACTGGTAATAATAAAAATGAAAGGACACAGGGTTAGAGTTTGGAGATAAAACTAAGATTGATTAGAAAGCTGCTATACAGCTACCTGCTATCCAATAATATATTTTCCTATGTAAATCTTCACCTAGTTTGTTTTTGTCATTTCTCCTTTTGCCTTTCAAACTCATACATTAGTATGGCTGCCGCACCGATGCATTAAGAGATTCGCTTTCCATGCAAAAGGTATATGAGTTCATCTGCTACTTTTGTAATATCTTCACTCAGTCCTCTAGACTCATTTCCTATTAAAGAAAACCGTAGCTCTAACAATACCTAATATCATCATAATATCCACATCAAGATTGGGCGGCACTATACCATTCTCTTTTTAATATATTTATACTCTCTTTCAAGTCTTCTACTACTATATGACTTATTCTGCCCTACGCGCGCGCATAGCTGAACGTACAGCTTAGGATTGTATACATCTACACTGGTTTTTATCCATTATTATAGCATCTACTCGGCTAGCCTCGGCTGTTCTGAATATGGTACCCATATTACCGGGATCTTGTAGGTTTCTGGAGTAAGCAGGATATATTTTTTTTTGACAATACGTCTTCAAAGAAACTTTTTTGTTTATGTTGCAAGAATACCCTGTGGACTTCGCCGGTATCACTAATGAATCTAATATTCTATCTGAAACAAGATAATAAGTTTATCTTCTAATTTTTTCAACTTTGTGACTTAAGTCTAAATTTATGAAAGCAGTCTCACTTATATAAATACTATCTATACTTTTATCATCTAATTCAGAAAATATTTTAATCTTCTGCTATAAAGTCCTTTTCTCTTCTCAAACCACTCTTCTTCATTAAGGAACTTATTTCTTTTATCATTTATTACTATAAATTAATCATGTTTCATATTCTCCAAAATCTCTTATCCATATCAAATTAGCGTCACTGGGCATTCTCAAATCACCTCTGGGAGATGAGACATTTCCTCGGTCCATCGGGCATACCAGAACATTTAAATTTGTTGATTAAAAATCTTCTATAAAGAACAACCATTTTAATAATTCTTTCCTTCTTTCACTAAAGCCAACTTTTGCAAGTCTATATATTTTGGATGGAGAACAGCAATCTTGGCATATAATATAAAAAGAAATCATGTAACTCATGATAACCTAAGTCTTCAGTTATTTGACTAATACTTCCTCCTTAGAGTAATTCAGGACTAACGGTGTGTCAATATATCATATAAAATAGCTTTGATATCTTCATCAGACTTATCAACAAATACTTTCACTAAATATCTTCTACAAAGTCTTGGAATGGACAATTAATCGCATACCTTGAACATATGATCTCCATTATATGTTGCCCAACCTAAAGCCTTCAATTCCTGATAAATCTCGGTTCCTATTACCAACATTTTCCTTAGCTGCCTCCATAAGAACTTGAGTTCTTTTCTCTTGCTTGAAATTTTCATAGGATTTTATCGGTGTTTGTTCTTATCCTGACCTATATCCTCAAAATGTTGTAATACCTTATGATATATTAACTTCAATGAGCTTGCTCCTAAGAGATGCTAAACACAAGCATTATTAAGACATAGTCCCCAAGACATAATAGTAGCATAGCTAACACCTAACAGGAAAACCTATTAATTAACTATCTAAACGATATTACATTTGGATCAAGGATGAGACCAGCGATGTGTTTCTGATTCTCGAAGCCGGAGAAAGAACTCGAGTTATGATTATGACGACGAAATAACGGTAATGGAACCGGAGATGTCAGAATTAACGGAACCGGGCAACGCTATGATGGTCCGTAATGTGCTGCGTTGGTCGTTCTGGACGGTGAATGTTGGTGAAAGTGTTTACAGCTGATAATCTGGGCAATTATCAGCGCGACCACCTATGAACATGTTGGTGCGCGATTGATCTGGTGCACTCTGGGGAGGTCAATGACGGTTGGTCATGTGAGACATTTCTTTGTGGATTATCATCAAAAACCAGAACACCGAGATGACTTTCGGTGAAGGTAACGAAGACGCGTATGGTTGGCACATGAAGATTAACGTCAGCGCGATGACGGTATCGGGGCGGTTTGAAGATGCTGAACATGGTGTTCATGGACAGAAGATTTGAATATAAATGATTGATTCGGTATTGACAAAATGATGAAAGTTCATAATGAAGGCTGAAAGGGATTTGTATCTTGTTAGAAACTGCTTCTGAATCCCGATGCTGGTGCCTGTTCGGGGCTGGCTGAGGCGACGTGCGTGCTGGCTGTGGATGAAACCGGTGGCAGTGTGCAATCACGGGATGAGTGCCTCAGGGCAGATGTGACAGTAAGAAGGCAGTATAAGCCAGTAAAGATGAGCATGGTAATGCTCTCAGTGGTGGCAGTGGTATTGGGCAAATAACACGGCTGTGGAAATGAGGTCAGAGACTGGTGAGCCTGAGAGGCAACAGATGTTTCATAAAGCTGTGGAAGGCAGGAATGCGGCTCGTCAGTGGCGACATCCGCTCTGTGTGTGGTTGAAGGCGAAAATGATAGCAGAGATTTCATGAAAATATCCGACCAGCGGTGGCTGTATGGCGATTTTTCCTGTGCTGGTTGTCAAACTCTAACCTGTATTTTCCTTCATTTATTATTACCAGTATATTAGTTATGTGTCCAGGACTCGGAAAATTTAAAGATGCGTGGGCTAACTAAGGTATTCAGAACTTCGATATCGATATTCGTATTTCCCATAATGACTATATTAACATCGAACCCGTGTAAAACCAGCCAGAATGATTAAATACTAAAAAAGCAATAATGTATGTCGGGACAAAAATTATTGACGTGAGACTCGGGGCTGCTAATATGGAACTATCGTGTTTAAAAGAGGATATGAATGAGATCTGCGAACTAATAAGGACGCCAGAATCCAATGTCAGGGGCCACGGTATTTTAATGAGGCTGAGGCCAATGGAAGGAATGGGAGTAATGTGAATGAGAAGTTCGGTATGTGGATAACAGACTACAGGATAACATGCTTCGTAGATCACGACAGACTGAAAGATAAGATGTGGCTGTTGCTCAACGGGGCTGAGAAGATAGAGAAAGAACAGAGCAGGTTCTGGGGCAGTGCTCGGCAGCCTGCTGCAGCCTCTGGACAGAGGGTCCTGAACCCGGTGTGATACAGCAGTGGACCCCGAAGATATGCCCAAATTGGAGTATGGTGGCCAGGTAAGTTCTTAGTGAAAGAAAGTATGTGTATACTCGCGAGGATGATGCGGATTATCGTTGACTGAAATATGTCATGTGAACAGGCCATAAATGTGTGCTAAAGGATTTTAAACAGAATGGGGGTGACAGCCTCTGCTCTGAAACGGGTAAATATGTCAGCCTTCAATTTAAGATAATTTTATTTGATATATGAAGGTTTGTAAAACAGGAAGATATCTTCTTGCTGACAGTATAATAGTATCTTTGAGAAACTGTCGAGAGATATAACAATGACAGATGAATGTGAGGCAAACAGTGGTTATTGGCAATTGGAGGCTCGTTATGAAAGAGACGAAATCTGAATGCTGTGTGAGGCTGGTAAGAGGACTATGCCACGATAAAATGTAGTGGCTGAGGCTTGATTTTAATGTGATGATGGTGTAATGAAGGTCAATTTGAAAGACCGTCTTAGTGATGGAACAATGATAAGCCGGCATGTTCACCGGAAGAGGTTGCAGGCATGTTTTGGTTGAAGGAACTTGCAAATGAAAATGAACAGATTTTGTTTGATGTGACCGTTCGCGAGACAACAGTATATGGGGCTGGTACAACTGTTTGTAATGGCTGACATAAGTGATGAAATGCGGGTGAACTGACCCGATGTTCGGACAAACTGGTGGCGTGAAGGCGTTGGTACCGGATATGAAGAAGAAATCAACTGCAATGGTCTGATGGAAGGTATCGGCTGGGCTCTGTGCGTAATAAGGAGATGATACAGCCTCGGGGAGTGAGGATCTTACTAACGCTGAAGGTGATGTCTGGCTCGCTATAAGCAATCTTGGAGCCAGTTGCTTCGGTAAAGATGTCGCGAGCGGAAGGCTGGTGGTGCGGAAGGCTGATTGGGTGTATGGTTGATTGCTCTGAGGATGGCCTTATCTGACGTTGGTGATCTGTGGTGGCGGCAGGTCAGCAAACCATGGAATGCTGCGCGGTTGAACTATGGGCAAGATGGTTTGAATGCGAAAGTTGACTTGAAACGGTTGCTCGGTGGCAATTTCAAATCTTCGAATAGACGGAAGGATTGTGGATGCTGGCCGGAGGCCTGGCTGGTGGCGCCTGGTGGGAAGATGGAACTCTGACTTCGGGAAGTTTATGGCGGATAATCGTTCACTCGGTGTGGGCCGGTCTGTGCTGGGCGCATGGTCTGCTGGCGGAATTTGAAGAGAGGGCAGTTATGGTATGCGTTTGATTTCGGAAAATCGGACGTCTGGGGCGATGAAGTTGGAAAGGTTAAAAGTTACGAGAAGCGACGTAAAATGAAGCGGGCACTATTCGTTCGAAGAATGAAGACTTTTACAATAGTAACGGATAAAGTTACAAAAGAATGAAAGGTATAGTGTCGAGGGAGAAACTTTGGAGATGAACAACTTCTTTACGCTTGTTATTGCGCATGAATACGTGTATCGGTCAAAGTACTGATATAACTATATATTTTGTAATCTAATGATGACAATTCAGTGTCGGGGTGGAAAAGCGACTTAGATGAACATTGCCGCTATAGACAGGTTTTTATCGAGGTAATGCGGGCGAACGGCAAAAGGACGAAAGGACAAGGGGTGACTGTGGCTCATGTTGCGTAGTGCGACTTTGAACCGGCTGAATGAGCACGAAAATGGTTTGTTCGACCGCCGCCGCTCTTATTGAAGTCTGGGTGCGGGTTTATGTGAAATGGTAAGGAGTAATGGGCCTGGTGTTTAAAACGGTGCTCGCGTTCGGTGGGGTATCTGTGCGTGATTCAAAACCGTGATGACTGTTCTTTCAGAAGAAAGACGAAAACAGCCAGAAACCGGGCTAACCTGTTGATAACTGATGGTAAAGTTTATTTCGAAGTGGTTCTAAACATTTCACATAATCGTAAATAGCAAAATTGTAACCTCGTAACCTCGCTTTGGTATGTATGGCTAAGGATGCTATATTATATGGAATATGTAGTATAATGTGAGATGAGGGTGACATCTCAGGTATGGGCTGATGAGAATAATGGTGGTGGCGACAGTGGTTGGGCTAAGTCTGAAACTGAATATATGGGAGCGCGTTGGTGGTGTTAAGTGTAGTCCTCGGACCACTGCAGGCAGGCAGGCTATCACTTGGCCGATGTGAACGGGAATGGTTGAAGTCTGTTTTTAGGCTGGCCATGCGTCGGGGATGAACCTCTGGTGTGAGGCATGTTTCTTGTTGCAAATCAGGCAGAACAAACTGTGGGAGATTGAGATTTGTTCGCTCTATTTTATGTGGGGAATGGTTATCGACCAGTTTAAACACGGGCAGGCTTGTATTGATGTGTTGGTTATTATGGTGGATAACAAGTTTGAAGCGGCAATAACATGAATGGCGCGGGATTGGTGATAGCAAAATAGCTCAAATATAAAAATAAAATTCGTATTGTGTGGATACTAAATATAATAAGGGAAAAGTATGCGACAGAATGGATGACGGCGATGAACAAACCGGTATTGATTGTTGGCTGGCTGCTCTTCAACCGGGCGTTTCGCTGGTGACGACGGGTGGTAATGGGAGGTTCGATGGAAACAGCGCGTGACTACAAATGTGAGGAATGGCGACGGCGTTGCGGAACCAGATTGCCTGATGATGTTCTGATGATGAGCACAATGTGAGAATGGCCTGGCGTGGGAGTGAATGAAACTCTGTCTGGTGTGTGCATTTTAACCTGTGTGATGTAAGCGGGGGAGCTGGGCAATTTATGGGGCATGATTTTGCCGAGCCTGTCGGTAAAACTACTGACCTTAACGGTTGATATGCTGCGGAGTATTGACGTGAATGAGAGACGGTAATGGCGGGCATTTTCGCTATGTGTGGTTGGGAACGTAAAGTTGTTATGGGCAAATAAACGCAGTGCTCATGATATAATAAATACCAAAAGGGTCGTACGCAGGTCAGCTGTCTATACAAAAACTACTACCCCAGAATAAATTATGAAGATGGGTAAAATAAACAAAAGATATATTTATTCTCGGGTGCTGTTATAAATTTGAGTTGTTAAAGTGAAAAAATTGATATCGGCGTTTAATTAAGAGGATATATGAAACGTCTTGTGAATATCAAACCCGATTAAACAATTAGTGACGTTGGAAAACTGTTTGACATCACACACTTAATAGAAATACAAGATAAAAGACATGACAGGTGAATGATACTCAAACTGGGATGATGGAAGCTAGTGTGTTAACACCGGGCCTGAGCTAGTTCCTGGGTGAGGATAACGCTGTTATGTGTGGTGGTTGGCATTGTCGTGTTGAGATGAACGTTTTAAAATGTTTATAGGTAAAGCTTACGCTGTTCAAATAACGTGAACTCTTTCAGGCCGGACTTCAGATGTTATTAACCGATGCTTTACCTAATAAAAATGGGCTGAACTATAGTGTTGTAAAGACTCATAAGATATGGTACAACGAGAATGGAAAATGTGAGGCATCGATGTCGAATCAAGCATGTTATTGTGTTTCACCCGCTTTTCGAGCAGTTCTTCATGTTGCAGCCGGAGGAAGTGCCGCAGGCAGGCGCGGTGTGGGTGGTGGGGTTGCGGTTTTCTCGTTGCTGGCGGTTGCTGGTGTTTTGACGAACGGTGCGAGGCTAACGACCGGAGACAAACGGTTTGAAACGAAATGTGCTTTGCTCTGTGGGTTCGACCGCATCGAGGATGCGCTGCTCGTGCCTGTTAACTGGCATCAGTTCGAGCTTTCGAAAGTTGGTCGTCTATGCGAGGCGATGAGGTAATCCGCGGTGTGGAAGGCCGTGATTACGCTATGGGGCAGGGGTGGGCAGCAAAAATCTCCTGACCCGGTACGGATTGTTTTGACCTGTGGGGCTGACGGGCTTTTATAATGTTTAATGTGTGTTTTCATGTTTCTTGATTTTCAGCTTTTGAATATGTTTAAGGAGGTATAGGGAAGAAACCAGCTGTTTCGTAATGCCTGCAGGCCGAGGTTCGTGAAAAGTGAAAATTTTGGTGGTCAACAACGTTTTAAAGGTATATTGAGCAGAAAGATAACTGTTTCCTATGATTTTTATGATGAGACCTCTACAGCGGAGAAGCCCTTGGGGCACGTGTGCGATGGCAAATAAGATGTGATGCCACAGGCTGTGAAGACCCGCAAGTCTGAAAAAGCGGTTATGCATCGGACTCGATCGGGCGAAGTGAAAAACCTTCGGTATGAATGAGATCGATAAACACGATGTGATCCGGGCTGAAATGGCTGGACTGAGCTGCTGAAATGACGGGAATTTTCGTTATCAATTCGAACTTTCTGGGCTGATATGGAAGATCGCCATGTATTTATCTCATCAGCGAACTCATGGGGTGAGCGTTAAAAATATGGGATGAAGGACTGCTATGAGGATTTAAAATGTTGCTGCATGATCTGAATGCGGAGACACTCTCCAGTGGTAACGGGATGTTCGGCTATGGGTGGATTAAGATCGGATGCTGCCTCTTTAACGGACAACAACGCGGACTTTGCAACCAATGTTGCTCTTTAAGTCTGGAAAATAGTGAACCTGTAATGGCGGCCTGGGCAATTATTGAAATTTCGGAAAGACTTTCAGAATATAAAGGTGAACCTGTTGATTTTGTCGATCGGAACAAAAGCGGTTTGCTGTTTATGACAGCGGGCGGTGTTGAAATATGGTTCATGTAGCTCACTGCTGTTGAAGACGTGACTCGGAGTTGGAAAAGTGACCAATAATGCGAGAATGTTTGAAGAAAGGATGTTGAAAGCTGATCCGTTGAAACGCGAAAGGGCGGTGTTTGAGCTTTGGTTTGTAATATCGTTGGCGTTGTATGCTCGCATTTACTGTGCGGAAGGTGACGCTGTCAGATGACTGTGGAATGTGAGGCCAACGGCCGCATCGGTGGATACCTGGTATGAAGGGACGGACACGGAACCAACAGAAAATAACTTCGGGCCAGACTGTTCGAAGCGGAGACTCCGCGCCAGCGGCGGTAGTGATGGTTGCGCTCCTGACATGGAAAGTGAAGGATTAAAGCGCGTGCGATAATTGCCCTGATGGAATGCAGACCTTACATAGATGTTTGACCTGACCAAGGGTGTGTCGGGTGCCTTGCACAACCTGCTATCATTGAAAACGAAAGACTGTTGAGCAACGGTCGACTGTTCTGTCGGCTGTGAATCGAGCGAAGGTGGTTCTCGCTTGCGCTGTATCGCGCGCGACGTGAGCTCCATGCGTGTTGTAATTCTTGGCATGGTGAATGACCGGACGAAAAATATCGAGGAAGCCGGTTGATCTATGGAAGCTGAAATGCGATTGATGCCGCCGGGCCGACCTTTAATTCGCTCGTGACAAATCATTTCGCGTAAGGCGGTGCAGAGGGACAAAAGTTGTGGTATGGAACCACGCTCGCGGCGCGCGTGGTAATCGGTGCGATCTGTGTAACTGGTTATCGACGGAAGCGGTGGTGCTCGGACAGTGATTGCTATCTGGTTAAATCGCGGGTTTCGGTATCGTATGACGAGATCGACAGGCCCCGGGGCCTGATGAACCTCGGGGTGTTATGTGGGCGTTGATGGGCAAAGGCTATCGGAACAGACGTGTGTGATCTGTGCGGCGCCTGGTGCTATCTGGCTGCCGCTCCATGACCCTGAAAGGGTAAATTTAATGAAGACGTGGACTCGACTCACGTTGTGCGGGCCAATCTGATGACTGTCATGGACGAGGCAGTGGTGTGAGCTGGAAATGCTGCTGACAGAGATGGGTCGTGGAGTGGCAGTGAGCTGAGCGTTGAACACAAATTATGAGGCAGTGTGAAATGACAGGCTGAGAGACATGGCTGTTTCTTGACCATTTGAGCCACGGCAAACTGTGGGTCTAGTATCGTGAGTTGACGGCTGGACAGAAGTTTCAACAATGACCAGACAGGCTGCTCGGCGGTCAAATGACAGTGCGGGCACACGATATCGAGAGACCAGTCTTGAGGTTACCTGAATACGGTTAAGTGAGTATAGTGAAGGAAAGTTGCATAGTTCTTGACCAGTGAACTAACAAAGAACTTTGGATGAAGGTTTCTATGACGAAACTCTGGGTTCAAACAATGAGGAAAACTTGGGTTAGTTACATAGATCTCGGGTGATGTTGAAGATAATGTAGCTGAATATAGTGAGCCAAATGAGCCGGATGACTCGATGATAAACCGCGTAATGATGAGACGTGAAGAATGGAACCGAGAATACTCGGTTGGAGATAGCAAGGTTGCGAATGATGGCTGATATACGAAAGCTGTTATTGACCTGTGTGAAGTTTTATTCGGAAAAATGAGGCCGAAGACCAATGATGGTGGTATCAGCTCTTCTTTATAAGATATGGTGTGGATGGTGGTTAGCTACTCATAAAGTATGATAAACAAGATGCAAGATTATGATGAGTTGTAATCGGCTGAAACTGAGGGAAACAATATTATGGTATTTGTGCTGTAAACCGGTTAAAAGTTCTTCGATGAATTGAATTTGTTCGCTCTATGAAGGTATGGGTGCCGGATCGCGAAATAGTGATTGAGCGGGCACCGGCAGGTATCTGCTGCGGGCGAATAGATGTTATGAAACATGTTTAGGCAACAGATGAAAACGGTTATCAATAAACCTGATATTCGAATGAAACAGTTTCGGCAATGAATATGCTGTGTTACGCTTTGTGGAAGATGTTCATGTTGAGCAATTGGATGGGCTAAAATTGTGCAGAAAGGTGAGATGAGCTGTTCCTTAGCGATGTGGTGGGGTTATGTGTGTGTGAAATAGGCTGCTGGGCTGGGATGCCAAACCTGGTGGTTTGGGCTGGAAAAATTTCGATGAGGTGAATGCCATAAACTGCTCGTTTCAGTGCGAAAATGTCTTTGTCTGTCGTTGTTCAGCAATTCGACTACGTCCCATTAAGCAACGCTGTGATTTACCTAATGTTCCAGATGAACCCGGTACGCGCGGTGCTTTTGATGAAGAAGGGTCAGCTGATGCGCAAATCATACGGCGTGAGTGGCTGGAAAAAATGACATTTATTTGGTCTTTACTTCCGCAGTATTGAACGGCAATGACGAATCAGCCATTTCGGAAATGATGGTCAAAGATAACAGACTAACTTCTTTATAACCGTCGAGTTCATATAGTTACGAGGCCTCGTTGCAATTGCTCTGAAGGGCTGAAAACGTCAGCAAATTCTGAGGATGCGAGCTAATAAGACTAACAGTATACTCGAGATTCAACGTTACGCGCAGAGTCTGAAGCTTACGCTGGTTGGGGAGGTAACAGACGATGAACCTGAGATGGGCCTGTAGATGAGAAAACTCAGGGTGACGGTCGTGAGGCAGGATTAAGACATAAAATATGAGCATGTGGAGATGAGAGCAGTCTGGTCTTTGACAACCACCAGGATGAGCGTTTGTGATATGGGCGTCGATTTTGAATGTAATGGTTTGTGTAATAAACTTAAAGGAAAATCCGGACCAGACGCGGTGCTGGCTTTGTCGCTGGGGCGGCAGCCAAGATGGACGTGGTGACGGTGCGTGTCGTCTGGTTACCGTTAATGAGCATAGGTAGATAAAGTTGTGTTTATGAAGATTGGAAATAGTAATGCTGTTTGTTTGCAACGGTAGCGAGCAATCAAAATGCAACTCTGAAGGCTTCGGTACGGGTGTGTAATTCGTGATATCGACAGGAATGGATGGTCTGAGTGAGGATGGAATGGAAGAGGCTCTGTTATATTCGGTCTGGTCGAAGATGAGACCCGCAACACTGAAGGCGGTGTCATTAGCCAATCAGTGAAAAGTTAACCTTCTGTTTCTCAGATAGTTTTTATCGTCGGGAGGACGCAGATAACGATTCATCTGGAATTCCAGTGAAACTGATGCTGCTGTTAAGGGCTTTGATTCTTATGGCTGAGAGAAAGAACTGTTGAAGCTGTAGGGGCGGGCTGGTGGCGCACGGCGGCAAATGCAAGTATGGCTGGGCTGGAACTATGAAATGTGGCCTGGGGTGTGGCGGTTGAGGGGTGTGTGTCAGGCAAATGAGCGGCAGGCGGTCTTTGCTAAGGGGCTGCGGTTTTGAGCCATGGAATAACATCTGGCGAAAGGCGGGTGGCGGTCATTATGACTGTGCACTGGGCGGGCGGCTGCTGAACGTCTGTTGAAATGATGAAGATATGAACGAAGTCGGCTGTCGAGCGACTTCCATTCTATGACCAGGACTATGAACGTTTATGGAGTGGGGAATATAATGATTTCATTATGATGGAGTTGATCGAGAGACACGAAAGTGATTGAAGCTTTCTGGTAAGTGTTGGGCCAAAGATGTCTTGTCTTTATGTCGGCATGGGTTGAGCTCGTTCAAACTGGCGGACGTGATGGTGACAGCCGGGGCCTGGGGCAAGTGATTGAAGATGGTGCGGTTTGATTAATGTTGAGAACTATGGGGTGTTGATTCCGGACCTGGGCCTGTCGGGGCCTGTTGTGGTGGATGAATGTCGAGATGGAAATGCGGCACAGTTGGGCTTAACGAAATGTAAGTCGCGGGTCGGTGGCGGTGGCTGCTGTCTGGGCTGAGGCTATATCCGCAAGCAAAGTCTCATGAGACAGACAGGTGTCGTTCGGAAGACGCCTGTGGCGCCGAGGATTATAAAGTGAAGGCAGGCTCTGGACGACAAAGTCGGTGGCAGAACTGTGACGGTGGTGCTGTGGGCTGATGCTGTAAAGACAGAAGATGCAGATAACGTTATAGTTCTGTGCGGTTTATATAGACATCAGATGTAATGTGCTTCGGTCAGTTGGTCAGGGTTGAAATAGTGTGCATGTTAAGAGTATATTAATCGGCGAGGGAATGATGCTTTGGGAAGAATCTCAAGCCTGATACAAAAGAGCTGGTGATACAATGTCTAGGTGAATAACTGCTGGGCTGAGACCATTTGTGAACTGCTCTTCTTATCGAATGAACAATGAGAGGAGCAGAGGCTGCATTCCATGAAACTGCTGGTTAAATGTGAAGTTCGTTGAAAATGGAACGGGGAGTTCGATGAGCCTGTTGCAGGACAATGACTTATGGGCTATGTTGTTGGAAGGAGAGATGAGGCAACCAGACTGGAGGCTGGCGGGCGAATAAGGCTGACTGGGTCAGGGGCCTGTCTTTGGAGAAACAGACTCGACGTAGACAACAGATGAGAATGAAAGGTATGACCTGCATGCGGCAGGACTGAGTTTCTGCTGTTAACCATGGCGACGTGGTCTTTCTGGTTGTCGGTTTTGATGAGGGCGGGCTTTATGTGGGCTGACCTGGGCAATGTTGAACTGCTCTTGCCGGCGCTGGTGGAATGACAGGTGGGCTGGGCTAAATGTGCGTGTGTTCCGGATTACAGCAAGTGAAATACTTGACGAGGAGACAAATGAAAAGAAACTTATAGATCAGAGGATGTATGTGCGTCAGGCTATAGATCACTGAGTGGTCTGCTGAGGCAGGGCTGATGAAGGCAAGGAGCTGGACTGAACGTCAAGAGCTTGCTTTGAAGGATTTGAGACAGAAACGGTGGCACAAATTTAGTGGTGAAATTTCTCATGTGGGAGATGAAATGAAGAGATTGACGAACTATGCTGAAAGTTCGGAGTTAAGGATGTCGTTAGCATTCTTAACAAAAAGTATGATACAAAGATGACAATTAGCTATATAATTTCAATTTTTTAAAATGAACAATGGCGAAAATTAAAAATAACTAATATGCAAATATGGAAATGAGGTTTGGAACTTTCATTTATATTAAAACATAAAATGAGCAGTTCATTACAAAAGTATGAAGGAGAGACTGTGAAAACAATATTTTAAGGTTGCTTTGAAACGACATATTAACGGTCTTTCTTCGAATGCGAAATCTGGATGAGTGGTGAGCCGGAGGCAAAACTCCAATGCCAGAAGACAGCTTGAGACAAAAATCAGCCAGGGCCAATGTGACGGTTATGGAAAGTAGCTTTTCGAAAAGTTCATGCAGATGAAGACAGGTGGTCTGACCTGGCGTTGCGGGACGCCAGCAGTTGGGTAACGGGTGGAAAAACGTAATGTTTGGAACGAAATAAACACGAATGAGCTAAAATGCCGTTGCTTACAAATTCGGGTTCTATGATGGGATATAATACAATGAGATATGAGGCTTCAAACACCACAAAACAGAAGAGTACTAAAGAGGTAACTCAAGAAAAGGAAATCGATAATGTGCGGGTGCGAGACAGCGGGTTGAACGGATGTGACGACACGAGACGAGTGGTTGATACGCAATAGTGGTGTGATATAAAGGCGTCTGTAGACAGTGAATGGGACGGCACCGGTTGGTACGATGGAGGTTTTACAGGGACGTTGAATGTGACTATGCCGCGACGACGGAAGAATTGCAATGGAAAATAACGGTTTGACCGTAATCTCGTGCTCGAAACGCGGAAGGAAAGAGATGGTATGGAGTGGAAGATGTGGGGGCTATGTTGTGCCTATGGTGAATGGTTTGAGCTTTGATGAATATAGACCGGGTATGGTGTCGGTTCGAAGAAAGAAGACGCTCTGGCTGCTCAGCGATGTTATGATCGAATAATATTTTGGCTGCTACAGGCTGCATCTGCTGGGCCACGAAAGTGGACAGAAGCGCAATTGACCAGCAAGGGGACGGATTGTGATTGATGTGACCGGTGCGGCGACGGCGATGAAGAAATGATGTCGGGATGTTCAGGATGAAGGTGCCGGTCGTATAAATGATGCTGGGGCGGGCTGGCGGGCCGTTAAGGTGGGATGATGAGCCAGACGTTGAGGGCAATGACGTTTCGGCGGAACACGTGACGGAAGAATGACGGGACGGTTGCCCGCGATGTTGGCTGCGGTCGGGACTGCGGTTTGCGCAATGGTTTCGGTGTGTGACAATGGCTTCAAAATGAAACCGGCGCGGGTTTTAACGGTTATGGACTGTCGTTGAAGAATAAAACGTTTATGTTCGTTATTCATTCGCCAGTATCTGCGCTATCGCGGATCGACGTTTTGTAACGGTGGTCGGTGCAAGTTCAGATGATTTTTCGTGCTGTTGCCGTCCGTACCATAACGCAATGTTCTGGTTTTGACTCTGTCGCGATAAAAATGGAATAATAGGCGGCTAAATAGACCGTGCTGACCTGAATCCGGTCGTCGGTTCTATCACGATAGGGACTATGTGCGACTGGTTGCTGACTGGTGGTGATGCCAGAGACGCTGCTCGGATGAGACGGAACCGGATGCGCGTGTATCGTTGGCTGCACATCGACTGTTATTCTGTGTTATGATTTGAAGAGATGAAAATGTGACGGATGGGCGTGGTGAACTTACATATGGGCGACGGTCGTGGACTGGCTATGTGCAACTGCCAGTGTGTATTGACCGATAACGATGACTTCTTTATGGATGGCTGAAAGACAGACAATTGAAAAAGGCGGAGACGGGGTTTGTTGCGGTATCGAAAATATTGAGATATGTTGTTTGTTCGTGACTTTCTGTGGGCTGTACTGCTCTGGTTAAGATTCTTTAAGGTAAATGGACTGACTGTTATGTAACCGCGGTAATAAAGGTAAACGGGTGGCATTTATGTATGTTTATAGTTAACTAATCACGGTTTACGTCTGGCTACTCGACGTTATATGTTCTTTGCGAGCTTTACTACTTTCAAATAGAACCCCAAATAAAAATTTAATATATGGTTGGTGCTGCTCCCAGCAATATCGGGACCTAACCTCAGCTGCAACGTTTTATGTTATAAAGGGGTACGTTGTAATAAACATTGGCAGCCGACACCATCGGAGATGCTAAACACGCGCAACGTGGTGAAGAACAACGTGCTTTGCCTGAAGGGTGGTCGGCGGATCAGATAAAAATGTACCATAAACCTGCGCTTAAGTGATGATTTCTGGTGTGGGTCGTTCGAGACTTTCTGTTCCGTTATTGACCACGACCAGTGGTATACTGCAATGAACGGTGAAATAACAGGCCTTGTGGTCATAACGGGCGATATGTGCGGCACCTGACCATCGCTACGACCATTAAACCAGCTGAAAGCTATGGTAGGCGGACATCGGGAAGCGACGGAAAGCAGATGGAAACAAGTATGATATGCCTGAAGCGACTTCTTGCGACTTTATGAAGCAGGCGTAGTATGTGAACAAGCAGGCCACATTATGAAGATATTTGAGGCTAGTAAAGTGAAGATAAATATTTGAATCAGTCTGTGGAGGGAATGGGTGGGGTGAGAATGTGAGCTGGGGTGAGAACTGGTGGAAGGGCTCTGATGGTCTTATGCCATGACGTGTAGTGCTGGATATGTAGTATGGATGAGCCTGAAATTGAGGATGGGTTGGAAATATGGTCAGACCAATTTTTAGTGGAGGGCTCAGAGACTGCGTGGGGGTTTCGCGTCATATCACTGCCAGTGTGTTGGTGAGTGAGGTCTGGCACCGTGATTTGCGATGGAATCGAGGCTAAGGATGATGGCTGATGGGTTCGGTATGATGGGGTTTGCGCGGAAGTCGTGAGACAGTGTGGATAGTGTCTATGATATGATGGTAATTCGGTGTGCCTGTGGAGATGAAGATGAGGATGAGACGGACCACTGCCAAATGATGATAAGCGGGCTGCAGTGACAGATAGCAACTGCCGACCTGGTGTCGCGGAAGTATGAATATGGACCCGTGATGTAAATGGATAATATCCTGGCTTTACTGAGATGAATGAAACTCGTCTCACGCTATGCAGCTCTTC
>BNJS01001950.1_pt1 | contig 168783 bp, 213 predicted proteins | sample 8540461 | NCBI WGS metagenome assembly BNJS01 (sample SAMD00202454, study PRJDB9452) | human saliva metagenome | isolation source: human saliva | place: Japan
TAATAATTCGGACAATAATGGAACTGTAGATAATACAAAAACCTAGCAACAATTCTAATAGTAGCACTACTAATGATAATGCTAACAACAGTTCTACTGAAGTAAAAACCTGAAACAATGATAACACAGAAATAACAAACCTGTAGATAAACCTACTCCAGATAATAAACCTAATAATAATTCAGACAATAACGGAACTGTAGATAATACAAAACCTAGCGACAATTCTAATAGTAGCACTGCTAATGATAATGCAAATAACTCTTCAAATAATACTAATAACAGTTCTACTGAAGTAAAACCTGGAAATAATGATAACACAGGAAATAACAAACCTGTAGATAAACCTACTCCAGATAATAAACCTAATAATAATTCAAATGCAGGAAACACTAACACAAACAACAATGTGACTCCATCTGAAGATATAATAAACAATATATTCTCAAATGATGCTTTAGGAGTTAAAGTTACTTTAACTGATAAAACAAATGCAACAAAACTTTCTGCAACTCCTGTAGAAGATAAAGCTTTAGCAAATTCAGTTCTAGAAAAATTAAACTTACCTGCAGACAATCAAATCAGAATATTAGATTTAAAACTTCTAGACAAAGACAATCATGTAGTTAATTCAAATGCGAAACGTACAGTGGCCATCGTCTTAAAAGAAGATGAAAAAGATGTAGATGTTTATCATATAAAAGATAACGGAGAGTTAGAGCTTATAAATTCAACTATAAAAGACGGAAAAGTAATATTTGAAATAGATCACTTCAGTAAATTCGCAATAGTATCTAATAAACCTAAAACAAACTTCATCAAATATCAACAATTCAAAACTAGGAAAACACTTAGCTAAAAACTGGACTATCAAATAATAATTTAGACTTCATTAGCTGCTATCGGATTAGTATTAAGTGGTGCGCTAATACTTGGAAGAAGAAAAAAATAAAAGATAATATTATTTCTAATAAGTATTAAATAAATTAATTAAAAGAGGAATAATTTTGAAAGTTAATTTCTAAAAATTTTTCCTCTTTTTAAATTATATAATAGAATATCTATAATAAATCATTACTAAATGAAAAAAATAAAGAAAAATTTTTGAAAATATCACTATAGAAAAATTCCTATTTATTGAATTTTTTTATCAGTTTTGTTGTAAAATTGAATTGCTTTATGAAAAATATTAAAGAAATTTTTTTATTTTTATTAAAGACAACTTAGGAGATATTATAATGAGTAAATATCATTTTATAGGTATTAAAGGTTCTGGAATGAGCTCTCTTGCACAAATTGCTTATGATATGGGTAATGAAGTACAAGGATCTGATGAAGAAACATACTTTTTTACACAAGAAAAATTAGAACAAAGAAACATCCCAATGTACTACTATGGGGCAGAAAACATTAAAGAAGGATATGAAGTAATTCTAGGGAATGCTTTCGACGAAACACATGTCGAATATAGAAGAGCTAAAGAATTAGGTTTAACTACTTATACTTATTCTCAATTCCTTGGTAAACTTCTTTCTGAAATACCTTCAATCGCAGTAACAGGAGCTCATGGTAAAACTACTACAACTACTATGACAAGTAATATTTTTAAACACAGTCACGTTACTTCATACTTAATCGGAGATGGAACTGGACACGGCGAGAAAAATTCAGAGTATATGATAGCTGAAGCATGTGAGTACTACAGACACTTCTTAGCATATCACCCTGATTTTGCTGTAGTAACAAATATTGACTTTGATCACCCAGATTACTTTAATGATGAACACGATATGTTTGACGCATTCCAAAGCTTTGTAAATCAGGTTAAAAATACAGTTGTTATTTGTGGTGATGATCGCTTAGCTTCGCAACTTAAACCTGCAAATGCAAAAACTGTAAAATATGGATTCAACGATGGAAATGACTATCAAATAAAAAATGTCCAAACTACACCTGAGCACAGTAAATTTGACATATACAAAAACTCAGAATTACTTGGAACTTTCACTATGGAAGTATTCGGATTACACGATATTTCTAACGCAACATCTGCTATTGCTTTAGCTGATTTAAATGGTATTAGTATAGAGAAAATTCAAGAATCACTTGATATGTATAAACCTGCTGAAAGAAGATTCAGCGAACACAAACTTGGAAATAGTGTAGTAGTAGATGATTATGCACATCATCCAAGTGAAATTAAAGCAACTATCGACAGTGCACGTAGAAAATACGCTGATAAAGAAGTTATCGCAATTTTCCAACCACATACATACACACGTACAGCTAAATTCCTAAATGAATTTGCTGAAAGCTTAGAAACTGCAGATAAAGTGTTCCTTTGCCCAATCTTTGCTTCGGTACGTGAAAAAGAAAAAATCGTAGGTATTGAAGACTTACAAAAAGTAACTAAAGGTGCTCAAATTATAAATAACGAAGAAGATTTCGATAAATTAAACTTCGATAATAGTGTATTCCTATTTATGGGAGCAGGAAATATCAATAAACTTTGTCACAAATTTATAGAACAAAAATCAAAATAATTAATTGTATTTATAATAAACTTAAAATATAATTGATTATAACAACCCAAGGAGGAAAACTTTTATGTTAGATATAAACTGGTTAATTTTAGCATATGCTGGAATCTTTTTAGCAGGGGTAGGTGTTTTAATCCTATGTATTAGTACTGCTATTACACTTAAGACTGTTAGAAGATCTGTAGTTGTTGCCACTGAATGTGTAGAAGATGTTACTAACATCGCAGAAGATGCTCTTGCTCTTGCTAAAGATTTAAATGAAACAGTTAAAAAAGTTGAAGGTAACTTAGAGCCAATTATGGCAGAAACTAATATTTTATTACAAAACACAAACATCCTAGCTGAAGATTTGCAAGTTAAATCTGAAAAATTAGATCCACTATTCAACTCAGCTGAAGGATTAGCATCATCTATCAATGGATTACAATCATCTGTTGATAACATGAAATCTAATGTTACTGGATTCAAAAAAAATACTGATCAAAAAATAGAAAATCTTTCTGAAAAAGTAGAAGAAAATAAAGCTAAAGCTTCAAACCTACTTAACAAATTCTTAAAGAAAGATAAAGTTGAAGAAGAAAAAAATAATATTTTTAATTGAGGGGATTCGACAAAAATCTTGTTTCTTAAGAAATCACATTTTTTTGAGTCACTCCCAATTAATAAAAAGATTTAAAGGAGCAACACAAAATCATTAATTTGTGTTGCTCCTCCTTATTACTAACGAAATCTTATCTATTATCTCTTAATTTTTATATTTATCTTACTTATACTATTTTTTTAATACTAAAATATTGAACTATTCCTATTAAAAATATAAACCACAGTAACTGTAATCAGCATTAAAATTAAAGTAGTAAGACTACTAAACCATTTCAAATAATAACCCGCTAACACAAGTGGTAACATAATAAGAAAATAATGTGATACAAATACTATTACTATATTATCATTTAACTTACTTTGAAATACTTTTACCAGCTAATCCTTGTAATATACCTAAAAATAGCGTATACTAAGGTTTGAATTAATACTGCCGTATTTAGATTATCAAAACTCTGAATATACAATGGCATACCAGGATAAAACTGACCATACAAAATACCAAATATTAGATTAATAACATTTCCTACTCCTATCCCTAACAACATAAATATTACAATTCTTTGAAATAATTTCATTTTAATACCTCCTATAATCCTAATTTCATCTTAAATTCTTTTTAACATCCTACGTGATACATAACTTATATCCGAATTTTTTTATAATTTATAACTATTGTTCCTCTCAATCCTAAATCTAAGCTATGAATATATTTAACATTAGCTATTTCACTTTGAGATATTTTTTTATAAAATCCTTAGTTAATGTACTCTGCACTTCATATAATTTTTTTCTAACAATAAATCTACCTTCAACTGTAACTACATATACTTTTCTATCTTCAACATATACCCTTATAATATCCTCCGTATTTAATAAACGTACTTTTGCCATCTGAAACTCCTATAAAGTAATCTTCCTTATTTTTCTATATAATTCACTAAATTTTTGAATCTCATCATTCACTTTTATTGGTTGATATAGTAACTATTGTTTCTCCAAATTTCTTATCTATATTTAATTCTACTTTCATATCTTTAGCTCCTTTCATAATTATATTTTTATATAATAAATATTTAAAAATCTATAGATAATGCATATTCGGTTAGTTATCTTGTTTATTCGGTAGATTATATACTAATTACAAATACAGTATATTTTTACTTAACAATTACATATATTGTTTTTTAAAAAAAATATAAATAATTTATAAAAAAATATATTTAAATAATATGACAATTAAGATTAAAATACGTTAACTTAAACTTTTTTAATTTTTTTCTCATTTTTACTTTCTACTTGATTTTTATTTTTAATTTTTGATATATTATACTCAAGTATTATAAATTTTATAGAAGGAGAAATATTTTTTTATGTTAAACGAATTTAAAAAAATTTGCATTTAAAGGTAATGTATTAGACCTAGCTATCGGGGTTATCATGGGGGCAGCTTTTGGTAAAATCGTTAGTTCATTAGTAACTGACATTATGATGCCACTTATCGCTCTTGTATTCCCAGCTAAACCAGACTTCACTAACTTAGCTTGGCAAGGTATCAAATACGGTAACTTCATCCAAATCACTATCGACTTCTTAATTACTGCTATCGCAATCTTCGTATTCGTTAAAGCTATTAACACTGCTAAAGACAAAATGTCTAAAGAAGAAGAAACTGAAGAAAAAGCACCAGAAGTTGATGCTAAAGAAGAACTTCTTAAAGAAATCCGTGATTTACTAAAAAAATAATAAATTAAATTTTTAAGGTCTGACAATGTCGGACCTTTTTTTATTATAGATTATAAAAAAATCCCTTGGAAGACTATTTCCAAGGGATTTTTTTCTATATAAATTAGAAAATTTTTAATATTTTTAATAATATTTAAAAATTACTCTTCCTCATTTTTACGGCGTTTTTATTGCTGCAAATAGACCTAAGATAGCTAAGCCTAATCCTGCTAATTCACTGTTATTTTGAGTTTCTCCAGTGTTTGCTAAACGTTTAGTTGTAACTTTAGAAGTTATATTTAAGCGAGTGTTTGGTTCTTCAGCTACCCTACCATTATAATTCGGTAACTCAGGTTGCTCTTCTGGCATTCCATTTACTCCTCCATTAAATTCTGGTTGTGTTGGTTGGACTTCTGGCTCTCCATTTACTCCTCCATTGAATTCTGGTAAGTCTGGTTGCTCTTCTGGCATTCCATTTGTACCTCCATTAAATTCTGGTAAGTCTGGTTGCTCTCCTAGCTCTCCATTTACTCCACCAGAAAATTCAGCCAAGTTTACTATTGGTGGTTCTATCACATTTCCATTACCGTCTGTAATACTTGACCCCATTGGTCCTGTATACTCTGGTACATCTACACTTGGTGGTTCTATTGTGTTTCCATTGCCATCAGTACCACTTGTTCCTATTGGACCTGTATATTCTGATATATCCACTTTCGGTGGTTCTATTGTATTTCCTTTTCCATCAGTGCCACTTGTTCCTATTGGATCTGTATACTCTGGTATATCTAAACTTGGTGAATCTGAAGGATTAACTCCACCAGAAAACTCAGGTGTTTCATCATTAGTTTCTGGTACACCTTTTTCGCTACTTTGGCGTACAACTATTGTTACCGGAACTTCATCTTCTGTTCCATCTGGATAATGAACTAACGCTACTCCTGGATGACTACCCGGTGTGCTAACATCTGGCGTTGTCTTCCATGTTACAGTTGTTCCTTCTGGTAACCCTGTTTTGTTTACACTTTCTTCTGCGTTTGGTACGTGTCCATTGTCCACTTCTTGCGCTATTGCGGTTGGATTGTATTCATCTTTTTGTGGCGTTACGTTTACCGTTACCGTCACTTCTTCCGTACTCTTATCTGGATATGTGATTAATACTTTTCCTGTCTTACTTCCTGGTTTACTTGTATCTGGTTGTTCTGACCAGCTATATTTTGTTCCTGCTGGTAAGTCATTTGTATTAATACTTTTCTCTGGATCTGGTACTTCTTTATGACGAACCGTTTGGTTCGGTTCTTTTGCCGTTGGATTGAACGTGTCACTTTTGTTTTCTTAACTGTGACAGGTACTTCGACTTCATCTTCTGTTCCATCTGGATAATGAACTAACGCTACTCCTGGATGACTACCCGGTGTGCTAACATCTGGCGTTGTCTTCCATGTTACAGTTGTTCCTTCTGGTAACCCTGTTTTGTTTACACTTTCTTCTGCGTTTGGTACGTGTCCATTGTCCACTTCTTGCGCTATTGCGGTTGGATTGTATTCATCTTTTTGTGGCGTTACGTTTACCGTTACCGTCACTTCTTCCGTACTCTTATCTGGATATGTGATTAATACTTTTCCTGTCTTACTTCCTGGTTTACTTGTATCTGGTTGTTCTGACCAGCTATATTTTGTTCCTGCTGGTAAGTCATTTGTATTAATACTTTTCTCTGGATCTGGTACTTCTTTATGACGAACCGTTTGGTTCGGTTCTTTTGCCGTTGGATTGAACGTGTCACTTTTGTTTTCTTAACTGTGACAGGTACTTCGACTTCATCTTCTGTTCCATCTGGATAATGAACTAACGCTACTCCTGGATGACTACCCGGTGTGCTAACATCTGGCGTTGTCTTCCATGTTACAGTTGTTCCTTCTGGTAACCCTGTTTTTGTTTACACTTTCTTCTGCGTTTTGGTACGTGTCCATTGTCCACTTCTTGCGCTATTGCGGTTGGATTGTATTCATCTTTTTTTGTGGCGTTACGTTTACCGTTACCGTCACTTCTTCCGTACTCTTATCTGGATATGTGATTAATACTTTTTCCTGTCTTACTTCCTGGTTTACTTGTATCTGGTTGTTCTGACCAGCTATATTTTTGTTCCTGCTGGTAAGTCATTTGTATTAATACTTTTCTCTGGATCCGGTACTTCTTTATGACGAACCGTTTGGTTCGGTTCTTTTTGCCGTTGGATTGAACGTGTCACTTTTGTTTCTTAACTGTGACAGGTACTTCGACTTCATCTTCTGTTCCATCTGGATAATGAACTAACGCTACTCCTGGATGACTACCCGGTGTGCTAACATCTGGCGTTGTCTTCCATGTTACAGTTGTTCCTTCTGGTAACCCTGTTTTGTTTACACTTTCTTCTGCGTTTTGGTACGTGTCCATTGTCCACTTCTTGCGCTATTGCGGTTGGATTGTATTCATCTTTTTGTGGCGTTACGTTTACCGTTACCGTCACTTCTTCCGTACTCTTATCTGGATATGTGATTAATACTTTTCCTGTCTTACTTCCTGGTTTTACTTGTATCTGGTTGTTCTGACCAGCTATATTTTGTTCCTGCTGGTAAGTCATTTTGTATTAATACTTTTTCTCTGGATCTGGTACTTCTTTATGACGAACCGTTTGGTTCGGTTCTTTTTGCCGTTGGATTGAACGTGTCACTTTGTTTCTTAACTGTGACAGGTACTTCGACTTCATCTTCTGTTCCATCTGGATAATGAACTAACGCTACTCCTGGATGACTACCCGGTGTGCTAACATCTGGCGTTGTCTTCCATGTTACAGTTGTTCCTTCTGGTAACCCTGTTTTGTTTACACTTTCTTCTGCGTTTGGTACGTGTCCATTGTCCACTTCTTGCGCTATTGCGGTTGGATTGTATTCATCTTTTTGTGGCGTTACGTTTACCGTTACCGTCACTTCTTCCGTACTCTTATCTGGATATGTGATTAATACTTTTTCCTGTCTTACTTCCTGGTTTACTTGTATCTGGTTGTTCTGACCAGCTATATTTTGTTCCTGCTGGTAAGTCATTTGTATTAATACTTTTTCTCTGGATCGGTACTTCTTTATGACGAACCGTTTGGTTCAGTTCTTTTTGCCGTTGGATTGAACGTGTCACTTTGTTTCTTAACTGTGACAGGTACTTCGACTTCATCTTCTGTTCCATCTGGATAATGAACTAACGCTACTCCTGGATGACTACCCGGTGTGCTAACATCTGGCGTTGTCTTCCATGTTACAGTTGTTCCTTCTGGTAACCCTGTTTTTGTTTACACTTTCTTCTGCGTTTGGTACGTGTCCATTGTCCACTTCTTGCGCTATTGCGGTTGGATTGTATTCATCTTTTTTTGTGGCGTTACGTTTACCGTTACCGTCACTTCTTCCGTACTCTTATCTGGATATGTGATTAATACTTTTCCTGTCTTACTTCCTGGTTTACTTGTATCTGGTTGTTCTGACCAGCTATATTTTTGTTCCTGCTGGTAAGTCATTTGTATTAATACTTTTTCTCTGGATCTGGTACTTCTTTATGACGAACCGTTTGGTTCAGTTCTTTTGCCGTTGGATTGAACGTGTCACTTTGTTTCTTAACTGTGACAGGTACTTCGACTTCATCTTCTGTTCCATCTGGATAATGAACTAACGCTACTCCTGGATGACTACCCGGTGTGCTAACATCTGGCGTTGTCTTCCATGTTACAGTTGTTCCTTCTGGTAACCCTGTTTTGTTTACACTTTCTTCTGCGTTTGGTACGTGTCCATTGTCCACTTCTTGCGCTATTGCGGTTGGATTGTATTCATCTTTTTGTGGCGTTACGTTTACCGTTACCGTCACTTCTTCCGTACTCTTATCTGGATATGTGATTAATACTTTTCCTGTCTTACTTCCTGGTTTACTTGTATCTGGTTGTTCTGACCAGCTATATTTTGTTCCTGCTGGTAAGTCATTTGTATTAATACTTTTCTCTGGATCTGGTACTTCTTTATGACGAACCGTTTGGTTCGGTTCTTTTGCCGTTGGATTGAACGTGTCACTTTGTTTCTTAACTGTGACAGGTACTTCGACTTCATCTTCTGTTCCATCTGGATAATGAACTAACGCTACTCCTGGATGACTACCCGGTGTGCTAACATCTGGCGTTGTCTTCCATGTTACAGTTGTTCCTTCTGGTAACCCTGTTTTGTTTACACTTTCTTCTGCGTTTGGTACGTGTCCATTGTCCACTTCTTGCGCTATTGCGGTTGGATTGTATTCATCTTTTTGTGGCGTTACGTTTACCGTTACCGTCACTTCTTCCGTACTCTTATCTGGATATGTGATTAATACTTTTCCTGTCTTACTTCCTGGTTTACTTGTATCTGGTTGTTCTGACCAGCTATATTTTGTTCCTGCTGGTAAGTCATTTGTATTAATACTTTTCTCTGGATCTGGTACTTCTTTATGACGAACCGTTTGGTTCGGTTCTTTTGCCGTTGGATTGAACGTGTCACTTTGTTTCTTAACTGTGACAGGTACTTCGACTTCATCTTCTGTTCCATCTGGATAATGAACTAACGCTACTCCTGGATGACTACCCGGTGTGCTAACATCTGGCGTTGTCTTCCATGTTACAGTTGTTCCTTCTGGTAACCCTGTTTTGTTTACACTTTCTTCTGCGTTTGGTACGTGTCCATTGTCCACTTCTTGCGCTATTGCGGTTGGATTGTATTCATCTTTTTGTGGCGTTACGTTTACCGTTACCGTCACTTCTTCCGTACTCTTATCTGGATATGTGATTAATACTTTTCCTGTCTTACTTCCCTGGTTTACTTGTATCTGGTTGTTCTGACCAGCTATATTTTTGTTCCTGCTGGTAAGTCATTTGTATTAATACTTTTCTCTGGATCTGGTACTTCTTTATGACGAACCGTTTGGTTCGGTTCTTTTGCCGTTGGATTGAACGTGTCACTTTGTTTCTTAACTGTGACAGGTACTTCGACTTCATCTTCTGTTCCATCTGGATAATGAACTAACGCTACTCCTGGATGACTACCCGGTGTGCTAACATCTGGCGTTGTCTTCCATGTTACAGTTGTTCCTTCTGGTAACCCTGTTTTGTTTACACTTTCTTCTGCGTTTTGGTACGTGTCCATTGTCCACTTCTTGCGCTATTGCGGTTGGATTGTATTCATCTTTTTTTGTGGCGTTACGTTTACCGTTACCGTCACTTCTTCCGTACTCTTATCTGGATATGTGATTAATACTTTTCCTGTCTTACTTCCTGGTTTACTTGTATCTGGTTGTTCTGACCAGCTATATTTTGTTCCTGCTGGTAAGTCATTTGTATTAATACTTTTTCTCTGGATCTGGTACTTCTTTATGACGAACCGTTTGGTTCCAGTTCTTTTGCCGTTGGATTGAACGTGTCACTTTGTTTTCTTAACTGTGACAGGTACTTCGACTTCATCTTCTGTTCCATCTGGATAATGAACTAACGCTACTCCTGGATGACTACCCGGTGTGCTAACATCTGGCGTTGTCTTCCATGTTACAGTTGTTCCTTCTGGTAACCCTGTTTTTGTTTACACTTTCTTCTGCGTTTGGTACGTGTCCATTGTCCACTTCTTGCGCTATTGCGGTTGGATTGTATTCATCTTTTTGTGGCGTTACGTTTACCGTTACCGTCACTTCTTCCGTACTCTTATCTGGATATGTGATTAATACTTTTCCTGTCTTACTTCCTGGTTTTACTTGTATCTGGTTGTTCTGACCAGCTATATTTTTGTTCCTGCTGGTAAGTCATTTGTATTAATACTTTTCTCTGGATCTGGTACTTCTTTATGACGAACCGTTTGGTTCGGTTCTTTTGCCGTTGGATTGAACGTGTCACTTTGTTTCTTAACTGTGACAGGTACTTCGACTTCATCTTCTGTTCCATCTGGATAATGAACTAACGCTACTCCTGGATGACTACCCGGTGTGCTAACATCTGGCGTTGTCTTCCATGTTACAGTTGTTCCTTCTGGTAACCCTGTTTTGTTTACACTTTCTTCTGCGTTTGGTACGTGTCCATTGTCCACTTCTTGCGCTATTGCGGTTGGATTGTATTCATCTTTTTTTGTGGCGTTACGTTTACCGTTACCGTCACTTCTTCCGTACTCTTATCTGGATATGTGATTAATACTTTTCCTGTCTTACTTCCTGGTTTACTTGTATCTGGTTGTTCTGACCAGCTATATTTTGTTCCTGCTGGTAAGTCATTTGTATTAATACTTTTCTCTGGATCTGGTACTTCTTTATGACGAACCGTTTGGTTCGGTTCTTTTGCCGTTGGATTGAACGTGTCACTTTGTTTCTTAACTGTGACAGGTACTTCGACTTCATCTTCTGTTCCATCTGGATAATGAACTAACGCTACTCCTGGATGACTACCCGGTGTGCTAACATCTGGCGTTGTCTTCCATGTTACAGTTGTTCCTTCTGGTAACCCTGTTTTGTTTACACTTTCTTCTGCGTTTGGTACGTGTCCATTGTCCACTTCTTGCGCTATTGCGGTTGGATTGTATTCATCTTTTTTTGTGGCGTTACGTTTACCGTTACCGTCACTTCTTCCGTACTCTTATCTGGATATGTGATTAATACTTTTCCTGTCTTACTTCCTGGTTTACTTGTATCTGGTTGTTCTGACCAGCTATATTTTTGTTCCTGCTGGTAAGTCATTTTGTATTAATACTTTTCTCTGGATCTGGTACTTCTTTATGACGAACCGTTTGGTTCGGTTCTTTTGCCGTTGGATTGAACGTGTCACTTTGTTTCTTAACTGTGACAGGTACTTCGACTTCATCTTCTGTTCCATCTGGATAATGAACTAACGCTACTCCTGGATGACTACCCGGTGTGCTAACATCTGGCGTTGTCTTCCATGTTACAGTTGTTCCTTCTGGTAACCCTGTTTTGTTTACACTTTCTTCTGCGTTTGGTACGTGTCCATTGTCCACTTCTTGCGCTATTGCGGTTGGATTGTATTCATCTTTTTGTGGCGTTACGTTTACCGTTACCGTCACTTCTTCCGTACTCTTATCTGGATATGTGATTAATACTTTTCCTGTCTTACTTCCTGGTTTACTTGTATCTGGTTGTTCTGACCAGCTATATTTTGTTCCTGCTGGTAAGTCATTTGTATTAATACTTTTCTCTGGATCTGGTACTTCTTTATGACGAACCGTTTGGTTCGGTTCTTTTGCCGTTGGATTGAACGTGTCACTTTGTTTCTTAACTGTGACAGGTACTTCGACTTCATCTTCTGTTCCATCTGGATAATGAACTAACGCTACTCCTGGATGACTACCCGGTGTGCTAACATCTGGCGTTGTCTTCCATGTTACAGTTGTTCCTTCTGGTAACCCTGTTTTGTTTACACTTTCTTCTGCGTTTGGTACGTGTCCATTGTCCACTTCTTGCGCTATTGCGGTTGGATTGTATTTTCCTCGCATAGACCAAACTGTAATATTTACAAAGATTGATGTCGAATTTCCAGCTTTATCTCTAGCGATTATCGTTACACCATACATTATATTGTCATGTTCAATTTTTTGTACTTGTTGAACCCCTTCTTTGAACACAATTGTTCCAGAAGCTTGATCAAATGTTAAGAATTCAGGTAGATTTCTTACTTCAATCGTAGCAATTCCACTTCCATTTAAATTGTCTTCTGCTTGAATTCTCATAGAAGGCAATGTTTTATCTAAAGCAGTCATTTCCCAGTTTGTATTTTCACTAGGCGCTGAGATAGTTGGTTTTGTTACATCTTTTACTTTATCGGAATCGTAACTTCTTTTACTGTTCCATCTTTAAATGTAACTGTCGCTGTAATGTTTTGACTTCCATAATTTGCAGTGTTAACTGTTAGAGCTGTTACTGTTGAAATTTTGTCAGTTCCATTAACATTCCCTACTTTTGAAGTTGCCGACACTACTGTTTTTAATTTGTCATTAGATACTTGATCATTTTGATTAACTACAATTTCAGTAGCTGCCAGATTATATTCATCATTTAGAGCACGAACATTTACAGTTACATTCACTGTATCTTTTGAGCCATCAGGATATGTTACAGTTACTACACCAGCTTTTTCTCCAGGACCTGTTGTTGTACTTGGAGTTGTAGCCCATGTGTATGTCGTACCTGCAGGTAATCCATTTTTATTAATACTTATTCCTGCATCTGGTGTAGCACCATAACTCACCGTTTGTTTTTGTGCATTAGGAGTTGCATTATATTTCGTAGTCATCGATTTAACTGTAATCGTAAATTGTCTTTGACTAGGATTATTTGCATTATCTGTTACTTGAATAGATACAGTATAAGTTTTACTATCTTGTCCAACAGGTAATTTTGTTACTTCTTGAACTCCATTTTTAAATTTAATTGTCTTAGTTGCATTGTCATATACTAAGAAATCTGGTAATCCTGTGACCGTTGTTGATTTAACACCAGTTCCTCCATTATTATCCACAGAAGTCACTGTTATTGAAGGCAATGTTCTATCTAATGCAATTAAATTCCAATTTTGTCTATCGCTAGGAGATTGAATTGTTGGTGCTGTTACGTCTTTTACTTCTAAAGGTATATCAACTGGATCTGTCGTATTATCTAAATAAGTAACAGTCGCTTTAATCGTAGTCGTTCCAGCATTTGTTGTACTAATTGTTCCAACAGGTGTAACTGATTTTACCTTAATATCCCCATTATTATTAATACTAACCGCTGCTTTTAGGTCGTCATTTGTTACAGGAACATTTTGATTTCTTACGATTTTATTCCCTGTAGGTACATATTCATCGCTTAACTTACGAACAGCTACAGTTACATTCACGGTATCTTTTGAAGTATCTGGATAAGTGACTTCTACTACCCCAGTTTTATTACCAGGGCTTGATGTATCTGGTTTTGTTTTCCAAGCATATGTCGTCCCTGCTGGTAATCCTGTTTTATTAACACTTGCTTCTGCGCTTGGTTCCTCTTTATAGCTGACTGTTTGTGTTTGAGAATTTGCAGTTGCTGTATATTTGAAAGTTTGTGGTTTCCATACAAAACGAATACGTCCTGGGGCTCCATTGTCATTCGCATGACCTACATGTTCATAGTTCGCATTACTGCTGGGTCTTCTGTATATAAATAACGTGTAATTGATTTTTCACCAGTAAATGGTTGATTATTAATATTCCCACTTACAGTAATTGTCGCCGGTTGAACATTTGAACCTGTTGTTTCTGACTTAATCTTAGTGGCTGTTAAATATAAACCTTCTGGACTTCCTCCACCTAAATAACTAGTATCTTCTTGTCCTAATCCTTGTCTATTATCTGCTGCAAATGCTAGGTAAACTTTTGAAACTTTTCCATTATTATCTTTTGCTTTTAAAGTAATATTATTGTTTTCATGTGAATACAGATAAATTTCTTGATTACCTGGATTATCATAAGGAATTTCTACTGTTGGTCTAATATTATCAACAATCTCAACTGGAATATCTACTGTTTTCATCACAGTATTCCCACGAAGAATTTCGATTTGTTTATGATGAACCGTTGGTCTTGAAGTATCTACAGTAGAGCCACCTTTCCAACGAATCGTTAAATCTGTCGCAGGTGCAGTTCCATTTGAAAGAGTAATATAACTTCTAGCATCACCAAGTTCACCACTTTGATGTTGATTAATACGCTTATCTTGTTTTCCTACAAAATCTAGCACTGTATATGGTGTCGATACATCTTTAACGGTTCCATTTTGATAAGTTACTGTAACAACAGCATTTCGTGTTCCCGGTTGTTGAAGATTAAATGGTGTTTTCCATGTTACATCAACAGTTGATGGAAGTTCATTTCCTGTTATTGATTTCACAAAATTTCTTGGATTTTTATAGAAATCATGTGGATCTCCGTATAATGCCGTAATATTTTGATGTTTTGCTACGGCATCATTTTGTGCATTTGTTTGGATCGTCTTCGTACCAAATCCATCTTTAAAGTGAATCGTCATTGTAGCACCATCAGCTGAAATCTCAGCATGGTCAAAATCCACTTGAGGCTCATTAGCTCCATTTTTACGATTCACAACATTTGGATGCTCAGTTTTAAACTTTTCAATTAAAGCTGTTTTTTCAGCTTCCGTTAAATGACGAACATCATCTACATAAGTTGGAGTTAAATTTCTAACTTCATTTCGTTCACTTTGAGGTTTAATATGAAATGTATAAGTAACTGTAGCAAAATTTCTATTTCCGATATTTCTATTATCTCCAGAAGCTCGCAATTGTACATGGTATGTTCCTGGATTTACAAGCCCACCTTCTCCTATCTTACCTGAAATAATAGCTATATTAGCCGGATTATTAACGTTCCAAGATCCACTAGTAATATCCTGAGTTTGTGGTTTTTTCGGATCACTACCATAAACAATAGTTAATTTTAATCCTTTAAGTTTTTCTAAACCACTTATAATTCCTATATTTTTTTACATAATAAGGGGTTTTATCCTCTTTTCCTCTATTTTTCTCCATAAGTATACTTTTACAAGTGGATCTCTACCTTTTTCTCCCTTTTACATCCATCCATGAATTTATATAATCTGAATTATAATAAGTCAACTCCGTTTTTATTTTTCATGTGTATGAACTTTACTACTATTATACATATTAGCTGTAGGTTCAATAGTTATAGTTCTAAACCCACTCTCGCCATTTCCATTAATCAGTTGTCCATTTCGTGGATCACGTTTACCAGAATGAGCTCTTGTCATTCGGTTGGCTACTTTATTGCGTAAATAAATTACTTCTTTTTAATAGTTTTTTGAATAGCTTTCTTCATTATATTTATCACTATTATAAGCTGTTGGTAGTTTTTTTCAGCTGTTTTAACTAATTCTTTTTCAGATTCACTAAATTCATAATTTATTTGATTAGCTATACTGTGAATCTCATTTACAGTTTCTGTCACTTTAGTTATTTTTTTCGTTGTGTTTTTCTAGCAACATCTTCTGTACTGTTTTTGTTCTTGTTTTTTTCTTTATTATCTTTCTCAGAACTTACTTTATTATCTTCTTTTTAGATTCAGTCTTTTTCTTTAACTTCTGATTTTTTTATCTTCTTTAGGTTTATCCTCTAATTTATCAAAAGCTTCTTTAAGTTCTCTTATTTCTTTATCAATTTCTTCCTGAGTTATCTCTTTATTATCTAATGCTTTTTTTCTGCACGTGACAAAAATAAGATTAAGCTCTTTTTACTGATTTTTTTCAGTTTTTTTGCTGATATCAGTTTTTCTTAATCTTATCAACTAAATCTTTTAACTCTTTTTTTGTTAACTTCTTTAACTTCTTTTTTTCTGTAAATTTCTTATTATCTTCACTTACAGTCGTTTTTTTCTAGTCTTTTTATTAGAGCTTTGTATTTGCTTTCTCTAACGTGGGGATAACAACAGTTGAGTTCTGCTCACCTAAATTATTGTTTTTTTCTTGTTTAGCAATCACTTCTGAACTATTTGCATCACTTGCATATGTCACCTGTGAACTACTAATGCTCATTCCTCCAACAACAAAAAATAACGAACAACCAAAAAGGATCTGTTTTTCCCTTTTTTTAACCATGCGCCAATTTTTTTGTTGGACACCCTGTCGATTAAATAACATTTTTTTCTCCTTCTATATTTATACTTAAAATTTATAATGATAAATCCATTATATACCTTTACCCTTTAGAGTTTCAATACTTTTACATTATTTTTAAGTATATTTTAACTACAATTACTAACAATAAAAATCATAAAATATAAATAAGACTAGACAATATCACGTATACATTTAACGTATTAATAAAAATATCATAAAATATTAAATATCAAAATATAAAATTAAAAAATATGATATATCTTATCTTTTTTTAAATAAAAATAATTATTTACCTGATTTAGTTTTACACAAATTTATCATAGAAAAATTTTATCTTTAGTCTTTTACAAAAATAAAAAAATTAGTTCTATAATAAGACTTTCTTTAACATTCAAGAAAAACATTTTCTCGTCAAGGCAGTCATGCATTGCAAAACTAACTTTTTATATTTTCTATTAAGTTTTTCTTTATTTATTTACAACATTCGCAGATGTTCCTGTCGTAATTACATCTACAGCAGCTTCTAATCCACCTTCTACTAGGTTCTGAATTGCAGTTTCTGTATAAAACGCTGTATGTGGTGTATAAATTACATCATCACGATCGATTAGAGTTTGTAATAACTCATCATCGAATTCTTTTCCTTCAAAGTTTTTAGGAACATATTTACTTTCATTTTCATATACATCTAATCCTGCTCCAAGAAGTTTTCCACTATCTAATGCTCGTAACACAGCCTTAGTATCAACTAACATACCACGAGCAGCATTTAGTAAAATCGAGTTATCTTTCATTTTAGAGATAAACTCATCATTTACCATGTGGTTGTATTCTTTAATAGCTGGCATATGAATAGTTATTACATCAGCATTCGCAATTAAATCATCTAAATTCTCAACATAAGTTAAAACTTCTTTTGCCGCTTCATTTTTGTAAACATCATACCCTAGAACTTTAGACCCTAAAGCATTGAATAATCTAGCAGCTTGAGTCCCGATTCTTCCAGTACCGATAACTCCTACTGTTAAAGTTCTAAGTTCACGAGATAAAATCCCTGGATTCCAAGAGAAATTATGTTTTTCTAAATTACGTTGGATTTTGTTAGTGTTTCTACTAATTCTAAGTGCTGTTGTAAGTACATGCTCAGCAATTGCATTAGGTGAATATGATGGTACGTTTGTCATTTTAATACCATATTTATTCATTAACTCTAAATCATAAATATCAAATCCTGCAGAACGAGTCGCAAAGACTTTAATACCCTTGTTCGTGAGCATATTCATATACATCGCTCTCAAAAGGTTTATTTTGCGCTAAAACTACACCTTGCTTTCCTTCTAATAAGTGTTTATTCGCAGATGAAAGTTCTTCTGTATAAACGTCAATTTCAACTTCAGGATGAGCATTTCTCCAACTTTCTAAAGCGCTCTTTTCATCTTCTCTCAAATTAAAAAATACTAATTTCATATCTTTTCCTCCTGTATACAAGACTAGTTATTGTTTATATAAAATAAATATTTTATTGAAATATATATAACTAATTTTACCATAAAAAAAATCTGTATCCTAAAAATACTTTTGTCTTACTTTTTTTCAATTATTTTTCTTAATAATTTCAAACAATTCATAATTATTTTTCAACTTTTTTATATATTTCAGTACCTGGCAGATATTCTTTATTGTAACGATTTATCCAAATCGATTTCCATCCTGCATTATTTGCTCCAACTATATCATTTTCTAAAGAATCACCAATGTAATATAAAGATTCGACTCCTAGTTGTAACTTTTCCTGCATGACTTCAAAAATTCTTTTATCAGGCTTGTTTATTCCTAAATCACCTGAAACAATAATATTTTCTCTAGGAATCCATTTTTCAACACCCAAAGCATCTACTTTCGCCCATTGATGTTCACTAGGACCATTAGTTATTACTCCTAACTTCACATTATTCTTTTTAGCTAGTTCTAAAATACTTATCGTTGTATCAGACATTTTTAGTTTTTGTTGATTTTTCTTATATTCCTTTTGCATACTAAGGGCCTGTTCATCTGTTAGGCATACATCTAAATCTTTTGCTGCTTCTTGGATTCTGATAAATATGATATTCATCCATAGTCATCTCACCATTTCTAGAAGCTTCAAATTTCACATCACTATAATATCTACTCAAAAGATAAAATTTCTCCATATCAATATCTATATCGAACAAACTCCTAAACGCATTTTCAAATGGAACTATCTGTTCATATAGAGTATCATCAACATCAAAAAAACAAGACCAATCATTTTAATTCTCCTTATATTAAAATCAACTCAATATCATTATAACTCCACTACTAAGCTTAATAATTTAGTATTTTTTTAGTTATTCATTGAGTTGATTTTTAAACATTATTTTATTAACTTTTTCTATTTTTATTCTTAGCTTCTTCTAGTGTCTCACTATTCTCTAGTTTTTTCTAAAACTAACTTTAGAAGACTTTCTTTATACTCCATAAACTGTTTATCTGTCATTTCTTCTACATTATTTATGTTATCCATACTAATCTCCAAATTCAAAACATATTTTATTCTTATTAATTATTATATCATATCAATAATTTTTTTATCACCAAATTTATTTTTTTCCAATCAATTTTCAAAAATCTATAACAGACTTATCTGTATAAGGATGCCAAACACTTGTTTCTATTAATTCAGGAGATATAGTTGCTGCTTCAGCTCCTTGAAAGCAAGACTTTCTTGAATCTGTTTTTATATTTTTTTAAAACTTGCAGCCAAAATCTCTGTAGGATAATCTATTAATAAATCACTTATTACAGAAATTGTTTCTGTTGCGTCTTGCCCGACATTTTCCATTCTATTTACATACGGTGCTACATAACTTGCTCCATTCATAGCTGCTGCCAATGCTTGCATAGGACTTAGAATTGCTGTAGCAGTGACCTTAATCCCTTCTCTTGAACAAAGTTTAATAGCTTCTAAACCAGCCTTTGTTACAGGAATTTTTTTATAAAATGTTTCTCCAAAAAAATTTTCGTAGTACTCTTGCTTCACTTTAATATTCCTTCAACTTCACTTTCTGTTGTTTGTATATGAATTTCATATTTATCATAAGTAAATTTCTTTAATTCTTTTTAAAATATTTTTTTAATATCCCTTCTACTTTTGATAATATTGTTGGATTAGTCGTTATCCCTGTTATCTCTCTATATTTCGATATTTCTTTAATTTTTTTCTACATCTGCACTATCTATTAAAATTTTTCATTATTTTTTTCTCCTCTAAAAATACTTATAACCTCTCCCTAGATTATTAACAATTCTATAAGTTCTTTCTTTACACTCTTCATCTGGTTTAAACATATCAGGAACCATAATAACTTTAGCTCCTGCAGAACTCCCCGCTATTACTCCCGCTTTTGAATCTTCTAAAACTAAACACTCTTCTGGTTTAACTCCTAGACGTTCTGTAGCCAATAAGAATACATCTGGTGCTGGCTTACCCATTTTTCAACCTCAGCTCCACTAGCAAACTCATCTATATATTTCTTCAATCCTGTTTTTTCCATATTGTTAATTATATGATCCATATTTGATGAAGAAGCTACAGCAACTTTATAATTACTTTCTTTCAAATATTTTAATAACTCTTCGATATATGGCATTTTCCTTGGCCCTGTAGTAAATAAAATATTTTCTATATATTTATAATGATCATCTACTAGTTGTTTTCCACTAACATCAGAATTTTTTTGAAATAATTTCTCCCAAAAACTCATAAATACTTTTAGTAGTAAATCCCTAATACCAAAAGTGTTTCTTCTTTTGTCATATCATATCCTTGCTTTTTTTGCACTATGAATAAACGCTTCAGTTGCTAAACTTTCCGTATCAACCATTAGTCCATCCATATCAAATAACACAGCTTTTTATATTCATATTATCAACCTCATTTTTTTGTTCTTTACAATTATTATAATAGAAATAATAAAAAAATCACAAATTACAAAAAAAATAGGGGAATCTCCCTATTTCATCTATTAACCTCTTGTTTTTCCACCTGCTACATTATACGTAACACCATGAACATAACTTGCTCTATCACTTGCTACGTATGCAACTAAATCCGCAACTTCTGATAATTTCCCATCTCTTCCTAGTGGAGTAGTTTTTGTACTTGTATACCCCGCACGAATTTGTTCTACTGTTACACCACGAGTATAAGCTAAGGCTTCTTCGTAAGCTAATGTTCTAAGTCCAGTCGCTTCTAATATACCTGGAGCTACACCTACTACTCTAACTCCTAATTTACCCAGTTCTTTGGCCCAAGAACGTGTAAGTGAGTTTACAGCATTTTTACTTGCTGCATAAATACTTTGACCTTCTGATCCTTCTAATCCAGATTCTGAAGACATGTTTACTATTACACCACTACCTTTAGCAACTAGTATACGTCCAACTTCTTGAGAGAAAATAAATAAACCTTTTTACATTTAATATCCATAATCTTATCATATACTTCGTCACTAAACTCATATTTTTCCTTCAGGGGCATTTTTTTATCCACTAATAAACGAGGAATATTAATTCCTGCATTATTTACGAGAATATCAATTGTTCCAAATTTTTTTCTACAGTTTTAGCCACAACTTCTTTAACATTACTTCTATTAGTAACATCACATTTTACATATAGCAATTTATCGTTATCAGATTCTTTTTCTGTAAGGTCACTTACTACAACATTACATCCTTGATTTAAGAACTCATCAACTACTGCTGCACCAATTCCTGATGCTCCACCTGTTACTACTACTGTTTTTTTCCTTCTAAATTTAACCAACTCATGATTTTTTTCTCCTTACATTATTTTTTTATTGTAATTTTTTTGTATTTATATCAATCTTAGGACAACTTTTTGTTTTTCTACCACAATTGCACCAGGTAATAAATTATCTAAATCTCCTGAAAAAAATGAACTGTTAAGTGCCCTAAATCTACTAAATTTTTTTCTCTGCTACATCACCAACACCAAGAATTTCAAATTCTTCTTCATCTACCATTAACGTTTGACCAACTTCTATAGTTTCATTAGTAGGTACTACATCAACTCCATAGCAATAATCTTTTTAACATATCTGGGTGCATTATCTCCAAAAAGGATAAACATACCCATCCCCAAATTCACCTACAAGACTACCTTTACTTTTTTTACTGTATTTTTCATAAATTATCATACTCATTCTTCCTTTATTAATCTTTTATTTCATTTTTTACGGTCGACTATGTCGTTTATGTAGGAAGCGATAAATCGCTTCCTATAAAATATATAATTAGTACATTCCAAAAGCTTGCTAACCAAGCTACGATAACCCTTGGTACTCCAATAATAAATCTTGAGTAAAGTACTGATACTACTCCTACTTCTACTGTTTCTGGTTCAGCTTCCGCAAGACCTAGTCCAACTGGGATAAAATCACAAGCACACTGTGTATTAATTGCAAATAATGCAGGTAATGCTAATTGTGGTGGAATAGTTCCTTTTCCAATTTCAACCCCTATTAATGTACCTATAATTTGAGCAATTACTGCACCAGGACCAAGTAACGCAGATAATAATGGGATAGAACATACAAATCCTAAAGCTACTAATCCAAAAATATTTCCTGCTAGAGGAGTTAATAATTTAGCAAACCAGTTACCAAATCCAGATCCTTGGATAACCCCTATTAACATCGCAACAAATGCCATGAATGGTAAAATTGTTGTAATCATTGATTGAACTGCATCTCTTGCAGCTTGGTATAATGTATGAACTACTTTACCAGCACCCATACCGATTTTTTGAATAACAGATGATTTAGCAGTTTTCTGCTAAACTTTGTGAAACTTTTTTATCTGCACTATATTTAAATTCACGTTTTGGTTCTTCTTGAGTTTTTTTCCTCAACTACTACTTCTTCACTACCTTCAGCTAATGAGATTTGATCTAATCCTACAGCTGAAACATAAATATCTTCTTTAATAAATTTAGCAAGTGGTCCACTTGGTCCAACAGGCATAATGTTAACTGTTGGAATTCTTTTTTGTGGATAAATACCACAACGTAATGTTCCACCACAGTCAATAATTGCTAAGAAAAATTTCTTCGTCTGGTACTGATGTTTTTAAATCCATTAACCGCAGTAGCACCTGTTAATTTTACGATTTTTTTCTACGATTTCAGGTTCAGCTCCACCACCTGTGATATATAAAAATTTTATCTTTCCCTGGTTTTTGGAGTTACTACTAAAGGTCCACCGAAACCACCACTACCTTTTTTTCTATTTTTAATTGTTCCGTATGTCATAATTATTTCTCCTAATCCTACGCTTTTTAATTCATTACTTAATTCAATTTTTTGTTGTTTCATAACTATTTTTGTTGTGAAATCTGTAACCCATCCAGCAAAGAAGTTCATTACTAACCCTACAAGAAGGTATCTAATTGCTAATGGTGTAACGTCTAATCCTAATTGAGTAATTCCATTTGCAATACCTAAGTAGATGAAAATTTCACCAACGTTAATGTGTGGAAATATCCCACTGTTTGTATGACAGTGATATGATGCAGATGCATAATAACTAGGTTTCATACGTTCTGGTAAAAATTTACCCATTGATAATGCCATAGGGTTTGCTAACATAAATGCAGAAACGAATGGTAAAATTCCGTAAGCTAAAATTACATTTTTAGAACACACTTTAGCAAATTTTTCTACTCTGTGTGGTCCAATAAAAGCAACTAATGCATTCATAAATACAAGTAGTAATAATACTTTCGGTACGATTCCTCCAACCCAACTTACGAATACTTTTGCACCTTCGTCAAATAAACCTGTAAAGCCTGATGCTAATTTAACAATATAATCCATATTGTCCTCCTTATAATATTTAATTTAATTTTAATTTTTTTGCTAATTTCCCAAATGGACTTGGCTCCATTTCAACCTGTCCACCAGCAGAAATTGTTTTATAATTAACAACTCCGTCAAGCACTGCACTAGTTAGAGATGCTGATAGTTTTATCGCTTTACAATCTTCTCTATTTATAGTCCCTACTTTAAGACCATTGAAATATTCAAATTTTTTAAATCTAGCAAGTACTGTTACTCCTTGCATAGCTTCTCCAGTGATAACCTTATCATTATCGTCTATAGCTAGCATAACAATTGCTCCCGCACGTGCAGCACCTTTTTTTCTTCCTATTACTACTCTACCTATTCGTCTAAGTTTACTATAGCTTCGTTTGAAACTATTTAACTGAACATAAGTTAGAGCATACTGTAAAATAAACGCTAAAATAAAGAGTATTCCTAAAACTATTAAATTCATATGTCCTCCTAATTGCTATCTATATAAATTAGTATTTTTTATAAAGTAATTTACTAATAAGTCATAATTATCTATTTTAGATATATCTGTAATTAATTTTTCATCTTTAATAATAGAAATTAATTCATCATAGGTTTTAGCTAAAATCAACCCATTTTTTTCTCCTTCAGGTACACACGCCATAAATATTAGTTTTAAGTCTTTATTATCCTTAAATCCTTTTTCACTTACCCCTAGAGCAATTATTAAATCATCTCCCAGTTTATTTATCGTATGTGGAAATGCGACATTTTTCCTCGAAAAAAATCATAGACGATTTTTTTCTCTTTCTCTGATTCTCTTCTAAAAAAACTTATCATCTACTAGATGCTTGATTTTATTAACTCTTCTATCATAAAATCAATATTTTTCAGCATATGTTTTTCGCTATCACATTTGAAAAAAATGTCTCTTTCTCTCATCGAGCTTAGCAATACTGATTCCATTCCTCGAATACTAGGATTATTCATTTTTATTTAACATATTGTAGAAAAATTAATTTCTTTTTTTCAAGTACATCTTTATCTAAAATTTCATTTTTGATAAATAACTGATGCATTTCTGTTTCAAACTTTATATCTTTCAGTAGAAATTATAATATTAAATTTACTATAATCAACCTTTTTCAAAAAGTGGTGTATGCTGATACTTGTGAGTTTACTATTATACTTTCTATCTCATTTATCATAAGTTTGCTATATGCTGGTCCTGAATTAGTTATCAACAAGATATTTAGATTTTCAGATTTGAACTTTTATTTTTCTTCAATAAACGTTTCAAAAATATACTGCTAGATAACTAATTTCATCTTCTGAAACTGATATAGCTATACTTATTGTTAATTACTTTACTAGCAGTTTTAGCGATTTTTATATGATACCGGATATTGTTCTTTAATTTTTCTCTTTCATATTGTTGCTATATCTAACTCCGTATTTTCAATCGTTTCCATTAAAGAAAGTATATATGATAAATAAATTCTTCAATTATATCCGAAGTATCAAATTCAAGTCCATACTCATAAACAACTGTTTCTAGAAATTTCCTGAACAAGTTTCTGTGTACTCATCAGTATATTTTAGATTTTTCTCTTATTTTATTTATTTTTTTGTAGGAACTCTCATCGTAGCAAAAGCAAATCGCTAAAAATTTTGATTTCATCAATAGATAAGCTTATATTATATTTAGTTTCTCTATGTAATCACTTATCTCTTTAATAAAAGGTTGTGCATAGTTATTTAATAATTCTTTCGTATTGCTTTTTCTTCAAAGTCTAGATAAAAGCCATTAGCAAATCGATCTAAACGATAATGTTAGAGTATCTGAAAAAAATTCAGCTTTTGCCTGTTTATCTATTTTTGTACTGTTCAAATGCTTTTCATCAAAAAAACATATTATCATCTTTATCGAAAAATATCTTCCTTGTACATATAATTATAGATATTTTTCCAAAAATAAAAAAATTCTAATATCTTTTTCTAGATCCAACTACTTTTAATACCTGTATTAGGTTTTTCCCTTTTATAACAAGATTATAGCTACTTTATAATGTCATTCAGTTTTTTTATATCGGAATTTAAAGTTGTTCTACTAACTATCATTTCAAAAAGCTAAATCGTCTATCAAATGTACTTTCACTCGACGAAACTAATGTCTTTGAAAATATATACTAGCCTTACCTTACTAGAATCAAAAATTTATACTAGCTTCATATATAGATCTTTTTCTCTTTTCAAAGTATTCTTCTAACTTTGTAATATAAAAGACTATAGTTTGAATTTTTTTATTTTCTATATATGCACAATCTTCAAATAATTCATTTAAAGATTTTTATTTCATTACTAATAGTTTTTGAACTTACCTTTAATACATCTAATAAGTATTGATCCTGAACTGAAAAAAAGTTAGATTCTAAGTATGTTTAGTAGTCTCAAACTTCTATTATCATAATTAAAAAAATCTCCATTTGCTTCACCACCTACATTTTATTATAATATTAGCATTTCAAAAAAAATTAATACAGTTATTTTCTCTTAAAAAGAAAAAAACGCTTTTAATTCTCTATAAAACCCTACTCATGACTAACTACATATGATTTCTAAACAAAAATCATTTATCATACACTTCTCAAAGTTTTGATTATCAGCATCCTCATAAAATCTGAGGGATGCTCTTTCTATTTATAAACTTTCTATAATATTTTTTTAACTATATTTATCTACAGTTAAACCATTTTTCTTTCCATTAATTCTTCTACATTTATATCTATCATAGAATTTTTTTATTTATTCCATAGTTTTTGTACTTTTCAATTCTGTATTTCCCTAGAAATAGCTTGCTACAGTTTGACCGTATCCACCTTCTACTATACCATCTTCAATCGTTACAACTAACTTTATGATTTTTCTTTCTAAAGAATTTAATAATTCTTTATCCAAACCAGTTAAAGAAATCTTGGATTTACTAATGTTGCCTCTATATTATGTTCTGATTTCAATTTGTTCAGAGACTTCCTCTGCTAAGTTATAAAAAGTTTACCTACTCCCAAATATTGCAACCTGTTTCTCCAAATTTTTTTCTACTTTATTTCTTTATTTAAAATAGAATAATCTGTTTGTATCTTCTTTCCCAGTTTCTACAACACTTCCCACAGGAACACGTAATAGCAACTGGATGCTCATTTTTGGTTAATTGCCCATTCTAACATCGCTAAGTGCTCTTCTTTATTAGTAGGCGCTAAAGTATACGAAAGTTTGGTATATGTGATATAAATGGAATATCAAAAAAATCCTAGATGACTTTCATCATTCATTGAATTTTATAGAAGCACTGTATACTAATACTACACCCTGCTTGATTGTTTAATGCCATATCATGAGAAAGTTGATCATATGTTCTCTGTAAGAAACGTTGATAATACAGCCCATACTGGTTTTGCTCCATTTTTTTAGCTAGTCCCTGTTGTCATCGTTGCAGCTTGTTCTTCCGCAATACCAACATCTACAAATTGACTTTCCCAAATTGTTCTCTTAGTTTTCTATCGAAAAACTATTCCCTGGTGTCCCTGCATTTGATAACAACAGCTAGTGGATCTTCATTTTCTAATTTTTTTCGTTAAATATTCAGATGTGATACCATTATATGTTTGAGCTACAGTACCTTTTTTTATACTCTCCTGTTTCTAAACTAAATGGTCCACCAGCATGGAATTTTTTTCATGATTTTGTTCTGCCGGTTTCAAAACCTTTTCCCTTTTTCTGTATAAATATGTAATACTACTGGATGATCTATATCTTTTACTTCTTTAAATAGTGAAATTAGCTCTTCTAAAGTTATTACCATCTTCTAAGTAATGATAGTCATATCCTAACGCTTTAAAAAAATATTGTTTGTCGCCTGTCCCTTTAGTTTTCACGTAAACTTTCTAATGCAGTATATATACCACCTTTAGGATTTTTTTAGCAATTGATTGATCATTATCATTTATTATAATTATTGCATTAGTTCCAAGTGTAGCTATTGTATTTCAGATCCTTCATAAGCCATTCCACCCTGATAGAGCACCATCTCCAATAATCGCTACGACATTACTTTTTTTCATTTCTTTAAATCTCTTGCATGTAAATATACCCACTTGCTAACGATAATGAGGTTTGAGGTATGTCCAATAGTAAAAAGATCATGCTCACTTTCTTTTTGGATTTCGTATATCCAGAAACATCATCATAATGTTTAGGGATCTATAAATGCCTTTTGACGTCCTGTTAGCATTTTATGAATATAAGTTTGATGCGATACATCAAAAATTATCTTATCTACAGGTGAATCAAATACATGATGTAAGGCAACTGTCATCTCTACCATTCCTAAATTCGGTCCACTGTGGCCTCCGTGAGAACTAATTTTTTTCTAATAATACCGTCTCTTGTTTCATCAACAAGAGTTTGTAATTCTTCTATTGTTAATTTTTTTAAGATCCTGGGGTCCTGAAATATTTTTCTAAAATCATATTTATCCCTCCTATTTCTATCAATTTCTATTAATATCATTATAACATAAATTAATCTAGCCTAAGTATTCATTTTTTTATTATAGGTTTAATTATACTTTTTTTATCATTCTTTTGATAGTCATTAAATACCCTCTATCAATAAATATAAATATAATTAGAGATAAAGTATGTAACTTTCTAAATTAATTCCAACATTATTAAAACCTTAACATGTTATTTTTATTCAACTTTTGATACATTATCTATATATAAAAGTGAATTTTTTTATTTCACTTTTTATTTGAAAAAAATTTTTATTTTTAGTGTATTATAAAAAAACGTAGTAAAGCTACAATAATTTTTGAATATAAAAATAAAACATGAGGTTAAAATTTTATGAAAACAGCTTTTTGTGTGCGATTCAGCATTACAAATTAATAAAAAAATTTTGCAAATAACAATCCAATTACAGTTATCCCAGTAGAGGTTCGTCTTGACGATGAAATTTTTTTCGAGGATAACGTAACTATTACTCCTGATGAATTTTACGAGAGGATACACAACGGACAAAAACCTAGCACAAGCCAACCTGCTGTAGGTAAAATACTAAGTGTCTATGAAGAATTAAAGCAACAAGGTGTTGAGCGTATCGTTGCTTTCAGCGTTTCTTCTAAATTATCAGGAACATATTCTTCTTTTGTACAAGCTAAAGAACTTATTGATGGGATTGAAATTAAAATAATAGATACTCTTCAAATAGCAAGAATGGTAGGAATTCAATCGAGAAGATTATCAAAGAATTCGAAGAAGGAAGTTTAACATTTGAAAATATAGAAAAAAGATATGCAGAACTTTCACAGCAACACAATGTTCTTGTAACAGTAGAAACTATGGAATATTTATACGCAGGTGGTAGACTTACGAAAGCTCAGTTCGTTTTATCAAACCTACTAAATATTCTTCCTATTATAACCATTAAAGATGGTCTACTTTCAGTAAGTGGAAAACATAGAGGAATGAATAAAGTTCTTTCAAAAATGTGTGAAGAAATAAAAGAAAAAAATCCAAAGAGCTTATTTGTTCTTTATACAAATGATGAATTATTAGAAAAAAAGCATTATCTTCGATTAAAAAAACTTTTCGGAGAAATCGAAGTAGAAACAGAAATCGTATCACCTGTAATTGGATCTCACGCAGGACCTAAAGCTATAGCAATCGGATATTTAGGATACGATAAATAAAAAATCATAGCACAAAAAAACACCTCAGAATTAGGATTATAACTAATTCTAAGGTATTTATTTATTAGAGCTGATTCCAAATCACGATGTCAAAAAAATCAAATTTGTCGAATCAATCCCCATTTTTGCTAATCTATTTTTAAAATTTGTTCCTTCTAATGCAGCTTGAAGATCTTCTTTTGATACTTCTCCTTCAACTACAACAGTTTTTTTCTTGAATATTAATTTCAACATTATCAACATTATCTAGTTTTGATAATTTTTTTCTTTAACTGTAGCGACACAACCACCACATTTTACACCTTCGATACTATATTCATTTTTTCATGATTAATCCTTCTTTCTTTTTTTATTAATTTAATTTTTACTCTTTTTTTAATCTTAAAGCATTTAGATACTACAGATATAGAACTAAAACTCATTGCAGCTCCCTGCCAACATTGGATTTAACAATGGTCCTCCGAATATGTAGAATACTCCCATCGCAAAAGGAATACCTATAACATTATAGAAGAATGCCCAGAATAGATTTTTCTTTAATATTTGTTATAGTTTTTTTACTTAAAACTATAGCATTAACAACAGAATTTAAGTCAGGTTTCATCAATACTATATCTGCCGCATCGATTGCTACATCTGTTCCTGTTCCTACAGCTATTCCGACTTCAGCTTGTACTAAAGCCGGCGCATCATTAATACCATCACCAACCATTGCTACCTTTTTACCTTGAGCTTGAAGCTTTTTAATTTCATTTGCTTTATCTTCTGGTAAAACTTCACTAACAACTTTGTCTATCAATAATTGTTCTGCAATTACTTGAGCAGTTTTTTTATTGTCACCAGTCAACATAACTACCTCTAACCCTAAAGCTATGTAATTTTTTTCAACAGTTTCTAAACTACTTGCTTTTATTTGATCGGCAACAGCTATAATTCCAGCTAGTTCAGAGTCTACAGCTATGAATAATGGTGTTTTTCCTTCTGAAGCATATTTCTCTGCTTTTTCAACTGAATCTTTTGTAGAAATATTATTTTCCACCATTAATTTCTCATTACCAATAAGTACTGACTTTCCATCAACTATTGATGAAATACCTAATCCTGTTAACGAACTAAAATCTTTAACTTCTAACAAATCTAAATTTCTATTTTTTTAGCTTCATCTACGATTGCTAAGACCTAATGGGTGTTCTGAAAGATATTCTACGCTCGCTGCAAGTTGCAAGATAACTTCTTCAGATAAATTATTAAATGTTACTATATCAGTTACTGAAATTTTTACCTTCTGTCAATGTTCCAGTTTTATCAAAAACAACAGTATCAACTTCTTTAGCTAACTGTAAAGCTTCTGAACTTTTTATTAAAATACCGTGTTCAGCTCCCTTACCTGTACCTACCATTATAGCTGTCGGTGTAGCTAAACCTAAGGCACAAGGACAAGCAATAACAAGCACTGAGATAATAATTTTTAGAGAAAAACTCCAAGATGCATCTCCAACAAAGTACCATAAAATTCCAGCTATTAGTGCTAAAACAATAACAATAGGAACAAATACTCCTGAAATTTTATCAGCAAGTTTTGCAATCGGGGCTTTAGAATTTTGAGCATCTTCAACAAGTTTAATAATCTGTGATAAAGTAGTATCTTTTACCAACTTTAGTAACTTTCATTTTGAAAACACCTGTTTTATTGATACTAGCTCCAACAACTTTACTATTTATGTCTTTTTCTACAGGGATACTTTCCCCTGTTAACATCGATTCATCTACAGTCGAACGACCTTCAATCACGACTCCATCAAGAGGTACTTTTTCACCAGGACGAACAAGAAGTATATCACCTGTAGATATTTCATCTACGGCTACTACATGTTCTTCACCATCTTTTATTAAATTAGCTGTTTTTGGCACTAACCCAACCAACTTACTAATAGCATTTGTAGTACGACTTTTCGATACTCCTTCAAAGTATTTACCTAGTGTAATCAATGTTAAGATTACCGCTGCAGATTCATAGTACAAATTCATAGCTGCATGTTCATCACCTAAATATACCAATACCGTTGAATAAACACTATATAAGAATGCTGCCCCTGCTCCTAACGCTACTAAAGAATCCATATTAGGTTTTCTTCTAAGAAGAGCTCTAATTCCTACACTAAAGAATTTTCTACCAAAATACGAAACAGGTAACACCAGAATAAACTGTACAGTTGAAAATAATTTTGGATTTCCCATTGGACTTAAACTTTCCAACATAGGTAATCCCACCATCTCAGCCATCGCTATGTACAACACAGGCACTGTAAATATAGCTGAATAAATAAATCTTTTCCAAATACCATCTATTTCTTGTTGTTTTTTCTCAGCTTGGTCATCTACCGAATTATCTATCTCTAATCTTGCTTTATAGCCCGCTTCTTCTACTTTTCTCTCAATCTCAGCTACACTTAATTTTTCTTTATCAAATTCTACTACCATCTTCTCAGTAGCGAAATTTACAATGGCTTTTTCTGTTCCATCTAAAGATGAAATCGTATCTTCTATATTTTTCGCGCACGTTGCACAACTCATTCCTTCTAATATGAATGTTCGCTCTTCTATACTAGAAATATAAGTAAGCTTATACCCCAATTTTTCTACAATCTTTTCTACTTCCGTTCTATCTATTCCCTCTCCTCTAGTAAGCGTAAGTTTACTTGTTGCAAGATTTACATTAACATCCGATAAATTATCAACTTGTTTTAAACTATCTTCAATATGTGCTGCACAAGAAGCACAGCTCATTCCTTCAATTAAATATGTTTCATTTTTTTACTCATATATTAATCACACCTATCTCTTAAATATTTTTTTATTCGTCTACATTTGTAGTCTTTTTTTATAAATTAAGTATACTACCATCTAAAAATTATAGTCAACAATATTTTTAAATAATCAATAACAGCTATCATTATGATATAGAGAAACGCTCTCATAGAGGGGTTTTACAGCTGATATCTCTACAGATTTCAATTTCTAAAAATTTAAAGCTGTAGATTTATTGAAAAACCTACAGCTTTTTTTTACAATATTAATTTTTTTACTTTCTAATTTTTTTCATTCATCTGACGACGAAGTTTAGAAAAAAATCTTCTTTGACTACTACAGTGTCAGCAATAAAGTCATGAAGTCCTTTTTTTCTTATTAGTAAAAAGCAACAGCTAGATACGGGATATATACTAAAAAAATATAGTTAATAGTCTACCAACTACTCACGATAAACTACATCCATAAGACCTAACTTATCACCTTTATTTAGTTTCTACTTTTTATCTTCATAATCATCTTTACCTAAAGTTTGAGAAAAGAAGTAAGTCATCGAGATAAAATAAGTAAACATAACGATAACATAACTCAGAGATTCTTCTCCTAAAATTGGGAAAATCTAGTTGCTTATTCAAAAAGCCCAAAACTAAAAGTATTCAATAAACTAGCTATAGCATAAATAACAATCATATCGATTAAATACGCAACAAATCTAGTCCAAAAGCCTGCATAGAAATTCTTTGAAAGATTAATATAATCTTCTATTGTCGTTGGCAACGAAAGATCTTTTTCTTTCTTTTCAACTCTTTCTTCTGTTTCTTTAGCCTCTTCGTGTTCTCTAGTAGATTCTTCATTTTTGTATCTTACCACTCTCTAGTTCTACAGAAGTTTCATTTAAATTAGGATCATATGAAGGTGTATTATTATTTAATTCATTATTCATATAAAAACCTCCTTATCCTAAGTAACTACGTTCAACTTTATTTGAATTCACTTCACTATTTAATTCAGAGATAAAACTTTTTGTTGTTGCTTTTAACAAATCTAGAAATTAAACTTTCTGCAGTTTTATCAGCTCTTAATTCAATTACAGTTGGATTAGATAATCCTTTTTCTTCTTTTTATTAAATCAATAAGCTCATCTTCCGTACCAATTTTTATCAGCTAGTTTATTCGCTACTGCCTGTGTACCTGTATAAGTTCTTCCATCAGCAAGTTTCTTAACTTCATCTTCACTTAAGTGTCTACCTTCAGCTATAGCTTTTTACAAATCTCTCATACGCTTCTTTATTTTTGTTCTTGTAAGATTTTTTTCTAGTAGATTCTGGTAAAGTCTTCTGTTAATCCTCCAACTGCTTTTTTGATCTCCTGAACGAACAGTTTCTTGTTTAATTCCATGATCATTTAAGAATTTTTTTGTGCAGAGACATAACTCATAATTACACCCTAAAGAACCAGTAGTCGTTTCAGTATTTCACGAAAGATTTTTCTTAGCTGGCGTAGATACATAATATCCACCTGAAGCAGCTGTTTTTCTTCATTGAAACATAGACATCTTTACCACTATTTTTTTAAAAGCGTTATATAATTCAGCAGTTTCATAAACTCCACCACCCTGGTGAGTTTACCGATAATAATATAGCTTTTAACATTTAGGATTACTTTTTTTAGCTTCTTTGATTTGATTTAACACAGATCCTCTTGAATAAGTGTTCGTCATCTCAGCATTAATTTCACCTTCAATTGAAATCTTTTTGAATTACTTGACTACTATCTCCTTTTTTTAAGAGTTAATTTAGTAATACTTTTGCTCCTGTAAAAACTCCGTTAAAGTAACCATTTAATTCTGACTCATCTTTTTTTATTACTATTACTTGATGTTATAGTACCTTTAATTAGTGAAAACACTACTAAGACAACAACAATTACTGTTGATATCAACCTTTTTATTTTTTAAAATTCATATTTTTTTCCTCCAAAACTTTATTATAATATTTTTTTGTAAAAAGCCAGAGACAAATAACACTTTCGCTATCTGTCCCCTAGCCTATTATTATGAACTCTTAACTATATTTTTCAAAACCCTTTCTTTGTAGGTCCACATTAGCAGTTCTTTCTGAAGTAAACATACTTCTTATCATTTCCTTGATTTTTGTTCAGTTATCAATACAATCGGGTTCACCATTTAAAATAGTGAAATAATATAGAGTGAGCAACTGAATTCACTGGTTTATCAATATCTGAAAATACAGCAACTATATTATAAACGTCTTTATAATTTCCTTCAGATGACCATTTCATACTGATCAGTTTATCACCTTCTAGAACTAAACGTGCATCCCCTGACCATTTTCTGTCTCACTAGGAAGTTTTAATCCATAGAAAGTTTAACTTTGATTACTCAGTGTATATTCTTTATAACTTTGGTTTAAAGATTTTTCCCAACTTTTCACGAATTGATAAAGTTTGTCACCTTTATTTTTATTCCAATAAGCTGTACCTGTAGTTTTAACTTCTTCTTTTTTCTCAGTTTTTTCTTCAGATAATCCTGTAACAGTTAGAGTACGTTTAAAACGTTCCGCTAACTTTTCAATCCTTTTTTCTGAGCTTCATCTTTATTAAGAGTTATCTCTACATCTACCTTTACTTCCATTTTCTAAGTTTTTCTGTAGGAGTATATTTAATCTCAGGTTTTTTTCAAGAATTTCTTGATATTATCATCAGCATCTTTTCACTTCTGGGAATTTCTACTATATCAACATTTCACCTTACCTTGTCTATTAGTACCATATGCTGCTAATTCAACCTTATATTGATCCAGATGAACTACCTTATCATCTTTCTTGTAGAATTTAAAATAATAAACTCCCGCAGCAATAACACACTAAAAAGAAACACAACTATAAATCCTAGTTTTAGATGATTTTCTTTCTTAGGTTTATCTTTTTATTTTCCTTATTTTTGTTCCTCAGTATTTTCTTGATTTTACATTAGAATAATTATCATTTCCTAGGAAATCATTATTTTTGATTATCATTATTAAACTGATCATACTGATCATTTACTCTTGATTAAAGTTAGATTGATCAGTCTCAACATAATTACCATCTTGATCATAATAACCAGTTACTATAAAGAATCCCATTTTGATCGTAGTAACCCGCAGGCGTAAATTCATTATTATTTTGATTATTTCCATCATTTTGAATAAAATTGCCATTTCGGGTCGTAATAACCATTTGAAATGTAGTTTCCATTTTGGGTCATAGTAGCCATTTGGAATAAAGTTTCCATCTTGATCATAATAACCGTTTGATATATAGTTCCCATTCTCGTCATAATAACCATAAGGAATATAATTTCCATTTTGATCATAATAACCATTTAAATCATTATTTAATTCATTGTTCTGAGAATTAGTATCTCTATTTGTCATCACTTTCCCTCCTATTCACCATAAGTTTTTGATACGAACTTTATTATATCGTTTCATAAATGCAAGTTCTGCAGTCCCTGTCTGTCCATGCCTATTTTTAGCAATAATTACTTCAATAGTTGAAACATCACTTGTTTCTTGAACTTCATTTTCATCAGCATCTTCACTTCTATAATAGTCTCCACGGTATAAGAATGAAACTATATCAGCATCTTGCTCAATACTTCCAGATTCCCTAAGGTCACTCATCATAGGTCGTTTATCTTGTCTAGATTCAACACTACGAGATAGCTGAGATAATGCGATAACAGGACATTCTAGTTCCCTAGCCATTTGTTTTAAGCTACGAGAAATCTCAGAAACCTCTTGTTGCCTATTATCAGTTCTCTTACTTCCTTGAAGAAGTTGAAGATAATCGATAACAACAAGATCTAGACCATGTTCTGCTTTTAATAACTTACATTTTGCTTTTACTTCATTTACTTTGATAAAAGCACTATCTTCAATAAAGACATTTTTTTGATTTAAGAAATGAACAGCTGTTTCAAGTTTCATTAGATCATCATTATCTAAATCACCTTTTTTATCTTTTTCAGAATCTATCATTCCCTCACTACAAATCATCCTAGAGACAAGCTGGTCTGCACCCATCTCTAAAGAGAATAGCGCAACTGTTCTCTTCTCTTCTTCTGAACGAGGATTTTTTTCCCAGCAATATTAAGGGCAATATTAAGGGCAAATGCTGTTTTCCCCATCGCAGGACGAGCTGCAAGGATAATTAAATCTCCTTTACCAAAACCTACAAGTTTATCTAATGCTCCATATCCTGTAGATACAGCAACATTCTGACCCTTCTCCAGCCATACGAGCTAAAATTTCTTTAAAAACTTCATCGGTAACATCTTTCATATTTTTAAACTGAGATGTTTTCGCTCGTTCCATCGCACGTTCAACTTGATCAAATAATGTAGCTGTTAAAGAGTCTATATCAGCATTTCCCTGATTCATCTCCTCAGTACTATTTAAAAGTGCCGCACGAATTTCTCTATATATTGAATATCTCTTTACTAAGTTCGCATAGTGCATAATATTACGAGAACTTGGAGTAATATCATATAAGTCCACTATATATAATGAGGCATCCACTGTTCTGAATGCCCCACTATTATTTATTTCTTCAAAAATCGTAGTGGTGTCAGGTATTATTTCCATTTCATCTAAACGTAAAATAGCACTATAAATATCTTTATTTCGTTCATCATAAAAAGTCTTCCGGATCAACCGTTGCTTTAACTTCTATTAATTTCTCTGGCTCTTGCATCAGAGCCCCTAATAACGATTGTTCTGCCATTACAACAGAATCTATATGATATTTCATATTGTCACCTTCAAATTATTTACTATTGCTCCACTACATGAACTTTAATAGTTCCTTCTACTTGGTTGTGTAGTTTAATTTTAACATTTGTATATCCTAAAGATTGGATACCATGTGGTAAGTCGATTTTTTTCTTATCAACTTTAAGATCATGTTGTTTCTTAAGTTCTTCAACAATTTGTTTAGAAGAGACTGATCCAAATAATCTTCCACCTTCTCCAGATTTAACTTTAATTGTCACTTCAAGACCTTCTAATTGTTTAGCAAGTAAGTTAGCTTGAACTAATTCTTCTTGTTTATCTTTTTCAACACGTTTTTGTTGACCTTTAAGTGTTGCCATATTAGCATTAGTTGCTGCTACAGCTTTTTTATTAGTTATTAAGAATTTTGCATATCCATCAGCAATTTCCTTAACATCTCCTTTTTTACCTTTTCCTTTAACGTCTTCTAAAAATATAACTTTCATTACAATTTCTCCTTTTATCTATGTTTTTTTATTTTTATGATAATATTTTTATCGATGGCATCATTTAGTCGGTCTAAAGCTTCGTCTAAATTAATTCCCTCTATTTGAGTTGCTGCGTTGGCAAGATGACCTCCACCACCAAGCTCCTCCATAATTAATTGAACATTTATATTACCTAGTGATCTTGCTGAAATTCCAACTTTACCTTCTTCTAAATATCCTATAGCAAAACTACATTCAATTCCTTTAAGAGTTAGAAGTAGGTCTGCACTTTGAGCAAGCATTACATTAGTATAATATTTATCTTCAGGGGCTTTTGCCATGATAATTTCTGGTGTTTTTTGGATAGAGTTATTAATAATTTCTACCCTATTCATAAAGTTCTCAAAAGGTTCTTTTAGAATTGTTTTTACTCTCGTTGGATCAGCTCCATTACTTCGTAAATAAGCAGCTGCATCAAACGTTCTAGAACCAGTTCTAATTGAGAAGTTTTGAGTATCTACCACTATTCCACCAAGCATAATCGTCGCTGCAATAGGAGTGATTTTTTCTATCTTAGTTTGATACTCTATTAATTCTGCAATCAACTCTGATGATGATGATGCATAAGGTTCGATATAAGTTAACAGCGGATTAGTAATTATATCCTCACCACGTCTATGATGGTCAATTATGACTTTTCTATTAGCTTTAGATAGTATCGCTGCATCTATTACACGCGATGCATCAGATGTATCCACAACGATTAATGTTGTTTGTGGAGTCATAAGTTCCCAAGCTTCATCACTATCGACAAACACTTTTGACAATTGTTCATCTGATTATCAATTTCAAACATTACCTTTTGAATAGTTTCATCTCGATCACTATCATTTAAAATAATGTAGCATTCTTTTCCTACTATTTTAGCAAACGTATAAATACCTACACAAGCTCCAACAGCATCGAAAGTCAGGACGTTTATGCCCCATTACAATTATTTTATCACTATCACTTACAATATCAGCTAACGCATTAGATACAACACGCGCCTTAATTCTAGTACGTTTTTCTTGTGGATTTGTTTTACCACCATAAAATCTAATCGTACCATCAACATCTTTCATAGCAACCTGATCTCCACCACGCCCTAAAGCTAAATCAAGTGAACTCTTCGCAAGTTCTCCTAATTCTGGTAAGAAGTCAGTTCCCATACCTACACCTATACTTAAAGTAATTGGTGCATCAAATTCTTCTTTTAGATTTCTAATTGTATCTAAAATTTGGAATTTTTCTTTTTTTCTATTTTTCTTTTAAATCTTTTAACATTTAAAAGTCCGATAAATCTATCTTCATCAATTCTTTTTAGATAAATACTATTCTTCTTAGCCCAATCCGTCAAAGTGATAACTATAGTAGCATCTAATCTACTCGCTACTTCATCATCTAAAGAATCAGATACATCTTCATAATTATCAAGACTCAAATTAAGAATAATTGGGTCTAGTATCTCTAAACCTTTTGCATTACAACTTTACTTTCTGTAATATCAAAGAAATAAATATAACCACTATCTTTTTGATAATTTCACTTTATAAATGTTTACCAAAAATTTCAAACTGATTATCTACAGGTGTTTCCAGTTCAAATAATTCTGAGATTTCAGGCATAAGTTCAAGAATGTTTAAACCTTTTATCTCTTCAACTTTAATATTTTTTTATAAATAAAAGTTATTCGCCCATTCAATATTTTTTTATCTTTCATCTATTACAATTATCCCAATAGGAAACTTGTTAATTCCTTTTTTTCCGAAGAATCTTTGATTCTATTAGTAAGTTTACTAATATATCTATCCATTTGTTCTACAGCTTTTTTTCTTTTGAAGAATATATAATGTGAAAATAAAGTATACCCTATTAATAAATAGATTACTAAAGCTAAAAATATCCAATATACCGCAAAATATTGCACCTATTAGAAAAAAATAGTTGAAATTATTAATTCATATTTTTCTTTTTTTCATTCATACTTATCTCCCCCTCTTCATAATAATATATCCTTCTCTTAGCTTAAATATACTATCAACAAATCCAAGCAATTCAAAAGATGGGACTAAAAATTAACATCAACATGAACACAATAGGTTTTTGTATCGTAGATTTATTCTGTGTTTTTTGTTCAATAAAGAAAAAAACGCAGTGAAATAAACCATTTAATATAAATGCTAATGCTAATACACCCGATATATTTTGTAATAAAATATTCCAAAAACTATACATATTACCAGTTGATTGCATTTCCATCAATAAAGTGACTAAAGAAACACCTATGTATATATAACCACTTCTCGGACTTAACATTATACGACTAAATTTTGGAAAAGCAGGAATAATGACATATTCTCTAGCTAATAAAGAAAGTGTATATTGTACTAAACATAAACTGTATACAAATAACATTATGAATAATGTTACTGGAAATGTTTTTTGCATATTCGAAAAACTCTCTAAAACTAGATTTCTTTATCAACATTTTGATTCATTTCTACCATAGAATTAACATAGTTATTAATAAACTCTAAAATTTGTTTACTATCAATAGTTATATGACCAAATCTTTATAGATAAAAAAATACATATATAGCTATAGCTAGAAAATAATATCATGTCACTATGCTACTACTAAGAATAATTTAGATACACGCAAATATATCGTTTTTGTATATTATATATGCTACAACCATATGAATTCCAAAACCAAAACATCATAACTGGAGAAGCTAATACTGACAACATAATCCCTCCAGAAACTATCAATGGCAAGAATGATTTCAATCCTCTCGCTCCCAAGTACATATGTAAGTGGGAAACACAGAAAGAAATGCTGCAATAATTTCAATATTCAATAGTGTACCTAATAATATCAATACTAAATAACTGACTGAATATGCCAATATTTTTTTAAATTACTAGGCATTCTAAAGAAAAAAATTTATTTGCCATTAATTTTTTTCAATTTCTTTTACTCAAAAGATCTGAAATGTTATTTATCCAAATTAACACTCCTTTTTCATTTTTTTATAATACCCCTCATAAGTAATTAAACTATATAGGTATCTTTATTATTATACCAAATTTCAGAGTTTTTTTAAAGAAAAATAAAAAAACATTAACATACTGTTATAACAAAATAAACTTAAATTAACTTTTTGATATAATTCATCCTTTTTAAAATTATTTTTATTAGTAGAAAAGAGGAGTAACTCAAAAATTATGATTTCGGAGAAAACGATTTCGTCGAATCATCCCCGCACAGATTATTAAATATCTAAAAAGCTTTTATAAAGCGAATTTAGATATCAATAAACTCACTGCATCTGTGAGTTCTCATATACACCTTGTTAAAATCTAGGACTTTTTGGTTCAGGCTCTCTAATCCATATTATAAAGAACCCGATAAAAACTAAAAAGACCTCGAACGAAATTAGGTACTGCACCCAAAAAGTTGGACAAAATATTAAGTTATTTTTGTTTAGTATTTTAAACTTTAAAAGTCAGTAAATTTTATTACTTTTTAGCAACTTTCATTCCTTACAGTTATTTTTAGATTTTTTTCGAATTATTTAATCAAGGATTTTTAAAAAGGCGTAGCCCTTGTCCTTGATTAAATAGGAGGAAAAATCTAATCTGTAAAAGGGAATGAAAGTTTCTTTTATTTATATTAGTTTCTATTCATTTCCTGTAATTTACAGGACTTAGTCCACCTAAGTTCAATTTTATTCTCTCTTCATTATAATACGTTATATAATCTATAATGGCTTCTTTTTAATTCATATTTATTCTTAAATGTATCTTCGAGATCCGTAAAACATCTCAGATTTTTAAAACACCAAAAAGGATTCCATAAATGCATTTATCTGCTGATGTTCCTTTTTCTAGACATTGATTGTGTAATTCCTTTCACTTTAAGGAATTGTCTATATTCAATATGTTGATATTGCCAACCTTGATCACTATGTAATATCATACCATCGTATCTTTCATTTTGAAGTTGCGATAACATTTCATATTGTTGTGCCATGTTAGGTGAAAATGAAACACTATACGCTATTATCTCTGCATTATATCCATCAATTATAGGCGCTAAATATACCTTATCCTCTCCAACTTTGAATTCAGTTACATCGGTATAACATTTCTTTAATGGTTCTGAAGCGAAGAAATCTCTATCTATTATATTATCTGCGATTTTCCCAGTCTCCCCTTTATAAGAATTGTATTTTCTTGTAGGCCTTACGAATGATAGTACATCTAGTTTTCTCATCAATCTCAAAACTTTTTTATGGTTTACTAAAAATCCCATGTTTCTAAGTTCTGATGTTACTCTTCTATAACCATATCTTAGTTTGTTCTTTTCCTGAATAGATTTAATAGCTTCTTCTATACTTTTTATTTTTTATCTTTATCTTCTTTATTTTTGTATAATAATATGATGAACGAGACAAGCCTAAAATTTCTAATAGTATATTTAATTTATGTGTTTTTCTTTAATTCTTCTACTATTTTTGTTTTCTCTTCGTTTGAGATTGTTTTTAACCTTATCTCCCTCAACTTTTTTTAAAACTGCATTTTCCGCACGTAGGTACTCAAGTTCCTTCTCTAGTTGTTCAACTTTTGATAATTCGTTTTTCTATCTTTTTAATATTTTTCATCTTACTAGTTCTTCCTCTCAGTTTCTCTAGTATATTATACCCGTTTTTCTTTTAAATTTTTGAAATCCAATTACAAAAGTAAAACCAGTATTTGGTAATGCGTACTTTAATGAAGTAGTGTATATAGAATTTCCCATTATTAAAACTTCATTGATTATATCTAGTTTTTAATTCTGGTGGATAGTAATTATTTTTTCCCTTTAATCAGTACGGTTTCACCATGTAAATCAACCAGTTTGACCATGTATTTCATATTACTAATATTAATTTTTAAACTTTTTAGCTAGTTCCTTATATAGATATCCTTTTTCTTAAGTCTATATATTTCTATCTTATTTTCATCTGTTAATTTCATAATAATAGCCCTCCAAAAATTTGTCCAAATTTTTGGGGGCTGTCTACTATCGCTCGAGATCTTTTATATTACCTTATCGTATAAAATCTGCCTTTAAAAATACTTTTCAGTACTTCTATCTAATATATATTCCTTTATATTAATCTTCTTTTCTTCTTGTTGCTAAGAACAATGTGAATAATAGAGTTCCACCTAAGTAGATAGAAGCATTGTAACCTTCTTCACCTGTTTCAGCTAATCTTTCAACACGAGCATGAGCTTTTGGTTGACTAACTTTACTGGAGGTACAGTTCCATTTTCTGGAGTTACTGGTTTTTCCGGCACTGGTTGAACTGGCACTTCTGGAGTTGGTTTTTCAGGTGTTGGTTGCACTGGTACTTCTGGTACTTTTAATTCTGGTACTTCAGTAACCTCAGGCATTCCTGGTACACCACCGTTAAATTCTGGTTTATCATAAACCGGAGGATCAAGTGGTGTTACCCCACCTGTGTATTCTGGTAATTCATGAACTGGTGGCACTGGCATTGCAAATGTTGGTTTTTCTGGTTTGTTATTTGACGGAGTTACTGGTTTGTCATTACATCCACAGTTTCCATCTTTTCCGTCTTTACCATCTTTACCATCACGTCCATCTTTTCCGTCTTTAACAACTGTTTTCGTTACAGAACCGTCAGAATTGATGATTGTTATTGTGTGGCTTCCATCTCCGTTATCTTCAACAGAAACTTTTGGTGATTTACCATCTTTTCCATCTTTAATAACCATATCAGTTTTACTTCCATCTGGATTTGTGATTGTAACTGTGTGAGTTCCATCATTGTTATTTTTAACTGTTACAGTTGGCGATACTCCATCTTTTCCGTCTTTACCATCTTTAATAACAGATTTGTATTCACGTCCGTCAGAATCTACGATTGTTAATGTGTGAGTTCCATCTCCATTATCAACGATATTAGCTTTTGGTGATTTACCGTCAAAGATTGTAGTATTAGTTTCTTTACCGTCTGCTCCTGTAACTTTAATAGTGTGTGAACCATTGTTGTTATCGATCACTTCAAGTTTTGGTGATTTACCATCGCGTACTGTTGTAGTTGTAGTAGTTCCATCAGAGTTAACGATTGTAACTGTGTGAGTTCCATCTCCATTGTCTACTACTTTAGCTGTTGGTGATTTACCATCGCGTACTGTTGTTTCAGAAACTGTTCCATTTCCATTTTCTACACGGATAGTGTAAGTACCGTCTTGGTTATCTCTAACTGTTGCTACTGGCGATTTTCCATCTTTAATGATTGTTTCAGTAGTAGTTCCATCACCATTTAGAACTGTAATTTTGTGAGTTCCATTTTGTTCGTCAGTTATTGTTACTTTTGGGGATTTACCATCACGTACTGTTGTTTCAGTTGTAACACCTTCTGGATTTGTAATAACGATAGTATGACTTCCATCTCCGTTATCACGAACTGATGCTGTTGGAGTACGTCCATTTACTCCGTCACGTCCATTTTTAACAACGAATTCATTCTTAGTTCCATCTGGGTTTGTGATTGTTACTGTGTGACTTCCATCTGGGTTTTTAGTGGTTGTTGCTGTTGCAGCTTTACCGTCTTTACCATCTTTGATGATAGCATTAGTAACATTACCATCTCCATCTGTAACTTTAACTGTATGAGTTCCATCATTATTATCAGTTACTTCAACTTTTGGAGTCTTACCATCTTTACCGTTTTTAATTATAGTTTCTTTAGTTGTTCCATCTGGATTTATTATCGTAATTGTATGACTGCCATCCTGATTTTCTGTTGTAGTAATAGTAGCAGTCTTACCGTCTTTACCATCTTTAACTTTAGTTGTAGATTCAGAGCCATCCCCATTTCGAACTGTAATAGAGTGTGTTCCATCTCCATTATCCGCTACAGTCACAACTGGAGATTTTCCATCTGTTCCATTTTCTCCCTTATCACCTTTTTCTCCTTTAAGTCCATCTAAAATTGTTGCTAGAGGTTTACTTGGATCTAATGGTTGTCCTGGGTTCGCTGGATCTTCTACATAAATTTTAGTTTCATTACCTTCTTTTTTAGCTACTAAAGATTTACCGTCTTTCCCATTTTTTACATTTACCGTAACAGGATCTTTTCCTGGTGTTGTAACTGTAATATCTGTACTATGTCCATCTGTTCCTGGTTTTGCTGTGACTTCTGGTGTATCCCCTTTAGCTCCTTGTGGGCCTCTTATATTTCCAATCTTATTCCAAGTTCCATTTTCTTTTTTATACACATCACCTGTTGAACTGTCAATATAAGTATCACCATCTTTTCCATCTCTTGCTGTTGGCGCTAGATTTCCACTTAAGATTTCAGCTCCATTACGACCATCTTTACCACTAGTACCATTTGCTCCATTAGTTCCATTCAATACGTCACGTTCACTTATTAACTCATCTACCCCTGGATCATATCGATTATTTCCATTATTATCAAAATAAACTGTGACATGAGTTCCATCAGAATTATCAGAAGATGTTGGTCTAGTTCCTGGTTGAGTTAATCCACTAGTATTAGCTTCATCTAGATTATTCCCTACACTTCTTGATGGTCTTACTCTTCTAAATGAATCTCCTCCATTAATATATGGTGTAAGTCAATTTTAGGTGTTCGTCCATTATTACCATTTTGTCCATCTACACCATCTCTTATAGTAAACGTTACTGGATCTTTTCCTGGAGTAGTAAACGTGACAATTGTACTATGTCCATCCTCTCCACGTTGAGTTGTAACAGTAGGTGTTTGTCCGTTTAGACCTGCAGCTCCAGTTTCACCTTTAGCTCCATCATGAACAAATACCGTTGTTGGTTGAGAACCATCATGATTATCAATAGTAACCTCTGCTCCTTTATGCCCTTCTTCTTCTTTACGGACAGCTGTTACAGTTGGAGACTTACCATCTATCCCATCTCTAATCACCGCAAGAGGTCTTTCTGGAGTTAATGGTTGACCTGGATGCATTGGATCTTCATGATAGATTTTTGTTTCTGAGCCTTCTTTAATCGTAATTAATGATTTACCGTTAGTACCTCTTTCACCATCTTTAATCATTTCTGATCCTAGAAGTTTATCAGTTCCCGCAGTATATCTATCATCTCCATTCTCATCAGTATAGAATGTAACAATCGTATGAGAAGGATTTCCATTTTTTCCTTCTACACGTAATAGGTCTACTTTAGGAGTTTTTCCATTTAAACCATTCTCTCCATTTTTCACATTTACTGTAACTGGTGCTTTCCCTGGCACTGTAAATGTTATATCCGAGCTATTACCATCTTTACCAGGTGTTACTGTTACTTCTGGTGTCTTACCATCTTCACCTTTTTCTCCATCTTTTACAATTGATGTTTGAACTAGCGTGTCTGTTCCTTCTGTGTAGTTTCCGTCTCCATCTTTATCAATGTAGAATGTTAATGTTGTTTGTTTTTTAGCTTCATCTCGTTCTGCTTTGACTTTTGGCGTTTGTCCGTCTACTCCATTTTTAATTGTTGTTGTTACTGCTGGTCTTCCTTCTGGTTGTGTGATTGTGATTGTGTGCGTTCCATCATGGTTGTCTGTCACTGTTACTTCTGGTGTGAACCCATCTCGTCCATTTTCACCTTTGGCTCCTTGTGGTCCTCTGATGTTTCCTGCTTGTTCCCACGCATTGTTTTTCTTAACGAATACATCTCCTGTTTGTGTATTTACGTATGTATCTCCTTCTTTACCTTCTGTTGGTTGTGGATCTACTTTTCCATTTAATACTTCTTTACCATCACGTCCTGCTTGTCCTGCAGCTCCGTCTTGTCCGTCTTTGACGATTGATGTTTGAACTAGCGTGTCTGTTCCTTCTGTGTAGTTTCCATCTCCATCTTTGTCAATGTAGAATATTAATGTTGTTTGTTTTTTAGCTTCATCTCGTTCTGCTTTGACTTTTGGCGTTTGTCCGTCTACTCCATTTTTAATTGTTGTTGTTACTGCTGGTCTTCCTTCTGGTTGTGTGATTGTGATTGTGTGCGTTCCATCATGGTTGTCTGTCACTGTTACTTCTGGTGTGAACCCATCTCGTCCATTTTCACCTTTGGCTCCTTGTGGTCCTCTGATGTTTCCTGCTTGTTCCCACGCATTGTTTTTTTCTTAACGAATACATCTCCTGTTTGTGTATTTACGTATGTATCTCCTTCTTTACCTTCTGTTGGTTGTGGATCTACTTTTCCATTTAATACTTCTTTACCATCACGTCCTGCTTGTCCTGCAGCTCCGTCTTGTCCGTCTTTGACGATTGATGTTTGAACTAGCGTGTCTGTTCCTTCTGTGTAGTTTCCGTCTCCATCTTTGTCAATGTAGAATGTTAATGTTGTTTGTTTTTTAGCTTCATCTCGTTCTGCTTTGACTTTTGGCGTTTGTCCGTCTACTCCATTTTTAATTGTTGTTGTTACTGCTGGTCTTCCTTCTGGTTGTGTGATTGTGATTGTGTGCGTTCCATCATGGTTGTCTGTCACTGTTACTTCTGGTGTGAACCCATCTCGTCCATTTTCACCTTTGGCTCCTTGTGGTCCTCTGATGTTTCCTGCTTGTTCCCACGCATTGTTTTTCTTAACGAATACATCTCCTGTTTGTGTATTTACGTATGTATCTCCTTCTTTACCTTCTGTTGGTTGTGGATCTACTTTTCCATTTAATACTTCTTTACCATCACGTCCTGCTTTGTCCCTGCAGCTCCGTCTTGTCCGTCTTTGACGATTGATGTTTGAACTAGCGTGTCTGTTCCTTCTGTGTAGTTTCCGTCTCCATCTTTTGTCAATGTAGAATGTTAATGTTGTTTTGTTTTTAGCTTCATCTCGTTCTGCTTTGACTTTTGGCGTTTGTCCGTCTACTCCATTTTTTTAATTGTTGTTGTTACTGCTGGTCTTCCCTTCTGGTTGTGTGATTGTGATTGTGTGCGTTCCATCATGGTTTGTCTGTCACTGTTACTTCTGGTGTGAACCCATCTCGTCCATTTTCACCTTTGGCTCCTTGTGGTCCTCTGATGTTTCCTGCTTGTTCCCACGCATTGTTTTTTTCTTAACGAATACATCTCCTGTTTGTGTATTTACGTATGTATCTCCTTCTCTACCTTCTGTTGGTTGTGGATCTACTTTTTCCGTTTAATACTTCTTTTACCATCACGTCCTGCTTGTCCTGCAGCTCCGTCTTGTCCGTCTTTGACGATTGATGTTTGAACTAGCGTGTCTGTTCCTTCTGTGTAGTTTCCATCTCCATCTTTGTCAATGTAGAATGTTAATGTTGTTTGTTTTTTAGCTTCATCTCGTTCTGCTTTGACTTTTGGCGTTTGTCCGTCTACTCCATTTTTAATTGTTGTTGTTACTGCTGGTCTTCCTTCTGGTTGTGTGATTGTGATTGTGTGCGTTCCATCATGGTTGTCTGTCACTGTTACTTCTGGTGTGAACCCATCTCGTCCATTTTCACCTTTGGCTCCTTGTGGTCCTCTGATGTTTCCTGCTTGTTCCCACGCATTGTTTTTCTTAACGAATACATCTCCTGTTTGTGTATTTACGTATGTATCTCCTTCTCTACCTTCTGTTGGTTGTGGATCTACTTTTCCGTTTAATACTTCTTTACCATCACGTCCTGCTTGTCCTGCAGCTCCGTCTTGTCCGTCTTTGACGATTGATGTTTGAACTAGCGTGTCTGTTCCTTCTGTGTAGTTTCCGTCTCCATCTTTATCAATGTAGAATGTTAATGTTGTTTGTTTTTTAGCTTCATCTCGTTCTGCTTTGACTTTTGGCGTTTGTCCGTCTACTCCATTTTTAATTGTTGTTGTTACTGCTGGTCTTCCTTCTGGTTGTGTGATTGTGATTGTGTGCGTTCCATCATGGTTGTCTGTCACTGTTACTTCTGGTGTGAACCCATCTCGTCCATTTTCACCTTTGGCTCCTTGTGGTCCTCTGATGTTTCCTGCTTGTTCCCACGCATTGTTTTTCTTAACGAATACATCTCCTGTTTGTGTATTTACGTATGTATCTCCTTCTTTACCTTCTGTTGGTTGTGGATCTACTTTTTCCATTTAATACTTCTTTACCATCACGTCCTGCTTGTCCTGCAGCTCCGTCTTGTCCGTCTTTGACGATTGATGTTTGAACTAGCGTGTCTGTTCCTTCTGTGTAGTTTCCATCTCCATCTTTGTCAATGTAGAATATTAATATTGTTTTGTTTTTAGCTTCATCTCGTTCTGCTTTGACTTTTGGCGTTTGTCCGTCTACTCCCATTTTTAATTGTTGTTGTTACTGCTGGTCTTCCTTCTGGGTTGTGTGATTGTGATTGTGTGCGTTCCATCATGGTTGTCTGTCACTGTTACTTCTGGTGTGAACCCATCTCGTCCATTTTCACCTTTGGCTCCTTGTGGTCCTCTGATGCTTTCCTGCTTGTTCCCACGCATTGTTTTTCTTAACGAATACATCTCCTGTTTGTGTATTTACAGTATGCATCTCCTTCTTTACCTTCTGTTGGTTGTGGATCTACTTTTTCCATTTAATACTTCTTTACCATCACGTCCTGCTTGTCCTGCAGCTCCGTCTTGTCCGTCTTTGACGATTGATGTTTGAACTAGCGTGTCTGTTCCTTCTGTGTAGTTTCCATCTCCATCTTTGTCAATGTAGAATATTAATGTTGTTTGTTTTTTAGCTTCATCTCGTTCTGCTTTTTGACTTTTTGGCGTTTGTCCGTCTACTCCATTTTTAATTGTTGTTATTGCTGGTCTTCCCTTCTGGTTGTGTGATTGTGATTGTGAGCGTTCCATCATGGTTGTCTGTCACTGTTACTTCTGGTGTGAACCCATCTCGTCCATTTTCACCTTTGGCTCCTTGTGGTCCTCTGATGTTTCCTGCTTGTTCCCACGCATTGTTTTTCTTAACGAATACATCTCCTGTTTGTGTATTTACGTATGTATCTCCTTCTTTACCTTCTGTTGGTTGTGGATCTCACTTTTTCCATTTAATACTTTCTTTTACCATCAGTCCTCGCTTAGTCCCGTCAGCTCCGTCTTGTCCGTCTTTTGACGATTGATGTTTGAACTAGCGTGTCTGTTCCTTCTAGTGTAGTTTCCATCTCCATCTTTGTCAATGTAGAATATTAATGTTGTTTGTTTTTTAGCTTCATCTCGTTCTGCTTTTGACTTTTTGGCGTTTGTCCGTCTACTCCATTTTTAATTGTTGTTGTTACTGCTGGTCTTCCTTCTGGTTGTGATTGTGATTGTGTGCGTTCCATCATGGTTGTCTGTCACTGTTACTTCTGGTGTGAACCCATCTCGTCCATTTTCACCTTTGGCTCCTTGTGGTCCTCTGATGTTTCCTGCTTGTTCCCACGCATTGTTTTTCTTAACGAATACATCTCCTGTTTGTGTATTTACGTATGTATCTCCTTCTCTACCTTCTGTTGGTTGTGGATCTACTTTTCCGTTTAATACTTCTTTACCATCACGTCCTGCTTGTCCTGCAGCTCCGTCTTGTCCGTCTTTGACGATTGATGTTTGAACTAGCGTGTCTGTTCCTTCTGTGTAGTTTCCATCTCCATCTTTGTCAATGTAGAATGTTAATGTTGTTTGTTTTTTAGCTTCATCTCGTTCTGCTTTGACTTTTGGCGTTTGTCCGTCTACTCCATTTTTTCCATCAACCCCATTGTAAATATCTTTTGTATTTAATATAGTATCTCCTTCATCAAACTTATCATTATTGTTTTTATCATCATAAACAGTAATTCGAATTCCTGAACGACTTAATACACCTGCTGATTCGGCAGATTTTGCTATATCTTCAACTTTAATTTTCGGAGCTCTACCGTCCTTACCATTTTCACCTTTTTGACCTTGTTCTCCTTGAGGACCTCTAATATTACCGATTTTCCCCCAAGCTCCATTTCTCTTTTTATACACATCTCCTGTTGTGGCATCAATGTATGTATCACCATTTTTACCATCTTCTGGCGTTGGAGCTATAATTCCACTTAATAACTCAGCTCCTCTTACAGCATCTTTACCATCATTACCATTCTCTCCTTTTGGAGCAGGAGGAATAACAGTACTTGATATCAACTCATCACCTTCATCAAATACACCATTATGATTATTATCATAATATGCTTTTATTTCGGTTCCCGCATATTCACCTGATGGTTTAGGTTGAGTTGATGTTGGTTGTGATCCTGTCGGTTGACTAGCTGCTGGTTTGTTAGTAGCAGGCTGGCTAGACTCTGGTTGATTAGTTGTCGGTTGACCTGATGTTGGTTGAGAAGCTGTAGGTGCTTCATCTGGATTTGAACCAACTTCTCTTACTCTTCTAGCACTTCTAGATTGTGAATTCGCTGCAGTTTTATTCCCCTCTTCTTTTAATAGCTCAACTTTTTCTGGAGTAATTTCTTTAGGAGAAGCTGTACTACCTATCTCACTTTCTTTCACTACTTCTGGGTTTTTATTTTTTGTGCCAGCCACTGTAGAAGATACAGAAGTATTATTTTTCTCCACAACTGTAGCTATCGCTCTTTTCCCAGGTATTTGACGGAGAATTACTATTACTCTGTACTGTTTGCGCTTGGACTTCTATCTTGGGAGTATTATTATCTGATGCTTGAGCATTTCCTCCCTGCCAGAAAGAAAAGACCAGATAAAATAGCAACACTAGCTGCACCTACATTATACTTACGAATACCATATCGAGTAAAATGCTCGGTTTCATCTTCCTCGATTTTCCAATTATTTTTTGATATACTCTTCATATTTAACTCCTTAATTTATCAATAAATTTGTAATTTCAGAGAAAAATGCTTGAAACAGAAATAGTATTTTTCACATCTTCCTCTGATTTATTTTTACACTATTACTATAAACCTGAAAAAAATACTCCTGTCAATATTTTTTAAAAGCATTATTTTTGATTTCACTAAAAATATTTTTTTATTTTTAACTGTATCTAAACACATAAAAATTTAATTGTTACGAATGCATTTACTTTTAATAGCTATTACTTTCTTCTCCTTTTCTCCCATATTAGTTCTGAAACATATTTTCCATTAACCTTTCCTAATTTTTATAAAAATTAAAATTAATAAAGTCACTCTTTTCTCATTCTTTTCATATATTTAATCACTGGTTTTCTAATAAACTCATCATTTAACATTTACTGTAAATTTATAATTGATTCTGTGTCTTTTTATTCATTTACACCTGTTATATTATTTAACAATTATTTTTTTCTTAACTCATTTAATAGTTAGCTCTATACTCTTGATAAGCATAAATCTATATTTTTAGTTTATTTATCTCAATTTTTCTCCTTAAACTAAGTAAACATACACCATGATAAAGATTACTAAAAACTTGTTATTTTTTATTCTTCTTTTGCTTTTCTCAATATTTTTATATAATTTTTTTCATATTAAAAACTGTTTATAATTGACAAAAACCATTATAAAATTTATGATATTTATTAGAGAATACAACTAACTTTGTATTTATTACTACTGTGACTGGCACAAAAGTCGAAAAATTTCAAAAATTTATATTAGAACTCATAGACACAGTAATTTTATTAAATTTACATTCACTTTGTGAAAAACTTTTATAGATATCTAATAAACTTTACAGAGCTAACTCAACAAATCGATTTTTTAGAAATCAAGATTTTTCGAGTCACTCCTATTTATTAAATTTATAGAAAGGAATATTTTTATGAGAAAAATACATTATTACTATTGTTACAGTTACTTTAGTAGTTTTAACTGTCGCTTTAGGTGGATTTTACTATTTAACTAAAGATGATAAGGCAACAACTCCTAATTCATCAAATCAAAAACAGGATTCTAAAACTTCTACTACTAAAGACAACAATAAAAATAAAAACGATGAAAAAAACTCATCAACTTTAGGAAAAACTCCAGAAACAGTTACTGAACCTACAGTTATTAACGGTATCATTTTAGCTAACAAAAAGCATCCACTACCTGCTAACTATAATCCCGGAGAAAATCCTACTGCAAGACAAAAAGTTAACAAATTAATTAGCGATGCTCAAGCATTAGGACTTAACGTTTCAAATCAAGTATCAGGTTTTAGGGCTTATGACACTCAAGCTGGTCTTTACAACAATTATGTAGCTTCTCACGGAAAACAAGAAGCAGACAGATTCTCAGCTCGCCCAGGATACAGTGAACATCAAACAGGCCTAGTTTTTGACTTAATCGATAATCAAGGTCAACTATTAGGATCTGATGGAACTAATGAAAGTAGCAAAAAAGCTGCTGAATGGTTAGCTAACAACGCGCATAAATACGGATATATTGTCAGATATAAACCAGAATTCGTAGATAAAACTGGATATATGGAAGAAAGTTGGCACATCCGTTATGTTGGAGAAGAGGCAGCTAAAACAATTCACGAAAAAAATATTTCACTTGAAGAGTATCTAAACGCTCCAGGTGGAGACTACGCAAACTAAAATATTATTAACAAAGGAGAATTAAATGAATAGAAATAGTCAAGGTCCAAACAACCAAAACTTCAATAATCAAAATTTTGATCCTAACTATAATTACGATCCAAATATGGATAATACTCAATACAATAATCAAGGATACAATCAGCAATATCAAAACACTCAGTATCAAAATACTCAATATCAAAAATTTCGAACAACCTCAAAATTATAACAATCAACAACAAAATTACAACGTTCCTCCTATGTATATGGAAGAGCCTAAAGAAAAAGAAAAGTATTATTCCAATTGTATTAACAGCAATAATCACTTTTGTAGTACTAGTTGCGGGATTATACTTCGGTTATAATAAATTCTTGAAAAAAGAAAATGTTATTGACTTAGCTACATACGAAGTAAACTTCGTAACATATGGTGCTGAAGGCGAAGGAAAACCTGAAGTTGACATTAAAAAAGTTCCTGAAGTTGCTAACTCAAATGCGGAAATCTCAAACTTATTATCAAACCCAGACATCTCATTTGATAAACAAAGTAATTTAAAAAATGGTGACAAAGTAGAAGTAACTATTTCATTAAATAAAAATACAGTAAACAAATTAAAACTTAAAACAACAGGAGAATTTAAACGTACATTCACTGTTAATGGTTTAAACGAAAAAGCTAAAGAAAAAGAAACTATTATCGTTAAAGAAAGCTCTTCTAAACCTTCAGCTCCTAGCTCTTCAAGTTCTGGAAGTCGTCGTAGTGATGAGCGTACAGTTTATGTTAGACCATCAGCTGGGGTTAACTTACGAAGTTCTTCTAACGACTCAAGTAGTATCATTACTTCTATTCCAGTAGGACGTTCTGTTTACCAACACTATATCCAAGTAAACTCTGAAAGGTGAAGCATGGGCTTATGTTTCATACGGAGGAAGTAATGGTTGGATAAGAGCCGACCCTAATCGGATAATAAATTCAAAACATAAAAAGTTGATTCACAAAATCGTGAATCAACTTTTTTTAATTATCTCTAACTTTGATCTTAACCATAAGCATACTTACTAGAGTTATTCCTATCACTATTAAGAATATTGCTTTACTTTGCGAGAAACCAAATAAACCATTTTTCACATGTTTAGCAATCCATACATATACATAATCTCCGTAATAGATTCCTAGCGCGAAGAACGCTTGGTATATCCCCATACTTACATTACGGTATTCTCTATCAAAATATTGCATAGCAAGTGAGATTAGCGCATTATATGCCTCCATACCCTAATCCATTAAGAATATAACTGAAATAAATAACATATGGATTATTAACATACAACGCTATTATGTAGAATGCTAATGAACATCCTAATAAGAATAATAAGGTTTTTTGAATACCCCATTTTCTAGTGAAATATACTCCCACAAGAACCCCTGCAATAAGCTGAGGAACAGCAAAGACTGCATCCATATAGCGCAAAGCATAGTAGCTGTCATATTTAGCTCGGTTTTTACCATAAGCAATCATATTTGCCCCACTTGTTGAGAATTTAATAAATGAAAGTAACAATGCTAATAAACAGATATAAATAAAACTCTTATGCTTTATTACTACTTTTACTTTATTAAATGAAAAATCACTATCGATTGGACGATAATCTTTCATCATAAAAGATAATATAAACGTTGCTACTGCAATAACTCCTGCTACTATCCACATATAATCAAAGTGCTTATATGTATTCATAGTGAATACATATTGATTGAGCTGCGATAAATTCGGCTAATAACGGTGCTACAGATAATATCGAAACTGATACAGCTGCTCTTATCTTTCGAAAAATGTTTCTGAGAAAATAACATTAAACAAGGCAAAGCATTGTTGCACTTATACCAAGAGATAATGACGATAGGTATAACGTCACATAACTTCCGTTAAATGCAACTAAAAACGATGTTACAATTAGTAAAAATAACGAGATCTGCACGAATATTTTTTTCTTCTCTTAAAAATATCACTCGCTAAAAAAACATCGGCAACCTTACAATTAAACTCTATAAGTCCATAACCAGCAGCAATCTGCAGCAAGTACCGGAGTTAACGAAAGTCCACCTTGTTCAACCGGCGTTATAGCATATAATTTTTCTATATGCTCTAATAATACTTATTGCTGACCAAAATAAAACTAATATCCAAAAATATAATAATTTGATCTTTATTTTAATTCAAATTTCTTCGACAAGAAAACTACTAAAATTAAAATTAAAACGATCATTATAAGTGAAAATAAAATTTTTGTTTTAACCATCTCCTAACTGTATAATTTGAGGTTGCTCCAAAAAGTTCTAAAAATTAACAAAATTTATATGAGAACTCATAGACGCAGTGGTTTATTGATATCTAAATGCACTTTATAAAAAGCTTTTTAGATATCTAATAAACTATGTGGAGAGTGACTCGACAAAATCGATTTCTACAGAAATCACGATTTTTGAGTCACTCCCAACCTTTTCTAAGACAACATTTTAAAATCGACTTTAACATTATACCATAAAAACTAAGTTGTTAAGTAAAAATACTTAAATCAGGCGCTAGTTTACTTTTCGATAATGTTAAGAAACTTATATTTACTTCTGGATAAACTTCCTTTTATAGTTTTAGCACAACCCTAGCGAAAAGTATTCCCACTTGTAAATATATCATCTATAATCAATAAAGTCCGAACCTTTTCCATTTTAGAAACAGTAGGGTAGAATATAATATTTATTCTCCCTTCTCTCTTTATGAAGTTTCGCCTGCTTTTCTCTATATTCACACCTAGTATCTTCTCAAAAATTAATATCGCATATTCTGCATATTTGTTCAATATGATCAAATCCTCGTATAATCTTCCGAATTTCGTTAGCGGGTACAATCGTTATAAGATCAAAAAAATATTTAAAGAAAGAAATCGTTTAAACAGATTTTTAAACTTCAGCGCACATGCTACATCTCCAAAATATTTTATAGAATAAATATCATCTTTTACAAACTCATAATCAGAGAAATAATAAGAGTATATTCTCCCACTTCTAAAACATTAATATCAAGATGTTTCCTTACATTCAGTACACAATCGAAATTTCTCCTTTGTTTTGAAAAATTGTATCGAAAACCTAACTTACTCATAATTTCTGATCCACAAAAACTACAATTCATAATCTACCTCCTATTTAACTTCCTATATTTCACTAAATTATTCATGTATTCTATTTCCTTAATCGCCTTTCATTTCTCCACTAATTTTTATCTGATAAAAATACTATATCCCCACTATTATCATAATCCTTTCTTCCTACTCTACCCGAAATTTGAATCAATGCTGATTTAGTAAAATTTATATGCTTTTGCATCGAAAAATTATCACATCTAGATAATCAAAAGTCACCCCTCGTTCCAATATAGTAGTAGTTACAAGGATATCTATCTTTCTATCGTAAAATTTCTTAATCTTCTCACTTCTATTTTTCATCTTCACTATATACAAAATCTATAATAATATCATCTTGCAAACTATTTTTTTAAATAAAGTACAGATGTCTTACACATTTCCTATTTCAGGGACAAATATCAAAGTTCGCCTATTTCTAGCTAATCTTTCTTTTTATAAATTTTTTTCTATAAATTTGGATTTCTTCGTAAAATCAAACACATCGCTCTTTTCAATTTTTAATTTTTCGGAACAGGTAATAAATATCTATGGTATCTTATAGGTATTTTAATAACTTCATCAACACTATCTTTAATTTTGTTTGAAGGCGTAGCTGATAAAAAAACGCAAAGTACCCCATTATTTTTTCAAACTTGTTTTTTGCACCATTTTCTAAACATTCATCTCCTGAATACGGAAAAAGCATCCACCTCATCAATTATCACTATATCAAAGTAATTGTAGTACTTAACAAGCTGATGAGTAGTCATTATATAAAAATTAGATTCTTCTAACACCTTCTCCTCACCATGTAATACACTTATAGGGTAACCACTAAAATCACGATAAAACCTCTCAGATAATTCCTTAACTACATCTCTCCTTGGAATAGCTAAACAAATAGTTTTACTTTCTAAAATCGCTTGATAAATTACCTCATAAACTATTTCTGTCTTTCCAGCACCACAAACAGCCCAAACTAGTGTATTTAGAGCTTTCCTAGTATTATCTACCAATCTTTCACTTGCTATCTCCTGGACATCACTCAGTCTTACACTAGGTTTTTTAGGTGCTTCTATTTTCGATACTGGAATATTAATATGAAATTTTACGAAATTATCATCACTTCTTCCAAAAGCGATACATCTCTTACAATACGTTGTCTTCAAACTATTATTCTCAAAACTAAAAAATAGATTTTGATCTCTATTGTCGCATTGTAAGCAATGATATTTATCATCGACCAACTCCACTGAATACAACTTCTTAACAAAGGTACAATTATCTAAATAGTGTAATTTAATTTTCAAATTGAGTAATTTTGAAATAGACAAGAGCAGCCCATTATATCTCCTCAAAAAGTTAAATCACTCTCTTTTAGATTATAGACTGCTCCTGTAGTTATTTCATCATAGATTTCTTCAAAATCATTATTTATTTTACCAAATTCATCATAACTTTTTCTAATTTTTTTCTATAATTAATATTTTTCATAATCATTCATTTTTTTGAATAATAAATTACATAAAGTGCTTCAATAAATTCACAGTATTCCCTAAAAAAACATTTTTTTCTCCCCACCTCGTCTATAAATTTTTATCAAATTATTTTATCCATTTTTACTCATTTAGTTAACATTTTTAAGATTCTAGACTTCTTTACAACTTTATACTAACTGTATTTAATTTTATTTTAACAAAAATATATTTATAAAGCAAAATAAAAAGTACATTTTTATAAAAAGTGACATTTTTTATGCAAACTATATTGCTAACGTTATCAAAAGTGGTATAATAAAACTATAAAAAGAGGGGAACTCCCTATAAAAGTAGCTAAGCTACTTTATGAAAGGAGTGCTTTTAAAAATGTTAAGATATCAAGTACGAGGAGAAAATTTAGAGATTACTCAAGCAATTAGAGAGTATGTTGAAAACAAAGTTTCTAAAATTAGAAAAAAATACTTTGCTGACAGTTTAGAAGCAAACGTTTACGCTAATGCTAAAGTATACAAAAATAATAAGAAAAAAATTGAAATCACTGTACCTCTTAAAGGTGTAACACTTCGTGCAGAGGAAACTAACGAAGACTTATACGCAGCTGTTGATTTAGTTGTAGACAAACTTGAACGTCAAATGAGAAAACACAAAACTAAAATCAATAGAAAAGGACGTGAGAAAGGATTTGTTGAAGAAAAATCTTCTTACTAACGAGTTAGAAGAAACTGAAGAAACTTCAGAAACTGCATTAGATTTCGGTAAAGTTAAACAACTTAAAGTAGAACCAATGACAAGAGAAGAAGCTGTATTCCAAATGGAACTTCTAGGACACGATTTCTTCGCATTCTTAGACAGCAACACGAACGAAATTTCAGTAGTATACAAACGCCGTGACACTGGATACGGAGTACTAGAAATTTCTAAATAATTAACAATGAGTTTTAAACTTAATCAACCATCTTCCGTAGGTGGTTGATTTTTCTTTGCAAATACAATAAAAATTAAAATAAAGAGAAAAATTCAAAATTCTCAGTTTCTTTGAACTATTAAATTTATATATAATTATGAATTTCATGTTCTCTATCGTGGTGGCGACAAAATTGAATTCAATTTTGTTAGGGAAAAAATGAGACTTATGGCTCATTTTTAGCTGTAGAATCCATTTTTTATGTGTAATCACATGAAAAATTAGTCGGAAAGCGTCCTTCACCACAATAAGAGAACATAAGAAATAGTTTTATTCTATACACATTACACAAAATACATTAGGAGGATTTTTTATGACTAAAAAAGTTGCTTTATTCGTTGAAAATGGAAGTGAGGAGTTAGAGTTTATTACACCGCTTGATATATTACGTCGTGCAAATATTCATGTTGATCTAATTTCTGCCAACAACGAAGATCACATAACAAGCTCACATGATGTAAAAATAATAGTAGATAAAAAAATTAACGATATCGACAATATCCTTGACTATGATGCCATAGTAATTCCTGGTGGAATGCCCGGAAGTACACTACTTCGTGACAACGACAAAATAATCACATTCTACCAAGACATGTATAACGCTGGAAAACTTGTTGCAGCTATCTGTGCTGCACCTATCGTTTTAAGTAGAGCTGGTATACTAGAAGACAAAGAAGTGACTTCTTACCCAGGATTCGATAAAGAAATTAACTGTAAAACATACAATAACGAAAAAGCAGTAATCGTTGATAAAAATGTAATTACTGCACAAGGACCAGCTATCGCAATCCTATTCGGTTACGAAATCGTTAATTATCTACTTCAAGACGATACCGCACAAAACATTAGCAACGCAATGTTAGTTCCAGTATTAAAAAATAACTTATAAAACACAAAAATTAAGACCTCAGAATAGAACATTCGAGGTCTTTTATCATTTTATTATTTTGTTAATTCTTCTAATTCTTTCATCGCATTGAATACAACTTCTGGTGTACAAACATCAACTGCAAGTTTAAATGTTTCTTTTTCACTAGCTGCAAATTCTGCAATTTTCTTCATTTTTTCTTCTACATCTTCAGTTACATTAACACAAGCTAAGTTGTAAGCTAAATTATTGTCTTTATAGAATGGAACAAGTTTCTCAACTTCTTCTCTCTCTTACCTTCAGCAAGTAATTGAACTAAGATACCATATGATACTTTTGTACCGTGTAACACAGAGTGTGTTTCTTTAACTAAACTCATACCATTGTGTACTGCATGAGCTCCTGCCATACGTCCATAGTGAACACCGAAGCATCCAACACATCCTGAGATTGCGAATACTGTATCTACAGCATTTTTGAAACTTTCTGTTACTTCACCTTTTTCCATAGCTTCTAATGCACCATTAGCATCACGTAAAAGTACATCACGAGTGATTTTAGCTGCTTCTAATCCCATTCTTACAAAAGGATCGTTAAATTTATTGTTTCTTTCAACTAAAACAACTGCTTCATACCATTTAGCTAAAGTATCACCGATACCTGCTACGAAGTATTCTTTTGGTGATTCTAATAATAAATCTAAGTCTGCCACACAAGCATATGCAGTACGTTTAAAGTATGCAACTTCTCTAAATGTGTGGTCTGGGTGATAAACCGCAGCTACAGGTGCATAAGGTGCACAAGTTGCGATTACTGTCGGTACTGTCATGTACTCAACGTTTAAGTTTTGTGCTACACCTTTGGCAGTGTCGATAACACGACCTCCACCTACTCCAAGAACTACGTCAACACCTTCACCAAATTCATCTGCAATACGTTGCATATCTTCAAAAGATGCCGATCCATCATATTTCGCTACTCTAAATTCTCTATTTCCTTTATAAAACTTCGTAAACGCCGCGTAAGATTTTTCTCCAGTAACAATCAAAGGAGTTTTAAACCCTTCTAATCTATTATCAAGTGCAGACAATGCCCCACTTCCTGAAATATATTCACTTACCCCTGGTCTCGCTACATTTGCTAATTCAAACATTTTACATCTCTCCTTTGTTGTTAATTTATTTTTGTTTTTTATAATGTAATTATGATTATAACATTTCGAAAAACTAAAATCAATAGTAAGTTAAAAATATTTTTATTTTCTGACAATTAAACTAAGAATTTGAAATCCTTGTCCTTAAATCCCATAAAAAAACAAGGCAACATAGAAGTGTTCCTATTTTATCTCTTTTAAAACACATCTACATTACCTTAAATTTTTTTTATCTCGGGAAAAATATAGTCCCCTCTTTTTTAGTCTGACCTTTTGTTATAGATTCAACGATAGTACTCGCTTTTTCAAGAGCTACTATCTGTCCATCTAATTTCTCAATTAAAATTTTTCTACCTTTATACGGGCTATAGACACTCGCTTCTATATTCTCTATCCTTAAATAGTATTGTTCGCCATACCCATTTTCACGTAGCATATTTTGTATTTGAGCTAAATTCTCTTCATTATAATCTACATACTCAAAAAGTTTTCTATTTTGCAATCTTTTCGCTAAATCTGCAGCTATTACATCACCTTTATCTTGGATAAGAGCACAACAGTATAATAAAGAATTCTCATCTAATCTGAAATACTCTTCTTCACTAACTTCAGTTTTTTCTAAAAATGGAATTAGCACTTTCATATCTTCAAAATAATCTTTATTGTCTTTAAAAATGTCTTTCAATCTATTGAATAGTTGAATAAACACTGCTTCATAGCTTCTAGCTACAGGGTGATAGTAAACTTGCCAGTACATTTGGTACCTCGCCATAATATAATCTTCTACACTATGGATACCTGTATGTTTTACTACAATCACCTTCCTACCTTCACTTGTTTTTCTAACACGCATCGTACGCAATATTCTTTCTAAGTCAAATTGTCCATAACTTGTAGCTGTAAAGTAAGAATCACGTAGTAGATAATCCATTCTATCAGCATCGAGTTGTCCAGAAACAATCTGATTCAATATATCATTTTCATGAGTATGTTGAATAATAGAAACTATATCTTCAGGCATTTTTTTAGATACTGCTCGTAAAATAGAATTAAGTTCAGTGTTCCCCAATATTATTTTTACTGTATATTCCTCATGACTATGATTAGTTACATGTTCAAAAGCATGAGAAAACGGACCGTGTCCAACATCATGTAATAACCCAGCAAGCATCACGCACACTTTTTCATATTCAGTTAACTCAGCGCATAGCGTCTTAACCTCAGTTACCATCCTTCTTACAATTTCATATACCCCTAACGAGTGAGAAAATCTTGAATGTTCAGCTGTTGGATATACTTGAAAATCTCCCCCTAATTGTCTAATACGACGCAATCTTTGGAACTCTTTACTATCAAGACAATTCCAAATCACTTCATAATGAATATGAATATAACTATGCACTGGATCCTTTAATACTTTTAGTTTCATCTAATCTTTTTAATTCCATCCCTATTCCCCTATCATAATCGATAATTTTTTTACTATATTTCTCTTTTATTATATCAAAGCACAAAAAAAGACAAGCCTAAGCTCATCTTTTTCACTTTTATTCTTATTTTTTTCGTCTACTACGTATGGTAAAAAGTGCCATGTGTCTAGCTCTTTTAATTGCTGTAGTTAACATTCTTTTGGTACTAGCTGAAGTACCTGTTACACGACGTGGTAAGATTTTTCCACGTTCAGAGATGAATTTTTTAAGTAATTCTACATCTTTGTAGTCGATAAATTCTACGTTATTTTTAGTGAAATAACATACTTTTTTACGACGACGCATGTTGTTACGACGATTGTTATTTTACTGCCATTGTGCATGTCCTCCTATGTAATTTTTAGTCTTCTTTAAACGGATTTACTACATCCTGCATGAAGTCATCATCTAGATTACTTGGGAAGTTTTCCCCGAAATCAGAGAATGATGAACTATCATTAATAAAATCTTGCATAGCTGAATTAGCTTGTCCAAAGTTTTGATTAGTATTGTTGTTATAATAATTTTGATTATTGTTATTATACGCTGGTTGTGATTGAGGTTGATTAAAACTCATAGAGTCAAAACCATTGTTTTGTCTTCCATGTGAGCTATTTTTAGATTCAAGGAATTGAACACTTTCTGCTACTACTTCAGTAACATAAACTGTGTTTCCATCTTTACCTTGATAATTTCTAGTCTGTATTCTACCTTCAACTGCAACTTGACTTCCACGCCCTAAGAAACGTGCCATATTTTCCGCTTGCTTTCTAAAAGCTACACAGTTAATAAAGTCTGCCTGTCTTTGACCATTTTGGTCAGTGAATGTTCTGTTTACAGCTACTGTGAAATAAACCATTGGAATATTCGAACTAGAATATCTCAATTCTGGATCTTTAGTTAATCTACCTACTAATACTACACTATTTACCATAGTATTTCACCCCTTATTTTTCTAATCTTACTACCATGTGACGGATGATGTCATCGCTAATTTTTGCTAAACGATCGAATTCTTTTGTAGACGCATCTGTTTCTGAAGTTAATTCTACTACATAGTAGTAAGCATCACTGAAGTCTTCGATTTCATAAGCTAGGCGTTTTTTACCTAAATCTTTAACTTCTACTGCTTCTGCACCTTCTGAAAGAATATTTACGAATCTATCAACCACAGCTTTTTTAGCTTCTTCATCGATACGTGGTTGAACAGCAAACATTACTTCATATTTTCTCATGTGTGTGTTACCTCCTTTTGGTCTTTGCGACTCTCTAGTTTACTAGAGAGTAAGGAGTAATAAAATTACTCTAACGGTTATTATATCAATTCTAAAAAATAAAAATCAACTAATAACTATATTTTTTTAAATATTTTTTTAATTTAATAATCGTTAATAAATATAAGGAAATCATAAATATAATTCATATTAAATAATTACTGAAAAAAATTACATTCTATCTACCTCTCCAACTTAATTACCTCTTAGTTAGACTACGATAAATATACTTGTCATCCTCCCCCTTCTATTATAACACAAAAAAACCACTAAGTTTTTAATTGATAGGTATTATCAATGTTGGAAACTTTATTTTTTAATATTATATTTAACTATCCAAAACAATAATACTCTTCATTTGTTGTTATATATCAATTATTTAATATAATGTAAAATAATATTGAAAACAATTATTGTCAGAGTATTTCATTTATACAACAGAAATATATCGTTAAATTTAAAAATGCATATATTGTTAATTTGTACATTCAAATTTTTATATGAAAATATATATTTTATCTAGGTATTTAGTTATATAACAGATATTTACATCAATTAATTATAGGTGTAAAAATATAAATGTAAACAAATAAGAGGTGTTTATAACAAAAAAATCAAATGATACTTATCCACTATTATACTTTACAGATATTCTCATTATTTCTGTTATAAATCCCTGAATTAAAAGGAGTAAAAATCATGTCTAAAGAAAAATTACAAACTGTAGATCCAGTTGAAGAAGTAAATACGTTAGTATCAAAAGCATTGGTTGCTTTAGATGAATTCAAAAAGATCGAAGATCAAGAAAAAATTGATGCAATAGTTCAAGCAGCAGCAGTTGCAGCTCTTGAAGCACACGGACCGTTAGCAGTTGCAGCTGTTGAGGAAACTGGTCGTGGTGTTATTGAAGACAAAGCGATTAAAAATCTTTATGCATGTGAATACATTGTAAACTACATGCGCGATCTTAAAACTGTTGGAGTAATCGACAAAGATGACGTTGATGGACTTACAGCAATAGCTGAACCAGTTGGTGTTGTTTGTGGTGTTGTACCAACAACTAACCCTACATCAACAACAGTATTCAAATCTCTAATCTGTTTAAAAACTCGTAACCCAATAGTTTTCAGTTTCCACCCATCTGCAAATGAATGTTCTAAACAAGCAGCTCGTATCGTTCGTGATGCAGCAGTTAAAGCAGGAGCTCCTGAAAACTGTATCCAATTCATCGAAAAACCATCTATGGAAGGAACACACGCTTTAATGAACCACGATGGTGTAGCTACAATCCTTGCTACAGGTGGTAACGCAATGGTTCGTGCAGCATATTCTTGTGGTAAACCTGCTCTAGGTGTTGGTGCTGGTAACGTACCTGCTTATGTACACAAAGAAGCTAAACTTAAACAAGCTGTTAACGACATCGTATTAAGTAAAGCATTTGACAACGGTATGATTTGTGCCAGTGAACAAGCAGCAATCGTAGATAAAGAATTATACGATGAATTTGTTAAAACTATGAAATCTCACAGAGTACACTTCGTAAACAAAAAAGAAAAAGCTAAATTAGAAAACTTACTATTCGGTGTTGAAGCAAACTCTGAAAACTGTGCCGGAGCTAAATTAAACTCTGTAATCGTTGGTAAACCAGCTACAGAAATCGCTAAATTAGCTGGATTCGAAGTACCAAAAGGAACAGTAATCTTAGCTGCTGAATGTAGTGAAGTTGGAGTTAAAGAGCCTCTTACTCGTGAAAAATTATCTCCAGTATTAGCTGTATTAAAATCTAGCAGTACAAAAGATGGTATCGAAAAAGCTAGACAAATGGTTGAATTCAACGGTCTAGGACACACTGCAGCAATCCACACTCAAAACGAAGAAGTTGCTGAAGAATTTGGTAAAGTAGTTCGTGCTTGTCGTGTAGTTTGGAACTCACCTTCTACATTCGGAGGAATCGGGGATGTTTACAACGCATTTATCCCATCTCTAACTCTTGGATGTGGTAGCTATGGACGTAACTCAGTATCTGGTAACGTAAATGCTATCAACTTACTAAACATTAAATTAATCGGACGTAGAAACAACAACATGCAATGGTTCAAATTACCTCCAAAAGTTTACTTCGAACCAAACGCAATCAAATACTTAAGTGAAATGGAGGGTTTAGAAAGAGTAATGATCGTAACTGACGAATCAATGGTTAAACTTGGTTTCGCAGGACGCATCATCGACCAATTAAACCGTCGTAAAAATAAAGTTCAATACGAAGTATTCGCTGGGGTAGAACCTAACCCTGATATCACAACTGTAAAACGTGGATTAGAAATCATGAATACTTTCAAACCTAACGCTATCGTAGCACTAGGTGGTGGTTCTCCAATGGACGCAGCTAAAATCATGTGGTTATTCTACGAAAGACCAGATGCAGACTTCAAAGAACTTGTTCAAAAATTCGCAGATATCAGAAAACGTACTGTGAAATTCCCTCACTTAGGTCAAAAAGCTAAATTCATCGCTGTTCCAACAACTTCTGGTACAGGTAGTGAAGTTACACCATTCGCAGTAATCTCTGATAAAGAAAATGATAAAAAATATCCATTAGCTGACTATGCTATCACTCCACACGTAGCAATCGTTGACCCAGTACTAGTTCAAACAGTACCAGCTAGACCAACAGCTGCAACAGGTATGGACGTATTAACTCACGCAACTGAAGCTTATACTTCTATCCTTGCTAACGATTATACTGATGGATTAGCACTTCGCGCAATTAAACTTGTATTCGAAAACTTAGAAAAATCTGTTAAAGAATTTGACAAAGATGCTAGAGAAAGAATGCACAACGCCTCTTGCTTAGCTGGTATGGCTTTCGCAAATGCATTCTTAGGAATTTCTCACTCAATGGCCCACAAAATCGGTGGTAAATTCCACACTATTCACGGTGAAACTAACGCAACATTATTACCATACGTAATCAAATACAATGGTACTCGCCCAGGTAAAGTATCTTTATGGCCTAAATACGAACACTATCAAGCTGATGAAAGATTCCAAGACATCGCTCGTATGCTAGGACTAAAAGCTGACACTCCTGAACAAGCAGTTGACTCTTATGCTCAAGCAGTATTCGAACTTGGTAAACGTGTAGGAACTCCAATGTGCTTCAGAGACCACGGTGTTGACTACGAAGCATTCAAAGCAGCTCTACCTACTTTAGCAATGGATGCTTACGAAGACCAATGTACTCCAGCTAACCCAAGATTAGCTCTAATCAAAGATATGGAAGGTATCATGGAAGCAGCTTGGTTCGGATTCGATGAGAAAAAATTCGTAGAAAATCAATAAGCTATTCATTCATAATCTCAGAACATTAAACTCATACTTCTTTTCATCCATGAAGTAATGAATAGAAGCATCCCCTTAGACAAAGTCTAAGGGGATTGTTTTTTATTAATGGCTTTAGCCAGTTGAGGAGGCGAAGTCTCCGAAACAAAAAACCACCCGCTATGCGGGTGTGAGATAAGAGTTAAACAATTGAAAAATCATCCTTTCTTGATAAAATAAGAGTAGTTCAAGCTCTAAAATAAAGAAAGGATGATTTTAATTATGGCAAATAAACATAATAGTTTATCGCATACAAAGTGGTTATGTAAATACCATATTGTATTTACACCTAAGTATAGACGAAAAATAGAATTTAATCAATACAAACGAGATATAGTAGATATAATAAAAAGGTTATGTAAGTATAAAGGAGTGGAAATAATAGAAGGGCGTATAATGCCAGATCATATACATTTGCTGTTATCAATACCACCCAAATATAGTGTATCAAGTTTTATGGGGTATTTGAAAGGGAAAAAGTTCACTGATGATATTTGATATGCATGCAAATCTAAAAATATAAGTATGGGAATAGAAAGTTTTGGGCAGAAGGATACTATGTAAGTACAGTAGGTTTTAAATGAAAGTACAATAAAAAATATATCAGAGAACAAGAAGCGCATGATATTGCAATTGATAAATTGACAACAAAAAGAATATACAAATCCATTTGGAAATAAGAAAAATAGATAAACCCGTTTAACGGGTAGCGGGCGTAAAAATACAATAGGGCTTGAACGAATGTGAAAGCCAGCACCTGAGGTGCGTGTTAGTAACAAAGGGTTATACCCGAAGAGAAAAACCACCCTTTTCAGGGGTGGTCATTATTGTTTAACTTTAAATGAATACATCAAAACTATAATTAATAATAGTAATAAACTATATAATGCAAATGATGAACTAATAGCGTTAGCGAAAAAAATAATATTACTGTTGTTCCTATTGGTACTGAAATAGTAATAACAGTACTAAAAATACTATATATTGATGTTTGTTTTTTCCTCAGGGAACTGATTGTAAAATCAATGCATCTAGTTTTTGGATTCGATATTCCTGCAAAATAACCTATTATTAAAGTTAAAAATAATAAGTATAAATTTATTTTGTAGTATCAATAGATTTCCTACATACATAATGAATAAAATTATTTCTAATATAGCATTATTTCTCAAACCCATATTCTTATAAAAACTAATTTGGTAGACTCCTCCGACAATTGTACTAACTACTTCCACTATTTCTAATAAAGTAATAGTATAGGCTACATTCCCAAATAGTAAGGTCTCATTTTTTTACTAAAATTACTAGAAGTAAAGCGAACATCGCAGATGAGTAAAAAAATTCATCCCTAAAAAAATAGTATAACAAAGTTATAAATTTTTCTTTTATCTCACGGAGTATTTTTAAAGTTTTCAATAGTATCTTTTAAAAATCTTTTAGTACTCACCTTCTCTTTATTATCTACTTTAAAACTACCAACCTTCTCTTTCATCAATTTTTTTATATTTTTGCCAGTATTAAAAAAATGCTATCAAGAATAACGCTGCATTCAGCATTCCAAAAATATGAATAGTTATAACTTAAGAGTCCTAAAACGAATACTCCAACAGCCTTTCCACCAAGTGAGATTGTATTGTTTATAGAACTAATAAATGCTAATGCTTCACTTAGTTGTTCTTTGCGCACTAATCTAGTATTAATCGACATTGATAAATAGCCATTATAACTACCTAGTATATCTGCAACTACATTTACAAATACTAATACAATAAAAATCCACCATTGGACTCCGTAAATGCACACGAAAGCGAATAACGAAAATAATAAAAACTGATAAAATCTTGTCGATAATATTCTGTTGTACTTATCTTTTGTCTGATCTGCAAAATATCCTAAGATAAATGAAATAATATAGGGCAATGTCGTAGCTATCGAAACTATACTCACGGCTAATTCTGGATTCGGTAAATTCGTCGCATAAATAATAAACGCAATATCAAATAACGTTCTACCAGCATTCCCAAATGCCGATGAAATAGTGAATAACCTATAGAGTTTATTTTTCAAGAAAATATTCATCGAATACCACCTCCTATATTAGCTCTATTTTACATTAGTAGCATCGAATTTTCAATATATTATATATTCTTTTTTTGAAAATTTAAAATATTTGTCATCAAACTTTAAATTTCTCATGATTAATAAAAAGAGCAACTAAATGAAATCCTAATTCCCATAAACTCAAATTCATCTTAATTACTCTTTAATCTATTATATTTTTATATTCTGTCTCTAGTGAAATACTCGTACATATCTTCACGAATTGGAGTCTGTATTTTATAGAAAAACTGAATTACAGTATCTCCGCTTCTTTCTCTAGCTACTAATTTAGGTTCTCCTGTCGTCTTCATCTCACCTAGGAAGTAAAATATTCGTGCTCCATCCTTATCATCTTTATTTTTCCTCATAAATAGATAGATTTTCGTTTCATTATTATAGAAATAATCGCACTCTTTCGATTCTAAATTCCTTCTCGGCTTCGACATCGAAGTAAAACCATTATCCGGTAAAAATCCATGTGTATAATCACGGTTAAATGAATTTTCATCAATATCGTAGTTAATAAACACAGGTAAAGTCTTCGTTCTTTCATCGTACTTATAACCGCCTATAGCGAGTGGCACGTAGTTAATTCCCCCATGAGAATAATTTACAAATATCCTCAAAACTATATTTTTCATACAATACAAAAATTAGTATCTTTGTATAAATTATCTTTATAATATTTATTATATCTGTAAATTCCATAGTCTACCAAATCTTGTAACAATTCCATAAAAAAATCTCAGACTGCAGTTGTTCTTCAAACTCCTTAGATATTTTTATCTCAGTTGCATTCTCATCTAAAAATATACAATCATGAAACTTCTTCTTAGTGACACTACTAGTTACGAAAGTTGTTAGTAAGTATCTTTCTACTAACATCTAGCTCATAATCTGCGATAAATTTATTATAGTCTTTCAACATAATTTCTTCAAAAGATGTAAGAACACTACGCTTCTTATCCTCTAATAACAAACGTAAAATTATAAGTTCTTCTATCTTTTTACTCAAGATTAAGTTAGTAGAGACGAAATTTAACATATTCTCTGCAGTCTTTGTCAGTTTTCCACTATACTTAAACTGTTTTTTTCCTTCTTAGATAAGAATGAATAATAACTTCCAGCTACCTCGAAAATCTTTCTAATATCAATAGCGTCATAGTCCTCAAAGTCTAAATACGTAGGTATTCTTCCAAGTTTATTTTTAAGCTTATTATATTCATCAGTAACAAATAGCCACGTATTTAACTTCACATTGTCTATCGCGCTATATATTCTTTGTTTAGAGATTTCATCAAAATGAATAGTCGATGTCCCCGGAATATACCTAGTCCCCTGAGATAAACTTCCTTACAGTATCTTTATCATAACTATTGTCTCCAGATAGAGCCACAGGAATTAAAAAGTTATTTTTATAATTAGCTATAAAATCTATTATTACAACAAAATCTTTATTCGCAGATTTTCGCAAGCCACGACCTAGCTGCTGAATAAAAATAATAGAACTTTGCGTAGGTCTTAACATAATTACCTGATTAACCTCAGGAATGTCTACGCCTTCATTGAAAATGTCTACGGTAAATATATAGTCTAACATATCACCATCATTCGCAACCAACTTAGCAATCTCCTGTTCACGGCGCTCCTGACTATCTTCACCTGTTAAGCTAGTAGTATTGTACCCACGTGTGTTAAATTCTTCACTAAGCACCTTAGCTTCTTGTTTTGACGAACAGAAAACTAGACCTTTTACCCTATCTCCTGAATAACCATAATAATTAATCTTACTTATAACATGCTCGACACGTTCGCTAGACACTAGATTTGAAAAATCACTCAGCTCGTCAATAACCTTACCATCAACTTCTAGATCACTAATACCGAAGTAATGAAACGGGCATAATAATGAATTTTCCATCGCTTCTTTTAAGCGAACTTCATAAACGATATTATTGTTAAATAATTCATAAATATTAAAACTATCCGTTCTATCAGGGCTTGCCGTCATCCCTAGATAAAATGTTGGTTTAAAATAATCCATCAATCTAAGATAACTGTCAGCTCCTACCCTATGCACCTCATCTATTATAATTTCATCAAAATAAGTATTATTAAAAACTCTTAAAAAAACATCTTCTTTAGACATAGTTTGAACAGTAGAAAAAATAAAATCCGCTTCTATATTTTTCTCTTTACCTGTAAGTAAACCATAGCTACGATTAGTTCCAAAAATAGTCTTAAATGTCTCCAGCGCCTGACGAGCAATCTGTTCTCTATGAACGATAAATAATAATCTCTTTGCACCTATGCTCTTCATCGCAAAAGCAGCCGCAAATGTCTTACCTGTTCCTGTCGCAGAAATAAGAAGCCCCTTATTATCTTGATTACGAAGTTTTTCGAAATTTTCTATAAAACTCCTTTGCATCTTATTCGGCTTGATTTCCTCGGAAATAATTTTTCCAGTAACAGTCTCAACCTTATTAGTAGCGAATTCTTCAACATACTTATCTTTTATTTCAGAGTAAGACTTAGATTTCTCCCATAAACTATTAAACTCATCTAAGACAGTATCTGTTAGAATTCTATCACCCTCAACAAAAGTATTCCATTCTTTATTTATCGTAAGTGCAGCACTCGTTAAGTTCGAACTTCCCATCAGTACTTTCCATGAATCACCATATCTAAATAAATAACCTTTAGCGTGGAAGCCGTGTTTATTTTCTACACAATCATAAATTTTTAGAGAGATATTTTTAAAATTAGACAATTTCTCTAATACTTTAGGAGTATTAAAATATAAATAATTCGTCGTCAAAAATTTTTTTCCACGGATGTTTTTCTTCTAAATTCTTCAAAGTCTGAAGTAAACTAGTTAAACCACTTTCTGAAATAAATGCCACGCTGAAAATAAATTCATCGCAAATTTCTAATTCACTCTCAAGCGTACTAAGAACTTTCATCGCTTCTAGATGATTATTATAAACAAATGTATTCTTCATTTTAACCTCCTTCTGTTAGACTAGCCATTAATTATTTCATATGTTATTAGGGCTTCTTTCATAACTTTTACATTATGAACTCGTACCATTCTAGCTCCTCGTTTCACCGCTTCTAATGATAAAGTAGCACTTACTATATCTCTATCTTTCGGATTACTATTACCACCTAATACATAATCTGTAGTTCTCTTTCTACTTACCGCATATAAGATTTCACAACCTAATGAATTAAGTAATTCTAGTTTACGTGTAATTTCTAAGTTAGCTTCTGCAGTTTTACCAAATCCCATCCCAGGATCAACGATTATGTTTTCTTTCTTCACACCAGCATTTAGACAAATATCCACACTCTCGCCTAGTTCACGTACAACTTGCTCAATCTCATGTCCTTCTTCTACACCACCATTGTGCATGATAAAGATTGGAATATCAAACTTAGCAGCAACTTCAGCCATAGTGCTTCCTTTAGCGCCATTTACATCATTTAGTACATCTACTCCTGCTTCAATCATATATTCAGCTACATTAGGTTTATACGTATCGACACTAAAACACACATCAGGGAATGTTTTTCTTAAAGTTGGAAATACACTTTGTAATCTAGCAAGTTCGTCTTCCTCGCTAACTACAGTCGAACCTGGACCAGTTGATTCAGCACCAATATCAATAATATCCGCACCTTCATCTACCATCTTACGAACACCTTCTATCGCAGCCTCCACATCATAAAAATCTCCTCCATCTGAAAAAGAATCAGGAGTAAAGTTTAATATCCCCATAATTAAATATTTTTTTTCATTTAATAATTGTTTTAATTTATTCATTCTATCACCTATCATTTTATTTTACATACCTTACTATTATATCACGTGACTATGGGGTTTGCAGTAAAAAAAGAAGCAATCCTAAAATTATGATTTTAGAATTACTTCTCTATTTTGTTAATTGGGTACTACTCCCAGCTTTCTACTCACTCTTTTCCTTCAACGAACGAATAACTGGTTCTTTCCTAAATGCATAATACAATTGAGCTGCCATTACAACCCATAGAATAGGTTCTACAAATATTACTCCTAAATATCCTGCACTTGGAATAATAAATATTACAAATAATATTTTCCCTAGCATTTCTATAATACTTGAAACTAGTGGCATCATCTTTTGTCCTAATCCTTGCAGAGCATTTCTCAATACTAAAAGTATCGCTAAAAATGGATAAAATACAGAACTAATCTTAAGATATAGCGAAGCTTGGTAAATTAGTTCTTCATCGTTACTTCCCGTGATAAGTTCATTTAAAAATGGACTTGCAAAGAATAATACAATACTAATAAAAATTGACCAAGTAATCGCAATAGCCATCGCTTGTCGAAGACCTTCAACAATACGTCTATATTGTCTCGCACCAAAATTTTGCGATGTGAAGGTTGTTACAGTCGCGTTCATAGCTATTATTGGAAGAAGTGCAAATATCATTATTCTTCTAGCACTTGTCTGAGCACTAATAATCGTTGAACCTAAGGCATTAATCGAAGTTTGCAAAATTAAAGTTCCAATCGAAACAACAGAAAACATAAGCCCCATAGAAATACCTTGCCCCAATAAATCAGCATAAAGTTTTTTATTCCATGCAAAATGTTTTTTAGATGGTATTAAAAACGGAGTTTTTTTGCGAATATAAATAAAACACAATACAGCAGACACTCCTTGTGAAATAATAGTTGCTACCCCAGCCGAGCGTACACCCATATGTAAATATGCTATGAAATATATATCTAATACAGTGTTAATAATTGCTGAAAAAATTAAAAAATATAATGCAGCCTTACTATCTCCTACTGCTCGAAGTAGTCCAGCACATAAATTATACGCAAGAGTAACACCTACAAATACTACTATAAGATAAATATACTCATAAGACTGAGCAATAATATTACTTGGTGTCCCAAGTAATTTCAATAATGGATATAAAGCAAAATTACCTAATACGGCAATTATAATGCTCAATACTCCACCTATAACAAACATAACAGCTACAGCACTCTTTAACTTTTCATAGTCTCCTGCACCATAATAACGGGCAATAACTATACCCATACCATTTCCTGTACCTAATGCAAAACCAACTACAAGCTCAAATATCGCAGCAGTAGCTCCAACAGCAGCAAGGGATTCTTCTCCAAGGAATCTACCAACAATCATAATATCTACCGTATTATAGAGTTGCTGAAAAATATTTGCTATCATAACCGGTATCGCAAAAGCAATCATCGTCCGTAATATCGGACCTTCTAATAAATTTACTGATGTTTTTTTCATAAATAATATTATATCACTTTGAATTAAAGATTCAAGGAATAACTGAAAACTATTCTGAAAATGGAGAAAGGCCCATCTTTCGATGAGCCATTTATATTATGAAAAAAATATTATTAAGTTTTGTTATGTTTATATTATATCCCACTTACCTTACATGAACTTTTATGCTATAATTAAAATGAAACTAAAGTTGAAAAATTTTTGAAAAATAATAATTATCTAGTTCTTTTTCATAATATACTTCAAATTTGGACATTCTATAACTTTATCAATTTTTAAAATCTAATTTCTCATACAGTTTCTTAGCGATCATATTAGAATCAAATACTGTTAGAGTTATACTATCAATATTTTTTTATCTTCAAAAATACGCTGAACAAATGCTCCTAATGCATTCTTTCCAAGACCTTGCCCTACTTTTTTGAGGATTTAAAAATAAATCTCCCTAAATGCACATTATCTCCCTCGATTTTTTTATAATCTGTATTATTCCAAGAAATTCTTCTTCATGAAAAATAGAAAAATATACTCTCTAATTTCTGTATCTTATTTAAATTTAAAGGATAAGAAACTTTTAATCCCATCCATTGCTTTTTGAAATTCTTCACCTTTCTCATTCGACCATTTGCAGATCACTAGAGAATTGTTTTTGCTTATACCTTTTTCAAATCTAATATCCATATCTACACCTTCGCAAATATCACCTATACTAAAAATTTACACACTATTCCATTCTTTATAAAATTGTTCTAGTTTAATTTCTAAAAAAATCTAGATTTTTCATTTTCTAATCCCTTAACAGTATGAACATTCACAAAATTTTTTAAAATAGTTATCCTAATTCATTCTATCTAATTAAATTAGACATATCAATTTATTTAACCTTAACTAGTAAAGGCTTTCTCTTTTTCAAGCATCTCTCCTTAATCAATAAGGCTCTTAATACACCCTAATAATATCTTAAAAATTATTACTTGTCAAATCTCCATAAAAATGGAGAAAAGGCCCATCTTTCGATGAGCCGTATATTATGAAAAATATTATTAAGTTTTGTTATGTTTTATATTATATCCCACTTTCCTTACGTGAACTTTTAGACTATAATTAAAATGAAATTAAAGTTGAAAAAAATGATTATTTTTCTGAAAAAAATATTTTACTTAAAGATTTACTTTTTATCAAATTTATTTCTTATATTGACAATACTAAAAAAATGATGGTATATTTTTTTATAGTGAGGGTGATAATATGCAAAAACACAACATAAAGTATATTACAAATAGAATTTTTAAAAAAACATCTAATCATATTCCAGGAAAATTACAATCCCAGACAAATAAAGAACGATTAGAGTCTAAATTTCTACAAGCAGGAATTAAAAGATATCAAAAAAATAAAAAAACCTTATTGACGGAGAAATAATTCTCTCAAATCTGGAAAAGAAATATAATATATAGATATAGCATAAAAATTAAGAGTAACTCAAAATAATTTTTTGAGTTACTCTCTTTAGTCTAAAACTAATTAAAAATGAACTGATTATTATTCTTAAATTTATAAATCAAAAATAACTTCTAAAAGTATCTTTTTAATTTTTATAACATCTGATTCTTCTAAATCATAAATCTTTCTTCCTAAAAATCTACTTTTTATGAATTTCTCTTATTTTTCTAATTTTTTTACAAATGCCTTCTCATACGTCGGATTTTTGGTATTTTTGTACAATCTATAGTTATTCCACCCCTATATTTCTTGCCTTTTTTTCTTACTTGTTATAGGCACTACAATAAGTGTATCATCTTTCTTTGACATCTTGCTCATAACAACAGCATAGTGCTTCCCAGAAATTTCCCCACCAATATTTTTGTTTGAAATCAATAAGATATACTCCAAAAATATCAAACATCACAATACTACCTCTTATCAAAAAAATTAGGCATATCAAATAGATATGCCTTTTGGTATCCTTAACTAATAAGGCTTTCTCTTCTTCAAGTATCTCTCCTTAACTAGTAAGGCTCTTGATACAACTTCATAGTATTACAAAATAATCTTCATGTCAAGTAAAAAAGCTATATTTCTCAATTTTTAATAATAACACTATCAACCATATTACAGAAATGGAGAAAAGGCCCATCTTTCGATGAGCCGTATATTATGATATTATTAAGTTTTGTTATGTTTATATTATATCCCACTTACCTTACATGAACTTTAGACTATAATTAAAAATGAAATTAAAGTTGTTAATTTTTCATATTTAATTTCAATAATACTATATAGAATCTACTAATCAACATAACCATAAATAATTTATAAGGATTATTTATATCTTATTTTTTTGATTTTAACTTAAATTCCTTCACCCAAAATTATATCCTTTACAATTCATCTTTATCATTATAAAATTAAGTGTATATTATTAGAAATGTTGGTGTTTATTTATGAATTTGAATTGCAAAATAAAAATTTGAGAAATATTTAAAAGAAAATAATTTAGAAGATAAAAATAGCATATTAGAACTTTTTCAATCAGTTAAGTTTAGAGCAACTTGCTGAAAAACTTCTAACTTTAGATGAAGATGAAATTGTAAACTATGCGATTGAGTGTGTTTGTGAAGAACTTCTTATTACTTCATCGTATAAAATAGAACGTACTGGAATGAAACTTGGCCTTCACAGAATGGAACATATTCTTGAACTTTCGACCATCCTGAAAAAGATCTTAAAGTAATTCATGTTGCCGGTACTAATGGTAAGGGATCAACTTGTTCTTATTTAAAAGATGTCTTAAAAACTAAGTATAGAGTTGGTTTATACACAAGTCCCGGTATGCTAAGTTTTAACGATAGAATTCGTGTTAATGATGATTTTATTTCATATAAAGAAGCCTATCGATTATTCAAACTAGTTCAAGAAACTTACGACAAAAATAATACAGACCCTAGTGATAAACTGTCATTCTTCGAAATCATCACTGGTGTAGCTCTATTATACTTTAGAGAGCAAAAAACAGATTTCGTCATTATGGAAGTTGGTCTTGGTGGAAGATACGACGGAACAAATATTTTTAAAGAAAAAGTATTATCTATTATTACAAAAATCGGTCTAGATCACACTGCGATTCTTGGTGATACTCTTGAAAAAATCGCCTATGAAAAAGGTGGAATTATCCAAGAAAATGATAATGTTCTAATTTACCCTGCTTGTGAAGGTGTAGTAAATGTAATAAAAGACATCTGTCAGGAGAAAAATGCTGGCTTAAGTATTTTAAACGAAAAAGATATCGTTGTGAATAAAGTCGAAGCTAGAGGTAACGAATTCTCATATAAAGGTGTAGATTATTCTACAAAAATGGTCGGTGCACACCAAACTTTTAACGCATCTTTAGCTTTAGAAGCATTATCTAATCTGAAAAACCGTGGCATTATCGATATAGAAGATGACGTTATAAAAGAAGCTCTAAGTAAATCAGTTTGGGTAGGTCGTTTAGAATGGATTCGTGACAATATTCTTCTAGATGGTGCTCATAACAATGATGGAATAGATAGTTTAGTAGCATACCTAGATAAGCAAAAATTCCCTAAATTGAAAATTCTACTGGGTATTCTGGAAGACAAAGATTATAAAGATATGATTGAAAAATTAAAAACAATCCCTGCTGAATTTTCAGCAACTAAAGTTCCAATCGAGATTAAAGAATCAAATCTTGATAATCTAGTTCAAAAGTTTTTGGCGATACTCATGTCACTAAATATGAGAATTATGAAGTTGCTTTTAAACAATATTATTCCAAATCTAAAAGATGATGAAACTCTTCTAATTACAGGTTCACTTTTATCTTATCTCAGCGGTAAGAGGTGAAATATTGGAGAAATACTAGAAAAATACTAAAAATTAAAAAAATCCAGAAGGTAACTTAAAAGTTAGCTCTGGATTTTTATTTACTATAAACTTACTATTTTAAAACTTTTTCGTCATATCTTTTTACTAAGATTTATAACATTTAAAAATAGATTACTAAGTATGCCTTCACTTATAGAATATCACATACTTTTTAATCTAAAAATCTATTATTACCAAATGATAGGAGGCCAATCTCCTCCAAAAAAATGATAAAAAAATATAGTAAATATTAATAAAAAAATTTATAGAATTTCTTCATTTTCTTTCTTCTTCAACTTTGATAAATATGACAGCGCCATTCCCCTCATATATTCATTACTTTCCAACATAAAAATAGTTATAGCCTTATTACATGAATCTATGGCACTGTCTATTAATTTCTGCTCTTCGAATAATTTTTGATTGTAAAAAAATAATTGTCACCTAACATATAAAAATGATTTAGCATTAAGAGATTTTGAGATAGCAAGTGCATTCCACTTAGTAGCCTCGTCTAACTGTTTCATCATTCCATAAATCCTTGATATTGAATAATAAAAATGGTTGTTCAAAAACTTGTTCCTTTAATAACATCAAGATAAGGTAATACCAATTCATAATATTTCTTAGAACTTAAAAAAATCTTCTCCTTTCTGAATATAAATTCCCCAAAAGTATTACAGATTTTTACAAAATAAAAGAGAACCTATTTCAACTTTTTCACTAAGAGACTCCAACTTTTTTTATAGCAACATCTAGTTTGCGTTCTACTTGATACAGTAAAATAGATTTCAACCACTCTACATGTAGCACTTCTTCTTTATTTAATGATTCTAAATTTATAGACTTCACCAAAACTGATAAGGTTTTGTAGTCTCTTTTTACTAACATTTCTTCTAACTCATAGAAATCAAATGACAAATCTTTTACATTCGTCATATCTAAAGAAAATAGATTTGCTACGTCTTCCATTGGTATACAAAGCTTTTTTATAATTTTAAAAAATATATCAACTGATGGAGTTATTTCTCCTTTCTCTATTCTACTAATAATAGTTTGCGTGCATATTCCTTCTGCCAACATCTTCTGTGACAACTTTTAACTCTTTACGTTTTGTTTTTAATTAAATTAGCTAATCTAGTTTTTCATTATAACTCCTAAGTATGTACTATTATATTTCCATTAAAAATATAATAACACAAACTTTCATATTATACAATCTTTCTTTTTTAAAAATAATCTTTTAAATATATTTTTATCTCATAAAATAATACTTAAGTTTTATATTTTATACTTATTTTAATATTCTTGTTGACTTTTTCTTTATCTAATGCTAATATTGTTTTAACATATAAAAACGAGGGTGATCACTTATGATAAATAATATTTTTTTGGAAACTACTGCAAATATTTGTTAGTAGAATCCCTATTTCTAATAAAAAGATTATGTATTTCAAATAGAAATTTTTGAAAAATTAGAAATCATCAAATACTATTAGTAAAAGATTGTAAATATTGTTCAAAGGTGAATCATAATGACTAATTTATTATATTTTAGTGTATTATATTTCAATAGTACTGATTTCACTAACAAAAGCATTACCTCACTCTATTTTTAACTTTAATATTATTCGAAAAGGGATTAACTATTGCTAATATAGCAGTTGTTCAAGCTATGTATAGTTTAGCTATATTATTATTTGAAGTCCCGAGTGGATTGTGGGCTGACTTATATTCTCGTAAACAATTATATATTCTATCAAATATCATGTTATTGATAATGTGTCTTTTAATTTATTACAGTCATAATTATTATCTCATTTGTTTTATATGGTTCTTATATGGGAGTGTCTGAGTCGATTAATAGTGGTACAATAGAAGCAACTATTATTAATGATATAAAAAGAAAAATAATTCTAAGTTACACATTAATAGGTTTATAAAATTATCTAACCAATTTTTCCTTAGTAGCGGTGATTATTGGTAGTCTATTAGGCTCATATTTATATTTTAATTATGGTTTGAAATTTTTATTTTCTATCGATTGTTCTTTGTTTCTTATCCATATTACTAATCTCTATCTTTTTTTGAAGAATATAGTATACCAATACTTAAGGGTAACACTTCTCTTAAACAACAGATAAAAAGTTAGTATATATGAACTTAAAAAGATCTAGAGAATTAAAAATTACTTTTTTATTCTAAGTATAGTAAATCAAGTGTTTTTTTCCAAACTCACTTTCAATTATAGCAAAGCATTGTTCTTAGAAAAAGGTTGGAATAGTAACAAACTATATATTCTATATATATTATTTCAAATATTATCAATATTAGCCTATTCTGTTCCAATTCTGAATTTTTAATAATAGACAAAATTATCTAAAAATTCCTACTAATATTTTCTATCAGTACCACCATTATTTTTTTACATGTATCCAATATTTATGTGGTACTACTCCTTTATACATATAGTGTCTTGTTTTTCATAGTTATTGAATATATATTAACTAATAGTTTTTGCAAATAAAGTAACAACCAAAAAAATATTAGCTCGTTAACTTCAATGAAATCGAGCCTCTCAAGGATATCAGCAATACTCGTCTTAGTATCTTCTAGTTATTTTTTTAAACATATATTCTGTTCAATATATCGTTACTTTTTAATTTTCTACTTTCTCTAATATTACTAATAGGTATTTCTATCTTTTTATAAAATCAAAAAAATACATAAAAAAAGAACCAGCATCTCTACCGGTTCTTTTTACTATTCATAGTTTTTCTACAAAAATGTTTTATCGCCGCTGCAAAAATCATCCACTACATGTGTAGCTTGGTTTTTCACTTCTTGTGGCGCGAGTTCATACAGTATGAAATATCTGCTACTTTAAACATATTCACGTCATTCCCTGAGTCTCCTAAAGCTATTACTCTATCATACCCTGACCTGATAGCTTCTATACCACTAGCTTTAGAAATATTTTTTTGCTGTGATTTCCATACGTGTTGAACCTGATTTATAAATCTCTACTTCTGAAATTTTTCTTTCATTATATCGTAATGATAATCTAATTGGTCTTTTTGTTGGTCTTACATTTTATTTTTATAGATTGTTTTTCCTTTTAGTATTTCAAAAGGATTCTCAACACAAATTAGTTCCATGTTCCACAATCTATCTTTCTTCTCATGATCAAAATTACCGATACGTTGTTTTCCATCTAAAGCATCAAATATTAATTTACTTTCCTTTAGATATTCGAATATTCCAGTTAAATCTTTAGTAGGAATATATTTTTCAAAAAGAACTTCATCTTGTCTTGTTACGACCGCTCCGTTAAACCCTATCATGTGTGTAACATCCATATCATTGCCTTCTGCAATATATTTGATTTCTTCAACAGAACGCCCAGTCGCAACTGAGAAATCCCCGTATTTTTTCGCATCATGATACGCTTTTAAATCTTCTTGTTCTACGAACACTGAATTCTTAACATATGTACCGTCTAAGTCTGTAACAAACAAATTCTTCATGAAATTATTCCTCCATACCAAGCATTTCTTGGATTTCCATTTTTAATACATTAGCATGAGATCCGTAAATTGATTGCATTTGCATATCACTTTCCGCGAATCCCATAGCTCCAAGTTTCGTTGTAATACGTTCTTGGTCTACTAAGTTTTTATCTTTTACATTAATTCTTAAACGAGTTATACAAGCATCTACAGCTTCGATATTATCTGGTCCACCGTGTGCTTTAACTAATTCAATCGCTTGTTTTCTAATTCCTTCTGGTGTTTTTTGTACTGTTTCCATTACTTCATCATCACCAACAGCTATGTCTACTGATTTTGGTGCTTCTTCTTTACCGATTGTAGCGATTTCTACACCAAGTTTAGCACGAGCTTCATTTTTATTAGATAGTTTAACATCATCTCCGTCTTCACGACCAGGAGTTTTAAGATCGAATTTAACAATCATAAATCTGAATACGATGTAGTAGATAAAGAAGTAAACTACACCTACGATTGGTACTAACCACCAAGCTGTTTTAGGACCTTGAAGTACTCCGTAGATTACCCAGTTAATAAATCCGTGTCCAGTTGGAGTAGCAACCCCTGCTCCTAACATGTGCATTACGAATAATGCTGAACCAGCTAAGAATGCGTGTACTACATAAAGAATTGGAGCTACGAATAAGAATGTAAATTCGATTGGTTCTGTAATACCAGTTAAGAATGAAGTACCAGCAGCTGCGAATAATAATGATCCTACAACTTTACGTTTTTTCTCATCAGCAGTTTTGTACATTGCATAAGCTGCACCAGAAAGACCAAACATGAAGTAAACAAATTTACCACCGTTGAATCTTGTAATACTTGGATCTACATGTTGTACGTTTGGATCAGCTAATGAAGCTAAGTAAGCGTTGATTGTACCAACTACACGTTGTCCACCAATTTCCCAAGCTCCACCTAGTTCTGTTGTACGAACTGGCCAGTTTAAACCGTGGTGAAGACCGAATGGTAATAATGCTCTTTCTACTAAACCATACAGGAACGTTCCAATAGGTCCTGATTTAAGGATGAAGATTGATAATACACTGATACCTTTTTGTACTGGAGGCCATACGAAGAATAGTCCAGTTGCAACTGCTGACATGATTACGATAGTTGCGATAGGTACGAAACGTGGTCCACTGAAGAATCCAATAACTGTTGGTAATTGAACTTTAACAGCCCACTTATGGACGAAGTATACTACGATACCTACGATGATACCACCGAATACACTAAGGTCCATTGTTTGAATACCAAGTACTTTTGTCTGCATGGCATTTGATAATGCTAATTTTGCTTCGTTACTTGATAATTTACTAGTATCTACTAATTTGTGACTTTGTACTAATAGGAAGTTAAGTACGTAGTGTAATACGATGAATCCTAGTAAACCAGAAAGTGCAGCAGAACCTTTTTCACGTTTTGCTAAACCTACAGCTACCCCAACCGCAAAAATAATTGGTAAGTTGTTGAATGCTGTATCTCCTAATACGATTAGGAATTTCATAATAAATTGAATAATGTCATTTTTTAATGCTGGGAACATTTTTTTAGTGTGTTTGAATTACTGAAGGCTGTCCCTGATCCTTTAATAATACCTGCACCAGGAAGTACAGATACTGGTAATAAGAACGAACGTCCGAATTGCTCAAAAAGCAGAAACGAATTTATTTTTCTTTGCCATTACCTTTTTCTCCTTTTGTTATTTTTTTATAGGTACATTATAACAGATTTGAAAACGGTTTTTTAGTTTTTCGCCTAAAAGTTTCTTGTTTTTGTAATTTATTACTATTTCAGTAAAAATTTTACTGAACTCTAGAAAACCTTAACAATATAACTTTTTATTTTTTCTATATTTTTGTGATATGATACTTTATGCTGAGTAATCAAAATGAAAATCTTTAGTAAATTTTACTATAGGGGAATTTTTATGTTTTTTTGAGAATTTAAAAAGAAAACTATGATAAACTATCAATTTCGGAACAACAAGCTATTGATTATCTAATGAAACAAGATAATATTGAGCATACTACTCTAAAAAGAAATTAAACAAGAAATCCTTGTTTCTTCTTCTACTGTAATTCGGGCTTGTAAAAAAATTGGGATATAACACATTTATTGACTTAAAAATATGATTTGAAAAATAAGCAAAGAGTTAGCTAAAAAAATAATAAAGAAACCTCATCTACCTTTAACAACTTTAAAAAGAACAACTTAGTGTCGAATTTTTCACGTACTATGTCTATTCTTAATCAAGATGATTTTTGATATTTTTTGCTGATAAAATAATTAATGCACGTCGTATTTTTTGCTTAGGTAGTGGTTCTAGTTATATGGTTATGAGTGATTTCAATAGAAAGCTTAAACTTATAAATCTTTGGTCCAATGATTATTTTGAACATTATTCTATTAAAAGAATCCCTGATATTTGTACAAAAGATGATGTAATTCTAGTATTTTCTCTAGGGGGAAATACAGACGTAATTAACGATTGCGTCTTAGCTGCGAAACAAAACGGAGCAACTATTTTATCAATCACTAGCCTTGCGAATAGCCCTCTTGCTAAAATGAGCGATCACTTAATAAAAGTCTACGATGCACCAAAAAACAGAAAAAAAATTCGTTCTCGACTTATGTTAAACGTAGTTGGAATAATTCTATTCGAAACTATCGTAAATACAATAAGCCCTGGTCAATATGTAATAGATTAAAATTAATAACAAGGGAGTGACTCGACAAAATCGATTTCTCCGAAATCACAATTTTCAAGTCACTCCCTTGTTTATTTCTTATATTTCATTTCAATATTAAAAAATTCGCTCTATAGCTAAATTTTTCTTCCAATTAAAATATTCTAAAAAAAGAGGATGGCTTTTTGATCCATCCTCTTTGTTACTAATTATCTAGTTATTTTTTTATTTTTAACCTTATTTTTTTAGGTACTCGTTTTTGCTGAACCTATATTCCAAACTGTCTCTTCTTGTAAGGCAATTTCTTTATAGATATTAGCATTACTTTATTTTCTGTAGCTGACTTTTAGCTTCTACTGTTTTTCAACTAATTTTGGTACATTTTTTTACTTCAGATGTAGTTTTTACTCACTTGATTATTTATAGATAATCCTGTAGTTGATATACCAACTGGTTTATTTGAATTTTTCAGCTGTATTACGTGTTGCTGAACCATATACAGAAGAATATACTGGAGATGGTTTAAACTTACCTACACTACGTGATTTAGGAGTGATAGTATTTGAACTCATCATTTGACTTGTTACTGATCTAGTCGATGTAGAGATTCCTGTTGAAGAATATTTTTCAAAAAAATTGCATCAAGTATTTTTTTGATTATTTTCAATTTTTTTCTTTACTTACTGGTCTATATCCATAATCTACAGTTTTTATATTCACCTAACTTGGTTCCATTACCTTTGTCAAAGTACTCAGAAACATCATTAGTATATAGTTTTTCAGTATAATCTATTCCACGTTCAACTTCTTCAACAACTTCACTTTCTTCGTGAGCTTTAGCGTCTTCTACTCTCTTTTCAACTACTTCTTTAGGAACAACTTTTTCGTCTGTGAATTTATCTACATCATTAGCTTTTTTGATAATCTTATTATTAGGAGATACTTCTCTTAATAAGCTATCAATATTTACTGAATCTACAGATTCTTCTAAATAGTTTTGTTCTTCTAATTCTTCGATTTCTTCTTCAGCTAAATGATAATCACTGTATCCAGAAAGTCTATCTTTTTTAACTTCTTTAATTTCTTCGTAATCTTCAACTTCAATGTCTTCTATTTTTAGCCACTTCTTTGAACTAAATCAACATAAGTTTCCCTCTTGTTTTTCTTTCTTAAGGTCAGCTAGATTTTTCATTAAGTTCTTCTATTTCAGGAAGAGTTTCTTCTTTTCTTGGAGAAACATCAATATTTTTCAGTTTTAATAAGCTCATCTAAGGCTGTTCTTTCTTGAGTATTTTCAGATTTCTTACCTTCATATAAACCTTTTCTGAAGTTTTCAACTTCTTCGCTAGATTCTTGGCCTTCTTCGAATCTTTCACCAACAAGTTTTTTGCTTACTCTATCAATATCATCTTCGAATAAATCTTCACTACCTTCTAGGACATCGTGTACAGAAGTGTATTTTAATTTTTCACGACGGCTTCCTTCCGCATCAAGTTCTCTTACTTCAAGTGCTGGAGCTTCTTTCTCATGAGTTTTACTTTCTTTTTCACGAATTTCATCAAAAATTCCATCTAATTTTTCGTTTTTCTTAACGTATAGTGGATTATCTTTTTCGATTTTATCGCTTCTTCTCTCTAAAGAATTAAAGTTTTCTTCGAATTCTTTGCGAGCTTCTTTATTTTTAGTAACTCTTTCTTCTTGAACTTGAGTTTCCTCTTGGGCTTGATCTTTGAATGAAGTGGCTACTTCTTGTTTTAATTCACTACTATCCTTCCCTAATACTACACTATCTCCAAGTTCATCAATCTTATGATCTTGTTTTAATCTCTTAGTACGAACAGCTGCAAGCGTTGGGTGTTTTCTTCTTGTTGGCTTCTCATCAAAGATATCAACATCAGTTATTTCAGAATTTGTAACACCAAGTTTCTTCAGTACATCCCCTAAGTCGGCAACTGTTCCAGCTGAAGCTTTCTCTTCTTTTTCTTCATATTTTGTAATATCAATTTCTTCAAATTTAGCTTCTTCTTTATCCTCATCTACAAACTCAATTTCAAGTTCTTCTTCAGGTTCAAAATCAAATCTTTTAACAGATACTTGAGGTTTTTTCTTAACTGGTGTTTCCTCTTCGTATTCTTCTTTCTCATAATCATCTAATACCGCTTCTAACTCTTCTTGATCAATCTCATCTTCACTTACGTTAAACAATTTTATCTTTAAGCCTTGAGAAGAATCCTACTTTTTTATCTTCTTCGTATTCTTCCTCGTCTTCATAATCTTCAAAGTCTTCTTCTTTTACTACTCTTGATTGTTCTTTTTTTAGCTAGTTTAGCTTTTTTTCTTTTTGTTCAGCGTTTTTGGCGTTCTAGATATGTTTTATAATCTTCAGCCTCATCATCTTTATCTTCTTCAAGAATCTCTTCATGTAGGAAATCATCATCTAATTCTTCATCATTTTGTTTAAATAAATTCTTGAATTTAGTGAAGAATCCAGTTTCTTTTTAGATTTTTTCTCTTGTTCGAAGTCTTCTTCATAATCATCATCTTCGAATTTATCTATTTCAAAAATCCTCAAGGTTTACTTCTTCATAGTCTTCAAATTTCTCTTGGGTTTTCTCTTTTTCTTCTGTTTCCAAAAATCTGATTCAAACTCATCTTCTTCAAATGTTCTCTTAGATTTTTCTAGAGCTAAAGTCTATTTCAAAAATCTTCTTCATCTTCATAATAGACTCTTTCTTTTCTCTTGTTTTCAGTTCTTCTTTCCCTAGTTTCTAAAGAACTTTCTTTCTTTTCTTTACGCGATATCTCTTCTTCGAATATCTCATCTTCGTCTTCTTCTAAAAACCACTTTTTCCAATTAACCATACTGTACACCTCCTAAGTTAGATTTTATTTAAGATTCAAATCTTTCACTCGAGTTCCTACTTTAGTATCGGCACCTAATACTAAAATTCCTCGTGCTTCTTCTTGTGGTAATCCTAATTCACGTTTTGAACATAGCATTCCGTTTGATTCTACACCACGTAATTTTGATTTTTTAATTAATAAACCACTTGGCATCATCGCACCACTTAATGCTACAACAACTTTTTGACCTGCTTCTACATTAGGAGCTCCACAGACAATTTGTAATGTCTCATCTTCACTAACTTTTACTTCCGTTACTTTTAACTTATCAGCATCTGGGTGTTTTTCACAACTTAAAACTTCTCCAACTACGAAGAAATCGTCATTGTTTCCTTCTAAATCAATTTTGATTCCATTTTTTTCTAAACGTTTTTGAAGAATCTCTTTTTGTTCTTCTGTTAAATCAATACTTCCTTCTCCATCTAATTTCAAGTTTTCAACATTAAAAATATTTAACCCAACTAAAGCACCATTTTCATCTTTAATTAGAGTGATATTTTTTTTCTCCTCGTATGTTACCTCTTCTTTACTTTGAATAGTAATTAATAATGTTTCTCCTAACATTTTCTTATTATAAAAAAATAACATGACTCTCTCTCCTATACTTAATTTTTAATTTTTTAAAGTTATTCTACAAAAAAATAAAATAACTCTCTAGTTCTTTTCCATCATATTTAAATGTAATTGTTGTTATTGGCACAAGACCTTCCGTAAAAAAATGAACCATCATTTTTTTGCAAAATTTCTAATCCCTGTTTATTATTTACATCTGCGATAATTAACGTATCTTGATGTGGCAAGCCGACATAAAATGAATCACCTATTTTTCTTATAGAAATAATCTAATACATTCTTATCAAATATTCTAGCTCCATCATAACCATCTTTCGCATTTTAGGAAATAAAAATCTATTTCCCTGCAACTTCATCCACATTATACTTAAGTGGTAATTTTTCTAAATTGTTTTTTTAGCAACTTCTAAAAACTTCTTGCTTATTTTTTTGAGAATTTATCTAAAAAAACTACTATCTAGCAATTTATAGCCATCTTTAAAATCATACGCTAAATAAATTTTTAGTTTCATTTAGTATGTTCAAAACTAACAAGATCTTTCTCATTATCTTTGTTAAAACTGCTAGCTCTAACTACGGGATAAATATTTTTTTCAACAATTGTTCTTCATTAATATTATCTAAAGAAACACTTGTTTGTGCACTGAAATTTTTCTACTATATAGTAGACAAACTCTTCTATTTTTTTATCCCCTTTACTAGTTTTCTTATCTCCTAGCTTTCTGACAAAAACTATCTATATCTATTTTTTTGCACGATGATTTTCATACTCTAAAATAAAAAAACACTATTATCTTTTTTTCTCGTCTTTCATGAATTTTTTTAAAGTAGGTAGTTTTTTTCTATAATTTTTTTCAAATATATAATCTCTTGTATAAGACATATTGCCTCCAATTTTTTGTGTATAATATGGCAACTTAATTATACCATATTTATTTGTATTCAATCAACATAAATAGGGAATATATACAAATATTATTCACTTTTTTTACACTTTAGTTATTTAATTGCAGCTTACTCTTTTTATTTGTTATAATTTTTTATATATAAAACTTAGGAGGAATTTTTGTGAATAACGAAGCTAAAAAAAGCTGAATTATTGGAAAAAAATACAATAATTGGGCAAAATAGACAACGCTTGTTAATTTCTGTTGTTGTTTACTTAATAATAATTTTATTGAATTTCATATTTTTTAAAAAAATAATAAAAATTACTATTCTTTCTTCTTTATTATTTTTTTACTTATGCTATTTATGTATTTTTCATTAATTTGGTTTTATAAATAATAAACTTATTATGAATATTGATTCTATAGATTTTGATATAAAATAAACTGACTTAAATTAATCACTTTCGATTATTTAAGTCAGTCTTCTTATTTATTAAGCTTGTTGTACTTCTAGCTCTTCTTCATCTACTTTTCCAATTTTATCAAGAGCCATAATTTTTCTAGTGGGTTAGCTATGATAAATAGTAATACCCTAAAATCCTCATAACTACTGCGATTATTATTAAAACTACATTGATTCACTCTATAAATCCAATATATTAGATGAAAAATGACTTTTTTTAAATTTAAAGGATTCATCATTATTCATTTTTAAAGAACTATTATATATAAAATAATAGTATTTTTATTATAAACCAAAAATCACCTAAATTAGCACAAAAATTAACTTATTAAACTAAAAAAAACTTACGAAAAAAATTTTTTTATGCTATAATACCTAGCGTATTTCAAAAAAATCGAAAGGAGTCAATATGACATTAAAAAGAAATTCTAAATTATTTTTAGTTCTATTTCTAGGAACTTTATCGGCTTTTGGGCCATTTGTTACAGACTTATATTTACCAGCATTGCCTACTATGACATCATTCTTCAATGCTAGTACCTCAACAATTCAACTTACTCTAACAGGTAGTATGGTTGGTCTTGCATTAGGGCAATTGCTTATTGGACCTGTCAGCGATAAATACGGACGTAAAAATCCATTAATAATAAGCTTAGTTATATATTTAATAAGTACACTGGCTATTATTATCTTTCCGAATGTTTACGCAATGATAACATTGAGATTTATCCAAGGTGTTTCTTCTGCAGGTGCTGTAGTTATTTCTCGTGCTATTTCTACTGATTTATACCATGGACGTGACCTAGCTGCATTCTTTGCGTTACTTATGGCAGTTAATGGATTAGCACCTATATTTTCTCCTATACTAGGGAGTCTATTACTTCAACTTACAGACTGGCGCGGAATATTCGTAACTCTTGCTGTAATAGGTATTATCTTATTAGTTGTAAGTTTCAAATTCCATGAATCACTAGAGTCTAGTAAACGATTGAATCTTCCAATAACTAAAACTTACTACTCAATCATCCTAGTCGCAAAAAATAAACTGTTCTTCGCCCTAGTTATCATCCAAGGATTCGCCTTAGCTGCAATGTTTGCATATATAGCTGCATCTCCATTTATCTTACAAACACACTATAATTTAACTCCATTGATGTACAGTTTGTGTTTTGGTCTCAATGGTTTTGCTATAGTTTTAGGTAGTAAAAGCGCTGGTAACTTTAAAGAAAAAAAAATAGTATCAAACTTGGATTATCACTTATGCTAGCAGTTAGTATATATCTAGCAATCGTTTTAACACTAACGTTACCTTTCCTATTCATTGAAGCTGGATTTTTCCTTCTTCTACTGGGGCTAGGTTTCATATTACCTGCTGGTTCTGCTATCGCTATGAGTTTAGAACGTGAGCGGGCTGGAAGTGCCTCAGCTTTCTTTGGATTTGTACCATTCTTCTTAGGTGGTGTCGTTTCACCTCTAGTAGGAATTGGTAATATCTTCCATTCTAGTGCAATTGCAATAGTGATTTGTTCTGCAATATCTTTTGCTACATTTAAATTGATTGAAAAGAAAATATAAAATTAAAAATCTAAGTTGTAAAATTATGTGCAATTACATAATGTTATAACTTAGATTTTCTTTATATAATTTTAAAAAAAGACGATCAAGTGATCGCCTTTTTATTTATATTATCTCATTCCCCAAGCTGCTAAACCTTGTGCTTTGTATGCACGAGTAGCTGCATTGATTTGGTCTTGAACTGTTGCTGTAGACCCCCATCCTGGCATAGTTTGGAATAATCCACTAGCTCCTGAAGCGTTTCTAGCATTTACTTGTCCATTTGATTCACGCGCAATAATGTGCTCCCAAGTTGAAGCTGAAACTCCTGTACGACGAGCCATCTCTTGAGCTGCTGCCGCTCCTTCTGCTCCTGCAGTATTACCATTTGATAATCTTACTGAACCACCAGCTGATGAATATGATTGAGCTGAGTATGATTGGCTTGAAGATGTTGCTTGACTAGAAGCTTTTTGTTCTGCTGGACGTTGTTTAGTTCCTACTACAACTACTTTAGCTGTTGCTTCTGTAAGTACTTTTTCTGAAACAACTTCTCTAGAGATTTCTTTTCCGTTTTCTCTTACAACATTATAAGTTACTTCTTTTTCTCCGTTTTTACCTTCAACTTTAGTAACTTTTTTTCATCTACATATTTAGAATCATCTTTTTCTTCTTTTTGTTTCAAATTTAATTTCTTCTTTTTTTAACTTCTGTAGATTTTCCGTCTCTTACGATTTTAATAGTATCAACCGTTGCCACTTCTTTTGTTTTAAATCTGGTGTTACTCTATCGTTTTCTCCAAGAGTAATGTTTAATTCTTTTAAGATATCTCCAACTTTTTTGTAAGTAGTTTTTCTTACTGTAGTTGTACCACCATCAACGATTGTTATTTCATGAGCTTTATAGATGTTAATAGTTTCCCCACCGTTTACTTTTGTATCTAGTCCTGGTTCTACTCTATCATCTGCTCCAAAAGGAATATCATTAGCAATAAGAACTTCTCTTACTGTTCCTTTTTTAGCTTTTATCTCAACTTTGCTTCCGTTGTCTAAACTTACAGCGAAAACATTGTGTCCTGTATATTCTTCCGCTACTACGAAAGCTCCTGATAATAATAATCCTGATGTTGCTGCTGCTGCAATAATTCTACCTAATTTCATTCTGTTAATCAATCTCCTTTTTATCTTCTAATCCGAACAACATACATGCATTATTAAATGTTTGTTTTGTTAGTTGTTCATACGACATTTCTTTAAGATCTGCAATTTCTTGTGCTACATAATGAACATATGCAGGTTCATTTCTTTTTCCTCTATATGGTGTTGGTGTTAAATACGGACAATCCGTTTCAATTAACAACTTATCTAATGGACAAGCTTTTGCTACTTCTTTAGGTGTCTTTGCATTTTTAAATGTTACTGGACCACCTAATGAAATGTAGAAGTTTTCTTTTAGCATAATATTCATACTTTCTACTGAACCAGAAAAGCTATGCATTATTCCACCGATTTCACTAGCTTTTTCTTCTTGAAGTATTTGTATTGTATCTGCCATAGCATCACGCGTGTGAATTACTATTGGTTTATTTACTTCTTTAGCTAGTTGAATTTGTCTTCTAAATACTTCTTTTTGAACATCTTTTGGACTTTTATCCCAATGATAATCTAGACCAATCTCTCCGATTGCTACTACCTTATCATTTGTTAAAGCAATATTTTTTATCATTTCATATTTTTCTTCTGTGAAATCTATTGCTTCTACTGGATGCCAACCAACTGTTAAATACAAAAAGTCATACTTAGCTGTGATTTCCAGTGCTTTTTCTATACTTTTATCATCGAAACCAACTATGTTTATTAATTTCACGCCCGCTTCTTTTGCACGAGCAATAGTTTCTTCTAAGTCTTCTAAATAAGCATCATCATTTAGATGCGCATGCGTATCAAATAACATACTACGCCTCCTTACTCTTATTAGTATAACAAAAACAAAGTTTCAGTAGAATATCTAAACTATTTCAATTATGTTACAATACTTTTTCAATTAAGATAAATATTGTTACTTCATACGTTTTCAGAAATTTTTTAGAGTGATTTGTTGTCTTTTTTTAACAATAATTTATAAATTTTTTTAATATTTAAATTTTTACTGAATATATATTGTTTTATATTAAACACAAATGCCTTAGAGCATATACATACTCTAAGGCACTCTTAATTAATGAATTTATTATATTTAGTTTAATTCTCCACGATACCAAACACGTACTTGATTATTCCCTATTGGATATATATCACTAAAGTATAATGTACCAGAAGTCCAACCTTTTCCATCATAAAATTGACTATAATTTACACTCGTTGGATACGCTGAACCTACGGGATAATCATAAGGAATACTTTTAGAAATCTTCTCTGCAGTATTCTCAGAAGCATTCTGAACTGTACTTTCACCTACCCCAACTGCATTATTTTGTTTAGATGCTGTAGTTTCTTCATTTACGTCAGTATTTCCACCTGATGAAGAATAGACTGTCCCAACTCCTAAGCTCACTGGAACTAATACTAATAATAAACTCATTGCTCCTATTTTAAAACTTTTCTTCATAAGTATTCACCTCCCTATCTACTTATTTTATTGATATTATACTCCTCTATCATTATAATTGCAAACCCTTTCGTATTAGTTTATATAAAAAAACGACTTTTTATATAATTCTATTCAAAATTCCATGTGAATTTATATTATATAAAGTCGTTTTCTCTATTTTATTCAGCTTTGAAGTCTACTACTTGAGCACCGATAAGTTGCTCTAGTACCTCTGGTTTTACTTCTACTTGGTGACCTACTTTACCTGCAGAAACAATAATCGTTTCTACTTCACGACATTTTTCATCTACAAAAGTCGGGAATAATTTTTTCATAGCAAATGGTGAACACCCACCTTTTACATATCCTGTAATTTTTGTCAGATCTTTAAGTGGTAACATTGATAAACTTTTCACACCTGCTGCCTTAGCAAGTTTCTTAAAGTTTATGCTATCTTCACTCATAAGTACTCCTACAACATAGTTACCTTTTCCATCTGTAGTCATAATTGTTTTAAATACTTGATTGTGGTCGCGCCCGATAATATCAGCTACTCCTACACCAGTCTTCGCAGCATCACTTTCTGCATCAAATTCAAAATGATTATATTCTACACCATTTTCATCTAAAAATCGCATAGCGTTTGTTTTTAATTCTTTTTTCTTAGCCATAATTGTACCTCATTATTTAATTTCTTCATAGTATTGACCCAAAAGTCCTAGATTTTAAAAAAGTTTACAAGAAAACTCATAGACGCAGTAGTTTATTGATATCTAAATTCGCTTTATAAAAGCTTTTTAGATATCTAATAAACTGTGCGGGGGTGACTCGACAAAATCGATTTCTACAAAATCACGATTTTTGAGTCACTCCCTTATTTTACTCCAAAGTTCGCCTACTGTCAAAAACTCTTTTAAATAATTTGAGAAAATACCAATCTCAAGAACTAGATCTTCTAATCTTTGAGATTGGTATTTAAATTTTATTTTAATACAAAGTGTCCTTCTTCAACTTCTTCGAATTTTTCACGACCAGTTATTACTATTTCTTCTGTACTAACTTCAAATTCTTCGAACATCTTTCTAGCTCTAATCGGATCAATTATCGGCATAGAACTTAGCAGACGTTTTGTATAAACGTGCTGCGGATTTTTCATAATTTGTGCTGTTGTTCCTAATTCTACTAGATTACCTCTATACATTACAGCTATTCTATCTGCAATATACTCTACTACACCTAAGTTATGTGAGATAAATAAATATGTTAGAGAAAATTTTTCTTGTAAATCTTTTAATAAATTAATTACTTGTGCTTGTGTTGAAGCATCTAAAGCAGAAGTAGGTTCGTCACATAAAAATGAAAATCCGGTTTTGTTACAACTGCACGAGCAATACCAATACGTTGACGTTGTCCTCCACTAAAAGTATTTGATAATTTTAACGCATCCTCATTAGAAATTCCTACAAACTCTAAAATTTCTAACGCTTTTTTCTTCGCTGTTTCTTTATCCTCTTTGTGTAAAGCTTCCATAACTATATCTAAAGCACTCATTCGTGGATTTAATGATGAATAAGGGTCTTGGAATATAATTTGCATCTTGCTATATACTTCTGCAAGTTCTTTTTTTCGACATTTTTGTTAAAGATTTTTCATTACCTTCTACAAAAACTTCTCCTGATGTGAATGGATCAATATTTAATATCCCCTTACCTAGGGTAGTCTTTCCACTTCCAGATTCACCTACTACAGCTAGCGTCTCAGCTTTATAAATATCTAAACTAATATCATTAACAGCTATAGTTTCTTTGACTTCCTTGCCCATTCCTTTAGACTTATAAACTTTTCGTACATTTTTTAGTTTTAAATACTCTTTACTCATTACTCCACCTCTTTCAGATACTCATGAGTATCGCTAAGTTTTTGCCAAGTATAGTGTTTATCATCTTCTTTATAATCAACAGTCAGAAGTTCATTATTAGTATTTTCTAATCTTGCCGCTGCAAGAAGTTGTTTTGTATATGGGTGTTGTGCATTGCTGAAGATTTCTTCAACATTTCCTTTTTCGACAACTCTACCTCTATACATAATATATACATAGTCACACATTCCAGCTATTACACCGAAGTCATGGCTAACTAGTGCAACACTAAGTTCTGTTTCTTTTTGTAATTTTTTAATAAGAGATAAAATCTGTGCTTGAACCGTAACGTCTAAAGCTGTTGTTGGCTCATCTGCTACCAATAACTTAGGATTAGCAAGTAATGCCATAGCTATTAATATTCTTTGACGCATACCACCTGATAATTCATGGGGATATTGCTCCATTCTAAGAGGGGCATTAACAATTCCTACTTTTTCAAGTTGCTCTATTGCTAATTTTTTTGCTTCTTCTTTAGACTTATTTTGGAATCTTTCTATTACTTCTATTAAGTGAAAACCAATCGTTCTAACTGGATCAAGTGAAGTCATAGGATTTTGGAAAATCATAGAGATTGGTAACTTTTCACCCTTCTTGACTTCCTTTCCATCAAAGATAAACTTATCATTTTTATCAAAAATATTGTTAGGAAGAATAGACATTATTCCACGCATCAGAATACTTTTTCCACTACCTGATTCACCAACAACACCAGTGATATGACCTTTTCTAAAATTAATATCGATACCATGTATTAACTGTTTATCTACTTCTTTATTTGGTTTATAATTAACCGTTAGATTTTTTAATTCTACTATGTTTGTCATACTATTCTCCCTCCTTTTGAATATATTTTGTAAGTAAGTTACCAATATTATTGAATGAATAAATTGTTAACATTACAAATAATCCAGGGATGATAGCCATATGAGGTGCACGTTGTAGACTTTGTTGTGCATTTTGTAGCAATGTTCCCCAAGAAGTCATAGGCTGTTGAATACCAAGACCTAAGAAACTAAGCGCCGCTTCAGTCATTATTGCGTTAGCTATTGAAGCACTTGCCGCTACTACTAAAGTTGGTATTATAGCTGGAATAATATGTTTCTTTAAGATAGAGATAGTTTTTACACCGCTAAATCTACTATATATTACATAGTCATATTCTTTTGCTGATAAAGTTTCTGCTCGAACTAATCTTGCAAGACGCATCCAAGAAAAACATCCTATTACTATAATTATTGAACCAATTCCTGGTTTTAAAAACACACTTAGAACAATTACTAATACTAACCATGGAATAGATGATAATACATCAACTAAACGCATAAGTAAAGTATCAACAACTCCACCAACATAACCAGCGATAAGTCCTACTATCGTCCCGATTGTTACGGCAGTCACCATCGCCAGTAACCCTACTATAAGAGAAATACGTCCTCCATAGATTACACGAATGAAGTAATCGCGACCTACCTCATCAGTTCCGAATAAATGTTGTAAACTCGGTGATTGAGATAGATTTGCTACATCAGTAGCCGCTGGATCTATAGGAAGTAAAGGTGCTATTAATGATACAAACACTAATATCGCAATAAATAAGTGAAAAAATATAGATTTTTGAACTTTTAGCTATTTTAATAAATCTTTTCATCTTACTTACCTCCTCTTCTAATTCTAGGATCTACTATTGAGTAAAGTATGTCTGAAATTAAATTACCTACTATTACTAATGTAGCTGACAGTAACATTACCGCCATTATTATAGGGTAATCTAACGCTCTAGTTGCTTGTGTGATATATGGTCCGATTCCTGGCCAACTAAATACTGTTTCTGTAATAATCGCTCCAGTTACTAACATTGGCAGTGACATACCCACTTGAGTAATTACGGGTATTAGCACGTTTTTTATAATGTGCCTTGTGAAAATTTGAGTTTTTGTCGCTTGAAAAGCTTGTTGAACAACTACATACTCTTCATTTGTTTGACTTAAAGCTGAAGATCTTACATAACGTGTAAGTTCTGCGAAGAATACAATTGTTAATGTTAGATAAGGCATAATAAAGTGTGATAAGAAATCACCAAAATCATCCTCTTTACCAATTGTGTGCATACCTATTATTGGGAATAAGTTTAATTGATATCCTAAAACATAGATAAATATCATCGCTATCCAAAATGATGGAGTAGCTATTCCAAGTGAAGCTACAGCATCGATAAGTTTGTCTTGCCATTTACCTTTATTTGCAGCCGCTAATAATCCTAGTACTATTGCAATCACTAATGCTGTTACATATGCAGGTAATACTAATGATATTGTATTAGGTATTTTCGCTAGAATTTCCTCTCCTACACTATTGTGAGTTACTAATGAGTGACCGAAATTCCCACTCAATATTTGTCCTAACCAATCCACATACTGAATTAAGAATGGTTTATTAAGTCCACTTTGCTCACGAAGAACATTAATTTCTTCTTGTGACATATTCGACGTTATCTGTGCATCGATAGCATCATATGGCGCTAAATGTATTAAAGTAAATACTATAAACGATATTACTAAAAGTAATGGTACTGCTTTGTAATATACGTTTCAAAAATATATCGAATCATACAATCTCCTTTAAAATTTTAACTACTATATTTTTTTATAAAATTCATTTATAATTTATCACAAATCTTTTTGATATAAATTATAAATGAACATTCTATAAAACTAATAAAGCGAGGGAGATACTATAAAATCTTATATAAATAGGATTTTTATCGTACTCCCCCTCACACTATATTTTTATTTTCCACTACTATTACTATTTAAGAGTAATTTTTGATAAATCATCAAATGTGTAGATTGGTACTAACTTAGCATCGTTAACATTTCCAACACGTTTGTTAACCGCTAAGATTTTTTGGTTATCTACGATTGGGTATAGATATGCTTGGTTAGCAATTTCTTGTTGAAGGTTTTTGTACACTTCTTTACGTTTAGTTTCATCTAATTCAGCTGCACCTTGTTTGAATAATCCATCAACTTTTTCACTTCTGTATTGGAAGTAATTTGAAGTACCATTTGATCCAAATAGCTTAGAGTATAAATCAGGATCGTTACCCATGATATATCCACCTAAGAATAGGTTATATGCTTTAGATCCAGCTTTTCTTAACTCTGTAAAGATAGCTGTTTCATCTCCACCACGAAGCTCTACATTGATTCCTACTGCTTGTAATTGTTGTTGGATGAATGTTGCTTGGATAGTATTTGCAGCATCGTTACTTGCATATCCTAGGTTAAGTTTCAAGTTAGAAACTCCAGCTTCTTTTAATAGTGATTTTGCTTTTTCAACATTTTGAGTATATTTCTCTACATCATCAGTATGGAATGGATTTTTCGGTGGTAAGAATGAATAAGGGTTTTGGTAGTATTTGCTATCTAAGTAAGCCGCTTTATTCATGTCTTCTTTGTTTAATGCGTATAAAATAGCTTGTCTAACTTTAACATCTTTTAATTCATCTGTATTTGTGTTTAGTCCTAAGTATCCGATACGGTTTTCACTGTAAGGATAAGTATCAATGTTTTTAGAATCTAAGTCTTTAATAGCTGCAGGTAATACATATGCTGCATCTACCTCACCTTTTTGTAATGCTACTTTTGTAGTATCAGCACTCTTAATAATACGTAGTACTACATTTTTAACTTTTGGCTTACCATTGTAATAATTTTCATTCGCTTCAAATTTAATGTATTCTCCACGTTTGTTTTCTACTAGTTTGTATGGTCCAGTTCCTACTGGTGTTTCTTTTAATTCTTTAACCGAGAAGTCAGATACATTTCCATAAACGTGTTTTGGAATAATGTAAGTTTCATTCGCAATGTTATTTGCCGCAGCCGCACTTGGTTCTGGGAACTTAAATACTACTGTGTTGTCATCTATTTTCTCAATAGTTATCGGTTTGTCTCCAATCCATAAGTTTTTAAAGTTTCCATTTTCTTTTTTAGCTTTTGTTTGATAAGTGAAGACTACATCATCAGCTGTGAATTTTTGTCCATCAGACCATTTTACGTCTTTTCTTAAGTTAACTTTTAAGCTAAGACCATCTTTTGCAAGTTCAGTAGATTCTGCTAAAGCATATTCTTTTTGAACCATCCCCCATTAACTTTGATTAATGGTGAGTAAATAATATTAGTCATTGTTAATCCCCAACGGTCACTTACCTTGATTGGGTTAGTTGATGATGGATCATCACTAATAGCATACGTGAAAGTATCTTTATCTTGAGAAGTGGTAATTGTGTTTTGCGTTTTTGAACTACATGCTGTTACAACACTCATTACTAACGCTAGTGCTCCTATAAACAATTTGTTCTTTTTTTCATTCTTTTTTTCCTCCTTGATTTTTAAGTCCTATTTTTTTCAAACTATGAAATATTTTTGGTTACCCCTATTTAATAATGGTTAGATACATTTGCCTATTTGGCAGCGAGAGACTTACTTTGCTACTCATGTATTGATTAAATAGATTATATTTTATAATATGAAATATAAAACCAGATATTACTTTATACATTGAACGAATGAAATCAATGCTAGTTTAGTTTACTGTATTATCAATAAAAAAAGTCAATTTATGTGCTTACTTTTTATCATTTACTTTAATTATATAATTCTATTTATTTAGCATACTTGAAATAATACTAAAAGTATTATTAATTTTCCTATCCCCAAACTTCTTCTACTATTTCTTTGATTAGACCAATTTTTCCATTGATCTTCTTCAGTAATCACATTTCCTTCTTCAGTAGAAGCAAAAACCACATTGAGTACTTAAGTAGATATTTTCTAATGGAACATATTCACTAGCTTCTTTAATTCTTGCGATTACTTCTTCTTTATCTTCTAAATCTGCAAATTTAGATGTAATTAATCTAAAACAACTTTTTTATCTTTTCCAACTTTTGCTAGTGGCTTGAAATCTCCTGCACGATCTGTATCGTATTCTAAGTAGTACGCATCTACGTTTTCTCCAGCAAGTAACTCGTCTTCAACGTTTTGGTATCCTCCTTGAGAAATCCATTTAGAAGCGAAGTTACCACGACAAACGTGCGTATTAATCGCTAAGTCCTCAGGCTTACCTTCAATTACTTCATTGTTAAGAGCTAGGCAACGTGCTGCATATTCTCTACGAACTTCTTCTAGAGGACGCTCGTCACGGAAACGGTTCGCAAATCCATCATCAGCTAATGCTCCCCAAGTACAATCGTCAAATTGTAATACACGTAATCCTTCACTGTAAAGATCTGCGATAACTTGTTTATAAGCTGCTACAATAGCATCTTTTAATTCTTCGAATGTTGGATAGAATTTTTCGTATCCTTTGATGTGATCTTCTGTACGAATTAACTCAAAGTATAATTGTGATGGTGATGGAATTGTTAATTTTACAGTTACACCTTCTTTATCAGCTACTAAATCTCTTAAGAATTTGTAGTGAGCTACGAATGGATGATTTTCTCCACTGATTTTCCCTGATACTTTTGCTGTATCTGGTTTAGTTTCAATTCCTTTAAATGGATATCCTTTTTCCCCTTGAACATGTTCTACACCGTTAAGTCCCCAGAAGAAATCTAGATGCCAGTATGCACGACGAAACTCCCCGTCAGTTACTCCTTTTAATCCATTTGCAATTTGTTTTTCAACTAATTCTGTAATTGTTTTATCTTCTACTTTAGTTAATTCTTCTTGTGATAATTCTCCTTTTGAGAATTTCTCACGAGCTTCAACTAACTCCTTTGGTCTTAGAAATGATCCTACATGATCCACTCTATACGCTACATTTTTTACTACTTTATTTTTGACATCCTTGACACATAATATTTTTTCTCCTTTTATTTAACTAAATTATTTTCTCTATCTTCTTAGATTTATTTATCAAGCAACCAAGAAAAGGCTGAATCCTGAAAAATATGACGTTTAGGAACAGTTTGTAAATTCTGATCGCATTCATCTATTGTACCTAATTTCAAAGCACAGACTTCTGGTATATTTTCTTGAACAGTGAAAATTTGACTATGACAGTTCTGGCAGTAATAACGCTGTTTTCCTGGAGAAGAACTATAGGAAACAAGATTTTCTTTTCCATGCAATACTAGCTTCTTACTGCTAACTTTAGCATTAACTGTATAGGCAGACGCAGTTGCTTTCCGACAAATTGAGCAGTGACAAAAAACTAATTCCGATAATTCCTCATCTAGAGTGTAGGTCACTGCTTTACATAAACAAGATCCTTTAAGCATTATGTATGTTCCTTTTTACTACTTTATTTTGACATCCTTGACACATAATATTAATTCTCCTTTTTGTTTAACTGATTTATTTTTCTCTTTTTTTGTTTTATTCTTCTGACTTTATTATTTTTGACTTTTATTATAAACTTCTAATAACTTTTTCTCTTCAAACTTTTCTTCTTTTCTAATACATATTTTTCTCTCATAAACTAAAACTTTTTTATAAAGACCGTACTATTCGTCTTCTGGTAGTATCGCTACTACTCTTACTGGTGATCCAGTTGCTTCTGTCCAGTTGGGATAAGCAATTGAAATTAACGCTCCAGTTGCAGGTACTTGATCAAGATTTGCTAAAACTTCGATTTGATAAATATCTTGTTCTAGTAAGTAATACTCTTGAATTAGTCCTTCTGCAGCTGCTGTAACTCCTGAGTCAGTATCTAGAGTTTCATGTCCGACAGCTTTAACTTTTCTTTCTTTAATTAAGAATTCTAATGCATCTCTTCCCCAACCTGGAGTGTGTTGAACATCATTTTCGTCTAGATTTCTAATTTCATCATAGCTAGGCCAACGTTTAGACCAATCACTTCTGAATGCTACGAATGATTCTGGTAATATTTCACCATGCTCAGCTTCAAAATCAAGGATATCTTGTTTAGAAATTACATAGTCATTATTTTCTGCTACTTCTTTACTTTTATCAATTACGTATAAAGGTAATAGTAAATCTTTAAGTTCAATTTCATCTAACCAACGTCCACCTTCTACAAAGTGAATCGGTGCATCAATGTGTGTTCCATATTGACCTACAACTGAGAACTTTTGAACATAGAATCCGTCTTTTAAAGTAAAGACATTTTCTTTTTCTAAAGCAGGTAGTGCTGGGAATTTAGGTGAATTTTCATCAATTTTGTGACTTAAGTTTACCCATTTTTTGTTTTTTAAAGTTTTATAGATATTTAGTAATTCTGACATGTTTTTGTCCCTCCAAAGTGTTTGTAATATTAGATTAAGTTAAGTATCCTTGTGATTATTTTGAGAAATTAAAAAGTCCTCACAGAAGCTTATGCTTCTGCAAGGACGTCTAATAATTTACGTGTTACCACCTTACTTTATGATATTCTCACAAATATCAACTCAAAAAGTACGCACCAAAATAGAATGGTGTTATACCCTGAAGCTATAACGGGCTCACCCGTAAAGGTCTAATTATTCGACCATTAACACTCAAAGACCATTTTCAAAGTTTCCAATACGATCTCTTTTCACCAACCGAGACTCTCTTTACCATCTTTCACTTTTACTTATCTTATCAATGTGTGAATCATTAACTTGTTATTAAGTATATCAGTAAATTTTTTTATGTGTCAACCGTTTTTTTGAAAAAAATTGTGTATTTTTCCCTTGAAAACTTTACAAAACTCCATAGAATTGTCGGAAAATAAAGAATGATTTCTAATTATTTTTAATTTTATATTCTTATTTTTGTTCGAACCAGTTTCCAAAGAACAGCTGGCACTAATAATATTGTTAGTGCTAGAGCAACGACTTGATTAATGCCGAATATGTCTACTAATATTAATAATGTGGATGCGAATACTCCCATTAATAATATTAAATATCCCACTAATGAAACTCTTTCTATTATGAAAAAAATTCACCTTCTTTTTCTACATTATGTATTTTTATAAACCTTACTTGCTAACAGCATAATTATTGTTAAAATAACTAAGTAAATAATAATATTCTTCCAAGGAGTGTAGCCGAAATAATAAAATATTGGCATCCTTGGTATATTATTAGAAACGGTCCATCTGGAAGATAATTTACAAAGAACAATCTTCCTATAGCAACCCATACTCCCAATGGATAATATATCAGTGTAAGAGCAGGAATATACATTACACCTATACTCAATATATTTCCACAAAAACTCGATAAGATAGCTCCTAGTAATACTAAACCCTATTCCCAGTATATATATTTTTATTATTTATTTCAAGTACCGCTGGCACGTTATAAATTTTTTTCCTAACAAACTATTACTTATAACCACTATATTAGCTAGTCCTGTTAGAATATAAGTAACTATTAAAGTTAAAAAAATGATAAAAATTACTTTGGCAAAATATACTTTCTCTTTTTCATAAGGTAAGCTTGCTACAAATTTACAAAAATTAGTATGATATTCTTCTCCAAAGATTAACAATGGGATTAAAGTTATCAAAATATAATAACCAATATTAGTTCCTTCGCTAAACATAGTTTCTTTCAACTTAACTTTACTAGTTTCTAGATTTTTCTTTTTAAGAAAGTTAATGTTTTTACATTACTAATATCTAATGCTGGTGGATATACTTTATCTAATTCCTCTTGTTTATCAAAAGTACTCCTTGCTTCCCGGCTGCATTCGTGACCATTCTTTATATTTAGGAACGTTATTCAGTTCTTCTTCAGTTAAGTATTGTTTGTATTTTTCACTTCCTCCACCTGTAAGAACATTTAGGTCCTCATTGTTAGTATAAAATGTCCATATTGGAGAACTTGGAAAATTATGTAAATATCTCCAACCGCATAAGCATGTTTCATCTCAGCTAATTTTTTTCTTTTGAAAAATTTTTTTCTTTATAATTTTTTTGATATTCTTCTTTCAACTTATACAGCTCGTGTTTTTTTGATTTAATTCATCATTAGATGCGCCTTTTTCTAATTTCCAATTCCTTTGCTATGCCTGTTGTTAATTGAAAATCATAAGCTGCAACTCCATTTTTTTAATTCATTTAGTTGTTTATTAGTAGTTGTAGCAGCAAATGTCGAAAAAAAGCAATTAATAGTATAATTAACACTATTGAATATTGTTTTAAGTATATACGAATGATTTTTTAAAATATCTTTACACATTTTCATCTTCCCCTTTACTATTTAATAAAAAGATATCCTCTAATACAATAGGTAGTTTATCATATTGAAGAAGATCTTCATCTTGAATAATGTCATGAGTAGCATCATAACTTCCCCTCATAATAACCACATAAACTCTTCCAATATTGCTAATAATTCTTAAATTAGGATTACAACGTAACTCCTCTGGTATCTTTTCTTGATACACTAATTGATATTTACTATACTCATCCTTATTAATTTCTTCACCTATTCCAATTCCATCATCTAAATAGACAACCTTATCACTTATATTTTTCTAAAGCATTTTAATTGGTGACTACTAATTAATAATCCAATCCCATCACTTTGAGCATCCAAAATATAGTCAACTATCATTTTTAGTATTTATCACATCTATTCCGTCTAACGGTTCATCTAAAAAGATAAACTTTGTTCGACATGAAATCCCCAAAAATCAAACTAAAAAAATGGCTAATTGTCCTTTTGATAATTCAGATAATCTGCTAGTCTGTGATAATTTAATTTTTTCTAATTCTGTTTTAAAAATATTGTTCATCAAAAATTTTCATAGGCTAATTTGTAAAATTCACAAACCTTTTTAATTTTAGAATTTTTGAAATAATCGAATCTATCCGGTATATAAATCAGTTGTTTTTCTTATATTTTTTTATTATCTATGCCTTCAATTCCTATTTCACCAGAATCTTGACTATATACTCCTGATAAAATCTTTAATAAAGTTGTTTTCCCACTTCCATTTCTACCAACAAGTGCTACAATTTCTCCAACATTTACAGTAAAACTAACATTATTTAATACTATCTTTTTTGGAAAAATTTTTTTATTAATTTTTTTCTATCGTAAGTTTCATAATTTTTCTCCTTAATCTTTTCTGAAATGACTTCACATAATTTCTCCATCGATAATCCTAAAAAATTTCCATTCCATGATTAATTCTTTTTAACTTTCCATCAATCTTCTTTTTCATTATCCATAATTAATCATCCTTTCGAAATTCTAACTTAATTTTTTTCTAATAAATCTTCTTCCGAGATTCCCCTTATCTTTACTTCCCTAACCAATTCTTCAATTATAGAATCTATTAATTCATAATTTGGGATAATACTATCAAAGTTATTAGTGATAAAAGTACCTTTCCCTACAATTGTTATAATTATTTTTTTCACTTTCTAGCTGTTGAAAAAGCTTTTTTGTATCGTACTAACATTGACACCCAACATTTTTAGAAAATTCTCTTACTGATGGTAATTTATCTCCCTCTTGCAATAAGTTTTTTTACTTATCATAGACTTAATTTGATCTACTATTTGTTTTATAAATCGGTTTATCTGATAATGAATCAATTTGAAACATAGTAACCTCCTTTCTAAGTGTACCACTCTCTACCATACATCTTCTACTTAAAGTGTACCACACCTCACCATACATTGCAAATAAAAAAAGACATAATAATAAATTTTTTTAATTAATTATTATGTCTAAATTATTTATTTATGTTTTTTCTGTAATAATGGGTTTAGTACTACCCTGAAAATTGAATCTGCGATTATTATTCCTACTGCAAGTCCTACTGCTCCATAAAAGCTGTTTAAAAAGATTTTAGCAGAGTTTCCGTATTCGTCTAATAATAATGTTCTAAATGCATCATAAATAGTAACCCCAGGTACTACTGGAACCAGCCCAGGTACGAAGTATACTGTTAAAGGGTTTTTAAATTTAATCGCACAGATTTGGCTTATATTTGCTAGAAGTAGTGAACACACTAAGCTTGACATGAATACACTTTGACCATGACTCCACATTTCCCAATATCCACACCAACCTATTGCACCAATTACACCACCTGTTACTAAAGTTTTTTTCGGTACATCACAAACAATTGCGAATGAAACGGAAGATATAAAACTAAAAACAAAGTGATATAGTAATAATAAGGCATGACTTAAAACTGCAATCATTATACCACACCTCCTAATAATCTGACTAGATAATAGACAGTTACAATACCTGCACCTAATGCAAAAGCTACACAGAATGTTTCTATAAAACGAATTGTTCCAGAAATAAATTGTTTAGCTATAATATCCCTCATGGAGTTCGTTATTGTAATACCGGGTACAAGTGGCACTACAGCCCCTATCATAGCTAATCTTAAAGACTGGCCATTCAACAATGCAAATCCTAAATAACCTGCTATGCCTCCTGCAAAGGTGCTTATATATTCTGAAATGAATGGAGCTTTTAAATATCCTATAACTTTTACATAGACATAAAATGCTACTGCTCCAGCTATACTCCCAGGAATTACATCCCAAAAACTTCCTTCAAAAATTAATACAATACTTCCGCTAAGAATTCCTGAACAAAGAACTTTAAACCAATTTTTTATCGGACTCTTTTCTGCTTGAACTCTTTTAAGTGCATCATACATATCTAACAGACTAATCTGACCTGATGTATAGGCCCTTGATAAAGTATTTACTGCTGTTGTTTTAGTTAAGTTATATGTTCTATCTGCAACACGTCTAAAATCTGTCCCTATTCCTTCTATTCTTATAAAAATACCCGTTAAAGTTACATGCGTATAATATTCATCCGTCCTAACTTCTCCTACACCTTTTCTAATAATTCTCTCCAGTGTATCCTCTGTTCTATAAACTTCAGCGCCGTTTTCCATTAGGATTTTTCCCGCAAGTAAGGCTGTTTTCATTAATAATTTCTCATACATCACTTTTTCCCAATTAAGATCAGCAAGATAATCAAAATAAAAAAACTATATATTATTACACAGTTTTAATAAACATCGTTTTTAGGATTATCTGTACTACTTTCTAATCTCCCAACCTTTCTTAAATCGTTACCATGGTTATTATATCATAAAAATTTGAATAAAAAAACACTTTTTATTATTTTTATTTTTTTCTATTTTTTTCATCTTCAATAATTTTTTTATATTTTTATAATGTTTTTTTAATTCGTTATTATTCTTTTTCCCTTTTAATAAAATCTTTATTTTTCTTTAAAAAAATTATTTTTTTACGATATTCCCTCATATCGCTTGAATAAAATATTTATAAGTACTACAATAAAATTAGAGAATATTTCAAGTAAAGGGGAAATATTATGAAAGTTATATTTTTAAAAAAACTTTACGAGAATAAATATTTTTTTACACGTCATTTATAAAATCAGTTATTTACAAATTAGGAGGAGAATTATTATGGGATGTACAACTATTCTTGTAGGAAAAAAAATGCTAGTTACGACGGTTCAACTATGGTGGCTCGTACTGAGGACTCACCATCAGGAGTGTTTAGATCAAAAAAATTCATAAACGTAAGTCCAGAGGAGCAACCTCGTAAATATAAATCTGTTATTTCAAAAGTAGAAATCGAATTACCTAATAATCCAGTACGTTATACTGCAGTACCTAATGCTATTTTAGATAATGGTATTTGGGGACAATGTGGTGCTAATGAATATAATGTTTCAATGAGTGCTACTGAAACTATTACTTCTAATGAACGTGTCCTTGGAGCTGATCCATTAGTAGAATATAAAGCAGCTATTGGTAAACCAGGAGACGACGATTATGTACCTGAACAAGTAGGCGGTATCGGTGAAGAAGACATTTATACAATAGTTATGCCATATATTGCAAGTGCAAGAGAAGGTGTTACATTTTTAGGGGAACTGTTAGAAAAGTATGGTACTTACGAAATGAACGGCATTGCATTCCAAGATGAAAACGAAATTTGGTGGTTTGAAACTATCGGTGGACATCATTGGATGGCACGTCGCGTTCCCGATGATAGTTATGTTGTTATGCCAAACCAACTTGGTATTGATCAATTTGATTTTGAAGATGCTTTTGGAGCGAAAAAAGAATATATGTGTTCTGAAGATTTAAAAGAATTCATAAATAAATATCATCTAGACTTATCAATCGATGGAAACTTTAATCCACGTCACGCTTTTGGTAGCCGTAGTGATGCCGACCATACATATAATACACCACGCGCATGGATACTTCAACGTTATTTCAATCCTACATCAAATACATACGATGGAATAAATGCTGATTATCGTCCAGACTCTGATAATTTACCTTGGGCAAGAGTACCAGAGAAAAAAATAACTGTTGAAGATATTAAATATGGATTATCTCACCACTACCAAGGAACTGAATATGATTCATATTCTAAAAACATTAATTCTGTTAAAAAAGGAACTTTACGTCCAATCGGTATAAATCGTACTAACTTCTTAGGATTAGTTCAAATAAGACCATATATGCCTGATGAACTTAAATCTATTCAATGGCTAGCTGTTGGTTCTTGTGTGTTTAATGCAATTGTTCCATTCTACACTAACATTAATCGTACACCTGAATACCTAGCTAACACAACTAACCAAGTAACAACTGAAAACTTTTACTGGACTAATCGCTTAATTGCAGCTCTTTGCGATGCTCATTTTGCAGATACTGCTTCACATATTGAACGTTATCAATTAAAAGTTCAATCACAATCAAGAGAGCTTCTTAATAAATATGATGAGGAGTTTATAGAAACTAAAGTTTCTAAAGAAGCTGCTAAAGATTATCTAGAAAAAGCTAACGATAAAATTGCTAAAGAACTTAAAGTTCAAACAGATGATTTACTTGATAAAGCATTATTTACAGCAAGCTGTAATATGAGAAATAAATTTGCAAGATCTGATGCATAAATTTTAAAAGGAGAACCATTTGGTCCAATACCATATGGTTCTTTAATTTTACTTTGTTTATTTGAAAAGTAAACATTCCGTAAGTATTTTGCACGTAACAATTTCTACGAATCGAAGATTCTAAAGATCTTAACACTGCCTCGCAGTAGACGTATTCCAATCACCTTCAGCTATCGCCTTGCTTCTTGGTACGTCCTTGCGTACGTTGTACCTAATGTATGCTAATTCATAATTTTCAAATTCTACTTTGTCACTTCGCAGTTGGAACTAAAAATTTCTTTCGTCTCTTCATTCCTTAGAAATTTAGTTCCTTTTGCATACTTTGTACCTAAAGTATTCTATTTCATAATTTCAAATTCTACATTGCCACTTCGCAGTGGTTGCTTACCAATCACTGCGTTCTTGGAGCAACTGTGCGTATTTTGCACGTAAGGATTTCATCGTGCCTTTGGCACTAGAAATCCAAACATGCAAAAATAAAAAAAGACTACCCTGCCTGGTAATCTTTTTAAAAGTATAATTAGATTTAATTTTTTTAAAGGGACAAAAGGGTATCCTAGCGAAAAGCTAGGATACATTAGAGCTAGACGACGTAGCCTTTTCCTACGCATTTCAAGCACTCTTTTGCCAAAAAAATTAGTTTAAATTCTTGTTGTATGTGTTGTTTAGTTGTGTGTGTATGTAGTATGTTATTGTTGTATGAAAAATTTTTTTATTAAACTAATTCTATAATAGCTGTTTCTGCACCATCACCTTTACGTGGTCCAACACGTAGAATACGAGTGTATCCCACCGTTACGGTCTGCATATTTAGGTGCTACTTCTTCAAATAATTTTTTTAAGAGCTAATTGACTCTTACCTTCTTCAGTTGCTACTGCAACAGGTTGGATAAATTTAGCTGCATTACGTCTTGCTGCTAGATCACCTTTTTTTACCTAATGTAATCATTTTTTTCTGCTAATGAACGAACTTCTTTCGCTCTTGTAACAGTTGTTTCAATTCTACCGTGTACTAGTAGAGCAGTTACTAAGTTTCTTAACATCGCTTTACGGTGAGCTGATGTACGTCCTAATTTTTCTGTAACCCATTAGTGTGCCTCCTTGTTAGTATTATTCTTCTTTGAATCCTAGTTCTAACTCTTGAAGTTTAATTTTAACTTCTTCTAGAGATTTACGACCTAAGTTTCTTACTTTAATCATTTCTTGTTCTGTTTTTGTTAGCTAATTCTTGTACTGTGTTAATTCCTGCACGTTTTTAAGCAGTTGTAACTACGTACTGATAAAGTCTAATTCTTCAATTGTCATTTCTAACATTTGAACTTTGTTATCTTCTTCTTTAGCTACCAATATTTCAGCAGCTTTTTGCTTCTTCAGACATTTCCATAAATAATTCTAAGTGTGAAATTAGAATTTTTTTGATGCTAATGCTAAAGCGTCGTTAGCTGTAATTGAACCATTAGTAGTAACATCTAAGATAAGTTTATCAAAGTCAGTGCTTTGACCTACCCTAGTTTTTTCTACTGTATAGTTAACTTTTGATACTGGTGTATAAATTGAATCGATTGGAATAACTCCGATTGGTAAGTCACGTTTTTTGTTTCCATCAGCTGGTACAAATCCACGTCCTTTTCCAACGTAAATAATCATTTCAAATTGTCCACCTTCAGATACTGTTGCAATGTGTTGATCAGTATTTACTACTTCGATATCAGAATCGATAGCGATGTCTGCTGCAGTAACAACTGCTGGACCTTTAACACTGATTGAAACTTGTTTTTCTTCTTCAGAATGAACTACAAACGCTATGTTTTTAACGTTCATAATAATTTCAGTAACATCTTCTACAACACCTTTAATTGCTTGGAAATTCGTGTTGAACTCCTTCAATATCGATGCTTCTTGCTGCTGCTCCTGGTAATGATGAGATTAACATTCTTCTCAATGAATTACCTAATGTAGTTCCATATCCACGTTCAAGTGGTTCAACTACAAAGCGACCAAATCTTTTATCTGATGATTCTTCAATGATTTGAATTTTTGGTTTTTCTATTGCTAACATTATGTTAAACCTCCTAAATTTTGTCTATGTTATTATTATACACGACGACGTTTAGGTGGGCGACATCCATTGTGAGGAACTGGAGTTACGTCTTTGATTGATGTAACTTCTAATCCAGCAGATTGTAATGCACGAATAGCTGCTTCACGTCCTGCACCTGGACCTTTAACTGTTACATCTACATATTTCATTCCGTGTTCCATAGCTTGTTTTGGCTGCTGCTTCACTTGCCATTTGTGCTGCGAATGGAGTAGATTTTCTAGAACCTTTGAATCCTAGTGCTCCTGCACTTGACCATGATACTGCATTACCATGTTCATCTGTAATTGTTACGATTGAGTTGTTGAATGTAGAACGAATGTGTGCAACACCATTTTGTATATTTTTTTTCACACGACGTTTACGTGATTGTTGTTTACGAGCCATAGTTGTGTTTCTCCTCCTATCCTAATTATTTTTTCTTGTTCGCAACTGTTTTCTTAGGACCTTTACGAGTACGAGAGTTGTTCTTAGTGTTTTGCCCTCTTACTGGAAGTCCACGACGGTGACGAATTCCTCTGTAACATCCGATTTCCATTAGACGTTTGATGTTTAATGAAACTTCACGACGTAAGTCACCTTCTGTTTTGTAGTTATCTACGATTTCACGAATTTTATCTAGTTGATCTTCTGTTAAGTCTTTAACTCTCACATCTTCAGAAACTCCAGCTTCTTTTAAGATTTTTTGAGAAGTTTTTAAACCTATACCATATACATAAGTTAGAGATATAACAACGCGTTTCTCACGTGGAATATCTACTCCTGCTATACGTGCCATTAAGTTTGCACCTCCTAATTAATTATCCTTGTTTTTGTTTATGCTTTGCGTTTTCGCAAATCACTAATACTTTACCACCACGACGAATTACTTTACATTTTGTCACAGATTTTTTTACTGATGGTCTTACTTTCATCGTTATTTCCTCCTTGAGTTTATAACTTACTTGAATCTATAAGTTATTCTACCTTTTGTCAGGTCATACGGACTCATTTCTACTGTAACTTTATCACCTGGTAAAATTCTTATATAATTCATTCTGATTTTTCCAGAAACATGAGCTAAAATAATATGACCATTTTCTAATTCTACTTTAAACATTGCATTCGGCAAGTTTTTCTACTACTAAACCTTCTACTTCAATGACATCTTTTTGCCATACTTTTTCCTCCCTGACTATTTCAGTTTGTCTAATATATTTTTGTACGTCTTGGAAAACTACTTTTGATGTCTTGGTCACCATTAATATTTTTCAACTACACCTTCTTTTTTTGACTGTAGAAGTCTAAAAAGAGGTTTTGTTTGTTTAATATTAACTTCTAAGCGATTCCCAACTGTTTCTTCGTTGTCATCACTTCTTTGGTATAGTTCACCACCATCATTATCACAAACACCTTCAACTTTTGGAGGGTTGAAAATCAAGTGATAAGTATTTCCACATTGTTTACAGATTCTTCTACCTGTTAAACGAGGTAACAGAATAGCTGGATCTACATCGATATTTAATACTTTATCGATTTTTCTATTAGTTTTTGCTAAAATTTGATCAAGGGCTTCAGCTTGTTCTACTGTTCTTGGAAAACCGTCAAGTAAAAAGCCTTCTTTTGCATCTTCTTGATTCAATCTTTCTTCAACTAATCCTATAGTTACACTGTCAGGAACAAGTTGTCCTTTATCAATATAACTTTTTGCTTCTTTTCCAAGCGGAGTCTCATTTTTAATAGCAGCTCTAAACATATCTCCAGTTGAAATATGCGGAATTGGATAATTCGCTTTAATTTGCTCTGCTTGAGTACCTTTACCCGCTCCTGGTAATCCCATTAAAATAATATTCATCATAATTATTTACCACCTTTTCGTCCTGTAATAAAACTTCTATAGTTCTTCTCTGTTAATTGAGTATTAAGTTGTTTAACTGTCTCTAGCGCTACACTGACAACAATTATTAAACTTGTACCACCAATTTGAACAGATGCTGGTAATTTAGCAATGCTGGTGAATATTGTCGGAAGAACCGAAACAGCTGCTAGGAATATTGAACCTACAAACGTTAGTCTGTATAAAATACCTGTAATGTATTGTTCAGTTTTTTTACCTGGTCTAACCCCTGGAACAAAACTTCCTTGTTTTCTTAAATTATCAGCCATTTTTTCTGGGTTAACTTGAACCATTACATAGAAGTAACAGAACGCAATAATTAATACTACGTATAATGTTAATCCTAGAACATGACTGAAATCGAAATATGATACAATTTTTTGTAACTTTTCGTTATTAGGTGCGAATATCGCAATAGTTCTAGGTAATTGTAAGAATGCGATAGCGAAGATTACTGGGATAACCCCTGCACTATTCACTTTAAGAGGCAAGTATGTTGATCTTGCTCCTAACATTCTACGACCTGCTCTCTGTTGAGAGTATTGAATAGGAATTTTACGATTTGCTTCTTGTATATAAACTACAGCAGCAACAATCCCTATTACAATAATTGCTACAATAACAATTTTTAAAATTGCTAATGTAAGGTTTTCAGCATCTTTAATTTGAGATTCATAAATTTGAATGAATTCCATTGGTAAACGAGCAATAATACCCGCTAAGATAATGATTGAAACACCATTACCTACACCATATTGAGATATCTGATCCCCAAGCCATAGTAATAATGCTGTACCAGCAGTTAAAACTACAGCTACTGTAATGAATCCTAGAATTGATGTATCTTTGATTAATCCTTGATATGCATTATTAAATCCATAAGACATAATAAGCGATTGGATAAATGCTAAGATAAATTGCTAAGAATCTAGTTAATTTTTTTGTGTTTTCTTTTGTCCTACTTCACCTTGTTTAGACCACTCAGTTAATGTAGGAATAACATCCATTTGCATAAGTTGAATTACGATAGATGCTGTAATGTAGGGCATAATACCCATAGCAAAAACAGAAAACTGTTGTAATGCTCCTCCTGCAAATGTGTTAAATATTCCGAATAATCCAGATGCATCTTGATTTTTTTAAGAACATCTGCATCTACCCCAGGTACCGGTAAATATGAACCGATACGAAATAGGAATATTCCCAAATAGGGTAAATAAAATTTTTGTTACGAGTTTCTTTAACTTTAAATAAATTTAGTGATGCACTAAACATATATTATAGCACCTCGCAAAACTCCTCCAGCTGCTTCGATAAAGCTTCTTTTTGCTGAAGATGAGAATTTGTGAGCTTGAACAGTTAATTTTTTTCTCTAATTTACCGTTAGCTAATACTTTAACACCTGAAAGTTCTTTTTTTAATAACTTTAGTTTCTAATAATAGAGCAGGTGATACTACAGTACCATCTTCAAATTTATTTAAGTCGTTAAGATTTACAACTGCAAATTCTTTTCTGTTTACATTGTTAAATCCACGTTTTGGAATACGTCTGAATAATGGGTTTTGTCCACCTTCAAATCCTGGGCGAACTCCACCACCACTACGTGCTTTTTGTCCTTTTTGACCACGTCCTGAAGTTTTACCATTTCCTGATCCAATCCCACGACCTACTCTGTTACGCTCTTTACGAGAACCTTCAACTGGTTGTAATTCATGTAATTTCATTTAGACTAGCACCTCCTTGTATTAATAATTCTTATTTTTCTTCTACTGTTACTAAGTGTGAAACTTTGTTGATCATTCCACGAATCGCAGCGTTGTCTTTGTGTTCAACTGTTTGGTGCATTTTTTTAAGACCAAGAGCTTCAACTACTTTTCTTTGATTCTTTGGACGACCAATAGTACTACGAGTTAGGGTTACTTTTAATGTCATGTTCTTTTCCCTCCTCTTATCCTAATAATTCTTCCACAGATTTACCACGTAAAGCTGCTACGTGTTCTACTGTTTGTAATCTTGTTAATCCTTCGATTGTAGCACGAACCATGTTTACTGGTGTGTTTGAACCTAATGATTTTGATAAGATATTTGAAATACCTGATAATTCTAATACGGCACGAACTGGTCCACCAGCGATTACCCCTGTACCAGGTGCAGCTGGTTTGATTAATACTGAACCTGCTCCAAATTGTCCGATAATTTCGTGAGGTATTGTTCCGTTAACTACTGGTACAGTAATTAAGTTATGTTTTGCAGCTTCAACTGCTTTTCTGATTGCATCTGGTACCTCTTGAGCTTTACCAGTACCAAATCCTACGCGACCATTTTTGTCACCTACTACTACTAAAGCAGAGAAACGGAAACGACGTCCACCTTTAACAACTTTAGCTACACGACGAATGGCAACTACGCGTTCTTCAAATTCTTTTTTGATTTCTTCTTGACGCATCTACTTATTTCCCTCCTTATTAGAATACAAGTCCGTTTTCACGTGCTGCTTCAGCTAATGCTTTAACACGTCCGTGATATAGGTATCCTCCACGGTCGAAAACAACTTTTTCAATTCCTTTAGTTTTAGCTACTTCTGCGATTAATTTTCCAACTTCTTTAGCTGCTTCTACACTTGATTTAGAAACATTTTCAAGTTTTAATGAAGAAGCTTGTGCTAATGTAACACCTTTAGTGTCATCAATAATTTGTGCGTAAATGTTTGTGTTTGAACGGTATACGTTTAAACGTGGAACCTCAGTAGTTCCTTGAACTTTAACACGTACTCTTGCGTGTCTTTTTTTACGAACTTTATTTTTGTCAAGTTTCGTAATCATATTTGAAACACTCCTTTCTGTTATCTATTATTTACCAGTTTTTCCTTCTTTACGGCGAACATATTCACCAACGTAGCGAATACCTTTACCTTTATAAGGTTCTGGAGGACGTACTGCACGAACTTTAGCTGCGTATTGTCCTACTACTTCTTTGTTAATACCTTCGATACTAACTTTAGTGTTTCCTTCAACACCTAATGTAATTCCTTCGATTTCTTCGAATTCAACTGGGTGAGAGTATCCAACACTTAGTACTAATTTTTTTACCTTGCATTTTGAGCACGGTATCCAACCCCGATTAATTCAAGTTCTTTTTTGAATCCAGCAGATACACCTTCAACCATGTTTGCTAAGATAGCACGAGTTGTTCCGTGTACTGTACGGTGACGTTTTGAGTCAGATGGACGTACTACTGTGATTTCACTTCCTTCAATGTTGAAAGTCATGTCTTTATCAAATTGTTGTTTTAATTCACCTTTAGGTCCTTTAACTGTTGCGAAGTTATCAACGATGTTAACTTCAACCCCTGCAGGTACTGTAATAACTTTATTACCTATACGTGACATTTAATTGGCACCTCCTTATAATATTACCAGATGTAAGCTAATACTTCTCCACCTGTGTTATTTTTACGAGCAACTTTATCAGTTACAACTCCAGTTGAAGTTGATACGATTGCTATTCCTAGTCCGTTTAATACTCTTGGCAGTTCATCTGCTTTAGCGTATACACGTAAACCAGGTTTTGAAATTCTTTTAATTCCTTTAATTACTCTTTCACCTTTTGAGTATTTAAGAGTAAGTTTAAGTTTTCCTTGTTTGTTATCTTCGATGTATTCTACATCACTGATGAAAACCTTCTTGTTTTTAATATTTCTGCAATTTGCTTTTTTTAATATTTGACGCAGGTAATTCTAATGTTTCGTGTTTAACCATGTTAGCATTACGAATACGTGTTAGCATATCTGCGATAGGATCTGTCATTGTCATTAGGATAAATCCTCCTTTCTTCTACTAATATATTACCAACTTGCTTTTTTAACTCCAGGAATTTGTCCTTTGTAAGCTAATTCACGGAATTTAATACGGCTGATTCCAAATTTTCCAATGTATCCGTGAGGACGTCCAGTAATGCTACAACGATTGTGTAAACGAGCTGGAGCTGAGTTTTTTGGAAGTTTGCTAAGTCCGATGTAATCACCTTTAGCTTTTAATTCCGCTCTTTTAGCTGCATACTTGTCAACTAATTTTTGGCGTTTTAATTCACGCTCTACCATTGCTTTTTTAGCCATGTGTCTTTTACCTCACCTTTCTTATTTTGCGAATGGCATTCCACATTGTGTTAATAACTCACGAGCTTCTTCATCAGTGTTAGCTGTAGTTACTATAACGATGTCCATACCACGTACTTTACTTACTTTATCGTAATCAATTTCAGGGAAAATTAATTGTTCTTTAACACCTAGTGTGTAGTTACCACGACCATCGAATGCTTTTTTAGAAACACCGTGGAAGTCACGTACACGTGGAAGTGCTACAGTTACTAATTTGTCGAAGAATTCATACATTCTTTCTCCACGTAAAGTAACTTTAGCCCCGATAGGCATACCTTCACGAAGTCTGTAAGTAGCGATTGATTTTTTAGCTCTTGTTACTAATGGTTTTTGACCAGAAATTAAAGCTAATTCTGCTACTGCGTTGTCTAGGGCTTTAGAGTTTTGCACAGCATCACCTACACCCATGTTAATTACGATTTTTTCAATTTTTGGTACTTGCATTACACTGCTGTACTCAAATTTTTGTCATTAATTCTTTTTGTTATCTCAGATTTAAATTTATCTTCTAAACGAGCCATCTAAAAATAGTGCCTCCTTTCTTCAACTATTATTATATTTCTTTTCCTGATTTTACTGCGATACGTACTTTCTTACCATCTTTTGTTTCGAAACGTACTCTTGTCGCTTTTTCCAGTTTCAGGATCTTGTAACATTACGTTTGATACGTGAATTGCTGCTTCTTTTTTTCAACGATTCCACCTTGAGGTGCATCTTGAGAATTTTTTTAACGTGTTTTTTTAATGATGTTAACACCTTCTACAACAACACGATCTTTTTTTAGGTTGTGCTTCGATTACTGTACCAACTTTACCTTTGTCTTTACCAGTAATTACTACAACTTTATCACCTTTTTTAATGAACATTTCTTGTTAACCTCCTTCTTTACTGTACTTTTTTAAATTATAATACTTCTGGAGCTAGTGATACGATTTTCATGTAGTTACCGTCTCTTAATTCACGAGCAACTGGTCCGAAAAATACGTGTACCACGTGGGCTCTTATCATCACGGATAATTACACAAGCATTTTTCATCAAATTTAATATATGAACCGTCGTTACGACGAGCTCCTGTTTTTTTGTACGAACGATTACGGCTTTAACTACTTCACCTTTTTTTAACAACTCCACCTGGTGTTGCTTTTTTTAACAGAACATACGATTACGTCACCAATGTTAGCAACTTTACGTCCTGAACCACCTAGAACTTTGATTGTTAAAACTTCTTTTTGCTCCTGAGTTATCAGCCACTTTTTAAGCGTGTTTCTTGTTGAATCATGCGCTTTTTGCCTCCTTCTTAGGGTTTATCCTAGTTTTATTAGATTATAACTGCTTCTTCTACTACTTCTACTAAACGGAAGTTTTTTTAGTTGCAGATAATGGACGAGTTTCCATTATTTTTAACGATATCATTTAATTTAGCAACATTGTTTTTCATCATGTGCTTTGAATTTTTTTAGAATATTTTACACGTTTACCGTATAGAGGATGTTTTTTTGTAAGTTTCTACTAAAACTGTGATTGTTTTGTCCATTTTATCAGAAACTACTTTTCCAACGTAAACTTTTCTATCATTTCTCTCAGTCATGTTTGCCTCCTATTATTATTTATTCGCTAATTCTCTTTCGCGAATAACAGTTTTCATACGAGCGATTGATTTTTCTAACTTGACTAATACGAGCTGTATTTTTCTAATTGACCAGTTGCCAATTGGAAGCGTAAGTTGAAAAAGCTCTTCTTTTTAATTCTTTGATTTTTTTGCTTCTAACTCTTGTGAAGTTAATTCTCTAATCATTGATTTGAATTCATTTTGTTTTTCATTATGCTTCACCACCTGTTTCTTCACGTTTTACAAATTTACATTTAACAGGTAACTTGTGAGATGCAAGTCTTAGAGCTTCACGTGCAACTTCTTCACTTACTCCAGCAACTTCGAACATCACTCTACCTGGTTTAACGATTGCAACCCATCCTTCTACTGCACCTTTACCAGATCCCATACGTACTTCTAATGGTTTTTTAGTGTAAGGCATGTGAGGGAAGATCTTAATCCAAACTTTACCACCACGTTTCATATAACGAGTCATCGCTATACGAGCAGCTTCTATTTGACGAGAAGTAACTCTTGCTGCAGTAGTCGCTTGTAATCCATATTCACCGAAATCTACTACGTTTCCGCCTTTAGATTTACCTTTTGTTGATTGTCTGTGTTGACGACGATATTTAACACGTTTAGGCATTAACATAAATTAGTTACCTCCTTTTTCAGATTTTCTAGTTGGTAATACTTCACCACGGTTAATCCAAACTTTAACTCCAAGTTTACCATAAGTTGTATCTGCTTCTTCGTGAGCGTAATCGATGTCTGCTCTTAATGTGTGTAGTGGCACTGAACCTTCTGAGTAGTGTTCTGCACGAGCGATATCTGCTCCACCAAGACGTCCTGATACTTGAGTTTTGATTCCTTTAGCTCCTGCTCTCATAGCTCTTTGGATAGCTTGTTTTTGAGCACGACGGAATGATACACGAGCTTCTAATTGACGAGCAATGTTTTCAGCTACTAATTTAGCGTCGATATCAACTTTTTTGATTTCAACTACATTAATGTGTACTCTTTTTTTCCAGTTAATTTGTTTAATTCTAATCTTAATTTATCGATTTCAGAACCACCTTTACCGATAACCATACCTGGTTTACCAGTGTGTACTGAAATGTTTACTTTCTTATCAAATCTTTCAATTTCTACTTTAGAAACTGAAGCGTCTTTTAATTGTTTACTGATGAACTCACGGATTTTGAAATCTTCGTGTAAGTTAGCAGCGAAATCTTTTTCCGCATACCATTTTTGAATCCCAATCACGAATAACTCCAACACGTAAGCCTATTGGATGTACTTTTTTTGACCCACAGTTTGTAGCCTCCTTTAACTAGTTTAGCTTTTTATAATTTCTTAATTTTTTTATTATTTGTTATCACTTAAAACGATAGTGATGTGACTTGTTCTTTTGTTGATTGAACTTGCAGCACCTTTTGCTCTTGGACGGAATCTTTTAAGAGTTGGTCCTTCATTTGCAAATGCTTGTGATACTACTAAGTCTTCTACATTCATTCCATAGTTGTGTTCAGCGTTAGCAGCAGCTGATTTGATTACTTTAGCTACTGGTAAAGAAGCTGATTTAGTTGTGAATTCTAAAATTCCTAATGCTTCGCCCACTTTTTTTCCACGTACTAAGTCTAATACTAGTCTTACTTTACGAGGAGCGATGCGGACTGTCTTAGCCATTGCTTTTTGACTCCATGAATGTGCCTCCTTGATTTTACTAATTTCTATAATTATCTTCTTGTTTTTCTGTCGTCTGCTACGTGACCTTTGTAAGTTCTTGTTGGTGCAAACTCACCTAATTTGTGTCCTACCATATCTTCAGTCACATATACAGGTACATGTTTTCTTCCGTCATATACTGCAAAAGTAAGTCCTATGAATGTTGGGAAGATTGTTGAACGACGAGACCAAGTTTTAATTACTTGTTTCTTTTCTTGTTCGTTCATTTTTTCAACTTTTGCTAATAAGTGGTGATCAGCGAATGGTCCTTTTTTTAAACTACGAGCCATTGTGTTATCTCCTTTCCGATACTTTGCATACTTAAGGGTGTGGTAAAGAGCACTTGCTCCTCACCAACTAACCTTTGATTAATTTTATTATTTAGTTCTAGCACGTACGATAAATTTGTTTGAACGAGCTTTTTTAGAACGAGTTTTCTTACCAAGAGTAGGTTTACCCCATGGTGACATAGGTGATTTACGTCCGATTGAAGTACGTCCTTCACCACCACCGTGTGGGTGATCGTTCGGGTTCATAACAGATCCACGTACAGTTGGTCTTTTACCTAACCAACGAGTTCTACCGGCTTTACCGATATTTACTAGTCCGTGTTGTTCGTTACCAACTTCACCGATTGTAGCACGGCAAGTTGCTAAGATCATTCTTACTTCTCCTGATTTAAGACGTACTAATACGTATTTACCTTCTTTACCAAGTACTTGAGCACTTGCTCCAGCTGAACGTACTAATTGTCCACCTTTACCAGGTTTAAGTTCGATGTTGTGAATTAATGTCCCTACTGGGATGTTTGCTAGTGGTAATGCATTACCAACTTTAATATCAGCAGTTTCACCAGATACTAAGATTTGTCCTACTTGTAATTCTTTAGGAGCGATGATGTATCTTTTTTCTCCATCTACATAGTGTAATAGAGCGATGTTCGCTGAACGGTTTGGATCGTACTCGATTGTAGCAACTTTTGCTGGTACGTTGTCTTTATTTCTCTTGAAGTCAATAATACGGTATTGTTTTTTGTGTCCTCCACCGTGGTGACGAACAGTGATTTTACCTTGGTTATTTCTTCCCGCTTTTTTCGGTAGCGGCGCTAATAATGACTTTTCTGGTTTGTTAGTTGTAATTTCTGCAAAATCTAATGATGTCATGTTACGACGACCGTTAGTTATAGCTTTATATACTTTAATTGCCATTTGTCATTTTTCCTCCTTAGTGGTTTTTGTTATTCTTAAGCGAATAATCCTTCGATTGTTTGTCCTTCTGCTAACTTAACGATAGCTTTTCTACGTTTGTTAGTGTAACCACCGTATCTTCCAACACGACGGAATTTTGGTTTGTAGTTCATTACGTTTACTTTCTCAACTTTAACTCCGAAGATTTCTTCGATAGCTTGTTTAATTTGAGTTTTGTGAGCGCGTGTGTCTACTAGGAAAGTGTATTTATTTTCTTGCATTAATAAATAACTTTTTTCAGTTAGTACTGGGCGTTTGATAATATCGCGTGCTTCCATTATGCTAATACCTCCCCAACTTTTTCTACTGCATCTTTAGTGAATACAACTTTGTTGCTTCCTAAGATGTCTAATACGTTAAGACCAGTTGTTTCTACGAATTCAACTCCTGGAATATTTCTTCCTGATAAAACAGTATTTTCTTCTAGTTCAGTAACTACGAATAATACTTTTTTCTCTAGGCTAAGGTTTGATAACATTTCTTTAAAGTTTTTTTAGTTTTTAATTGTATCAAATGATAAGCTTTCTAATGCAAATACTTCGTTAGCTGCTACTTTTAGAAGATAAAGCAGAACGTAATGCTAAACGACGCATTTTACGTGGCATTTTGAAGCTGTAGCTACGTGGTGTAGGTCCGAATACAATTCCACCTCCACGCCATTGTGGTGAACGGATAGATCCTTGACGAGCACGACCTGTTCCTTTTTGACGCCATGGTTTGCGACCACCACCTGAAACTTCAGAACGTCCTTTTTGTTTTTGTGTACCTTGACGAAGTGATGCTCTTTGTAATGTTACAGCTTGGAATAAAACGTGTTGATTTGGTTCAATCCCGAATACTGCTTCACTAGCTTCAACTGCACCAACTTTAGTACCGTCTTGTTTAAATAAATCTAATTGTGGCATTATCTATTTTCCTCCTTCCGTATATTTTTCCGATTATTTACCAGATTTAACTGCTGATTGGATTTTTACGAAGCTTTTTCTTAGATCCTGGAATACATCCTTTAACTAGGATTAATCCATTTTCTACATCTACGCTTACGATTTCTAAGTTTTGAGTAGTAACTGTAACTCCACCCATTTGACCTGGTAATGCTTTTACCTTTGAATACACGGTTAGGTGCTACAGGTCCCATTGACCCAGGACGACGGTGGTAACGAGAACCGTGAGCCATTGGTCCGCGGCTTTGTCCATGACGCTTGATTGCCCCTTGGAATCCTTTTACCTTTACTTTACTCCTGTTACGTCAACTAAGTCCCCTGCTGCAAAAAAATATCAACTTGGACTTCTTGACCTACTTCATAATTAGCAACTTCTGCATCTCTGATTTCGCGTACGAAACGTTTTTGGAGCAGTGTTAGCTTTATCTGCGTGACCTTGTTCAGGTTTGTTCGCAACTTTTTACTAAACGGTCTTTACGTTCTTTATCGTAAGGACGTTTATCGTCGAATCCTAATTGGATTGCGTTGTATCCTTCAACTTCTTCTGTTTTTCTTTTTGTAATACGACGTTACCTTTCGCTTCAACTACTGTTACTGGAATTAATTCTCCATTTTCAGCGAAGATTTGAGTCATACCTACTTTTTCTTCCTAAGATACCTTTGGTCATCGAAAGTCACCTCCTATAATTATAATTTTTAATTCGATGTCAACACCTGATGGTAAGTTTAAGCTGATTAAAGCGTCAACTGTTTTTTTGTGTTGGTTCAATAATATCGATTAGGCGTTTGTGTGTACGTTGTTCGAATTGTTCACGGCTATCTTTGTAAATGTGAACTGAACGTAAGATTGTGTATACTGCTTTTTTTCCGTTGGTAATGGAATTGGTCCAGAAACTTTTGCTCCAGAACGTTTTTGCAGTTTCAACAATTTTTCTCTGCACTTTGATCTACTAATCTGTGATCATATCCTTTAAGACGAATACGAATTTTTTTGTTTTTGCCATCATTTTCTCCTCCTATACATTTATTCGCCGCTATCTAGTAGCGACTTCTCCACGAAAGTTCTCCAGCACGCCATGCCATGGCAAAGCGGCCGGGCGTGTCAGTAACCTTTCGCTTCAACGCAAGTCTTTTTTGCAAGACCAACATTTATTATTATACATGGTTAATACATATATTGCAAGTATTTTTGACGAAAAAAATTTTTAAAAAAATTTATGAATATGTTTTTCTATTTTTTTAGTCATTTTTTAATCTTTTTTTATACTCTAATTTTATCTATATTATATAGAAGAAAAATTTTTTATTTTTCTTTAAGAATATAAAAATACTTAGAGTTTTTACACCCCTAAGTATTTTTAATTTTCTATTTTTATTTTTAAAGGTAAAATATTATATTGAATTTCTAAAGTCAGAAGATAATAAATGAGAAACTTTACAACGAAGTTTAATATTATCTAATACCCCTTGTCTATCTCCTGATGCAAGTTGTTCTTCTGTTCTATCTACATGAACATTAGCTACAATTTTTCTATTATCATAATCTACCACTAGTTCAGTTTCTACTGCTAGATCTACTAGTTCATATGCTCTGAAGAAATATCCTTTTGCACACATACTAACACATCCATTGTATGCAGTAGCAAATAAATCCATAGGACCATCTTTACTTTCTTCTATAAACATTTTATATTCTCCACCAAGTGGTGTAGTTGCATGAGAAGTAAAACCTTCTTTAATTTTTAAATTAGACGTATACATAACTGTCTCCCCGTATATATTTGATTTTAAGATTACTCTTAATAAGTTTATTATACTCTTACACTAGATTTTTGTACACTATTTTTTCTCGACAATTTTTTTAATAGTTTCCACTAAATCTACATCTTTATATTTATAATTAACACCATCAAAATCCATGTAGTTGGTAATATCGTTAGTTTGCAATATTAATGTTGCACCTGATGCTGCAGCACCTAAAGCACCTGGACGCGAATCTTCGACAGCTACTGTATTATTTATATCTGCTCCTAGTTTTTCTGCCGCTAATAAATAAATATCAGGAGCTGGTTTAGGATTTACTACCTCTTCTTTTCGTTGCTATCACTGAAATATATTTCTCAAAACCTTTTCTTTGAAGCCCAGTTTCAATATGCTCTCTCTTTCCATTAGAAGCAACAGCCATCTTTATTCCATTATTATATAGATACTCCATTACCTCAGCAATTCCTGGTAACACTGGTGCATTATGATAATTATCTAATATACGTTTTGTAATCTCCGCTTCGAACTTATCATAATCTTCACTAGACATACCATATGTATCATTATAATATTTTCTACTCGTTTCTTCATTCGTTCCAGAAACGTTTTTTTATATAGTCCATCTTATCTAGCTTTTTTCATTTAACACTTCTTTTGTTAAATCACGCATATTTTTCATAGTAAACTTTCTCAGTATCTACTATCGTTCCATCAAAATCAAAAATAACCGCCTCTAATTTTTTTCCACCATTAATCTCCTTTTTTTTATATACATATAACTACTATTTTATAATGTAATACTCAAAATTCAAAATTATTTGGACAAAAAAGAGCACCATAACCACAAATAATTATGATTAAGCACTCTTTCCTTATATTTATCTTAGTTTAACTTCAACATATCAAACATTAGTTCCTTCAGTTGAGAACTATTATTCAAATCTCACAAGATTCTCTGCCTTCATTCTTACAGTTGGTCTTGCATCTTTTTCCTTTTTACCTAAAGCTATAAGCATCACAGGAATCAAGTTTTCTTCTAATTCAAATAATTCAGCTACCTTTTCTCTAACAAATCCGCCAATAATATTAGTGTCGTATCCTTTAGCATATGCAATGTTTGCAAACTGCATAGTCCACAATCCACAATCAAAATATACACCTTCTCTGTTTTTATCAGTTGGCAAGTTTTCTAATTGAGGTCCCATTCCTTTTTCAAAACCATCTTTTACCTCTTCAGTCATATAACCTTTTTTGACAGCTTCTCCGTAAATTTCATCAAATTTCCCGTAGTGATTCAAGTCTCCTAAGACTATAATCATAGCAGCTGAGGTATCATTTTGAATTTTATTATAATTAGCACTTCCTAATTTTTTTCTTTTACCTTCTGGTGTATCTACAACAATATATCTCCAAGGGTTGTAAAGTTACACGATGAGGGAGCAATATTAGCTTCATTTAACATTTCTATAATTTCTTCACGTTTAATTTTAACATTCGGATCAAAAATACTTAACTGATTTTTCTTCCTTTTAATTACATCAAAAAAACTCTGGCCTTTTTCTTACCTAATAGAGTACCAAAAAAATTTTCCTCACTAGTATTTCCTCCTTCTTCAAATAATTAACTCAATAATTTTACTATACTTGAGAATTATTATCAAACAAAAGGCTCTACAAAAAAATTTATAAAAAACATTAAACTAACTTCACTATATTTTTTTACCATTTGCAAGTTTACATGTTCCATTATTTCTTTATATGAAACATCTACTTTTTTTCCTTCATCTTATCATCTAATTTATCACGAAGTTTTTCCACCATTAATAAAAATCTTCTAACACCATAATTTTATAGTCGTATAATGGAATTCCATTTATATTTCTACCGTTAAGTTTAGAATAAACTAGTGTTGGATGAGCTTTTACAGTTTTAACAGTTGTTTTATCGTTTGCTTTTTCAAATGTAACATCCATCAATAAACCTCTCTCAGGCCACTTATTCTCCATTCTTTCCATACGTTGGTTTGAAACGAAGTTACCCATAGAGTATATTATAAATTTCTTATCACCATCTTTTTCTACAGTCTCAGCAGGTTCTATAACATGAGGATGCCCTCCAAATACTACATCAGCACCCCATTCAATCATTTTGTGATAAAGAGCTTTTTGTTCTTCTGTAGGTTCCATCTTATACTCAACCCCCATCTGAGGCATCACTACTGTAACATCCGCTTCGTTCTCAGCTCTTTGGATTTCTTCTTTCATCTTTTCCTCATCAAGATCCGATAAATGATTAGTTCTATCCTCTGCGGTTAAATTAGCATCCATTCCATTATAACCATAAGCATAGGCTAGAATTGCTATTTTAATTCCATTAACCTCTTTAATAAGAATCTTATCTTCTGAACGGTTTTTATCTGCATGAACTCCAACTGTATCTAAACCTCTTTCTTTAAAGACCTTATCCGTATATTTCAATCCATATAAACCTGTATCTAATATATGATTATGGGCTAAATCGACAACATCATACCCTACATCTTTCATTGTATCTGCAATTTGCACAGGAGCATTAAATAACGGATAACCTCCTAGCGGAGAACGATCACTAATAGTACCTTCGAAATCCCCTATCGCCAGGTCAGCTCCTTCTATCCACGGTTTAACATATTCAAAAAACGGATTAAAATCATAACTTCCATCTTCCTTTTTAGCAGTATAATACAAAGCATCGTGAATAAGAATATCTCCATTAGCTACAACTCGCGCAGTTCTCACACTCGAATCGCTATCCTTTTTTAAAGTTCCCCCTTCTTTATCAGATGCTGTTAAAAAATAAATACACGAAAAAATAATACCACTAATACTCAGCACACCTAATAAATATACTAATACTTTCCTCAATATAATATTCCTCCTAATTAAATACTTTATCTATCTATAATAACAAGTAGTTAATAATATTTCAATTAACTACTCGTTTTATATAATTATTTTTATATCGCAACAATAATGTGTTCCTCTTACACATCATCAAGTTTTTCCATTATAAAATATTTCATTATTCTCTATTTCCCTAATAATATATCCAAGATCATCTGTGGTTTAGTTACCATAAGAAGATGATCTGACTCCTCTATTTGTGTATAATTCATTCCCTACTAACTTGAAATAAGAAAAAACTGAAAGTTTATTAAAAATATTCCTACTTCTTTTTAGTAGTTCTAAATTATCTACCCCCGCATATAAAGATAAAGTAATTATACTCTATTCGTGAGTTCGGCCTTACCATATATTCACTACCTTCTTTTTTGAGTTTTCTTAGAATTAACTCCACTAAAAACTCATCTTGCATCTCTTCTACACTAAGTGTCTTTGATAGATATTCTTCTTTACTAGTGAACTTTATCTCTGGTTCAAAATATGTTTTTAACACCGATTCAGGAGGTATAGGTTCTAAGCCCTCGATGATGATTAAATTAACACCATCAAGGTACTCACTAAAAATCTCTAAACCGTTAAGCAAAACGACCGTACCGTAAGAAGCACTGACTATAAAGCCTCCTCTTCTTACTTTTGTCATTTTATTTAATAGTACCTTCTCAATTTCTTTTTTTGATATAGATTTAAAACTCTCTTCGGTAAATTCAATAAAATCAAAGGTTTGGTCTGGCATATTTTCTAAGACTCTCGCCCAAATACATCTATCCCAACCTAGTGGATTAATAAATAAGATATCTGTCATACTAATCATCCTCTCAAATATCTACACTAAAATCCTAATTCGTCACCAAAATCCTCTAATTTATTTACAAGTATCGCCCCCTCTTTAATGTATTCATTCATTGCATAACTCATCTTATCGCCAAATTTTCCTGGTAGGCAGAATACATCAGAACCTACATCCAAGGCGAAATCCACCGTCCTTTGCGTTCCACTTCTTTTTGCCGCTTCAGTTACTAAAAGAGCACTGGAAAGACTAGCGACAATCCTATTTCGTTCTAAAAATTTATATTTCCTTATAGGCGAAGTTGGAAAATACTCAGATATAATAAGATGGTTTCGTTCTAATTCCTTATAAAGTTTATAACTTTTTTCCGGATAAATTATATTGTGCCCATGAGCTATTACACCGATGGTGTACCCCTTACTTTTTATAGCGCCCTCATGAGCAAGACTATCGACACCAATCGCAAGACCACTAACTATAACAAAATTATTCATAGTTAAATATGGTACTATGCTCTGCAAGGCATCATTTGAATATGCGGTATTGTTTCTGCTTCCTACTATAGATATCTTTCTTCTAAATAGAAGCAAATCTTTATTCCCCCTGTAAAATATAACATATGGATAATCATAAATCCTAAATAATTCTTTTCGGATAATAGATATCATCACAAAAAAATATACTTTACATTATAGAAACTCAAAATAACTCTCAAAATCAAACTCCATATTATTATGAAGCTTAGTATAAATTTCTTCAGCATTATCTCCAAAATATACAGCTAACTCAGGTATAGATAATTCGAGAATCTTCTCTATACTATTTAAATCCATAAAAAAACTTTATGTAGCTTGAGTGTTGTAATCCTCTCAATCGCTATTAACGAAAGTAATACCTTTTTTTCTTTTTTTCTGTAAAAACTACCACTATACTCCCCCATAGTTTTATCCTCTTACTTTTTCATTTCTCAACCAATAAAGCATAGTATGCTTTTAAATACTTTTTAAGAAAAATCTCCCTTGCTGAACATTGTTAATATAAATACTATCTTTAAACTCTATAATATTACTCATTATTCTTATAAGTTCTGAGTAACTTTTACCCTCTTTATAAAATCTATACATCAACCCTTGCCAATAAACAAGTGGAGTTCTAATAAGAACTTGTTCCAACATATTCACACCAATAATTTCAGGTATATTATTTAACTCTATATGTTGGTTATAAAACATACTCAATACTTTATTTTTTTACAGTTTTATCATATTTAATTTGCTCGTAGACATAGTTTTTCAACATCTTCTGGATATAACTTAGACGTTAAATCTTTATCCAGTAGTTTCAAATCAAGTGGTACATCAAACTCATCAATACTCAAACTAGTTTTTTTATACAAACAGCATTTCGTTTTTTTCAAATTATGAGCCCCAAATTTGATAAAATTCAAATTTTTTTATTTATATTATCCCAACCATAAAAGAATACTTTTCCTTGATAATAATTTAAAAAAATTATCCACAAATGGCGCATACCTAATATAACTTATACCATCATAACTCTTCAATTCTTTTATAAATTTGTTTGTATCAATTAGCCAGATTAATTTCAATCCAGCTTTCATATATCCTCTTGTTCTCGCTTTAATAAGATCAAATGGAATAACCGATCTTTGATACTCAAAAGCGATACTATTATCTTTAATAAATACATCGGCTATCTGAATATCATTCTCCCCAGTTTTAAAAATATGTTCGACTTCCACATTACGATATTTTCTTCTAAAATGCTCATAAAGATCCTTCTTCGCTTCAAGGTGCTCACTACTCTCTTTCTTGTATGTTTCAAACTCACATGAACAATTCTTAGCATGAGCAAAATGCGATTGAATTTTCACTCCTTTTTTGAAAATTACTTTTCCCCCACATATCGGACAGTGATACTCTTTATTTTTTTCAACTTCACTATCCAAAGCATTAAAAACTTCATCCTTACTATCGTATGCCACGTACATAATGTTTCTCCTTTTTTTCTGTACTACACTTACAAACTACATCTAACGGCGTCTTATTCAATTGTCATTTTACTTTAATACCCTATACTTTCTATAGGTTGCATCACCTTCTTCTATTTCAACAAACTTATCTAGATTAACCCAGCTTATTTCATCTTTATGGTTATCACTATCTACTAGATATACTCTATCGTCTTTTTTACACAAATAGTAATTTGTCTGACGAATACTAGCCTCTCTCATAAGATATGTATTTTCATCTTTTATAGAAAAATCAAGACAACTTGTTGTCCATGGTTTTTTTACATATTTTTTCACTTCAATAACTTGATCATATTGATCATATTTTTCAGTATTCATGCTCTATCCTCCTTCATAATTTTCCTTCTGTTACAACTAAACCTACTTCTTGCAGACTAAAAGTTCTAGATCTATCGTAATTTCTTTTAATTGATCAATATCAGAATCTGTAATTTCTTTAGAAAATGTTAAAGGTGTCATCTTAAGAAAACTCGCTGCTTGCTCTTTAGTCAATTGGAAAGTATCACTTACCGTTATCCTGTCCACAATCTTACAATTTTCTTCAATCAATTTTACAGTATCACTATTTGTGTATTCCTTCCCACCAATCAACTCTCTAATCTCTCTTAGGTAATTTGTATTCGGAATAATTTTTATCAAATATCCATCATCACCTAATACTCTAAAAAACTCCTCATAATTAGCAGGTGTTAATATGTTAAGAATACACGAGACACTTCCATCTTTAAACGGAAGATTAGCTAAGTTAGCCACCATATAAGGATTCAATTTATCCTCTTTAACAGCTAACTCAATCGCATCCTTACTATTATCCAAACCATAAAAATATTTCTCAGGAAATACTGTTTTTTTAACTTTCTTTAATATAATATCCTTCTCCCACAACCAATATCCAATACAACATCTTTAGCATACTTTTCAATTAAATTTTTGAATATTCTTTAATACATTTTCATAAAAACTATTACTAAAAACTTCACTACGAGCTTTAAATAAATCTTCACTGTATTTCGTTGGTTTATAATTGTTTATCAGATGAATATAGCCTTTTTTTGAAAAAAATCATAACGATGATTTTCCATTGCAAACAAGACTGATACCCTCTATGTGAGATTCTGATAAACACTTTGGACAAAAGGTATATTTCCTCTTGATTAAACTTTTTTTATTACATTTTCTATTTTCATTGAAACTCCTCTATACTTTCTAAGATAATTGTATCAAATTTTTTTAATAATGATAGCGAAAAAAACAGTTGAAAAAAATTAGAAATTTTCGTCTTTTTTTAGATTTCCTCTTAAAGTTTATTTTTTTAATAAGTAACTATTTATTTTATTACTATATATTAAAACAAAAAAATGACGACACAATCCTCTGAATTGTTTTTTTATCGTCATTATATTTATATATTATTATCTTTAATTATTTTTATATTTATAATTTAAAAATTTTTAAATTTATAAATATATTGAATGTTTATTTCTTCTTTCGCTCTCTTAACTCTTTGAAAAAGTTCTTCATTAGCATGGAACACTCTTCTTCGAGCACTCCAGTAATCACCTTAGCTTGATGATTGAATTTATTCTCACCCACTAAGTCAATGCAACTACCACAACAACCATATTTAGGATCACTCGCTCCATAAATAACATTTTCAACTCTAGCTTGAACAATTGCTCCCACTACACATAACACAAGGCTCTACAGTAGTATATAAATAACTATTATCAAGTCTCCAAAAACCCTTGTTTTTCACAACCTTCTTTAATAACTAGCATTTCTGCATGATTCAATGCCTGTTGATTTTCTTCACGAGTATTATGAGCCTTCGCAACAACCTTATCATCAATAACCAGCACAGCTCCAATAGGTACTTCACCTTTAGCATACGCTCTCCGCGCTTCTTCTAATGCCATCTCCATATAATAAGAATGATCTTTCACATCACTACATCCTTCCACAAATACTTTTTTTCAATTAATTATATCATATTTAGAAATCATTATGGGTGATAAGTTGTAAAGTTACCATCATCAATTAAATAAAAAAGACTTAACAAAAATTAATTTTAAAAACTAATTTTGTTAAAGTCTATTCTCTTAAACTCTAGCTATAATTAATCCAATAATATATCTCCACAAATAATATAGCTGCTATAAACAAGAATGTCAGCACACCCTAAAGACTATAGCGTGTATGTTTTCTTTTGAAAATATAGATATCCGATAAATTCTCTAATGAAAGCATTAAGACTGAAATAGAACTTAGTCGGTGCTCCATACCCAATACATCTAAAACCTAAAGTTCTTGCTTGGACCAATGCACGATAAACGTGATAATAATTCGTCACCACTGCGAAACTTTTATCAGCTGGAATAAATTTCTTTGAAAAAATAATATTTTCTTCAGTAGTGTCGATTTATCTTCTAAGATTATATCTTTTTCATCAACACCTTGCTCAAGAGCATAATTTTTCATCGCAAATGCTTCAGATACTACTTCATCAGGACCTTGACCACCTGACATGATTAGCTTACTCCCAGGATTAGCTTTATAAACTTTTATCCCTTTTCTAATTCTGCTAGCTAAAAGAGGCGTTACCCTTTCACCAATCAATCCTGCACCTAAGACCACTACATAATCAATCTTTCTCGGTAAGATATTAATAAAATTTAAAACACTAGATACTAAATAAGACATCGCTATACATAAAAAATATAAGACTACTAAACTGATATAAACATAAAAGTGTATTTAACAGAATATTGTCACGTGTGTAGGTAGCAACACGTGGCCAATATGTAAAATAACCTACCAGAAAGAAAAATACAGCTAGACTCAGTAGGTTACCTACTCTTAATCCTTCTCTTCTAATAAGCATAAACGAATTGTATAAAAACATAATGACTACCACCATTGGAAGCAAAGTCAATATTACCACCGCTATAACAAGTAATACTACACCTAAATTATAAACAAACTCTATTATCTTGTGCATGATTAGTAATAAAGAGCCATTACATAAAAAAATAAAAACTTAAACCTGTCGCTATAAAAAAATATCCCTAAAAAAACAAGTTCCTTCTATCAAAAGTACAAAACAGATAAGAACAATAAACAGGAAATATCATAAAAACTATAAAACGAACCTATTATCATAAAAACCTCCTGTCTTGCATATGTATGTATAATAAATTATATTGTAGCTTTCTCGCATGTCAACTCTGTTAAGATATAGTAAATTATTACAAAAAGAGTAAACAGAAGAATAAATTCCTTTAAACTATAAATTACACTCACAGAAAGAAATCTATTCATAATGAACATTTGTAACACAAATTTCGCCTTTTTAATTGCTTCGTAGAACCTCTGAAAAACTATTTTTCATCGATCCACTTTCCTTAAAACAAATCATTTAAAATATGTCAAGAGTTTTTATTCTAAGCGTCAACTAACATATTTTTTGTTTTTTTAAGTTTTTTCACTATTTTTATGGGTAAATTTAGGACCTTTTTCTTTAATTTATTAATAATAATTTCAATTCATATTTTCTACAGATATATCAATTAAAAAGTTTATATACACTATTTTTACAAAAATATATACTAATCTATATTAACTTCAAATAAATACATTTACAAATTTCTGTTTTAAATAATATAATTTAAAAGTAAATATTATCCTTAAACTAAAAATAAAAATAACAGAGAGGACTATTATGTATACACTAACATCAGAAGAACTTATAAAACAAGAGTTTTTCAAAAGAAAGGCAAAGATTCAGATAAATCATCTACACTTCATGTTGTCCCAGGAATAGATGATAAATTACTAATTAAGTCGCTAGAATTATTCAAAGATAACGATTTTTAATATAGATGCAGCTAAAATAATAGCAATTTTGAATTCTAACACTGGTTTTTACTATGATTTTCACAGGTTTAAATTCATATATAAGATATCCAGATGAATCAACTGTAAACATTGATTATACAAATATCATTAGCATAGAATTAGATGAAACTGAACTTACTAATCCTAAACTAGCTATTATTAACAATGAATTCAAAGAAATAGAGTTAACTGAAAATATTCTTGGACAAGACATATCTATTTATTTTTTAAATAATCTTTTTGAGGGTACTTCGAAAGATATTCAAAAATCTCTTATAAACAATACTCACAGTTTGAACACTTATCAGATGCAAAGCAAATTCTCTTACTTCAAATATATAATACATTATTTAAAAAGCTGACGATGGAAAAGTTGACATCAATGAAACTAAAGAATTAGCTACTCTAATGGCACAATTAAGGATAGATGAAGTATTATCAAAAATAAGAGAATATAAATTCTTAACTGAAACCAACGATACGTACGAGAGCATTCTATCAGATTTAAAAACAACACCTACAAAAAGAAAACATCTATCACATACCTATGTATGACTCATTGGCATTAAATATATTATCTATGAATAGTACTGAAAAATTAAAACAATGGGAGTCTAATGAAGTTCTTTTAGATGCCTTAAATAATATTGGAGTTGACAATAGAAAGACTATTAAATTAATAAGAATGATAATAAAACAAAGAGAAATGCTTATTAAAAGACTGAGATAACGATAGCATGAAGGCTTATAAAGATGAAATCTTAGCTCTGAAAGCTTCTAGCGCTGGAGTTTCACTAGTAGCATTAGCGACAATAGGCACAATGACAGGAGTTGGATTCAGTGTATCTGGTGGATTACTTGGGTTATTCTTATCAGGAAGAACATTAATTGGAGTTGCTGCTGTAGCCATGGCTGGTTATGGCGTTTACAAAGGGGTTAAACATTTACAAGGAACTAGCGAGTTAGAAAAATACAGCATTCAAATTGAAGCATTAGAAAATAAAATAAAAATCCTTCATAGAAGCCAGATTTTCATACTTGAAGACATAGAATTCCAAACAACACAACTTGAAAAAAATTGGTATTTGATATTAATACTATGAATGATAAAAATATAGAAATCCAAACCGGATTGATAAATATAATAACTCAATTAAAAACTCGAATGCAGCAAGCAAAGAATCTGTAAAAAGAATCTGATGACTATGAATATGCATATGCATTAAGAGCAATCCCTGAAGAATTAGACTTGATTAAGTACAATTCCGTTATAGATAAATCTTTACATAAAATAGAATATGATGAATTATTATTTAATCATGTTTATATAATTAATGAAAACAAAGGAATATTAAAAGACAATCACATAGAAATAGAGTACTTAATTCAAGTAAAACAAATTTTTAGATGAAATTGGATACTATAGCATGACTGCAAATGCCAGCATGATAACAGAAAAACAACAAATGTTATCAAAGATCAACTAAGTAATATTTCTGGAAGTGATATAGCTAAGAAAGGTTTAGGTAGCCTTAAATCATTTTATGCGAAAAGGAAATTAATTTATGTCTAAAGAATTTAAAAATTAAACGATATTGCCTCTATTCTATTAGTACAAAATAGCATAAAAGAAAAACTATTGAAAACATGGATACTCTAAGTAATAACATTTCTAGTGTATCAACCAAGGTTAACGAACGTATTGAGGCTCAAAAATAAAATATTAGAAGCTATAAATAATATAGATTTTTTTCCGATTCAACTTCCGTAGAAAAATCTTACTAATTCATTTTCAGAATTATGAAAAGAATTCTAAGCCTATAGAAATAAACAAACTTGAAAATATCAACTATACATCAAATATTAACGAATCTTTTGATGATATATTAAATACTTCTCTTACCTATGCTTATAATAACGATATCAGCTTGGAAAATCCTATTTTTAATATGATGAGCAATATGGAGCTAACCTATTTTTTTCAAAAAGATATCACAGAAAAAAATATAACTTAAAAAGATTTGGATAATGATGATATTGTATTTTCTGCCGCAGCCGGGGTTATCGCTGGATTTATCGATGCTTTTTTAGTTGGTACAATAAAAAGTAACAATACTTCCGGACTTCAAAAAGTTTGTAGATGAAAAAAATTTGATAGTATAGTATGTAAATATGCCAAATCCGAAAGAATAGCTCAATATGAAAAAAACATTTGAATAATGCTAAGTCTGAAGAAGGAAAAAAAAGAATCCTTGAAAAAATTAACGATATTAAATCTAGGGATTTAACAAAAAAAGAAAGTATTTCAATTTTGGAGAGTTTGCATCATGTAAGTTATGATGCAACCCGAAGTCAGCAAATAACTGATGGAACAATAAAAGGTTTACATCCGAATAATCATCATCTTTTATCACTTGCCCACTCCCCCAGCCTAATAGGTTTACTAGTTGGAGTTATGGACCAACTCACTGAAAAAACAACATTTATAGGTACTGATGGTGTAATAAATCGGGTCAAAACTACGAATAAAAATGAAATCTTAGGGTCTTCAATGTGGGAAAAAATTATAAACGCTATTACGAACTGGTTCGGACATCTTTTGAGTGATATAGCGGGAAGCGAGGGTTCAGCGAGTAAGGGAAATAGAGGAACCGGTTTACCTGTCCCAGGTTGGTGGATATTACAAAAGTTTCAATTTAGTAAAATCAATATAAATGGAAATGAAAAAACAATAGCAGAAGTCTCAGAATGGATGTTCAAAAATGGATATGATGTTAGAGCATTTACTGCACAATCTATTCCTATAGTTATTTATGAAATTTTAGTACGTTTATATTGGTTCTATAAACAATACTTTTACTATGGTAAAGACTTTAAAAGCTGCTTACCTGTGGCTAACGAAAAAAATCCTGATTTATCTAGAATGCTACTAATAGCAGCAGGTAGTTTTTCTACAGTTGATCTTTCACATGCTACAATAAAAAGCAAAAGGTTTTTTTCAGATATGGGAACATTCCTATTAACTATAAACTACCCTGGTCTACTGGATTTAGGATTTAGAGGTTATCAAAATATTAAAAAAATAATTTGAAACAACGAAAAAGAGTAACATCTATAATTGAACAAAATATTTCTGAAATTAGTTTTGATATTGAAAATTAATGATTAATACATCAAATGAAACTAAAATAAATACTCATAGGATTAAAATAATCTAGTGCAAATAATTAGTTATTTATTTAAAACCTTCGGATTCTAAAAATCTTAGACAACCGACCATACTATCACTTTAGGTCTTATGACTCCTAAAAAATTAGTATTTTATGAACATTAAAAATTTATTTCACACTAAGCCTCTATCGTCCTAGTCCTTTTGGATTTTTTCCATACCAAAAATTTATTATACAACCAGGGAAGTTCTAAAAAATCAGTAAAAACCAAGAAAAGAATTTTTCTTAATCTTTTCTTGGTTTTTTTAGTTCTGAAGCACTCCCTAATACCTTCATCATTATTCAGTTCTTAACGCTTCGACTGGATCTTTTTTCGCAGCTATTCTCGCTGGAATAATACTTGCGATAAGTGTTAGCACTAAGCTAAGAGCTATTAATCCAATTGATGATTGAGCATTTAGCGATGCTGTAAATGCTTCGACTTTTAGCGCCTTAGCAATACTTCCACTTATTGGAACTGATAAAAGCATAGTCACCACTACACCTACAGCTCCGGAAATAAATCCGATTAATCCTGCTTCTGCGATAAAGATTCTTGTAATATCTTTTTTACGAGCACCGATTGCACGGAGAATACCAATTTCCTTCGTTCTTTCCACCACAGATACGTACGTTAATATCCCTATCATAATAGATGATACTATCAATGAAATTCCCGCAAATGCTGATAAAATTAACGAAATCGTATTAATCATCTGTGACATAATTGTTGTCATCTGCTTCGCCATATCCGCATACGTGATACTATATTTGTGATAATCTGAGCTGTCTGAACCATATTTTTCTGAAACTTTCTTGTTAAAATTATTAATAACCTCAGCTATTTTATCACGATCATTGAAGGATTTTGGATAAAGCATAATTGCGCTTGGTGTAGATTTTCCACCTATTGTCGCAAGAATCTGATCAGCCATATCCGCATCAATCTTCTGACGCGTTACCACATTTACAGTTTTATCCTTTTCTTGCGCAACAACAATATCAGATTTAGCCTCTTTTTTCCAGCATCTTATTTTTGTAATGATTTTTGTATATCCGATTGTCATCTGAGGTCTAGTAAAACTATCTTTAGCTTTTTAATATAGCAACTACCTTAACCTTAGTTCCCGAATCATACATCTTAGCATCAACATCACGTGGAACAAAACCATCACCGATTTTTTTCTATAATAGTTATTATTATCTATAACGCTAAATTCTTTTTCCAATAATATCTTCGTACTTAACTTTTTGTATTTTCATCAAATCCTAGAGCTTTTTAACGTAGCTTTATCGATTTCGTTATTTTTTTCGCAGTAAATAATACAACTTCATTATCACTAGGATATTCAAAATTATCTTTAGATGATTTTTACCACTTCATATTGATTCATAATCATATTCTTATCTTCTGGTAATACTCCAAAAATACCATCACCTAATACATCTTGATCTTGTTTTACAGCAATTACATCACCTTTTGCATTTTTAGTCAACGCCTGTATTGTATATCCTTGAGAAAATTCAATCGCAGAATAATAATCCTTCGCATTATTTTGAATATAGTTTATAAATGTTTCTCCATTCCCTAATGCATCCACCGAATATAAGTTTCTATGTACATCACGACGTGACTTTGGTACTAATTCTGAGCCATTAGAATCTTTTTCTGAATTATCATCATCAACACTAAGCCCAAAGTTCACCTGATTCGCACTAATCATAATCGGCATTGATGATAAATTCTCATTTTGCATCGTTTGAATATATTTATCCATTCCTGATGAAATAGACAATACTAAACCAATACTAATAATTCCTATACTACTCGCAACAACCGTCATAAACGTACGGAACTTCTTCGTAAGTAGGTTTTTAAAACTAGATTTAATCGCACTAGTAAATGCCATCGCAGTTTTCTTCAAAGCAAAACCATTATCAGCGACCTCTTCAGCTACATACGGATTTGTATCTTCTCGAATCTCTCCATCTTTAACTCTTACAATTCTATCACTGTACTCTTTTGCCAGTTCTGGATTGTGCGTTACCATTATAACTAACTTCGTCTTACTTATCTCTTTAATAAGTTCCATAATCTGAACACTAGTCTTACTGTCTAACGCTCCTGTAGGCTCATCAGCAAGAATAATCTTCGGATCAGTAACCAATGCACGAGCAATAGCCACCCTTTGCATCTGACCTCCAGAAAGTTGGTTAGGCTTTTTATAAAGATGATCAGCTAACCCAACATCTACTAGTACCTTTTTCGCCTTTACATCGTTTTCAGCATTCGAATACCCCGAAATCGATAGTGCTAATTTCACATTTTCTATAACACTTAAATGAGATATTAAATTATAACTTTGAAAAACAAAGCCGATAGTTCCATTTCTATAACTATCCCAATCTCTATCTTTAAACTCTTTAGTAGAGCGCCCCATAAGAGCCATGTCACCAGATGTATATTTATCTAAACCACCTATAATGTTTAATAGCGTCGTTTTTCCACTTCCACTTGCACCTAAAATCGATACAAACTCATTTTCTCTAAAATGAATATTTACAGATTTTAGTACTTCTACTTCACTACCACCAGTATTATACTTCTTAACTATATTTTTAAGTTCTAACATTCTATGTCCTCCTAATTTATCATTAGACAAACTTAAACTTTTCTTTACATAAAACTTCTCGTGTATGTAATTATAGCATACAATATATCCCTATTGAAAGAATACTCTCTTCTAAGAATACATGTATGCTACTTATTATAATTGATTACTAATCTTTATACTTTTTAACCAAGTAAAAAGGTAAAAGCGTAGAGGTAATTGCAGAAATAACTATTAAAACTAACGCTACTGTTGAACTAAAGAATCCACTAATAAATATAGCAACTCCACTAAAGGTCATAAGCAATGCATAGGCTCTAATCACTTTTTGCTCATTGACACCTTTTTCTAAACCAAAAAGATTAAAATTGTATTTTCCCCAAAATTCTTTTTTTGGTAGGTAATTACCAAGAATAATAAACACTATACCCATAACAAACACTGTTAATTGTGTAACATTAAAATTATTATCTAAAGCATATGCTATTAATCCACCTTGAACTAGAACACTTATCAAAGGTACAATTCCCTTAATAATTAACGCACCCTTTTTAGGAGTTTTATCAAAATCCACTACTAGTGAAATTATAATCTGTACTACCGTAAAAAATACAGGCATCTCAATAATTGCACGAGTCTTACTCACAAAATTATTAGGCTCTCCATTAAAATTGAAATGTACAGCTATCTGTTCAGGTAGCACATCATAATAATAAACTCCAATCAATATAGGCAATAAACAAATACCGACACTTAAAAACAAACTTTTTTTATCTACTCTCATCGTTTTTTCCTCCTAAACCATAGATCCAGACTAGTACTTCTTCGAATATACTGGCATTCAACTCATAGTATATGAAATTTTTATGTCTAGATTCTAATATCAAACCTGCTTTTTTTAATTGCGTTAAATGATACGATACAGTCGCCCCAGATAGATTAAATTCTGAAGCTAACTCTCCTGCACTTTTCTTCTCTTCTTTCAACATTTCTAATATATTTCTTCTTACCGGATCAGATATCGCCTTTAAAGTTTCACTCATCCCATGTATATCACTCCTTTATATAACGAACTGCAATTCTATTTAGATATCTTTCTAAATAGATTATAACGCTACTTAATATTTAAGTCAACAACTATTTAGAATTTTTTTCTAAATAGTTGTTGATTGATATATAGGACACTATACCAACTGTAGTATTAAATAAAAAAATTTTTTTATAATCGTAATTTTTAATTAATATAATAATATTTAATAATTAAAAATTTCAATTATCTCTTAATTTAAATAAATATGCATTTTAATTTATGCTTTTCATTATATATTTCATAACAAACACCTCTATATAAGTATCCATATAGGGATTATGTTTTATTAAATATATTTTTCTGTATTATTATTTATTCCCTATTGACATAATCTATTTTTCTGTTAAAAATAAAAATTGTAAACGCTATCTTTTATGTGTTATCACTTTTAATACCGTTATGTTTTTAACTGAAAATTAGATACAATTAATACTTATTTATTGCATTTTCACAATCTAATATTCAGTTAAAATATAAAAAAATTAAAAAGGAGATTTTTATTATGAAATTAGCACTATTTAACTTGAGAGAAGATGAAAGACCATTTGTTGACGCATGGCTAAAAGAACATCCAGAGGTAGACGTTGATCTGCACGAAGGTGAACTTCAAGCAGAAACAAAACACCTATTAGATGGAAAACAAGGAGCAGTAATGTTCCAAAATAGACCATTTGCAAAAGAAGTTTATGATTACGCTAAAGAGCAAGGTGTAAAAGTTATCGCAAACAGAATGGCTGGATTCGATATTTACGATATAAAATATATGCGTGAATTAGGAATTAGTATGACAAATGTTCCAAGATATTCACCTAATGCAATTGCTGAACATGTCGTAACAACTGTATTATATATAGTAGAAATATTAGAAAAATTTTAAATAACGTTGAAAAGCATGATTTTACATGGAATAAAAATATAATTTCTCGAGAGCTTAAAACACTTACTGTTGGGGTTTTAGGTACAGGAAATATCGGTAGACAAGCTGCAACTTTATTCAAAGGATTAGGATGTAAAGTTATAGGTTATGATTTATACCCTTCTGATGCTGCTCGTGAGGTATTAGATTATGTTGATAGCATCGATGAATTATTAGCTCAATCTGATGTTGTTACAATCCATGTCCCTGCTACAAAAGAATATACTCATATGGTAAATGATGATTTCTTCAGTAAAATGAAAGACGGATCTATTTTCGCCAATGCAGCTCGTGGTGTTCTTGTTGATACTAAAGCTGTTATTCGTGCACTTGACAGCGGTAAACTACTAGGAGCTAGTCTTGACGTATATGAAAACGAAGGAAATTACGTTCCTAAAGACTTCTCAAATAAAGAATTTGACGACAAATTAATGCAGGAGTTAATCGATAGAGACGATATCGTCTACACACCACATACTGCCTTCTATACTGAAACAGCAGTTAAGAATCTTGTAGAAGGGGCTTTAAATGCTGCAGTAGAAGTGATAACTACTGGAGATTCTCCTAATATTGTTAATAGATAATTAACTACGATTCAAATATATACGTTAATTCATATACCTAATAAATAAAAAGGGATAAAATTGATAATTTTTTATCAATTTTTCCCTTTTTATATTTTTCTAATTACTCTAATAATATTATCTGTAAGTTTGCATAACCTAAATATTTTTTTACTACTCCTTTATTTAACAGTGTTTTAATATTGTATATACAAGATTAAATATATAAAAATATTCTATTAAAAAAAATTTTTTTAAAAAAACTTGTTTTCATTTGACAACCATCGACATTTTGTTAAAAATAAAAGATATAAAGCGGTTAGTAGGATAATTTTTATCGTTAAAATATCTTAGTATAATTAATATTATTTATATTTTTTTCGATTATACTATTTGTTGCATTTTGATATTAATTATTACTAAAATATCGTTTCAGAAGTTCTTCAAAAAATCCATATCATCTTAAACACAAATTTTGAAAAAAATTTCTTAATAGCATATGATAAGCATTATATGAGTTAATAGATAAAAGAGGATATGTCTATACACCTCATACAATCGTCTAGATTGTTCTTAAAAACTAATGGAAGTATATATTTTCTTCCATTTTTACGGCTATACTTGTTATAGTCATAATTTCCTTTCGATTGTTAAATTTATTTAACAATAAACTTTTAATTTAATGTCGGAATCAATTCCGATTACTACAAAATAACAATTTACCCTAAATTTTTTTATTTTGTGTTTATACTAACAAAAGTGGTCCATTACGGGCCTCTTTTTGTTTCTAACGTATTATTTTTATATTCAACATCATACTATAATTATCTTTATATATTATAAAAGAAAAAGAAGAAATAAGAATTAATCCTACTTCTTCTTAATTTTATTTCATATTAGTCGATTACTGAAACTTTTAGGAAGTTAGTTGATCCAACATTACTTCTTGAAGTGTTTACTGGGATACCACCAGTGATTACGATAGCATCACCTTTTTTAGCGTATCCTGAAGTTTCTGCGATATTTTTAGCTGTTTCTAACATTTCATCAGTTGATTTAACTTGTTCAGAGATTTGAGCATCTACACCCCATACTAAACTTAATCCACGAGCAACTTTATCACTTGGAGTTACAGCTAATATAGCTGCATTTGGACGATATTTAGAAATTAATCTAGCTGTTTGTCCTGATTCAGTATAAGTTACGATTGTGTGTAAGTCTAAGTTTAGAGCTGTATATCCTACAGATACTCCAATTGCGTTTGTGATATCTTTAGAAACGATCTTTTTAGAACGATCTTTTAAGATACGAGAATAATCTTGCATTTCTTCAGTACGTTTAGCGATTGTAGCCATTGTACGAACTGATTCAATTGGGTAAGCCCCCGCTGCTGATTCTCCTGATAACATGATTGCATCAGTTCCATCGTAGATTGCGTTAGCTACGTCAGACACTTCGGCACGTGTTGGACGTGGATTTTTTTGCATTGAGTCTAACATTTGAGTAGCCGTGATTACAAATTTACCAGCCGCGTTACATTTAGCAATGATATCTTTTTGCATAATTGGTACTTCTTCTGCTGGTACTTCAACCCCAAGGTCACCACGAGCAATCATGATACCATCAGATACTTCGATAATTTCATCGATGTTATCGATAGCTTCTTGACATTCGATTTTAGGGATGATTTGAACATGTTCACATCCTTCTTCTTTAAGAATACGTCTAACTTCTAGTACGTTTTTCTTTTAGTACGAACAGAATGAAGCAGCAACGAAGTCAATATCATTTTTTACATCCGAAACGGATATCTTCTTCATCTTTTGGAGTAATACCTGGTAATTTTGTAGATACACCTGGAACGTTAACTCCTTTTTTGTTTTTAAGTACTCCACCATTTTGTACTGTAGTGTAGATTAATCCTGCTTCAACATCTACGCTATTTACAGTTAATCCGATTAATCCGTCATCTAATAAGATAGTGTCTCCAGCTTTAACGTCGTGTACTAATTCTCCGTATGTGATTGAGAATTTTTCTGGAGTTCCTAGAACTTCTGTCATAGAAACGATAACATCTTTTCCAGTTTCTAACATGATTGCATCATTTTCCATGTTATTAGTTCTAATTTCAGGCCCTTTAGTATCTAAAAGGATAGCTAAGTTAGATCCTGTAGCTTCTCTTACTTCTTTAATAGTTTGAATTCTTGCTCCGTGTTCTGAATAGTCACCGTGTGAGAAGTTAAGACGACATACGTTCATTCCTAATTCTACCATTTCAGTAAGTTTTACTTTATCTTCTGACTTTAGGGTCCAATTGTACAAATTATTTTTAGTTTTTTTCTGTATCATAAATATACCTCTTAATTTTTTTATCTTTTTACTATTTTTAACTTATTTTCAATATGTTTTTCAAATATTTTCTTGAAAAATACTATTTTTTTATAAAGAAAACGTTTTTTTATATTAAATTGAAAGTTGTTTAGAAACTTCGTAGATTGAAAGGTCTACATTGTGAACATCACTAAATACATCTTGGAATTTAGTACTTACTAGTTTGTTATTTTGAATACCTACTGCACGTCCTGATTCACCAGCTAATAATAATTGAACAGCATAGTTACCTAAACGAGATGCTAATACTCTGTCTTGAGCTGTTGGAGTACCACCACGTTGGATGTGCCCTAAAATAGTCGCTCTTACTTCTTCTCCAGTAAGTTCTTTAAGTTTTGCAGCTAGCTCTTGTCCACCCATTACACCTTCAGCAAGAACGATGATTGAGTGTTTTTTACCACGGTCTTCACCCGCTTTAATACGAGCAACAACTTCTTCGATATCTTCTTTTTTCTCAGGAATTAGAAGACTTTCACTTCCTCCAGCGATACCAGCAAATAATGCCAAGTCCCCTGCATTACGACCCATTACCTCGATAATGAATGCACGCTCATGACTTGATGCTGTATCACGAACTTTGTCAATAGCGTCAACGATTGTGTTAAGTGCAGTATCGAATCCAATTGTAAAGTCAGTACAACAAATATCGTTATCAATTGTTCCAGGAACTCCGATAGTTTGGATATTCATTTCGTTACTTAAAGCCATAGCTCCACGGTATGAACCATCTCCACCGATTACTACTAATCCATCAATTCCTAATGCTTCTAAGTTTTTAATTGCACCTTTTCTCACTTCTGGATTAGCAAATTCTGGAAGACGTGCTGAATAAAGCATTGTTCCACCACGGTTGATGATGTTACCTACATCCCCTACTTCAAGTTTTTTAATGTTGTTTTCTACTAATCCTTTGTATCCTTGATATACTCCATAAACTTCTAATCCATTATAGATTGCTGTTCTTACAACGGCACGCACAGCTGCGTTCATTCCTGGTGCATCTCCACCACTTGTTAAAACTGCGATTTTTTTCATGTAGTCTTACCTTCCTCGTATTTGTTAATAATTATTTTTTTAATTTACCTAACAACAATATCATATTTTTGTTATTTTTTTCTAGTAAAAACATAATTTTTGTTTTTATTTTTTTGTTTGAATATTTTTTTGTTTTTTTAGATATAAGTTATTTTAATACGTTTTTCTCGGGAAACTTTTTCAAAAAAATTCTGAACAAAAATCATGTTCGTTTTTAATTGATATCGTTTTACCTCTATTAGAATCGTTGTTTAGTAGTGCTACAACCTTAACTCTACCTGCATCTGATTTATACTCACTTAAAAAGTGTTAATATTTCTTCATCAACTATAGTGTAAATGATTTTTTATATTACTTAAACAGTACTCTCTATAATTTTTAAGACTTGCAATTTTTTTCTAAGATATATTGCTCTCTACCATTTCTAAGTTGTTTTTTCAATGTCATAACAACAAAACTTCCTACTTTTATAAATACATTAGCATACTTATAAACACTTGGAAACACCGTGACATCATAATCATTCTTTCCATCATTTACAGTTAAAAATGCCATATAGTCCCCATTTTTTAGTCCTGATTTCTTTTTCTCGTTATTATTTCCACATAACTATCACTAACATCAGCTCCTATATACTGCAATGGTAGATAAGAATATTTTTCTCTTTTTCAACTTGAACAGGATGTTTTAAAAAGTACGTTCCCGTCACTTCTTTTTCCATTTGGATTCTTTCAGTAATAGAATAATCTTCTACCTCTTCGACTTTCAATGTTAATCCACTTTCAGCAGATAAGGCAACTCGAACATTATTTATATACTGCCTATTATCTGAATAATAATCATCTACTTTCTTCATTAATGTAGCTCGATTATAACCAAAAGTATCCATTGCTCCTGCCTTGACTAAAGAAACTGCTGCCTGATAATCTACTTTTTTATTCATACGTTTTAGGAAATCGTCTATATCTAAATAGCGTCCGAAAATTTATTCTATCTTGTACAATTTCATATCCACTTCTATATCCAACATTCTTAATCGCAGTTAGCGCAAAACACAATATCATTTTTTGTAAACACTAAAAATTCGATAAACTTCTATTCACATCAGGTTTTTACTAGGTTTATATCTAGATTATTAAGTTCTTGTTTATACTCATTAATTTTTTTCTCACTACTAATTACGTTATTTAATAAAGCTGTCATAAGTACTTAGTATAATAAACTTTCAAATACGCCAAGCGATAAGCTAGCATACTATATACAACTGCGTGGCTCTTATTAAAACCATAATTCGCAAAAGTTACAATAAGGTCAAAAAGTTTCTTGGCAACTTGCAGATCATATCCTGCAGCAACACTCTTTTCTACGAAGATACGTCCATAGTACTCTAAGTCTTCTTTTTTCTTTTTACTTACTGCTCTTCTCATATTATCCGCTTCATTCAGACTCATATGAGCAAAGTTTACCGCAATCAGCATAATCTGTTCTTGATAAACTATTACCCCGTAAGTGTCTTTTAATATTTTCTCTAGATGAGGATGCGGATATACTACCTGCTCTTCTTTATTCTTTCTACGCACATAGACTTCTATCTGAGCCATTGGACCTGGTCTATAAAGAGCATTCATAGCAACAATGTCATTAAATTCGGTAGGTTTTAGTAGATTTAATTTTTCCTTCATCCCACTCGATTCAAACTGGAAGATACCTTCTGTCTTACCTTTAGCAAATAGTTCATACACTTTAGGATCTTGGTAATTTATCTTCGTTATATCAAATGTCGGATTTTCTTTTTTTATCTCTTCAACAATACTCGATACCATCGTAAGATATCTAATACCTAAGAAATCTATTTTTAATAAACCAACACTCTCAACATCATCCATCGTCCATTGTGTTAAATACTTCGTCATATTTGATTCAGCAAGTGGTGCATAGTTAACCAAAGGTTTATCATCACTTATTACTATCCCAGCTGCATGCACCGATGGATTCTTCGGTAAGTTCTCTAAACTCAGCGCTATGTTAAACCAACGTTTATTAATATTACTCTGATTAATAAACGCTCTTAACTCTTCTGACATTTCGTAACATTCTTTCAATGTTCTTGTCGAACTAATATTACTACTAATAAATTTTAAAGTCTGTTCATCAAATTGCAATATTCTCGCCGATTCTCTTGCAGCACTCTTCGATTGAAATGTAGTAAAAGTAATAATTTGCGCAACTTTATCCTGACCGTACTTCTCTTCTACATATTTTATAACTTCATCACGTCTAGTATCTTGGAAGTCAATATCAATATCGGGCATAGATATACGCTCTTTGTTTAAAAATCTTTCGAACAGAAGATTGTATTCAAGTGGATCTGCCTCAGTTATATCTAGTAAATAACAAACTAAACTTCCTGCAGCACTACCACGTCCTGCCCCTACTAAGATGCCATTATCTTTCGCATATTTCACAAAATCATAAACAATTAAGAAATAATCGTTAAAGCCCATCTCATCAATAATCTTAAGTTCATAACTATAGCGTTTTTTATAAGGATATAAATCTTTACCAACTAGCTTTTCTTTTACACCTTTTTGAACTAAGTAATGCAGGTACTCTTTAGAAGAAAACTTAGAATATATATCTTCTTTTTCTCCATAAACATACTTAGGTAGATGATACCCTGAAAAATTCAATTCATATTGGCACTTATCAACAATATTTCGCTGATTTTCAAATGACTTTTTTTAAAAATCGAATGCAATTCTTCATCACCTGGTGCTAATATTTCTTCAAAATCTTTCTGTTCTCTTACGAATTCATCTCCTGAAATAGTTGTCAGTTCTTGTATATTTAATTTTTTTATTATCTCGAATAGCACGACTAACAATGACTTGCTGATAGTTCTCTTTATTAAGATAAAAGCTAGGCTTCGTATAAACAACATTTTTCATAAAAACTATATGGACTTACTCGAAAACTTTCATTAAATCCAAAATAAAAAAATTATAGTTGCTAAAAAGATTACTTAGATAAGAAAAATTCCATACTATCTCTAAGTTCATCAACAACTATTAAAACAAAATCATCACTGTATTCTTTCATCTCACTAGAAAAATTTTCTATAGTCCATTCTTCTCCATTCATAAACTTAGTAGAAACCTCTAATAATTTATAGAACATCTTCTCAGTCTTACACAGTATATTGAATTTAAGAAAACCAATTCCGTATCCTAAAGCTTACTTCTAATCCTTGAATAAGGTTAATTCCAGCCTTTTTAGATTCTTTATGTGCTTTTATCGCCCCGTACATATTCGGGTCAACAATAACAACACTCCTTTGATTATCTCTAGCTAATTTCAAAAACAGACTTTCATACTTTATCGTACTATTCAACAAATCATAAGCACTATGCACTTGCAAATTATAATACATACTAATATCCTCCTTTCCTCAATATTTTTTAGTTCTGTTTAATTGATATTATCCACAAAGTGGATTATACTCATCTTCATCTGAAGAACATCCCATATTTTCTCCATGATTTTTACTTTGTTCATTAAAATATCGATATACTCGTTTGTTATCATCACCCATAAAGTAAATTGGATTGAACTGTGTATATTTCATATTTCCTTCTTCGTCTAAAAGATTCTCACAGATTACTCTACGTTTTATTGAAGCTACAAAATTTGTATATTTCCCATATTCTGAGATATTTTCTACTTTACATTCAAGTGACAAAATACATTCATCCATTATCGGGGCATCAATATATTTTGCTGGATCATACGTCATATCCGCCATTCCAATTTTGTTCTGACCTGAATGGAAACCTGCAATCTCAACCTTACTTAAAATTTGTTGACAAGGAACATTAACGGTAAACTCACCGTATTCCCTGATATTCTCAACCGCATTGCTATCTGTCGAAAGTCCAACTGTAATCATATCACCTAAAGAGTATGATGAACTACAAGCTGTCACATTGTATCTCCATTTTTTATCTTTATATCCTATTAATATTACTGGAAATCCGTAATATAATTTACTGGTTTTGGTTTCTAATTTCATCTTCCTCTATCCTCTTTATTTTTTTCCTTTTCATAGTATACTCTTCCTTATTTATCCTATCTCTTAGCTATGAAAGCTAATACTTTTTCTTCTGAATGTTCTTTACTAAATTCAAATCCATCGAACTTTATTTTTTTCATCTCTTCTACTGACGAAACTTTGTTTTTATAAGTTCTGTTAAAAATTTACCCCTTGCTTTTTTTAGAAATTGTAGAATGTACTTTTTAATTTTCCTTCTTTCTCTTCCATAAAGCTGATTTTAATAAATTTCTCTTTTTGATTCTTTTGAAAAAAACTTCTTCAAATTCACTAGATAATAATGAAACAACAAAATCTTCATCTTCTATGCTTTCATCATAACTAGCTCGCCAGAAATTCTTTTAAAGACTCTCCTGAGATTTTTTTACATTTTGTAAAAAAATCTAGTCTATGTTCTTGGATCAAATCATAAGCACCAATTATACCATATAACGACGTTGTAATAAATACATTTTTCTCTATATACTCTTTTATCTGCTCCATCAAAAATTATCTCGATCTATGTTTCTATACATTAATCCATTGAATAAGTCTAATGCCTTATAACTTTTTGCTGTGTTGTTTTTTATATCTTGCCAGCGAGAGAATTCTTCTATCGCCTTATCTTCTTTAATTTTATAAACTTTAGCTAAATCTTGTGCACTAAACTTAGCAAATTCAGCAACTATTTCATTACTTTTTTCACTAAGTTCTAACGCTTCTTGCGGCGTTGCTTTTTTGTTTAGTTCTTTAGCTGTTGGAATTAAAATTTTCATTATTATTCCTCTTCTTCAGGTAACTCTAAGAAGCTGTTTTCGATTAAGCTTTCTACTTCCATTAATACGAAGTTGTATTCTGTTGCTTCTATAGCAGGATTAATAATTAATGTATTGAAGTACCCAACTACAAAATCACGATTAGCAACTTCAAGTTTGAACATATATTCACTAATTTCATCAACTAAAAATGCTGTTTCTTTTAGTACTTTATCCTCATAAGTATTCGCATAATGAACTTTTTCTAAAAGTCTACGAATTTCTAAATCGGCATGTTCTTTTGCGAAACGATCGCGAATATATTTAGCAAGCTCCTCTGTTTTAAGCGCTACTGTGTTAAATTCTTCTTTTTGTAAAACACCATTTTCCTCTAATTTCTCTAATAATGCTGTTAAAGATTTGTGTAAACTATTCATTGTATTTCTCCTTTATTTTATAATAAATTATTTTTAAAAACTATCATTCTCTATTTTATAAGAAAAAAATACGAAAAAAACGCTAATAATACGCTATGTAATAATCTATTCCCTTTGCACTAAAATCCCCACTTTCGATATACAATTATACATTATCTTCAGCTTTTAAACATTATTAGAAAATGATATAATATTAGTGACATAATTATTTCGAGGTGGAGTATGAAAAAATACATAATGGCAATAGATCAAGGTACTACCAGTTCTAGAGCGATAATTTTTAATAAGAAAGCAGAGATAATAGCGAGTAGTCAAAAAGAGTTTCCTCAAATTTTCCCTCAGTCTGGATGGGTTGAACATGATGCTAATGCAATTTGGAACTCTATACAATCAGTAATCGCAGAAGTATTTATCGAAAGTGGAATAAAACCGAATCAAATTGACAGTATCGGTATTACAAACCAACGCGAAACTACTGTAATTTGGGATAAAAACACTGGGCTACCTATTTATAATGCAATTGTTTGGCAAAGTAGACAAAGTGCTGATATAGCAAATAAGCTTGTTAACGATGGTTATAAAGACATGATACATCAGAAGACCGGGTTAGTAGTTGATGCATATTTCTCAGCTACTAAGATACGTTGGATTTTAGATAATGTTCCTGGAGCTCAACAACGAGCTGAAAATGGCGAACTACTGTTTGGAACTATCGATACATGGCTAGTCTGGAAACTTACAGGCGGGAAAACTCACGTTACCGACTACACAAACGCAGCTAGAACAATGCTATTTAACATCAAAGATTTAACTTGGGATAAAGAAATTTTAGAAATTCTTAATATACCCGAATCTCTACTACCTGAAGTAAAATCTAACTCAGAAGTATACGGAGAAACTATAGATTATCATTTCTATGGTGGCGAAGTTACGATTAGTGGGCTTGCCGGAGATCAACAGGCTGCTCTTTTCGGACAACTTGCCTTTGATAAGGGAATGATAAAAAATACATACGGTACAGGATCATTCATAATTATGAATACTGGAGAAAATATGGAACTTTCTAAAAACAACCTGCTAACAACTATTGGTTTTGGAATAAATGGAAAAGTTTATTATGCTTTAGAAGGATCTATTTTTATTGCAGGAAGTGCCATTCAATGGCTACGAGATGGTTTACGTTTAATTAAAAAATCATCTGAAACAGAATCATTAGCATACAATTCTAAAAATAACAACGAAGTATATCTAGTGCCAGCTTTCACAGGATTAGGTGCTCCTTATTGGAATCCTGATGCTCGTGGAACTATCTTCGGCTTAACTCGTGCTACTACTAAAGAAGATCTGGTTAAAGCTACATTGCAATCTATCGCCTACCAAGTACGCGATATTATCGATACAATGAAAATTGATGCGAATGTAGAAATACCCCTTCTTAAAGTTGATGGAGGAGCTGCTAACAACGATTATCTTCTAGAATTCCAAGCTAATATACTAGGCGTTAAAGTGGCCCGTGCTGAAAATCTAGAGACGACAGCATTAGGTGCTGCATTCTTAGCAGGTCTTGCTACTGGTTACTGGAAAAACTTGGATGAACTAAAAAATCTAAATACAGCAGGAAAATTATTCGTTCCTACTATGGAAAAAGATGAACGAGAAAAACTATATAAAGGTTGGAAACGTGCTGTAAGAGCTACACAAATTTTTGCAGAGGAATAGGATAAAAATACTTTCTCATAAAATGCTACAAATAATCATTAGAATAAATCTTTTGATTGTAACTGTGGTTTATATATTCATATCAGAATATAAAAGACAATAAAAAAATAACCATCTTTACTTTAGCCGAGTAGATGGTTATTTAATATAATCTTAGACACGAGTCACCGTCTTTTTAAATAAGTCGTTTATTTTTTTCAAAGTTATAGACTGAAGAAAATATTACGAATAATTTATACTACGACTACTATAATTTCTACGAACATAGTGAGTTAAGAAATTATTAGTAAAATCAGTGAAAACGGCTCTCTCTTCTATAATTTTATTTTAACACCAGTAAAATTTAAAATGAATTATTTAGAAAAATTTGAGAAATTATATAGGTGGTTATTCGTAACCTATAATTAGTCTTAAAAATATTTTTTTAAATCACCTCATTTTTCTTTTTGTAACCCATTTTATTTTCTGATATAATCAAAACTGGAGAGAGAAGTTAGGGAGTTTAATACTTCCGATAAAGATTGCGGTAGTCGTTTATTTTTCAAAGTCAAAGACTGAAGAAAAATATTACGAATAGCGTATGCAACAGGAACTTAAAAAGCAGGTACTAAAAGTTTAGTATCTGCTTTTTCTAGTTCCCACTGCTGCGACTACAACTTTACGAAAGGGGATGATTCTTATGCTCATAAGTATCACAATCTTGAAGAAAGGAGTAGAAAATGTCTACGTACGAAGCTATCCAACTTATGGTAGATTTTGCGATTTTTGTAATTGCATTCTTAACCTTAGTTGTAGCTATTGTTACTTATATGATGAAAAAATAACCATCTTTAAACTTTGGCCGGTTAAGATGGTTAGTTCATAACTTAATAACTAAGGTCACCGTCTTTAAAAACGGCTCTCTCTTTTTATGATTTTATTTTTAACACAAACCTATATTTAAATCAAAAGTTTTTGTTAGATAATATATACAACATCTCATTTTCAAAATTCAATAACTTTAGAAAAAAACAATAGACCTCAAGATTCAAATGATTTTTGAGGTCTATTACTTATAAATATAACTTTAACTACTTCACTTATTTAGAAAATTGGTTTAATAATGCATCAGCATCATTAGAGTTGTCACTTTTAATTAATCCTGTATATGTTTTTTCTAAATAAAGCATTAAAAATTATTAATTTTTTTCTTCCTTATCTACTTCTTTTTCCATCTTGAATTAATGCTTGATAAAATCTTGTTAAAGCTGCCTTTTGTTCATATTCCATAGACATATGTTGACTTGAAATTATAATTTTAATAATAATTCTTATAATATATATAAGAAAAAGATATTAATGCAACATAGATAAAGGATTTTTGAAATAAATGGTATTTCCTTTACTGTTCCTTGCAAATAATCATGAATACTGATAACAAAAACCACCAGATGCTAACAATCCCACTATAAAAATAAACAAAAACACACAGAAGTTTCATTTTTAAAAATTGCTTACTGTTTAGTTTTTCTAAAAAAATACTAATTTAACACTAGTTCTCTAAATTCAACTTCAAACTGAATATAATCTAACTATTTTTTTAACTTTCTTAACCTAGCAATTCTTCATACAACTTTTTATCTAAATCTTTAAATACATTGAATACTACTTTTTAAATTAGCATTAGGATTTTCACTTAAAAATTTCTTAACCTCAGTAACTGCTATTTCAGCTGCAAGATCATTTGGAAATCTAAATTCTCCCGTACTTATACAACAAAAAGCAATACTCTTAAGGTTATTCTCTAAAGCTAGTATTAGAGAATTTCTATAACATGATGCAAGAAGTTCCTTATCGTCATCTTCTACTACTCGATAAATTATCGGCCCAACCGTGTGAATAACATGTTTAGCTGGTAAGTTATAACCCGCTGTTATCTTCGCTTGTCCTGTTTTTTCGAAACTTCCTTGTTTTTTCATTATTTCATCGCATTCTTTTCTAAGTTGTAATCCTGCTTGCGTGTGAATGGCGTTATCGATGCATCTGTGTAGAGGAATTAAACATCCTAATAGAGCCTTGTTCGCTGCATTAACTATTGAATCTACTTTCAATGTTGTAATATCACCTTGCCATAGGTAAATATTCTCATCGATTTCAGTTAAATCTTCTAATCTTGTTATTCCTTTAGCATCTAGAATCTCTTGTAGATAATCATCTTGAACTTCATAGAATTCACTCAGTAACTTTGATACTTTCCATGTGTTCATCAATGATCTAAACAAATCTTTCTTTTTCTTGTTCCGTTTCTGGTATTTCTATTTCTGAATTTAGTGTTTTTTTATTAAAAAAATCTAGTTTTTTTCCATACTCTAAATACTTCCTCCATTTCAGTTATTATTATATACCTTATTAAACTCCCTGTCTAACATTAAGATATACAGTACTTATTTTTATAAATCTCTACTAAAAAAATGCTTATTAACACTAAAAAAATTCGACTTCAGAAGCCAGGGTTTAAATCCTAACTTATGAAGTCGATATATTTTATCTTTATTTTTTTGTTTACGACGTTTTACATAAACAGTTAATCCTACTAAAGCTAGAACTGCTATTCCAGCGTAAGCTGTCGCATTATTATCTAATCCTGTTTTTGCTAATAATGAATTAGATTTTGAAACTTTTCCGAAATCTTCATCTACATTAAATGTACTTTTCTTTCTTAGTTTCTTTTCCAACAAAACCACCTAGTGTATCTTTGATTGATTTTTTAGAAACTTTTTTTCTCCGCTTCTTTTAATGCTTCTAATGCTTTATCTACTTCTTCTTGAGTAGCTGTTGCTGAAGCTAATAGTTCTTGTGCTTTTTGAACCGCATCTAGATAAGCTTTCTTATCTTCTGTACTTGCACTTTCAAAACTATCTTTCTCTTTAACTTCTGCTAAATGACTTAATTGTTCATTTAGTTTTTTCTTATCTACTTTTGGTATTTCAAGTTGAGGTTTGTCGCCTTCTTCCTTCTTAGGTTCCTCAGGTGTTGCTTTCGGCTCCTCTTTTGGAGTTTCAGCTGCCGGTTTTAGATCTTTTTCTTAGGTTCTTCAGCTGCTGGTTTTAGCTCCTCTTTCTTCGGTTCTTCAACCGCTGGTCTTGGATCTTCTTTCTTCGGAACTTCTACTTCTTTACCGTCAAGATCATTTTCAGCTTGTTGTAATTTTTCTAACACTGCTTTAACTTCTTCTACAGTTGCATCTTTGTTATCAAGAACTGCTGTCGCTTCTTTTATAACATTTACGAAGTTATCTTTTTTATCTTGTCCTGCATTTTTGAATTTAACCTCAGTTTGAAGTTTTTCAGTTTCTTTTAATTTTTCGATTAATTTAGCTTTATCTACTTCTTTTTTCACTTCTGGTTGTTGTGAATTAGCTAATGTTACTTTAGCTGCGTTTAGACTTGCTACCGCACTATTTACTTCTTCCTGAGTTGCATTTTCGTTTTCAAGAACTTTCTTAGCTGCCTCTAATGCTTTGTTATATGCATCTTTAGCTTCGATAATTGCATTTTTGTACTCTTTAGTTTCATCTAACGCTTTATCCGCTTCTATTGCTTTTTGAAGCTCTGCTTTATTCACTTCCGCTTTTTTTCTCTACTGGAGCATCTTTTTGGAGTTAATGCTACGAAATTACTGAAACTATCAGTAGTAAACGTAAAGCTTACCATCTGCATAATTAACACTGTTTACAGCTGTTAATTTTCCATCTTTTTCATAGAAGAAGCGCTCTGGAGCTTTCGCTAAATCTAAAGTTGCCGTTCTATCACCAGGAACTTTAACTTCTTTTCCTGTTGCATCTACAATATGAATATCAAAATATTCAACATCATATTTACTTAGATCTACATTACCTTCTGTTAATTGTTTTTTTGGGTATTTACTTTTTCTTCTGCAGTTGGTTCTGTTACAACAAGTTTGTAATTATTATAAAGTTTTTTTCTCAGTGAAATCTACTGTACCTTGTGCTTTAGAGTTCTCAGTAGCTCCTACACTTGCTACTTTTTCTGCAACATTTAGAACAACTTGTTTTTTGTTGTGCCCATCTTTTACTACTAATTCAAAATTATTTTCCGCTGGAGTATATCCTTCAGGTGTCACTATTTGAATTGTATATGTTCCATTTTCTAAGTTTTTCTGGAAAGCATTTTTTCCATATAAACTTTTTGGAAGTAATACTTTAGTCCCATCTTGAGCTACTGCATAAACTTTTGTTCCTGCTGGTACTTGCTTATCAAAGCTGATTTCTGTAGCATTTCTGCTGATTTCATCTACTCTAAATTCAACCTCTTTTGTTGGTTTATCTTTTGTTATTTCGAAGTCAACTTTTGATGGTGTAAGTAGCTTGTACTCTCCATCAACCATAACTACTTCAACAGTGTATTTACCGAATGGTAATGCTTGGTAAGTACGTTTATTTCTAGAGAAGTCTTCACCTACAATTTCACCTTTTTCATTAGTGATCTTGTAACGCAGACGACGTGAATTGTTTCCAGTTCCATCACCTTTCTTAACTTCTACTTCTAGGCTTCCTTTTCCATTACCTTCAACATTTGCTAAATTAATACTATCCTTGTTATCTGCAAAGTCTTTTACTTCAAAAGTAATATCTTTTAATTCTACACCTTCTGGAATTGTGTAACTTCCATCTTCATTTGCTGCAATAGTATTTTTACCATAGCTTAATTTTTTGTAGAATACTCCGCTTCCATCTTCTAGTACTGGATATGGTGTGAATTTACGAGTTGCTTCATCATAGTAACCACCGTTAGCACCTGTAATTTTCGGAGCTTTTCTATCAATTACTACATTGAATGTTGTCTCCTGCATATCTGCACCACTTACTGCTGCACTATAAGAAACTACATATTGATATTCTCCATCTGGAAGAGGATTTCCGTTATTATCAACACCTTTCCAGTTTGTCATAGTTAGTGATGTGTACTTCTTACTTGTGTTATTGTAGAAGTTTTTGTTACCAGAGCCATTACCATTTTGATAAAGTGGATTCTTACGTTCTACATCATCCTTAGCATATACTGAAAGTTTTAGGTTTTCAAAGTTACGATAGAATACCCCTCTCATTCCTATCTCATCATAATTTTCATCACCATTTGGCGAGAAGAAAATTTTATCAGTAAAGAATCTTTCACCAGTAACAGGATTTACGTATGCTCCTGCCAGCGTTCTCTTATCTTTTTTGTCTTCTTTGTATGTTGTTAACATTCCTGTGAAGTTCATTTCCGTTAATGAATCCCAATTGTTAGGGTTAGAAGTATAACCATACTCATATGTTGGTTTTTCTCCATTTTTCATAGCGTAGATTGGTTTTTCTAACACTGGTAGATTTTGGAACTGTCCTTTAAATCCTACAAATGGAATATTTGCTTTTAATGCACTTTCTTCATCATAGAAAGTTACAAATCCTTCTAGATAATACCCATTTGTAAATACTTTTTCTAGTTCTTCTTTAAAACTTGCAGCATCAACAGTAATTTCTACTTCTTTTTCACCTTTTGCTGGAACTTCTACAGTAGCCCAATCAGTCGTTAACAACTTCTTAGGAGTCATTGTAAGTTTACCATTCCAATCTACTCCAGCATCTTCACCATAATAATTATCTGTAGTAAGGTGAGCTGCATATTGTAGGCTTTGAGCTTTATCTGATAGATTGTGTAATACTAATTTAAAAGTAAATTTATCACCAACATTTCCTAGAGAAACACTTCCATAGTTGTTTTCTCCAGTCACATAAAGATCTCCATATGCTGCTTTATTCGCATCGATTAGCCCTGCACCTTGAAGACGTGGTGATCTATATGCTGTTGTGTATCCATCAGAATATACCTGAGGATTTGCTGTACTCATGATTAATCTCTTCGCTAATCCTTGGATTTCCTCTGCACTTAAGTTCGGGAATCTTTCTGATAATACTTGTTTCACAAGAGTTATAGCACCTGCAACGTGTGGTGAAGCCATACTTGTTCCGCTATCAAGACCATATCTTCCATCATTATAAGATGATAAGATATCTCCTCCTGGCGCTGTTACGTCAGGTTTTAAGTAACCATCAACACTCATTCCCCAACCAGTAGATTCATCGAATTCACCTTTTTAGGATTATCTTGTTTATCCCATGTTCCATTGAATGTTATTTTATATTCCCCTTCATGAGCAGAAAGTTCATTACCAAATTTATAGTATGTTGTTACTACAGGGAAATCTTTATCTTGTCCATTTAACGTTAAGTTGTAGATTGTGTCTCCTTCATTGAAGTAGATTACCGCTCCAGCTGCTCCATACTGTTTAGCTAATTTAACTTTTTCTTCAAAGCTATTACCACCACGTTGAATAAGGGCAATTTTCCCAGTTAAATCTTTATCAGTATAGTTTTCTGCTTTACCAACTCCAACATATACATAGTCATATGCTTTTTTCTCAAATTGTTTAGTATAACTAAAAATTGGCATTTTTCCATTAGCAAAATCAGCATTATCTTTAAGCTGCTCGATATTCGCTATTTCTCTGTTAAGAACACTGTTGCTTATATTCGCTACAGAAATCGCATCTTCAGAAACCGATGGTCTTCCTACAGTTCCATAATCAGGATTAGCTACACTTGGGTTTGTTTGTCCACTAGCAAAGAATGCATTATTCCCTGCCGCTGCAACTATATTAACCCCGGCTTTTTTCGCAATATCCATTGCACGAACTAAACCATCACCCACTTCTACTACTGAACCAGCTGGTGAACCTAAACTTAGATTTATAGTATCTGCACCTAATTTAATAGCATCTTCTATAGCTTTTGTATAAATATAAGACTCTGTTCCAGCATTTTTAGTATCTGAGAATACACGCATAAAAATTAACTGTGCTTCAGGTGCTATACCTGTTACGTAATCACCATTTGTGAATTTCTCCTTAGGATTACCTACTGCAGTCCCAGCAACGTGCATCCCATGTGATTTATATGCACTTTGTTTAATATCATTATTCCAGTCGTTATAGTTAAATGCAAATGGTAATTTTTCACTATACCACTTACCGTAGTCTATACCTGCTTCTTTTTTTATTTTTTCAATTTCATCTTTAGATTTGTATTTAGATTTTGAATTATCTGATAATCTAAGCACCGGATGATTAGGATCAAGTCCAGAATCTAATACAGCGACAACTTTTCCTTGTCCTCTGTATCCTTTTTTCCAAAGAGGTTGTATATTAATAAGATTATAACTGTCTAAAGCTTTAGAAAAATCATTAGCTTCTATGCTTTCTTTCTTCTCTTCTTCACTTGCTACATCTTCTGGTTTATTGTAGCTAACACTCATTTCAACTGTATCTACAAAGTCTAACTCTTGAATTTTTTTAGCATTCGAGAATGTAGTTTCTAAGGCAAAACCATTCATCAATGTATCGTACTCAAACAGTTTTTCATACTCGATACCTTTATCTTTAATATCTTTTAATGCCTTTTTCTCTAGGTGCTTTTTGTTGATTCTGTAACTTCCTTAATTCCTTCTTTAGTTTTTAACTTGTTAGGATCAACATCCCCCTTCAACTTAACAATAACTTTTACCTTATCATCATTTTGAAACTTATGTTCTTCACTTTTTGAAACATTTGATAACTCATCTTTTTTATTTTCTTGAGCTAGTGTTATTTTTGGTGATACTCCATAATTAAATGTACTGATATTTCCTAGTAGCAATGCTGCACTTAGCACACTTACTGCTGTTTTTCTTAGCCAGCGTCATTTCTTCATCTCCTATCTTTTTAAGTATATTTAAAGTATATTTCTATATTTTAACATATAATTTCTGAAAAATCAAAAATTAATATTCAGATATACAAGTAAAATTAACTAATAGATATAATGTTTTTAATTATTCCTTATTATTTTTTTAATAGACTCAATATCAGTTAGCCACGGCTATCACTATATTTTTTTAATACATCATCCTTTAATTTTTCCAAACTATACTAAAAGTGTGATAAAATAGAAACTAATTAAAAAAATATGGTTGTGGGTGAGGTAGAATGAAATATTTAACTAGTGAAGAAGTAACTAAAGCGAAAAAAAATATTAGTGAAATAAAACCTTATAAAACTACTAAAGAGATTATCTTTTTCTAATATTTTTTTACTTTTTTTCAATGCTATGAACTTAGTCTTAGCAGCATTTATAGCTACAACACTTAGATTTGAAAATATGTTATTTTTTTAGGTGTAATTACTATAAATACTGCAATTGGTATTTTTTTCAAGAAGTTCGTTCGAAAAAAATGCCCTTGAAAAGTTGAGTTTGCTAGGTAGAAGTAAATACCGAGTAAACCGTGATAATGAAATAATAAATATAGATTCTGAAGAAATCGTCCTTGGGGAATATCTACACTTAAACCTCGGTGATCAGGTTCCTGTTGATGCCGAAATCATTGAAGGTAGTATCGAGGTCGATGAATCACTATTAACTGGTGAAAGTGACAATATCTTCAAGACTACTAATGATAAAGTAATGAGTGGTAGCAACGTAGTAAGTGGTAGTTGTTTAGTAAGAACTATTGCTGTTGGTGAAGATAGCTATATCAATAAGCTTGCTAAAAGTACTAAAGAATTTAAAAAATATCCATCTAAACTTCGTGACTATATGGATAAAATCTTAAAAGTTATATCTATTCTGTTAGTTCCTGTCGCAATTATGTTATATATGCGTGGCTCTAGTCTTGGACGTGGTTATGTAGAAATAGTCTTGCGTAGTGCTGGAGCTTTAGTAGGTATGATTCCAGAAGGTTTAATCCTTCTTGTCAGTGTTTCTCTTGCAGTTGCTGCGATGAAACTCGCTAAAAAGAAAGTTCTAGTTCAAGAACTATATTGTGTCGAGACTCTTGCTAGAGTTGATGTTCTTTGTTTCGATAAAACAGGAACTATAACTACAGGTAATATGAATGTGGTAGAAATTAATGATGAAGTTTCAGAAAAACTATCAAGCTATCTTGCATATTTCGATGATGAAAATGCGACATCTAGGGCTTTAAAAAATTATTTAACATGTGAAAAACAGTGGGATATAGAGGAATTAGGAGCCTTTTCTAGTAAAAATAAATATTCATTTATAAAACAAAAAATGGTGGAACATATTTCTTCGGGGCATATGAATTTTTAGGCTTCTCATCTGAAATGGATGAATATTATGAGAATCTAAAAAAAGAAGGTTATCGAATTTTATCGCTAGCCTATACTGAAGATAGTACAAACATCCCTACTAATATGAAACTTGTAGGCCATGTAGTTCTATCAGATGAAATAAAAGAAAATACAAAAGAAACATTCAAATACTTTGAATCACAAGGTGTTGAAGTAAAAATAATCAGTGGAGATAACCATATAGCCGTGTACGGTGTCGCTAAGAAAGCTGGTTTCAAAGAAGATGCTAAGGCTATCGATATGACTAAAGTGACTGATGAGGAGTTTGAGAAAACTGTTCTTGAGAATGACATTTTCGGACGCGTTACTCCTGAACAAAAACAAAAAATGGTTGCCGCATTACAAAAGGTTGGCAAGACTGTCGCTATGAGTGGTGACGGTGTTAACGATGTTCTTGCCTTGAAAAAGGCTGATATTAGTTTTGCTATGAATGGTGCTACCAGCGCTGCAAAAAGCGTATCAAATATCGTATTTTTAACAGATGACTTCGGAGTATTCTACGATATACTTATGGAAGGTCGTCGTGTTATTAATAACATTCAAAAGGTAGCTTCACTATTCCTAACAAAGACATTCTTCTCGATTGTCTTCTCAATACTTAGTGTGATCTTCGCTCTGGAGTTTGCATTTATACCGATTCAATTTACGATAATTTCAGCGATAACAATCGGTATTCCATCCTTCTTCCTGACTTTCGAAGCGAATAAGGAAAAGGTAAGCAATAACTTCATGAAAGACATACTGATAAACGCTGCGATTGGTGGTGGTATTTTAGTAGCAACAGTACTACTGACAAACTTTACTATCACAGATAATTCACAAGCGAAATTCATCTGTTTCCTTCTTGCGTTAATAAATGGATTATGTATGGTTGCCAAAGTCAGCCTACCTCTTAACAAATATAAAGTTGCACTACTTTCTATGTTAAGTATAGCTGCAATTATAGGTGTAGGAGTTAATATATTTATCTTGAAAAATCACTTTACACCATTAGTATTTTCTCAAGTAATTTATATAGTTATTCTTGGATTAGTAATTTCGACAGTACACTTCTTTACGAGAAGAAAGAACAAATAAAAAAATAAAAGATATCAGAAGGGGACTGTGATTCGACCCAAAAGTCATAAATTTTAAAAAAGTGTATATGATAACTCATAGACGCAGTGGTTTATTGATATCTAAATTCGCTTTATGAAAGCTTTTTAGATATCTAATAAACTGTGCGGGGGTGACTCAACAAAATCGATTTCTACGAAATCACGATTTTTGAGTCACTCCCTAGCTTCAATTTTCATGCTTCTCTCTGATATCTTTTTATTTATTTTCTTAGCGAGTACCTTCTATCTCTATTTCCTCCATGAGATTCCAGTAACTCATACTCAACAAATTTCGCAATATATCTTCTAACTGTTGGCTTAGATTTTTCTATTAGTTCACAAACTGCTGCTACAGTAATATATTTCTCATTTTTCAAGTATTCTCTTATCTTTTCAAAAACATCTTGTTCTGCTTTAGACAATTCTTTTGTCTTATCATCAGGCTCCTTATACGCCAGTAGAGTCTCTAATATAACACCTAGCATAAATTCTATAAACACTGTTGAATTATTGTTTCTGTCTGCCTGTGCCAAAGCCTTATAATACTGTTGTTGATTTTCATATATTATTGTTTCAATCGGTATCCAACTAAACAACGGATTCCAATTAGCTAATATAACATTTTGCCATAACCTTCCCATTCTTCCATTTCCATCTTCAAATGGGTGAATCATCTCTATTTCATAATGAAATACACAACTCTTCACAAGTGCTGGAGTGTCATCTCTACGTCCCCATTCAAATAATTCCCCCATTAAATCACCAATAAACTGAGGTCGCGCACCTAGATGAACCATATTTCCTTGCTCATCAAAAATTCCTACATCTGAATTTCTATACTTCCCTGATTGTCCTACTATTTCTGTAGTTAATAATTTATGAGCAAGTAAAAAATCCTTCTCACTATAGGGGTCTAAATTCAATATTTTTTCATAAGCCTCATATGCATTCTTTACTTCTTTTATTTCTTTTGGATCTCCTAGAACTCTCTTTCCATCGATAATTGCTGTAATCTGTTCTATTGACAAACTATTATTCTCAATCGCTAAAGATGAGTGGATAGACTTGATTCTATTTTTCTTTTCTTAGATGCAAATTTTTTTCTTTGTTTCTATTTCAAGATTACCTAATACTTTAGAAATCTCTATAAGATAATTAAGAATTGTACTCGTAATGGTAAATGGTGGTTTCATAGCATTCTCCTATCTAGTTCTTTTTTTATTATTATATCATAAATAACAATTTATCGCTCATTTATCGCTCATTTATCGCTCATTTATCACTCATTTTTGAGTATGAGCATTCATTGAACGTTACTATAATAGTACTCCAAAAGAGTACAACAAAACCCTAGACTTGGTTAGTTCCAAATCTAGGGTTTCTTTATTATTCTTCATCTGAAGATTTATCCTCTTTTGAGACAGCTTTTTCTACCTCTACTTCAGCCTCTTCTTGAGCTTTTTTCTCAGCTTCTTCTTTGGCTTTACGAGCTTGTTCTTCGTAGTATTTCTTATTAACTACTTTATCTAGTTGTTCTGCTTCTCTTTCATCTAAGTCTTTTGGCATTTTTCCAAATTGGTAAAGAGCAACGATTTCTTTTCTATCGATTGTTTCAACTTCGATAAGAGTTTGTGCAATAAGTTCTAATTGTTCTCTATGAGTCTCAATAATGTGAAGAACTTTTGAGTAACATTCGTTAATAATTTTACGAACTTCTTTATCGATTTCTTTCAGCATTTCTTCTGAGTAGTTACCGATACTTGAAAGTTGACGTCCACCATATGGATCATGGAATGGAGCTTGCATTGGACCTACAGCTTCACTCATACCGTATTCTGTAACCATCGCACGAGCAATAGCTGTTACTCGTTCGAAGTCGTTATGAGCTCCTGTTGATACTTCATTAAAGAAGATTTGCTCTGCAGCACGTCCACCAAGTAATCCACAAATTTTGTCGATTAAATCTGTACGAGTTTGGAAGTATTTTTCTTCTTCCGGAATCATTAAGTTATATCCACCAGCATCACCACGTGGGATAATAGTAACTTTTTGTACTTTATCAGCACTATCAAGTACCATACCTACGATTGCATGACCCGCTTCATGGTAAGCTACTAAACGTTTTTCTTTTGGAGTATATACTCTACTACGTTTAGCTGGACCACCAATTACTCTGTCCATTGCTTCATCTAGATCTTCTTTATCAATACTAGATTTGTTTTCACGAGCTGCTAATAATGCCGCTTCATTAAGGATGTTAGCAAGATCCGCACCAGAGAATCCTGGAGTTTTTTCTGCTAATGAACGAAGATCAACACCTTTAGCAAGTGGTTTGTTTTTAGCATGTACTTTAAGAATAGCTTCACGACCTTTTACATCAGGTGTAGAAACTTTAATTTGTCTGTCGAAACGACCTGGTCTTCTAAGGGCGTTATCTAATACGTCAGCACGGTTAGTTGCTGCAATTACGATAATACCTTTTTCACCATCGAATCCATCCATTTCAACAAGAAGTTGGTTAAGAGTTTGTTCACGTTCGTCATTTCCTCCACCTACTCCGCTTCCACGTTTACGTCCTACAGCATCAATCTCATCGATGAAAATGATACATGGCGCATTTTTTTCAGCTTCTTTGAATAGGTCACGAACACGACTTGCCCCAACCCCTACGAACATCTCAACGAAGTCAGATCCTGAGATTGAGAAGAATGGTACTTTCGCCTCCCCTGCTACAGCACGAGCTAGTAAAGTTTTACCAGTCCCAGGAGGTCCCTCAAGTAGGACACCTTTAGGAATTCTAGCACCCATCTTAGTGAATTTACGGTGATCTTTTAAGAACTCAACCATTTCAGCAAGTTCTTGTTTTTCTTCATCAGCTCCAGCTACATCAGCAAATGTAACTTTTGCTTCTCCACCATCGATTTTTTTGGCTTTAGATTTTTGGAAGCTCATTACTTTACCTCCACCGCCACCTTGCATTTGTGACATAAAGAAAACTAATAGCCCCATCATTAAGATAAATGGAATAATGTTACCTAAAAATGATAAGATTGCACCAGTTTTTTCAGCTGGTTTGTATTCTACAACATTTAGTTTTCCATCTTTAGCTTTTTCATTAATTTGTTTTTGTACTTCAGAATCAGATGCTGCAACTACACTCTCAAAGTTCTTATTACCATCTGTATAAGTACCTTTAACATTGTAGTTCTCATCTTTTCTTTGTAGACTTATTTCTTTAACCTTGTCGTCTTTAATAGTCTGAACAAGTTTAGCATAGTCTATTTTTTCAGTTGTCCCAGGTAAGTCTTGCTGCCAATAAGCAAATAATCCAATCGCGATTACGATTAACGCAAGCATACCAAGGATAGGGTTTTTGTCTTTTTTTATTATTCATATAGACAATCTTCCTCCTATCATTTTTCTAAACTTAATTTATTTTAACATATGTAACTAAAATTTGACTAATATTTTGACCTTTTTTGATTAAAATATTATTATGAATAAATTTCTTCTTTTAGAACACCGATATAAGGTAAGTTTCTATATCTTTCATCATAGTCTAAACCAAATCCTACTAGGAATTCGTTTGGTGAAACTATTCCAATGTAGTCAGCTTCAACATCAACTACACGAGTTTCTGGTTTATCTACTAATGAAGCACATGCTACAGACGCTACTTTTCTCTCTTTCAGATTTTCGATAAGAGCCTTAAGAGTTCTTCCTGTATCTACGATATCTTCAACGATAATTACGTGACGTCCTTCAATATCCATTCCGCAATCTTTTTTGATTTTGATTACACCAGAAGATTCAGTTCCTCCGTGATAACTAGATACATCCATAAAGTCAGTAACTACATGAATATCAATGTGTTTTAAAAGTTCCGCCATAAAAGGTAATGCCCCTTTTAATGTACAAATTAGAACAGGACATTTATCTGCATAATCCTCTTCAATTTGTTTAGCGATTCTTTTACTAGCTACTACGATGTCCTCATGTGTAAATAGAACTTTCTCGATATCTTTTAATAAATTTTCCACTGTTTTATCCTTTCGTGTTTATGTAATAATCATATTTTTTATTTTTGTTAACTTTAGTATTTATTCCTAAAACCCCTAAAATCCCATCTTTGTTGCGAATTACTGGAAGAGTGTCTCTGATTTCTTTCGGGATCTTTTCATCGATAAAAAGACGTGAAAGTTTTTTGCTAACCTTACCTCTTTGAATTCTATCACCGTCCCTCTTAGTTGTAACTATCAAGGGTAAATCTTCTTTATTGAATCCAACCTCAGATGAATTGTTAGTTGTTGTTATTAGAAAATTACTCTGATGAAATGTATAAACTTTAGTAATATCCACTTCATCTATTATTAATTCTATCTTATCATTATAACATTTTTTTCAATTTTATGAACATAAATACTATCATATTCGCTAATAATTTTTTTAAATTATTCTTCAAATCATAACTTTTTATTGTTATTTCTATTTTTTTCAAGTCTTCTATTATTGTAAAAAGCGCTCTTTGTTTCACATCAAAAATACCGAAATTATTTGCTAATATATCTCTTAGCAAGAAATAAATTTCTTCTTTGGTATTTTTCTAATAGTTTTTCTCTGTTTAATTCGACTTTTCCCATCTTCTTCTGTAATCACATAGTCATTTTTTATCTTCTAATACTTTATTTTTCAACTCAGCATTAATATTTTTGATAATAACTAGAAAAAAATTAATCAAATTATCAAAACTCGCAGCATTCACATCGTTCAACAATGGTACAATGTTATGCCTTATATTATTTCTAGTATAATCAGTATCAAAGTTTGTTGAATCAACATAGTATTTCAAGTCATATTTATCAGCATACTGCTCAAGATCTGCTTTTAATACATTTAATAATGGACGATAAACTTCTAAGTTTCCTATAGTCGTCTTCTCTTCTATCATCAAGTTATAATCCATACTACGCCCACTAAGGAGCCTCATAAGGATATTTTCTACCTGATCATTTTTATGATGAGCAGTTATTAACTTCACACCACCTTCTAATGAAGACATCTCCTCAAAAGCATCGTAACGTAGTTTTCTTGCAAGCATTTCCTCTGATGTGTGACTATCTCTTACTAAATCTTTCATATTTAGCTCTTTTTTGTAGAATTTAACATTGTAATGTTTTACAAAGTTTTCTACAAACTCCGCTTCTTCATAAGACTGTTCTCTTAGGCCATGATTTATGTGGAACGCCACTAATTCTTTATAACTCTCTTTATGCTTTGTAACAAGCAAATGAAATAAAGCTATAGAGTCTACTCCTCCTGACAGACCTAGTGCTATTTTATCAGTTTTTTGCCATAAAATATTAATGTCCATCTAGATAACCTCTCTCCTGAAGACCTTTCTTAATTTTTTCAAACTTATCTTCAGCTTGCTTTGTAGTCGCAATTATATCCTCTAGCAATCCTTCTGGTGCGGGAGCAATTTCTTTTTTCTCTTCTTTCTCCTCAGACAGCTCGGTAATATTACTCTTCTTACCTTTTTCCTACAGAAATCTTCATATTACCTAT